>ENA-ORXR01000123-ORXR01000123.1-marine-metagenome-genome-assembly--contig:-NODE-123-length-118260-cov-31.732271_pt1 | contig 118260 bp, 98 predicted proteins | sample MGYA00237866_ERZ511479 | MGnify/ENA metagenome assembly ERZ511479
GAACGCTTCTAAAGATCCTTCAGAAGGCTGGCGTTGCCTATTTTCTGATCAATCCAAAACGAGCCCGGGATTTTGCCAGGTCGATTGGCAAGCTTGCGAAAACCGACACGATCGACGCCGCCATGTTGGCGCAAGTCGGTGAGGCGCAACGCCTCATGCCTCAGGCTGCCCCACCGGAGAACGTAGAACAACTTCGCGATCTTCTCTCCCTACGCGAGCATCTCATCAGCAACTTGCGAGGCTGGAAAGCACGCAAGAAACAAGATCTAGGCTCCATTTCCGCCCGCTATTGCAAAGTCGAGATCGGTCACTTGGAGACAAGAATCAAAAAGCTGGAAACCGAAATAGATGCTCTCATTCAAGCTGATGAGACCCTTGCCGAACGCCGCCGGCTGATGGTTGAAGTCCAAGGAATTGGAGATCTGACGGCCGCCTCGATGCTTGGCTGGATGCCTGAACTTGGCACCTTATCCAAGAAGACCGCTCCCGCCCTGCTGGGCGTCTGCCCCTACAACTGCGACAGCGGAGGGATGCGAGGGCTGCGCAAATGCTACGGCGGTAGGTTTCGGGCTCGAACCAGCCTTTACATGGCCTCCCTCTCGGCGGCCCGGTTCAACGAGGAGCTGGCACCCTTCTACAAACGCCTGGTCGCCGAAGGAAAGTCAGTGAAGAAGGCGAGAGTCGCGGTGATGCGCAAGCTCATCATTCATCTAAACACTGTTCTAAAGGACGCTCCCCACCCCGAATTCGTGATATCTTGAGAACACAGTTGCTGGGCCGAGCCCTAGCGAGCTAAGCCCAGGATCTCCCGCAAACCTGTGATCCCCGATGTCCCCGAGCCGTATCCGCCGACACCGTCTCTTATCCAAAGCCATCCCCATTCCACACAACCGGTTGCCCAAAGATTTGCCTTCGGCTATGTCCGCTACGCTCCCATTCAGACTTAGCTTGCTAAAGGCTCGGTCTTGAATGACATGAACTCACAACCGCCGTTTCAAGGCTTACAGGTTTCCCACCCGAGACCTACCCAATTCCCAATTCCCATCCTAAACCTGCTCATCCCGCTGATAAATCGGCAACTGTCGATACGGCACGGTCAGGGCGAGTAAGACGAGGGACGTCGAGTAGATGGGATCGTTGGTCAGCTTGTCCTTGAACAGCCACGATCCGTCGGGGCGCTGTGAGCGCGGGTGGTTGGCGTAGAGGAAGTTGGCATACTCTTCCCAGTAGCGGCCACCTAGCTGGAACATGCCTTGAGCGGCGTAGTAGTTCAGGTAGGGATCGACGGCGTAGCGGGGTTCGCGGATCTTGAGAAGAATCTGGTCGGCTGAGCGTTGCAGGAGTTCTTCGCCGTGGGAGCCGGTCAGTTCGAGACAGAGGAGCCCGACGGCTGTCATCGATGGAGTGCTGTTAGTCGAAGTCGGCAGATAACTGAACCCGCCGGTGCTGGAGTCGGCTGACTTACGGATGAACTCGACGGCACTGGCGATCGACTCGTCCGGCACTGGGGCTCCGCCTTGTCTGGCCGAACGGAGCGCCATCAAGCACCAGCCAGTGACCGAGAGATCGCCGACGGAAGAGTTCGGAGTGTAGCGCCAGCCGCCCTCGTGGCCGATTGCCTTCGGCGCCGCTTGGGCATCGAGCAGGGCGCGGATCGCGTGAGGCAGAACCCGGGAGATCTTGGCCTGGCGCGGCGCATCGACCATGCCGGAGACCTCGGACAGGAACAGCGTCGACAAGGCGTGGTTGTAGAACATGTGACGGCCGCCGTAGGCGAGGATGCCGTCCTCGCGAGCAGAACCGAGGATGTAGTCGATGCAGCGGTGCAAGACGAACCGATACGGGCCGGAATCAGGCAGGTAGCCCTTGGCCAAAAACGCCATTCCAGACAGCCCGACCATGCCGGTTTCCTCGCCGTATTTTCCGGCGTAGGTGCCGTTGGCGCGTTGCTGTCGAGCGAGGAACAGAAGACCGCGCTCGACGATCGGTTCGAGAGTCGGCTGGTAGTCGAGAAAGTCGAAGCCTTGTTCTGCTGCCGTTTGCCCGAGCAGGTTCGGGGCAAGCCCAGCTGATGTGGCTCCGGCGACGGTCGAGAGGAAGTTGCGTCGGGTGCGTTGGTTCATTCCGCTGCTCCCGCTTCGCCGAGGTCTCGAAAGTAGTGCTCGACCCGCTGTTCGTACTCGCGCGGAACGCGGCGGCTGGCACGGCGTTGGGCGTCGGTGTCGAGCGTGCCCCGGAATCTTGCCCAGTCACCGCTGACGGCATCGTCGCCGAGCAGAGCCGCCGGGAAATTGCCATCAAGACCACTCGGTCCGCTGTCCAAGACCATCTGGGAGATCCGACCGGAGCCCTCGCTCAGCGCTTGCGCGGCCAACATGGCGCGCTCGGCGGCCTCGGACGGGGTGAGTGATTGGCCGGACTGGGCCATGAGATTGGCGGCTGCTTTGAGCGCGTCGGGGATCGATAGCCCAAGCTTGTTGCCGCCTGGCTGATCGCCCTGTTGCGCCCCGTTCGCTGGGAGAGCACGGGCGGTCCCGGTCTCGCCGCTCGGAGTCGACGATCCTCCCGGACGCGAGCCCGGAGTCCCCTGCCCCGGCATGCCGGGTTTGCCTCCTGGTTTTGGTGGGCCTTGACCAAGGCCTGCTCCGCTACCCGCTCACGGCGGGCCCTCTTTGGGAGATTTTCATGGGGGGCCAGTGCCGTCTCATGGTGGAGCCATCTCGCGCAGCGACTCGAGAAGCTTGGCCAAATCCATTTGCTCCTGAATCAGGCTCTGCTGCGGCGGATCACCCTCTTGCGGGCTTTGCAACTGCTCGGCCATCTGCTCCTGTTGCTGAGCGAGCAAGGCCATGAGTTCTTCCATCTCCTCTTTGGTCAGTTGGTTCTCCAGGGAACCACCGAGCGCCTTGATCGCCTCGTCGACCTCGCGCCCTGCGTCCAGCGCTCCTCGGAGACGTTGCGCTGCTGTGGGCGCACTGACCATAGCTTCGCCGGCTTCACGTCCGGGATGGATGTCGCGCATTCGGACACCATCGACCGTCTTCTTGGTCTCGTCCTCACCGGCAGTGGAGAAGAGCTTACTGGCCTCGCGAAGAAGCTGGTCGACCTGGTTCATCTTCGCCTGATAGGACTGCTGAGATCGCAGATAACTCGACCCCAAAGGCTGGCCGCTGGCGGCGAGCCACATCTCGAGCCGCTTCGTGTAAGGCTTGGTTCGCTTCAACTCCTCGATCGCCTTGGTCACTAGATCCATCCCGTTCTTGCGGTCTTTGGCCTGCTGGATCCGCTCTTTCCAACCGCGCTCGAGGACCTCGATCAGAATAGGATCAGAGACAGCGGTCTGCACTCCGCCATAGCCACCGGCGCGGTTGTCATCGACCTCCAGCCACGCGGTCATCTGCACGGTGCCCTTCACATCGCCGGCAAGGGATGCCGCAATCTTTGCGCCGGCCTGCCATTGAGTGATCTCGCCATCAACCGGACGAGCCACCGGGCGCTCGAACCGCTCTTGGCCAGGGCGGTTCACGACCAGCCGAGCATTCGGCGCACCGAAGTCATCGTGGGCCTCGAACTGAACCTCGACCTCGTCGCCGTACTCGACTCGCTGGAACCTCTCCTCGGGGTGTAGGACGGCTACGCCCGGCGGCATGTCGGGAATCACCTCGATCGGAATTCCAGCCACTTTGGCCCGCAGTTCATGGTCGTCCTCAAGCACCGCAGTGGCTTCGCCGCGCAAGTCGGCATCGGCCTTCAGATTCCAAGTCACCTGAGTACGTCCGTCGCGATTGCGTGGCTCCGTCGTCAGTTGGCCGCCCGAGGCGAGAGCAAGGCTGGCGGCTTGGAGCGGAACCGACACCATTCCCTGAAGTCGAATCGAACTCCCCTCAAGCACGCGAAGGCCGTCCTTAACCACGTCCTCGACCGTCTGGTTTTCGCTGCCAGTGTAGGCTGGCGGGTAGAGCTCTGCGGTCAGGGACTCGAGCTCGGGATAAGGCCGGACGTCGAGTTGGTAGATGTCGCTAATTCCCCGCCGCGATTGGATACGATAACGAAACCCCTCTTCCACAGCCGGGAATCGAAGCTCGAAACGCGCGTAACCCGCCTCCTTGTCCACTTCAACCAGTTCCATCGGTTCCTCGGTGACGATCGCGTCCACGCCTTCTCCCCGGATGCGGGTCAGAACTGCGCTATCGGCAGCCTTGTGATAGAACCGCAGAGCGATGGTCACCGGATCCCCTTCCGGAATCCAAGTCGTGCCGGGATCGATCTGCATACGCGGCGCGAGGACATTGCCAATCTTCGCCGCCGGATTGACCGAGCGGACGACGAGGCGACCACCCTGATGCGGCCACACGGCGATGATTCCTCCGAGCAAAACCAACGGCCCAAGCACCAACAACAACGGACGCGCCAGATAGTTGGAGCCGAACTCACGATGCGCCTCGGGAGCCCTACGAAGAATCGGTCCATCGGCATCGGATAAGACTTCAGTCGCTATGTTTTTGTCTCCTCGCTTGGAAAAATCCACAGCCGAACTCAGCCGCTCTTCCTGATCAGGATGCCGAGCATCGAGCACTCTGGCAAGACGGGCATCGTCAATCGGCCGGCGCAGCGGCTGGACTAGAAACCGCCAAACCGCCCAAGCCCCAGCACCACCCAGTGCCAGACTGATCGCCCAGCGCACCATCCAAGCCTCCGGTGCGAACACCGCATGCGCCGCCATGGCGAGCAACAAGGCACAGACCACCACCGTTCCAGCAGCGAAGACCCCGCGTAACACCTGCAACGACCGCACCCTCCGCCGGACCGCACCGAGATACCGGTCCAGACTGCCAGGCAGCCGACCTTCTCGGGGTGATGATTTGCGGTTCTTCGCCATCGGCCTCAATGTCCTTACGTTTGTGGGGAAAGGCAACCGTTCTCGTTGCTATGTTCTGGTATTTCTTCCTTCCCCGTTCGATGCCAGGGTAGCTACTCTGTCATTCCAAACCGCAGCGGACATAGCCGAAGGCAAATCTCGGTCTGGACCTGTGAGGCTAGCTTTGGTGGGCTGGCACCTGAGTTCACTACCGATCCATTGCCGTTCTAGGCTAACCCCTGTCTGGCTACGCCAACCCCCGCCACCTGCGGATTGCCCACTCGGTGAACAGCAGTGCGGTGAAGGCGATGGCGACTAGCCAATGATCCCAGAGGGTGCTCCGGGTAGTGGTGATCTCGACGCCCTCGGCGGGGCCGAACATGGTGGCCAACTGGTCGAGTTCGGCGGGCTCGAGAAAACGTCCGCCGGACTCGCGGGCGATGGTGCGCAGGGTGGCCTCGTCGCGGCGGAGATCGACGAACTCTAACGACGGTGCGGGATCAATGGTCAGCTCAGTCTTGACCGATTCGGTGCCACTGTCGGCGAGCCAGTTGTCGAGATCACCACCAGCCAAGACGACCTCGTAGGTGCCGGGGGCAAGACCGCTGAGACTGACCTCGGAGATGCCGGGCGAGCCCGCTCTGGGTTTCAGTTCGCGGACGACCGATGGAGCTTCGCTGGAGCCCTCGCCAACAGGATCGAGCCGGACTTGGAGCTCCGCTCCGGCCATCGGGTGACCATTGGCATCGAGCGCTCTGGCCTTGATCAAGACATCCTCGCCTTGTTCGTAGCGAGTCCGCTCGACGTGCACCGCGAACAGCGAACTGTCGTCACCGAAGACCTCCTCGTCTTGCCAATGAATCATCCGCCACCAGAAGCGATGGTGGAACCGATCCCCGACCCCGTAACGCATTCTCCACGACCGGTCGGCGCAGAGGAGAACGACACGGCCTCGGCCGAACCGTTGGGTGACAATGAGGGCGTTTTGCTCGGTGAAGTCGTCGTCGACTTGCGCCTGCATCGGCAACCCGGCTCGGTCGATGGGTCTGGCGTAGGCGAGGATTTCGGCACCGTCCTTGGCCTCGCCCACGGATCTGCGCCAACGCATCGGAGGCAGTCTTGACCAAAGCTGGCGACTCTCGGCCAAGCCAACGTCGAGGAGCATGAGATCGTGGAGTTCGCCCTCCGGAGTCCAGTCGATCCGGAACTCCTCGTCCTCAGGAACTCCGGCACCGATTCCACTACGCACCGGGAGAAGTCGCAGGAACGGCTCGTGCAGAATGCGATGCGGCATGGAGTTGCGACCAGCGATCAAGACCAGCAACGAACCACTCTCGGACACGGCCTGCTCGATGTCATTCCAAGCCGCGAGATCGATTTCCGGACCGATGTCTCCGAGCATCAGGACGTCGAACTTGGACCACTCCTCGGCGGTCGCAGGAAGCCGGGGAGGATTGGCTAGAGCAATACCAGCGATCTCCTTGGGATGGAGCAGGACGTGGGTCAAGGCGACGGTTTCGTCGCGCCCGTTGAACAGGTTTCGGAGGTAGCGAAACTCCCAACGCGGCAGCCCATCAGCGAGCAGGACATCGACACGGTCGTCGTTGCTCTCGTCGCGTTCGACCACCTTGACCTGTACATGAGCCTGGTTGTTACCGTCGAGTTGCTCGCCGTCTCGCAGGGCGATGGAAGCGGTGTAAGAGTGCGTGCCCGAAGGCAGGTCGGCGAGGGAAAACCGGTGGCTAGATCGATGGTCGCCGGACTCGAGCTGAATCGTTTCGCGAGCGACCTCAGCGCCGGTGGCATCGGACAAGATGACCTCGACAGGATCGCTGTCCGCCTCGATTCCTGTCAATCTCACATCGACATCGACGAGCGCCTCATCGCCCTGCCAGACGCGCGGTGCGGCAACGGCATCGACCACGGCGAGGTCCATCGACCGAGCCAGACTACCCACGGCCATAGTCGCCACCGGAGCCCCTCGGGCGCGGAACCCACGGGCGACGGCGGCGAACGGCCCACCTGAATTGTCGCGGCCGTCACCTACGAAAGCGCAGCCAGCCAGTTCCTCCTCGGGGATGGCGGCCAAGACGGCATCGAGTGCGGACGCGTGGTCGGTCCCAAGGGCGAACTCCTCGTCGCTTTGTTCGCCCACTGCCATCTCCTTAAGCCCATCTCCAGCGAGAAAGACCCGCACTCCGTAGCGTTCCCGAAGCTCATCGACGGGGCGCTGGAGAAGGCCTTGGGCGATCTGGATCCGCGGCTGGGAAGTCAGATCGTCCATCGTCTTAGCAGCCGACGAAGCCTTGCCCAGACGGGCCACCAGCTCATCATCTGCAGCGCGGCCGAGTTCGTCGATCTGGTCGGCGAGTTCCATCCACTCGATCGGGGCGGAGTTGCGCAGGCGGCTTACGAGGTCGTCGGGAGCGCCGAGTTTGGCTAGCTGAGAAGCGACGTTATTGGCAACATCGGTTTCGCGCGCGCCATCGGAGAAGCGGCCACGCAGCTCTTCGGCCAGTGGCCCGTAGGCCTTCCTACCACCGGCGACTGGCAGGCCCTTGGCTTCGGCAAGACGCAGCGCCCAGGTGGCATCGGAACGCTGATCGATCACGGACATCGACTCGGAATGATCGACCACGATGGCAATCTGCCGTTGCCAGCGGCGTTCGTGATCGGTGAGGCGCACCGGTTCGGTCAGGACGAAGAGGACCAGCCCTACGGCCAGTGAGCGAAGCAGCAGAATCACCGGCCCCCATCGCCGCCCGGCGGTCCGGGCCTGCGAACCATACAGACGGCCGAGGATCTCGAGGATGACACCTCCGAACAGCGCTAGGTGGTCGAGCCGCCAGTTGGTTTCCATCTCGACCATGCGCCCGCCGCCTTGCAGCGCACACCAAGCTGAGGCCACGGCGATGATGCCGATCGGAGCGAAGGCGACCTTGAACGCACGCGTTCCCAAGTAGGCCCGGAACAGGTGCAGACCGACCCAGATGAGGAGTAATACGACAGCGATGAGCAGCAACACCCAGCCCGAAACCGACGGCGCTACCAGCTCCGGACGCCCGGCATTGAAGACGCTCATCATCGGCCACCTCCCTTCCCGGCCGAGGCCAGCTTGCCACGAGTCTTGGCCGACACCGAATCTGGCGGAGTGAACGCTGCGCGGCCACCATCGGCGACCCGGCGTTTACGCGCGATCCAGCGAGCGAGCAAGCCTTCTAGGAGCAGAAATCCGAGCACAGCATAGGCCAAGTATCGCCACAGCTCTCGTCCAGTCGCCGTGCCTGACAGCAATGCCAACACTTCTTCGGCCGAGCCGACCTCGACCACATCGAAGACTTCGCGCAGCACCTCCAGATCGCCACCGGTGAGTAGCTCCGCATGGCCTTCTCTGCCTGCCCCTCGAATGGAAAAGGCCACCTCTTTCTCCTCCACAGAGGTCTGGTTCGGTTCCGGTCCCAGCAGTGCCGGAAGCGAGCCCGCCCAGCCGCGTGGAAGCACGAAACGGTGCAATCCTGGCTCGCCAGCCCACGGGAAACCAAGCCGAATTCCATTGGCATCCGAAACCAACTCGCCCTCGGCCACGCGACCAAGCGGATCGACGACCTCGACGGCGCTGTTACGCAAGTCGGTCTCGACCCCGGGCAGGCCTGGCTGCAGAAGAACTTCGGTATTTCGGGATCCGGGGAGATTAAGGACCACGTCCGCGCCACCAGCCGCCGCCCGGCACAGCTCGTGAACGAACGGCACGAAGGTCTCGCGCGAGACTAGATTGCTGTCCTCTCCATCTAGTCCGAACGCCGTGGTAAATACCCTGCCGTCGCCGACATCGTGCCCGACCACGATCGGATGGCCAGCGGATGAACGCACCACGACGTCCACATCGCCAGCTCCATCGGGTTCGGCGAATCGCCAATAACCAGAGAAGCGTGTGCTCGCCAGGTCGCTCTGCGCCGGGTCCGCCAGCGACGCGAGAAGCCCGGCCCGAAGCGAGGCCGGTGCGGGAATGATACCGTCGGCAATGCGCGAAAACTCGACCCGCTCACGGATCTCCAGCGGCACGATCTTGCCACCAGAGGGAGCCTTCCAATCGGCATAGAACTCCTGCTTGGTCCCCGCCCCGAGCGCGACTACCAGCCCGCCGCCATTATCGACGAATGCTCCCAGAGTCGCCGCTGCCGAAACCGACAGTTCAGGAACACCGGCCAGAATGATCGTGCCGTATTTGCTCAGCGGAGCGAATGGACCCAAGTCCGTGACTGGCCCGAAATCGGCGTCGATCCCCTCACCCGCCTTATCCTTGGCTAGAGCTAGTGAAGCAAAGGCCGATCCACGTTCAAAGAAGCCCGGACCGTTCCGTCCGGCGTCGAGCACCAGCACGCGTAGGTTTCCGCCAACCACTAGGGCATGGTCCAAGGCATCGTCGGAGGGCAAGTCATCGCCGACTTGAGCCGCGACCCGCAACGACGTCGCTCCGCCGCTGGGGAAGGTGTGTTGGAATTCCACCTGCCGTGACTGGCCCGGCGCGATTTGATCGACACCGAGCGCAGGTAGCACCTCTCCCGCGACCTCCAGCCCGATCTCTCTCGGCGTCACCGCGACCCGACCTGTGTTCTCGATCGTGGCGACGATCCGCGCTGGCTCGCCCGCGCTCGGCGGGCCGAGAGGCAGCTCGATATCGGTGACCGCGGCATTGCGGTAGTCTTCCGGAAACGGCACCTCCCAAAGGACCAATTGTGGCGGCACCGGAAACTCATCGACGGCAGTCTTGATCCCCTCCCACAGCCCATCTGCATCCAACTCCCAGCCGACGCGTTGCCGATCGGTGATCAAGACGATCTTTCTCGACGGATGGGTGCCCTCGCCCGCCAGCCGAACCGCTTCGGCCAGTGCCCGGGCTCCGCGCATCGATCCACCACTGCCAGCCAGACCCGAGACGCGCCCAGCGACCTCGGTTCCCGGAGCGAACCCCAGCTCGGCACCACCGATGATCTCGCCCGCCTCGAGTAGCGCAAACCGATCCCCCGCAGACGATTCCGTCAGCACCCGCCGAACTCCAGCCAGTGCCCGACTGAGGTTGTCCGTGCCCTCACGCCACAGTCCCATCGACATCGACGAATCGACGACGAACACCACATCCTGACTCCCCGCCGCGCCCAGCCGAGCCGCTTGCTTCCCGCCCTCGGACTTCATAAAGAACCAGAGTAAGAACAAGGCCAAGACGGTTAGCACGAACGACAACAAGGCCTTCTTCCGATCCTTCAGAAACGACGCCGTCACGCCCAAGCCCGCGATCCCCACCAATCCCACTGGCAAGACCAATCCCCACGAAACCGAGCTCCCGTGCGGTGCGAACGGGCGCAGTATCAGCAAGGCCACCAGTCCAATACAAAGGCATCGCACCGCCAGCAACAACGCATCCTCCAACCGCACCGAGCGCTTGCGGATCTCCTCCGTCGCACGGAGAAACTGCATCGCTCCCCACTCCACAGTCTTCTGCTTCCGCCGACTCCACAGATGCAGAACGATCGGCAGGGCCACCAGCCCGAGAAGGCCGACCCAAGCTGGGTGGAGAAGGAGCATAGTAGTGCGTCCCCTGCTCTACGACTTAGGCGTGGTCTTGGCAACAAGTTGAGGTGAAGCGGTTACTCTGAGCCACCGCTGACCGACGAGAGATGGCCTCGCGCAGAGCCGCAGAGAACGCAGAGTTTTTATCAAAATTTTCCGTTTCTCTTTCTACTCTGCGGCTCTGCGCGAGGCTCAGTTTACCGTCACCCGCTCGAGACTAGCGCGGGATGGATGTTCCCTTGGGTGGGGATGGGATGGGCTACTCTGAGCACACCGCTCATTCAGCCTTCTTGTAGAACCGCTCCCCGAACATCGCCCCCTTCGAGTTCCCGATGGTCACAAAGCGGAGATACTCGACTTTAGAGCCAGCCGACCAAGTGCCATTGGTTCAAGCCTTTTTGTATTTCGGATGAACCTCGTAGATGGGCTTTACCGCCAGGTCATCGATCTCGATATGAGCAACCCAGAGATCCGGCGTCTCACCCTCGGCATAGCTTCGTATATGAAGACTCGATTGTTGACCGCCTCCTAAATCCCGTTTTTCTCAATATCTTCGACAAATCTAGACTTCCTCTGAGCAACGCGATTCTCTTTGTCCCAGGGCATGTATTTAGTCTTTGGCCAAGTGAGGTAGAGAAGGCGCTTTGCCCGTGTGATAGCGACGAAGCAGTCATTTTTTTCTTCCGCGAGAGCTGTGCCGCCCGCTTTCACCGCGCGGTAGTCAGGAAAGCCTCCCTCGACCAAGCCCATGATGAATACTATGTCGAACTCCAACCCCTTCATCGCATGAACTGTGGCAAGTGTTAGTCCTTTGCCTTCGACGTTGGGCACGGTCTCACCGGTGGCCATCTGATTTCGAAATTGCCCGAGGCTGCGGTGCCCCTTCGCTACGCGCTGCGAGTAGTTCCTCCAAACCGCGCGTAAGAAGCCTAGATCAGCGATCGCCAGAGCCCGTTCTTCTGTATCGTGCGTTTCTTCCATGGCGATCGCCGTCACGCTCTCTTCGATTGTGCCAATGGCACTGCTGAACTTGTTTACATCTGACTGCAAGATACTCCATGCTTCGAGCAATGCGGGGGTGCGGTTCTTCCAAGACTCCGATGCGGTATCGCAGGCCGATTTCAACAGCGCCAACGGTTCCTGAGATCGGGAGTCTGGTTTGCAAGCTGAGCCAAGCCGCCGCACGAACTCGCGGGCGTGCAACCGGTTTCGCGGATTGACCAGAAGGCGGATTCCGAGATCGAACACTTGCCCAAGGTCCGACTCGAGTGATGCCCCGCCGCCTGGTTGGCGCAAGTAGAAATCAATTCCTGCTTCTGTCAGATGCCCTTGTAATGGGCCGAAGACGTAACGATTACGAGCCAGTACCGCGATGCGATCAAGTGTGATGGGACCGTCAATCTCCGGGTGTGAACCGGTTGCGAGCAGAGCCCTGACCTTGTCTGCGACCCATCCGGCTTCGGTCTCCTCGTCAACGCAAGGCTCTAGAACTAACTCCCCGTCTAAGGCGACATTGTCTAGATCGATGCTCCCTTCGTAGAGGGCGCTCGCCGCTTGGATCACCGCACGTGAAGAACGGAAGTTTTCGCGCAACTCAAGTTGCTTCGCACCGAAGTCTTCCGGGAATTTCTCCAGCATGAAGCGCTTGCTGGATCCGTTGAAACCGTAGATAGCTTGGTTGGGATCGCCGACCAGCAGAACGGACTCCGCCTTTTCTCCAAGAGTCCGGATCAGCGCATACTGGACCGCATTCAAATCTTGGGCCTCGTCTACGCAGATATGGCGGTAAGTCCGCTGATAGATGTTAGCTACAGCGGGACGCTCGGTGAGAATCCGGTAGGCAAGTAGCAGAATATCATCGAAATCGATCACCCGCTGACTGGCGAGATGCTTCTGATACTCGCGGAATGCCCGAACCTCTGTCTTGTTCGGCCAGTCACCACTCGTGATCGCCTCGAAGCTCTCCCAGTCCCGTTTACAAGCGCTGAATTTTTCTAGGACCTCATAGAGAAACTTCCTTCGAGTTTTTGGGGAATCCTGCCGCTCTAGAAAATGTTTCAGGTCTGCGCTCTCGGTAAACACCTCTTCCAGCATGGCGATCCGGTCGCTTTCGCGCTCGATGATTGTGGTAGGCGCCTCGAATCCGATAACTTTTCCGTGAGTCTCGATGATAGACTGGCAGAAGCTGTGAATAGTGCCGAGATAGGTTCGTTCGGAAAGGTCGGGAAGGTCCTGAAGGCGTCGCCGCATCTCGTCAGCGGCCTTGTTGGTGAAGGTCAGAGCCATCACTTGCGATCGTATCTTCTTAGTCTCCAACAGATAACGGACGCGCTCGGTAAGAACTCGGGTCTTTCCACTACCAGCAGAGGCAACCACTAGATAGTGGTGATCCGGAGCCTCGACGACACCTCTTTGGGCTGGTGACAGTAAAATGCTCATTGGATGGGTTCGACTGGAGATGCTCCGATAGCTGTATCTATGGCGTTGAGTAGATCTTTGACGACGCCTGGAACGGCGCGTGGTCCGCCAGCGTCGATGATGAAGTGGGCCCAATGGGGAGCCATGCCAGTCTTGTGGGACTCCAAGAAATCCTTCAGCTCACCATCCGTCCATCCGGTTACCTCAGTCAACTTCGCTTGTTCGTGTTGCGGGTTCTGAAACGGCCTCTTGTATTCCATTACTGCGGGCTTCAATTCAGCTTGATAGCCCTCGGCTAATAAATATTCCTCGATAGCGTTACCGTTGGGAAGAATGAACACGTTCGGATGCGGTAGGCTGGCGCCTATTTTGCCGAGCGCAGAATTTACGCAGGCCTGTGCGGCCGGCTCACCATCACCAAAAATAAACCAAGGAATCCGTAGGGCTTCCAAGATACGAATGAACGGGAAATAGTTGCCGTCGCCGCCAACGCCGACAAACGAGACGCCGCGCTCGAATGGGTGTCTGCCCCAGTGGTGGCGCGCGAACATCGGGAACGCTTGTTCCTCGGTTTCCCCCTCGAACAGAACCACCGCCTGTGCAAAGAGTAGTTCGCCGCGAGTGCGCATGATCTCCCTGCGAATTTTCCGCGATTCCTCGGGCAAAAGTTCCTCGGCGGGCATGCGGCATGCTAGGGTCTCGGTGCCAGTCTTCGAGAAATGCACGATGTCACCGAGGTTGGCCTGCCCCGCGATGTACGGAGAATGAGTGCTCACGATCCGTTGTCCGATTCCCTGGACGATTTGGTCGTGGACTGCACGCTGAGCGTTCGGATGTAAGTACGATTCCGGCTCTTCAAGCGACAGTATCGGGTGGAAGGGTAGCTGCACGGTTTCCGCGAGTTTCGCCGTCCAGGATACATAAGCCTCGAAGCTCAACAACGAGGCCCAACTGCGGGTCCCCATCCCGTGCGATTCGAGGGGAAACGAGGAACCGGAGCTATCGGCAAACTGCACGTCGAGGCCTTTAGTGACGTCCCGTATTTTCTTACTCACAGGCGTCATTTCGATCCCATCCCCGAACGCTGGAACCGTGCGGTTCAACGCGGTCAAGACTTCTACGATGTGGCTGAGGACTTCGCTATTAGCGACAATATCTTCGTTCAGCTCGCGAAGCCTCTCCTCGAGCCCCGCAATCTCTTCGCTCGATATTTCGATTTTTGAAAGCAGCTTTCCCAGGTATGAGGAACGCGTTCGTAGATCGCCCACGAAATCGCGCTGGGCGTCGATGAAGTATGAGGTAAGTTGCCCGAAGCGCGGCACCCGCCCGACCGCTGTCGCCTCTTGCCAATTATCGATCGACGGCCAGTCGGTAAGCGAGAGACGTTCGAGAACGAAATCACTCTTCACTACATCGTGGGATACGCGCGTCCGAAAGGCTACGAATTCCTTGTCATCTGAGTCGATGGCAATGATTCCGCTTCCACCGAAATCGGAATCAATCCATGCCTGGTCGAATGTGTTCGTTCGCCCGCCGCCAGCTTCTACAGGGATGATCCGGACATCGATAAGGATTTCGGCCTCCTCGCCGTTCGCTTCCACGTAGAAATCGTCGGACGAAATCAGGCGGCGATCAGTGCCGAGAGCCAGATGCAAAGCGCGCAGAAAGGAAGTCTTGCCGGAATTATTCATCCCCACCAACAAAGTTGTTGTGCCCAGAATCACTTCGACATTTCGCAACGAGCGAAAGTTTGAGATTCGGACAGAATCAACTCGAATTTTGTCGGTATTTGAAGGCTGCGTTGGGATGTTCGGCACAGAATGGGAAAGGTGGGTAGCTTGAGAGGTCGGTCGAGTAAGTCAAAGGGGTCAGATGGGCTGGCTCCTTCGCTCATAGCTATCTCACTCTATTTAGCTAAGGGCAACTAACCGGGCATCGGAATAGGGCAGTAGCCCTATTGGGTTGAGCCTCAGGATTTCGTTCTCCGCCCATGGCAGTGCGCTCGTTGCTGGACCGCTGGCATCCCGCGTTGATCGATGTGCTGGGAAGCGCGGCCATTAGTCGGGGGAAGCTGCGCGAGTTGCCGACGCCGGTGGTGGGATGTTACCAGTCAAAGATTCCTTACAGCCTTCACCATGCCCACTCGCAAGCGAGCTTCCTAAGGAGGGATTGTGCGAACGATAAGATGACAGACAAAATATCGATATTGGCCGCCGCTCAACCTAGCTAGCTAGCTAGTTCACAGCCACCGCTCAATCAGCCTTTTTGTAGAACCGCTCCCCGAACATCACCCCCTTCGAGTTCCCGATTGTGACAAAGCGGAGATATTCGACTGTAGAGCCGGCCGACCAAGTATCATTGGTTCGGGTCTTTTCGTATTTCGGATGAACCTCATAAATAGGCTTTACCGCCAGGTCATCGATCTCGATATGAGCAACCCACAGATACAGCGTCTCATTCTCCGCGTAGACTCGAATATGAAGACTCGCCCTTCCGGTGTGATCTCCTTCTAAAGCGAAGTAATCGCCGTCGGGCTCACCTCCGGTTGGCACCCAGACCTTCGATTGCGCCTCAGCGAGCTGATTCTCATGGCTGATATCGGCGAGTGTGGAGCAGGCACATAGAACGAAAACCGCCGCTATGCTCCCTAATTTTAGGAGGATCATGGTGAAAATGATTATCGAAAAAACGCCGTAGAGCCGATCAAGTCGGCAGAGGCTCGCTTGACTTACATTGCCCCGGCACCCATTCCTCGGGCAGGCCCCCGAAGTCGGAAGCAGCCTGATTCTGTGGCGAGTCGTGCAGAGTGAAGGTGTAGCTGTTCATCTGGTGGTCTACGCCTACATGGGGACTCTCACAGTCTGTACGGGAAAGCTCCAGTAGAGTTTGTCTGTCGTGGGGAATAGCTCGGGGTCGGTGAGGTCGGGAAGGCCGCCCAATCTGGTGATACCCGTCTCGGAGTAGTCATCGGCTTGGGTTGGTCGTGATTTTGATAGCATCACGCGCTATGCTCGCAATGGCATGCTCGGCCAGCTGTAGTCTCCACCATCACGGAAGGCACTCATCACCGACACGATCTCGGTGGCTTCCTCAAGACCAAACTTGGGATCGACGATGGCCAGTTCATCCAGCTTTGATTCGTCCAAGACGATCTGTAGCTGGTCTCCGCACCAATTTATTCGAATTTGCTCTCGCTCTGGCCGGAGGCCTCCTTAAGGAAAAAGGCGCGCATTTAGCAAGTCGTGCTACCGTGGGAGAATGGCCGCTAGTGACACGAAAACCAGTTCGGACGCGCCGAAAGGAAAAGTCTCGAAATCGGGTTACGTTCAGCCGGCTACCCGCAAGAGTCTGATCGAACGACTCGAGCGCTGGGATGACCGTGCCAGTTGGGACGAATTCTACCGAACTTACGCTACCTTTGTGTTCCGCGTTGCCTGCAAGGCAGGGCTCAATGAGATGGAGGCAAATGACGTAGTGCAGGAGACATTCATCCGCGTCGCCAAGAACCTGAAAGCAGGCAAGTTCGATAAGAACAAGGGCTCCTTCAAAGCCTGGCTGATGAACCAATGTCGCTGGCGTATCATCGACCAATTTCGTGGTCGATCGAAGGACCTCGCCGCTAGTCAACCGATGCGCAACGCGGACGGAGAACGCCGCACCGACGTCATCGAAAACTTCGCCGACCCCAAGGCCGATCACCTTGAGCGAATTTGGACAAGAGAGTGGAGTTCCAACCTGACCGAGCTCGCCCTGCGCGCGGTGAAGGCGAAAGTCTCGCCCTTGCAGTACCAGATTTTCTATAGCTACGTAGTTAAGGAATGGGGTGTCGAGAAGGTCAAAGAGGAACTCGAGGTCACTGCGACCCAAGTCTACCTCGCCAAGCACCGAGTGAGCAGGGTCATGCGCAAGGAGGTCGAACGCCTTGAATCCCAAGAGCTCTAGTGACGCGGCGACCCGGGAGCCGCCGGAAATCCCCGACCACGAAATGCTCCGAATCATCGGCCGAGGGGCCTTTGGTGAGGTCTGGATAGCTCGCTCGCTTACCGGATCGATGCGGGCGATCAAGGTCGTCTGGAGAGAGGACTTCGAGCACGGTGGGAGCTACGAGCGTGAGTTCGAAGGCATCAAGAACTACGAGCCGATCTCCCGACAACACCCCGCTCTTGTCGATATTTTACAGGTCGGTCGTAATGACGACCGGCATTACTACTACTGTATCATGGAGCTGGCCGACCCGGTTGGTCTCGATCCAGACACCGACGACACTGTCGTCGACAAACCGGCGTCTTCCTCAGGTAGTCAGACGTCAGAACTCGTCGCCGTCGACCCCGACAGCTACGAACCCGACATCCTCTCGAAGCGGATTCGCGAAAACGGAGCCTCTACCAATTCCGCAGTGGTGCGCCATGGAGCAGCCCTTGCCCGAGGCCTCGGCTATCTCCACGACCACAGCCTTGTCCATCGGGATGTGAAGCCCGGCAACGTCATCTTCATCGATGGGAACGCAAAGCTCGCAGACGTCGGCCTTGTGACGGCTTTAGGGGAAAACACCTTCGTTGGCACGGAGGGCTTCGTGCCACCCGAAGGTCCCGGATCCGCGTCGGCGGACTTGTTCAGCCTCGGCATGGTGCTCTACGAGATGAGCACGGGAAAAGACCGGCTCGACTTCCCAGATCTCCCCAGTGTTCTTCCCGAGGGTGAAGAACGGGTCATCTGGCGCCGGGTCAATCGCTCGATCTGCCGTGCCTGCGCGCGCAATCCAGAAGCTCGTTATCCAAGTGGCGAAACCTTAGCGCTCGCCCTCGAAGGGCAGGCGGTGGATGAACTCCCTTCCGCTGCGTGGCGGCGCAAATTCGTTCTCCCGATCGTAGTCGGCGCCGCCTTGGTCGGACTCGCTCTCGCAGCGTTACGGTCAACAACCTCCCCTGATCCAGAAGGCGCGAATGGGCACAGTCCAGCACTGACCGCGAACGCAATTTCGCCCACCACCGACCGCGCCGGAACAGTAGTAGCAATTTCAGTCACCGATACCAACACTGGAGAGCCCGCAGACGAGGCCCCCGATCCATTCCGAACACTGGAGATCAATACCATCCCTCAAGGTGCAGATGTCTACCACGGCGAGCAATGGATGGGAACCACCCCAGTCTTCATCGATCCTGCGCCGTCCAACGCAGTCAGCTACAACATCCGCCTCGGCGGCCACCGTATCGAACAACTCGATTTTCTCGGTGCCAGCGACGAGCGGGAAACCATCGAACTCGAGCTGGTGGTCTGGAGATTTCCGCAGCCTGGTATGCGCTGGCGTGCTGGCGACATGGAGTTCTTGCCTAGTGGCAACCGCCATGTCAGCACCCGCCCGATCGAAGCCGAGTCACTCGTGGCGTTCGCTCGTGACAGTGGCTACCCGATTGCTGGTAGCGCCGTTGCAGCCGCCCTCCCCGCAGGTCAGACCGCTTACCTCGCAAAGGTCAATGGCCAGACCGCTCGAGCCTTCTGCGACTGGATGACAGCCCGCGACCAGGACAAAGGGATTCTCCTGCCCGAACAGTTCTACCGCCCCGTGGCTAGCAATCCTGACGACTACCCTTCGCCCGACGGAGTCATCTTGCCTAAGGCTACGAGAGCTGGCGGTTTCTCGGGAATTTTCGGGGTTGAGATCGAGCACATTCGCTACGGCTCGGTGGCCTTCGAATCACAACCAACCGGCGCCAGCGTCTATCGCGAGGGCAGCAACATCGGCACCACCCCGTTCGAACTCGCCCGAGTGCGCACTGGCCAGGCAGAGTATGAACTGAGAATGGAGGGCTACAAGACGTCGTTTCATGCCGTGCACATCGAGGATGGAAAAATTGCCAGCGTTATCGCCAACCTAGAGCAAGGCGAAGCTGTCGACTTCGATTCCCCATGGGAGAACTCCCTGAACATGCTCCTTCTCCCGTCCAACACAGGCGTGCTGGTCAGCGCGTTTGAGGTTCGGCGCAAAGACTTCGTTCGGTTTGCCCAGGCTTCGGTCGCAGCGGCAGGTGGCTGGACCAGCGAGTATTCGGAGTTAGAAAGCACCAACCCGCTGCACCCGGCTACCGGCATGACCCGAAAAGAGGCCGAGGCCTTCTGCACCTGGCTAACCAAAGTCGAACAGCGCAAGGGCCAGATCTCGACCCGTCACATCTACCGACTGCCAACAGACGCGGAGTGGAGTCGGCTAGCCGGTCTTCCGCCGGAAAAAGGACGCGACCCAGCCGCTCGTTCCGGGCAATTAGCAGGGTTCTTCCCGTGGGGATTCGAGTGGCCGCCTCCCGCAGGCAGCGGCAACTTCGGCGATACCAGCGCCGCGCAAATTCTCGGCCCCAACGGATATCTAGACGGCTACAGCGATGGCTATCCGCTGACCGCGCCAGTCGATGTCGTTCAAGCCGATCCGCGCGGCCTGTATCACGTTTCGGGAAATGTTGCCGAGTGGATCGAAGGCCGATTTGGCGGCAGCTCTAGCGAACTGGCCACCCACGGAGTAGTTCGTGGCGGAAGTTGGCGTAGCGCAACGAGAGAAGAGCTGAACGCATCCTTCCGTCGAGCCACACCCCAGAACGGACGTTTCGACGATATCGGATTTCGGGTGGTTCTAGCCCTTGGGGATTAATCGCAGGTAGGCTTTTTCTTGTCAAAACCAGCCCGAGATGCCATACCAAGCACTCATGCGCTTCCCACTATTTCTCGCAACCGTGCTGACCAGTCTAATCTTGACCAGTTGCTCCAGCACCCCTACCTCCAACGCTGTCTCCAGCTCTGAGCTTTCCGCCGGTGGAACCTACTACCCGCTTCGCGACTACGTTTCGTTTTACCTCCAGCCGAATTTTTCTCGATTCGACGCTCCCTACTCCCAGCTATTTCAGCGCGAGCCCCTCATCCTGCGCGCCTTCAATGACACCGAAGCCAGAGTCGAACTCCCCGACGGCACTGTTGGCTACATCGAGGTCGGCCAATTAGGCAAGCGCCCGGCAACCAGCGGAAAGCCCAAATCCAGAAAGTCCGCCCCTGCTCCGAAAAAGAGGGCATCTGCGACTACGTCCAAGCCGGCCCCGAAAGCCACCCCGAGCAAGCCAAAGCCAGTCGTCACATCGCGCAAGCCCAAGCCAGAAACAATCCCGGTGCCAAATCCTCCAAAAACGACCAACATTCCTTCCCCACCTCCAGTTCTGAACCTTCCACCTAAGCCAGCCAAGAAGCCTGGTCTCCGCGAAGGAAGCATCGACGATCTCGATATCCAACGTTTCGAGTAGGCCAATAATTTAGCCGGCCACACTCGCGGCGAATTGCGTGCGCAAGCCCTTGGCAATGCATCGATCCTGACGTAGCATCGACGACTTTCCATGGCCGCTGAAATTCGCAATCATATCGCCGTCATCGACTTCGGGTCGCAATACACCCGTCTCATCGTCCGTCGTGTTCGGGAGGAGGGCTACTTCGCCATGCTCTACCAGCCCAGCGAACTAGCAACGATCGATGAACCCGCCGCAGTCATCCTTTCCGGAGGCCCGAAAAGTACGGCCGACGAGGACGCTCCCGACTTCGACTTCGAGCACTTAGTTGGTCTTAAAATTCCGGTTCTCGGTGTCTGCTACGGCATGCAGCTGAGCAACATCAAGTGGGGCGGCGAAGTGGCAAAATCCGACCACCGCGAATTCGGTCCCGCAGAGATTCATCCTGAGTCAGAAGGCGAATTCCTTTTCGGCGGAATCTCCCCCGGCACCCAGATTTGGATGAGCCATTCGGACACCGTCAGCAAGGTTCCCGAGGGCACCAAGGTTCTCGCCAAGAACCAACAGGGCACGCCCGTTGCTCTACAGTGGGCCGACAACTACTTCGGCATCCAATTCCACCCCGAGGTCACGCACACCGAAGACGACGGCATCGTGCTCCGGAACTTCCTCAAGCTCGTCCCCGATGCCAAACCGTTCGGTATTGAGTCCCTCCGCGACGAAATCTGCACGCGAATCAAAGAGCAACTCGGCGATCGCGAAGTCGTCTGCGGCGTCAGTGGTGGTGTCGATTCCACCGTCCTCGCCGTCCTTCTCCAGAATGCCGGAATCAATGTCCGCCCGATCTTCGTCGACACGGGCCTACTTCGTCAGGACGAAGCCATCGATGTTCAGGCAGGCTTTGAACAGCTTGGCATAGAAATCGAAACCATCGATGCCAGCGAGCGTTTCCTTACCGCCCTCGCCGGCGAAGAAGATCCCGAGAAGAAACGTGTCATCATCGGCAACATGTTCATCGATGTCTTCTTCGAAGCCGCTCAGGACATCGACATACTCGCCCAAGGAACACTGTATCCCGATGTCATTGAGAGTGCCAGCGCCGGCTCCAGTGCATCGAAGATCAAAACCCACCACAACCGAGTCGATCGCATTCTAGAACTCCAAAAAGAAGGCCGGGTCATCGAACCCCTCGCCGAGATGTTCAAGGACGAGGTCCGCGCCCTCGGCCGCTCTCTGGACATCCCAGCCCAACTTCTCAATCGCCACCCTTTCCCCGGTCCCGGACTCGCCGTTCGATGCCCTGGAGAAGTTCGCGAAGATCGCCTACGCATCATCCGCGAGGCTGACTCGGTCTTCATCGGCGAACTCCGCTCCTCCGGCTGGTATGACCGCACGTGGCAAGCCTACGCCTGCCTCATTCCAGTCAAGACGGTCGGAGTGAAAGGCGACGAGCGTTCCTACGAGTTCGCTATCGGTCTGCGTGCAGTCATCAGCGAAGACGCCATGACCGCCGACTGGGTCGAGCTCCCGCCCGACCTCCTACGCCGCGTGTCCACCCGAATCCTCAACGAGGTCTCCGGCGTCAACCGCGTACTCTACGACATCTCCTCCAAGCCACCGGCAAGCATCGAGTGGGAATAGGCCGCTGACTGACTCCCCCGCTTGCGGCGACGTGAGCGCGACAATGGCACTCGTCCCCCCTGCCGGACCGCTAGCTTCTCGCACCCACTCGGAGCCAAGCGAAGAGTGTATTGGCTGGGGCCAAAGGGGAGCCCGGATTGCTTAGCCTGGCCAAACGGCATCAGATCGGCACTGCGCTGAGGCGCCAACCCAACAATGCCTAGGCTCTCAGTCACCGGGCAAGTCCTTGGCGCTGGCAACTCCGCATGGGGATCTCCGGCTTTCTCCCGACCAAATTCCGCTCCCAAGGCGCACAGTCCTATTCTTTCCAACCCCGACGGCATCGGCGCATCGGCGAGCACGATCGGCGAACCACCGTCGATGTGGCGATGTGGTCAAGGCGATGAACCTTCAACGCCACCATCCTCCACCTCCTAGGCATCGACCACGAACGCCTCACGTTCCGCTACCAAGGCCGCCGCTTCCGCCTGACAGACGTGCATGGACATGTGGTGAAGGGGGTATTGGCGTAGGAATTGGGAACTAGGTGCCTGCCGTCGGTTCAGCTTGCGCCCCGCCCGTTCAGCTATTTCCCTAGGTTACTTATGACGTTTGGGGACACATTGGATCCTAGATACCGTTCGACCAAAATCCAAACAACATACTTCGCCGATTCATTAAACTTTCCGTTTTCTTGAAATGCCCTCCGGGATGCATTCATCGCGCCCCCTCTTCGACTTACGACATTGACCGATTGCTTCATATTTGCCGACAATTGCGAAGCGAACGACGCCTCTCGAAAAACGGTCGAGAAACTATCACCGATAATGTGAATCGCGGCATTGGGATCGCTCGTTGATGGGGAAGAACCGTCTAATGTCGTAACATTCATCATAGGAACAGACTCATTAGGAATCTCAACTCGGAGACCGCGACATGAATTCATCTTCTTGATATCGCCCTCGTGGTCCTCCCAAACAAGTTTACGCACGTGGTCTATTTTTCCAATTTGACAATCTTCGTGAACGAGTCGCTCAGCTACAACCTCTGCGGCCAAGAATGCGCCAAGAGAGTTGTAATGAGTGTCAGTACGACAATAAATCGGGTGCTCGCCAAGATCACGACGAAAACGATTCTTTAGAAAATGATCAGTTAAGTCGATGGAATTCATTCCCCTTGACTGTAACTCTTTATGAAACTTCTCTACGTGTCGATTCGTACGCTGAGTAGAACTAGGATCTAGGGAAAGATCACCTGTTGCTACCTCCGGATAGGTTGTCAGTGAGGTTGGTACCGTAATGAATAATAAATGCTGTCCTCGCTCACTTAGTATTCGATCGAACTCAACAATCACATCAATGGCAGAGGCTTCTGGACGCTTCCAAAATTCTGGACGATACACCTCTTCACTTGCATAAAACCACCAATCAGTTTTGGGTGCCGCGATTATAGGAAATGGCAGTTGCGAGAGCATCATCGAAACCCTATCACTATCGCCACTCGGTAAACGCCTCCGAGGTTCGAACTCTCTTAGGAATCCGGTTTGAATAGAATAATCTTCGCTATCGCGGAACGCGGCCATAGACGCGGTAGCCGAATCTAGTTGCTCCATCGGTATACTAATCCCAGAAATCTTATCCCCTATTCTCAAGAATGCAGCAGGCATGAGGCGGCGATCTCGAGTCAGGGGTAGAAGCAGCTCGGATCTCTCTTCCGGTGAATCGGTTACTCCCCTAGCAATCACTCCGATATTTGAGTCAGAGTACTCGAGGTCATGAAGATTGGATATGTCCGATACTGAGAGTATCTCGATGGGAAAGGCAGAATTGGGGGCGTGCTCTTGGTTGATCGGGGTAAAATCGCCTGTGAGATAGCGTTTAACCCGCCCAAATGTCACATATTTCTGAAAAATCGTCCCCACCAGAAAGGACGCGACTACCATCACGATTATAAGAATGCGAGGGATCATATCTGTACAACAATCAAGGTAAACATATCAGAGAGATCAATATGTATTCCTACAATATTGTCCACCGAAAACGTTTCAACAGCTCCAAGAAAAATGCTGTCCGGGTGGTCACTTACGGCGCTGGCGGATAATAGCGTGGGTTGATAGTTGCCCTAAGCAGAAATCTTCGGACGGCTCCACCTGCCTTTCGAGCGAATTCTCAAGGAAGCTATACCTGCAAAAATCAGCGTCCCATTAGCGCCATTAGCGGTTCCCCCCTCTCTACCCAAAATCAGTGTCCCCATTACCTTCCTTGAAATCAGACTCGGTAAGGCACCCGCACATCCGACCAGTCCTCTTTAAATCTTTAAAGTCCTTGCTGACTTATCAAGAAGCTCTGCGGGGGGAGTGGGAGTGAAGCGGGCTGTCGATATAGTAAAGTGGTGCCGGTAACGGCGTGATAGCCCTTGGTCGCGGGAAGCAAATTCAAGCCGCACCGACTATCATAGCAGGCGATTCCCGAGCAAATACTGGCAAGAGTCGCGAAGGCTCGGCCGATGAGGTGCCGGTGAAGTTCCGATACACATCCCGACCGAGCATTTGAACTCGACTTGCGAAATACGCGGCTTCGCCCCCAGCCTTTGAGCGCTCCAATCCCGTAGGCTGGCCCCCCTCAGGCTGAGCTGACTTTGTCGTCATGGAGATCAGTTGTGAGTTCATGTCATTCCAGACCGAGCTTTTAGCGAGCTAAGTCTGGAATCTTTGGGCAACCTGTGATGTGGAAAGGGAATGGGCTTTGGAAAATGGACGGTGTTGGCGGATGTGGCTAGGGGACATCGGGGATCACAGGTTTACGGGAGATTTGCCTTCGGCTATGTCCGCTGCGCTCCCGAAGACCAGGGACCAAAGCGTGGCGAAGGCGGCGGGAAGGAAGCGATGCCTAGCAGTAAATGAAGCGACATCGCCTGCCTTTCCCTACCCCTTAAGCACCTTCTCGACGCTATTTGCTGTCAGGGTCACCCCACGAACGCCGCGAGTCTGGAGGTTAAACTCGCCGAACGTCACTGGGATCTCTTTCTTCCGTAGCCCTTTCGTCGGCTTCAAGTGCACGACTACCTGCTCGGCGTCGGCTTCTTTCTCGGTCTCGTGGGCGGTCAGGTGAAGCACCCGCGAGCCCTTACGGCCTTGGGTGAGCTCGTAGACCTTCTCCCGAGTTAGGCCTCCAATGCGGAAGCGCTTCACGTAGGTTTTGCCGATTCGGCCGTCGCGGTAGATGAGGTTGAAGACCTCTGTGGTCGCCTTTTCCTTGTCGAAGATTGCGATGTGCGCGGGATTCTTTCCGGTGTGGACCTTGGCATCAACCTTGGTGACGCGAAGGGCGCCGTCGCGACCGATGATGAGGAGCAGGTCGAGCCGGCTGCACTTGCCGATGACGACTCCGTCGCCCCGCTTGATGCCGTATCCAGTGAAGCCATTGGTGTCGTCCCGGTAGAGGGTCTCGGAAGCCACGGCTGCCCGATTCTTGCTCACTTGGGCGAACTCGATCAGGTTGTCGGGTTGCTCTTCCCACTTCTCGGTGGTGGCGACGACAGTCTTGCGCTCGCGGCCCGCGCCATATTTCTTCTTGAGGTTCTTGAACCACGCCACGGTGTAGCGGGTGATGTTCTTGATGTTCTTCAGCGTCTCCTGAATGTCGCCTTCGAGTCCGCGAATCTGCTCGTCCGCCTTGAACGAATCGTATTTGGAGATCCGCTTGATCCGAATCTCGAGCAGACGCTCGATATCGTCGTCAGTGATCTTGCGGTAGAACAGCTTGAGGAACGGCTTCAAGCCCGCCCAGACCTCGGCGATGACATCCTCGTAGGTCGTGCACTCCTCGATGCGGCGGTAGATTCGGTTCTCGATGAAGATCTTCTCTAGGGACGAAAACAGGTGCTTCTCTTCCAATTCCCGGAGCTTCACTTCTAGCTCGGCCTTGAGCATATCGCGGGTGTGGAAGGCCGAGTCTTTGAGGAGTTCGTGGACCGAGATAAAGACCGGCTTGTTGTCCCGAATGACGCAGCTGTTCGGGGCGATGGACACCTCGCAGTCGGTGAACGCGTAGAGCGCCTCGATCATCTGATCAGCCTCGACCCCGGCGGGCAACCCGACGTAGATTTCGACATGCTCAGCCGTGTTGTCCTCAAGACGCACGACCTTGATCTTTCCCTTCTCATTCGCTGTTACGATCGAGTCGATCAGCGAGGATGTGGTGGTGCCGAAGGGGATCTCACGGATGTAGAGATCGCCCTTCTTTGAGCCTTTCTCGATAGTCGCGCGCACCCGGATTCGGCCACCTCGCAGGCCTTCATTGTAGTTGGTAACATCCGCTGAGGCTCCGGTCGGGAAATCCGGAAACAGGTGAAACGGCTTCTTCCGCAGTGCCTCGATCGAAGCGTCGATCAGCTCGTGGAAGTTGTGCGGCAGGATCTTCGCAGCCAAGCCGACAGCGATACCTTCGACCCCCTGCGCGAGCAACAGCGGGAACTTCACCGGGAAGGTCACCGGCTCCTTGTTGCGGCCGTCATAGGAGGCGGCCCAAGTCGTAATCTTCGGCATGAAGACCACCTCGAGGGCAAACTTCGATAGCCTTGCTTCGATGTATCGAGGAGCAGCCGCGCGATCTCCGGTCAGAACATTCCCCCAGTTTCCCTGAGTATCGATGAGCAGGTCTTTCTGGCCGATCTGGATCATCGCATCACCGATCGAAGTGTCCCCGTGCGGGTGGTACTTCATCGTGTTGCCGACGACATTGGCGACTTTGTTGTAGCGCCCGTCCTCCAGCTCCTTCAGGGAGTGGATGATACGGCGCTGCACCGGCTTGAAGCCGTCATTGATGTGCGGAACGGCACGCTCCAAAATCACGTAACTAGCATAGTCGAGGAACCAGTCACCATACATCTCATGGACATGGTAGGCGCCGGATCCGTCATCCCCTGCCCCGAAGCGGCCCTCGTCATCATCACCGCCATCGCCGGAATCTCCGCTATCGAAATCGATCACCTCGGCGGACTCTTCCTGATCCTCGGGATCGGAGGCGTCTGCTGGTTTGGTCTCACGATCGGTCGTGGACGACTTGGCTACCTTCTTCTTGGCAGTCTTCTTGGTTGCCTTTTTGGCCATGTTATCAGGTGTAGAGAATGAGCGATCAGGGTCGGCGAGCGCGTCCGAGATCGGGGTGATTTTTCCTTCCGGAATGTCGGCGAAGAGATCGGGCTGCTTGCTGTCGATTTTCTTTACCATGAGACTGAGAAAAAATTTAGTTTTACTTTCCTAGATTGTAAGGGTGCCTTTACCAGTTAGGCAAGACTTCCTTTCTCTGCTAGAATCTCCCTATGATCGACTTCCCTACCCGCGAGGGCATTATCACCTGGACCGGATCCGGACAACGCCCCGAGGCCACCGCCGTCTTCGGCGAACTGACCTTCATCCTTCGAGAAAAGGCCCCCACCGTCAGCAACGAGTGCACCATCACCGCCTCCAACGGTCAGGAAATCGCTTCCAGCACCAGAAAATCGAGCTTTCTCAAAGGCATCACCGAAACGCTACTCATCGACGGCCAAGCATCCGGGCTCGTGCTGAAACGCGGCATGATAAATACCAAAGTCGAATGGAACAACGAGACTCAGCTCCTCGCCTTCGGACTCGAAGCCAAGGAAATGGCAGCTGAGGATACCGGCGACGATGATGAGGTTAGAAACGACGACGAGGATCAGCCCGACGATGTCGAGGCCCGAGGCTTCGAACTCGGCGGAATTCGCCTCGCCCACGCTGACTTCTCCAGCGAGATCCACGCCACTGGTGAGACCAACCAAGATTGCCTAATGGCCGCCTTCCTTGCGTTTCGTATCTGGGCCAAGAACTACGAGGGGACCAACGAGTAGAAGATGCATTACGAGGAAGGCGCTTATCGAAATATCAATTACGCGTTCTGAATGAAAACGAATATAAGCAGCTTATATTGAATGAATTCTAGATTCCAATAAACGGTAATCAAGTAACTAACTACAGCCATGCGACTTCTCCCTAAAATTTCCGGTCTTGTCACTATTCTTGGCTTCCTCTTTGCCCCTGTAATGAGCACGGCGCAAGAACAGGTCGAACGACACGCAGGACAACTTCGTAGCCTCGAGGCCCTACTCGATAGCATCCAGTCGAAGAGCGATGAGATCACAGTAGTCAACCAACGCCTAAGTGCCGCAGGCAACGACGCCACCCGTGCCAGCATTCTTACCCGCGCCACTGAGCTAGAGTCAGAACGGGCGTCACTGAAACTGCAGTTCGACGCCGTGGCCGGCGGTGAGAATGCCAGCCTATTCATCGACCAGGAGTCCAAACCGTTCGACCTCCAGACCGAGGCCGCGTCTCTTCTCGAACCCCTATTCAATGAACTCCAAAACCTCAGCCACGGCCCGCGCGAGCTGGAGCAGCTTAAAACCGAGATCTCGCTACACAAAGCTCGACATGCCCGAGCCTCCCGCGCAGTCAAGAGCTTAGAGCGTCTAATCGCGAACAAGCCGGAGGTTGCTGGGCAACCGAATGTCATGCGCCAAAAGCTGTCTGAGTCCTTGTCCCTCTGGCAACGCCGTCGCGACGATGCGCACAACCAGATGACCGTGCTCGAAGTTCAATATGAAGAGAAGCTCGCTGGCCAAGAGTCCCTGGGCGAAAGCCTGCAACGTTCGGTTCTCGACTTTCTACGGACAAGGGGGATGAACCTACTCCTCGCCATCGCCGCCTTTCTTGTCGTCTACCTGCTGGTCCGACTGATTCACCGCGCCATCGAGCGCAGGATCGCCAAGGCGGAAGCTGAACGCTCGATCTACGCCCGCCTGATCGATGTCGCGCTGCATGTGCTCGCCTTCGTCGCGGCACTGTGCGCCATCATCTGTGTCTTCCTGCTCAAGAGCGACTTACTACTCCTCGGCCTGTCTGCCATCTTCATCGCCGGCCTTGCCTGGGGTGGAGTGAAACTCATCCCGGCCCTGCTCGACGAACTTCGAATGGTTCTCAACCTCGGTGCCGTTCGGGAAGGCGAGCGGGTCCTGTATGCAGGATTGCCATGGCGAGTCGATGTCCTCGGTTTCCAGACCGACCTTTCGAACCCCGATCTGACCGGAGGGAAGGTCACTATACCAGTTCGCGGATTGGTCGATATGCAAAGCCGCCCCTACGCCGAGAACGAACGCTGGTTTCCCTGCGAGGCCGGAGACTGGGTCCGGCTTGAGACCACAGGCACTGTCGGCCAAGTCGAATGCCAGACTCCAGAATACGTCTCCCTCCGACTTCTGGGAGGAACTCTGCAGACCCTACCCGCCACCGCCTTTCTCGAAGCCTGCCCATCGAATATCTCGGAAGGCTATCGGATCGAACACACGTTTGGCATCGACTACCGTCACCGCGCCGAAGCGACCGGCTCGATTCAAGAATTGATGCAGACTGGGCTCCGTGAGGCGATGGAAAAAATCGTCCCCCCAGAGCAGATTCAGAACATTGTGGTTCAGTTAGCAACGACATCGGACTCGTCGCTCGACTACGAGATCGAAGCCGACTTCACTGGTGAGGCAGCCCCACGCCACGAAGAACTCCGCCGCCGGATCACTGGTATCCTTGTTGATCTGAGCAATGCCAACGGCTGGAAGATTCCTTACCGCCAAATGACCATCCACACCGCTCCGTCGACGATATCGGAAGTTGGATGACAGGAGTCGGATGTCAGATGTCAGATGTCAGTTCCCGCCACATCTAGCCGTCAGTGATCCGGGGCGCTCGCGGCGGAATTCGCGCAACGGATGGCTTGGACAGACCATCCGGACAGATATCTCTATGATGCCTTGATAGCTCCCCCGCATCCCGCCTCCATCCGTCATCCGTAATCCGTCATCTGCCATTCGACACCACATTGCCAACCAGCTGTTTCCAAGTAGGTTTGGCAGATGAATAGTCTCACCTCTGGAGTCCTGGCAATCGCCGCCCTCAGCCTTCTTTCCGGCTGCGGAACCTACGACGACTCGGACCCATTTTCGCTGTCCCCCGAGCCTTCGCCAGCACCACCAATGCAGGTTGCTGTGAACCAGGCCCCAGCTCCTGCCGCTGAGTTCCAGACTTCCGCCACACCGGAGCTGGGAGCCTCCGCCGCGCCGACTGCCTCCGGGATCGAGCAGTATCGAGAAGAGGCTGTGCGTGACTGGTCCGCCGACATTCAGCATTTCAACGAGCTGAACCAGAGCGTCGTTCAGTCTCCAGATGCTATCCTCTGTATCGGCAGTTCCAGCTTTCGCCTCTGGGAGACCATGGCGGACGATCTCGCTCCATACCAAATCATCCGCCGAGGTTTTGGCGGAAGCCGGTGGTCGGACGTGGCGGTCTTTGCGGATGAACTGATCACACCGCACCAGTTTCGGGCAGTTCTGTTCTTCGTTGGCAATGACATCGCTGGCGACGCGAGAGACAAGTCCCCTGCCGAGGTAGCCTCGCTGTTCCGGCACGTCAGCAACCGCGTCCGAGCACACAACCCGTTCGCCCATATTTTCGTCATTCCAGTTACCCCTACCGAGAGCCGGGCATTCGTCTGGCCCCTAGTGCAAGAAGCCAACTCCGCCATTCGCTCCGTCTGCCAAAGCCTCGGCAATGCCACCTACATCCCCACCGCCGATCTGTTCCAAGGCCCCCTGGGTGAGGCCAAGCCTGAACTCTTCCGCGAGGACAGACTTCACCTCAACAAGCTCGGCTACACGCTCTGGTCCCAGAGGATCCTCCAGAGTCTCGATGCGAGCCTCGGACAGTAAGTGGAAGAGAAAAATTGAAGAGTGAAAATTGAAATTGAAGTTCCCCTTCGCAATCCGGCTACTTCTTGATGTGCCGTAGGTAGAGGTTCTCGACCTTCAGCCTGGCCCAGGGGGTGGTGCGCAGGAACTTCAGACTCGAGGGCTGGGTCGGGCGGTCGGTGAACATACGGATGCCCGTGCGGTAAGCCATCTCCTCCCAGCCGACTTCATCGATGAGGGTCGTCAGGATGACCTTGAGGGTGATGCCGTGGAGCGGGTTGTTCTTCTGCGGAATTGGGGTGTCCAAGTCAGAGTCCGACTGCGTGTCATCGACTTTCCCAGTGGTGTCCGAATTCTCGCTGGTCTCGTCGGTCATGCTAGATCATTAGGTGGTCGCCCACCTTCACTGACGTCTTAAATTCCGGGCGACTCCGGAAACCTTTCTCCCGCGTATTTTGTTCCAGCCTCGATCGCCGGACCGCAACCGTCTCGGCCGCAGGCGCCTTTAAGTCTTCGGTGTATAACCACCGGCGCTTACGTGAATCCCCGCAGGCGGTCGTTGCCGTCGCCGATGTCTCCATCGACTTCTATTTCCCTGAGGATACTGCGGTGCAGGTCGCCGATGGGGGCGCCGTCGGCTTCGATGTGGCGGTTGCCTCTCAGGCTGCCACCGGCGTGGCCACCAACGATGGCGGGCATGTTGCTGCCGCCGTGCTGTTGGCCACTACTCAAGTTACTACCGAACAGGCAGACCGAGTTCTCGAGAACGTTACTACTGCCTTCCTGCATTGACTCGAGCCGCTTGAGGAAATTGGCGTATTCGCCGACGAAGAACGTGTTAATCTTAGAGAACATCTCCAGTGCCTTTGGCTTGTCGCCGTGGTGGGAGCAGGAGTGGTGGCTACCGTCGACACCGTCGAGGAAGGTCATGTTACGACCATTGAGGCCATCGCCGAACATGAAGCTGGCCGACCGTGTGGTGTTGCTCCAGAAGGCAAGGGCAAGGACTTCGAGCTGAAGCCGAATATGCTCTTCGTAGGGAAGATTGGGCACCGTCTTGATGCTAGCTCCAGAACTACCTCCGTAGGCCTTCTTGATCCGTTGGCCGCCCATGGTGATCTGCTTGAGGACGTCCGAGGTGATGCGCAGGTTCTTGTCTGACTCCGAAGCGTTGGCGACCCGCTGCTCGATCTCGCGGACCGCTGTAAGATACTCGTCGAGCTTTTGCTGGTCGGCCTTACCAAGGCGGCGTTGCAGGGACTTGGCGTCGTCGAGAACGATATCCAACACTGAAGCATCAGGCGCGGGTACCGATGGTCCCTTCTTTCCGGCGGCAGTGCCGGTGACTCGAGCATTCTTGAACAGGCGATGAAACGCACGTAGCGGATCGATCTCCGGCGGCACTGGAGTAGATGCGTTCTTCCACGAAACGAAGCTCAGGTAAATCTGGCTGTGGCCGCTCATCGAGATGCCACTCTTCGGGGTGTGGGTTCCGAGCTCGAGTGTTGGTAGAACCGTAGTTTCCCGCAAGGCATCGCCGATGAGTTGGTCGATGCTCGGGTTCTTGACGTTTACTTCGTTGGCGTTGGTCGTCCTCTTGGGGACCATGCCGGTGAGGAAGGCGCTGGTGCCGGCAGCGTGTCCTCCCTCGGGATTCTCCAAGCCAGTGATGACATTCATGTAGTCCTCGATCCCGGCCAGCGGTTGCAGGATGGGAGGAAGCTCGCTGAGGCTGGCCCGCTTCGGAGTGAATCGGCTATGATCGACGCCGTTAGGCATGAAGAATCCGGCGAAACGCACCGGCTGTCCATCCACGCCCACGGCTCCTGTAGAGGCCGCGCGAGCGGTGCTGAGCGGAACCATGGCCTCCATGAGCGGAAGGGCCATGCTTGCGCCAAGACCACGAAGGGTCTGGCGGCGACTGAGGTGCCAAGATTTGCGGGACATGATTGTGTTTGGTTCTAGTTGGCGAGTGGGGATCTATTGCGTTGGCTGGAAGTCGTCGTTGCGACGGTTACGGAACGGGTAGCTCTTGGCCACCTCGACGAAGGCGGTGTGGATGTTGCCATCATCTTCCATAACCCGTTGGGTAATTTTGGCGAGCACAGGACGATCGTAGGGAGTCAACTCCCGGCCTAATGCGTAGGATAGCAGCTTTTCACTCAGGTTTCTAGCGAACAATGCCTTGTCCTTCATCAGCAGTTCCTTGATGTCGGCGGGCGATGCGATCTTGGCACCGTCGGGCATTTCGCCGGTGGAATCGATGGCGAAGCCATTCTGCTCGGTTCTCCAACGACCGAGGACATCGAAGTTCTCCAAGCCGAACCCGATCGGATCGATGGTCTCGTGGCAAGACCGGCAGTTCGGGTCCTCACGGTGTTGTTCAAGTTCTTCGCGGAACGAGTGGGCGGTCACTGCGCGGTCGTCTTCGGCAAGCTGCTCGACATTCATCGGCGGCTCTGGTGGCGGAGTGCCGAGGAGTTCGCCGAGCACGTAGTCGCCGCGCACAGCGGGGCTGGTGCGGAGCGGAAGCGAGGTAGCCACGAGCACACTGCCCATACCGAGGACGCCGCCGCGATTGCGGTCGTTCAGGCTAACTTTACGGAACTCGGATCCAGTGACGCCGGGGATCTTGTAGTGATAGGCAAGCCGGTCGTTGAGGAAGGCGTAGTTGCAGTCGATCAAGTCGTAGGCGCTAGCATTTTCGTCGATCAGGTGCTGGAAGAAGGCGGTCGATTCACGATACATGGCGACCCGAAGTGGAAAGCCGAATTCGGGGTAGCGGGTCTCGTCGGGATTGGCCCGAGAGCGTAGCAATTCCCAGCCGAACCACTGACCGCCGAAGTGCATGGCCAGCGAAGCCGATTTCTTGTCGCCAAGCATGCGCAGCACCTGTGTCTCGAGCACGTCGTCGTTGTTCAACTCACCGGAGTTGGCGAGACGAAAGAGTTCGCCATCGGGCATCGAGGACCAGAGGAAGTAGGAGAGCCGACTGGCGAGGTCGAAGTTGTCGACCGGGTAGGCCTTCTGCATCTCCTTCTCGGTCTCTGAGCGGTAGAGAAAGTTCGGCGAAATCAGCATGGCGACAAGCGGCATCTGCATGGCCTCGGCATAGGACCGCTTCTTCATTCGGGCGTTTTTGAAGATGGTAACAAGGCGTTCGACTTCTCCCTCCGATGCCAGCCTGCGGTAAGCCCGAGTCGCCCAGGTGCTGAGGACTTTCCGGGCCGCTTGTTCCTCGGACACTCCTGCACCAGGAGTTGCGAGGAGGAATTTCTGCCGAGTAGACTTGTTAGCGAAGACCGCCTGGGCGACGACACCCGAGGCCTCGACGTAGTTCTCCATGAGCAAGGGCGGCAGAAACAGGGCGTCGGCGTTGTTGTCGAATCCAGCGGCGCCACCACCATCCTCGGGAAACTGGTCGGCGGGTCGAACCTGCATGCCGAACAAGTCGCGAATCGTGTAGTTATACTCGTTCTTGTTCAGGCGACGAATGGTGGTGCGCCCGGGGTCGCTACCGAACTCACCATCGTCCCAGCGCTGGCTGAGACCGGCGATCCAGTTGAGAAGAACTCCTTTCTCCTCTTCAGTCGGCTGGTCTTTCTTCGCTGGAGGCATGGCGCCAAGATCGACCTGGGCAGTGACGGACTCCCAAAAATCGGGCTTCTTGACCGCTACCGCCTCAGTCAGGAACAGCTCGAAGTTAACCTCGCCTTCTTCGTTTTCCTCGTCGTGGCATTCCATGCAGTATTTTTCCAGCACGGGGAGCACGCCATCGTGGTAGCCAGTGGGGAGCTCCGTCACGGCGTAGGCATCGACGAGACTGGCGGATAGGGCCTCGAGAGATTCCACGTTCTGTTCGAGGAGATTGAGGAAGTTGCCGCTACTCGGCTTCTTCAATCCTGGGCGAAGAATAACCGGATCGACGTTGGCCTTGGCAAGGCGATCGGCAAGCCCGTCCGCAGGTGGTTCGGGAAGGAAGATATACTTCGCCTTGGTCTCGGCAACCTCGGTCTCGAAATCGCTACTTTTAATCAGACTGACCGGCACATCGAGGGCCGATTTGACGCTGGCAAACCGCTGCCCCATACCCAGCAGATGGGCTTGTTCAGGGATGGCGTTCCTTGCCGCGTCCCAGCGATTGATCAACGGTTCAATGCCATTGGTCACCAGCTTCTCACGGCGCTCTTCGATTCGGGTAGTTGCCTCGGGTGCGAGCTTCGTCAGGGCTACTGCGATTGCATCAACAAGGCCAACCGAGTGCCGCGGACTGAATCCAGGCTGCGAGAACGGCAGCTCGACAAATTTTCCTACCGACGGCTTGAGAGATCCAACCCAATCGCTTAGAGACTTGGTCTTCGGAGCGAACAAGGCTCCGATTTCTCCAGCATCGACGAGCTGTTGCTTTAAGCCGGCAAGGATCGACTCGGATGGTTGCCACGCACCCGGGTTGGTTCCAGAGGGCACCGGATATACGATTTTGAAGTCTTCCTCGCCCAGTTGTGAAGCCAGATCGGCGATGGCGTAGCTGCCCGCAACGACCGTCGGAATCGACGGCGCCTCGACCGTTTTCTGTTTCGAACAACCACCGAGAATCATTCCCACACCAACGGTGACAGAAGCAAAAAATAGACAGCTGTAGGGATTTCGTCGCATCAGTTTTGGTATAATAGGAGGATAGCGTTGGAAGGTCCATCCTTTTCCATTCCAACGCCACCTAATTCCGATAATTCTGATATTCAATTGCTAGCAAGTCCCAAGATGACCGGAAGCCGGAATCCATTGGAAGGCTCGCACTGCGTGAAGTCACGGAGGGCGATTCCAAGTGGCGATGCAGTTCAATACTGATCCGTAAACTCAATACTGATTCGTAAACTCAATACTGATTCGTAAACTGCGGGTGCTGCACGCAGCTCCTCACCAGCAAGCCGCCGGATCATGGAGGAAACTGCCCGGTTGCCGATGCTCGCTACTATAGAAGCGGGTGCGGGTCGGAACTATTGGAGTTGTCGCGAGCACAGAAAACGATAGTGGCGCTGCTGTAGGGCAGAAATCACTGAGCCGTTTTAGCCCTTCACAGTAGACTCACTTTAGCCATACACCCCCTCCAACTGCCACTTTCCGCCCTGCCTAGCGATGCGTAGCAGGCCTCCTTCGGCGAGCTCGACATCCCACTCCTCGGTCCGCCAGCCGTGGCGGCCCCACCAGTCACCAGAGAGAAGCCACGGGCCGGCGGTATCGGTGATTCTTCCGGGGAATCTACCACGCCGGATCTCGGCCGGGCGACCTCTGCCTGTGGCTCCAGGCAAGCGCCGCTCGAGGACATCGATCGGCTCAGGCGGACGAAGCCGACGTAGCGGCAGTCCCCACTTCGGGGTTCGGTCGATGAAGTCCATCTGGCTTGAACCATCTATATTCTCTGATCCCCCCTGCCCGCCTCCTTCACCCGAGGGATCAAAGGGCTCGACTCGGAACGAATCGGGCTGATGGGTGCTCTCCGAAACAGGACAACCAACGTGCTCGGGACCGACGATGGCTCCGATCTGAGCGAGGGTGTCGGCAAGGCGATGCGGGTCGCGGATTCCACGCTCGAACAGGTTCTGTTGCTTGCCTGTGGGAAGGCCGGGCAGGAGTTCCAGCGATAGGGCTTCGATCGGAGAGCCTGCGGTTACGCCGTCGAGGTGAGTGTGCAGAAGCCGGAACAGCAGTTCGATATCACAGGAGGGCTCGGGAAGACGTAGCTCGCTTCGCCGGCGTTCCTTACTGGCGAATCCGAGAACTAGAGCCATGGAAGACGGCGCGAGGTAGTCGCTCGCAATTCGGACCAGCAATTCCTCCAGCATGCGGCGCAGTAGAAAGAGCAATGGCTCCAGCGAATCGATCTGGAAGTCGAGCTGCCGGACCTGATGATAGCGGACCTTCTCTCGTTCGAGGCGCAGAAGACGGTGGCCCTTGCCCGACGCTTGGTCCCAGAGTTCTGCTCCGGCGGTGCCTAGGCGCTCGACCAGTTCGGCCCTCGGCAAGCCGACAAATTGGCCAACAGTATCGATCCCCCAGGTGCCCAGAATGGCGGCCAGCGGAGGTGGCGGGTTGAGCACGGAGAGTGGCAGATCCCCCACTCCTCCAGATTCGGATTCGGATTCCGAACCTTCACCAATCCCTTCCGAACTCGTTACTGGGAGGGTCTTCTCCTGCTGCAGAATGCAGATCGGGTCGGCCCGGCGAGACGCGAGTAAGGCCAACTCGGGATTCGGTGCCATACCGCAGACGAGATCGAGACCGCAGGAGTCCATGCCATCGCCAAGCGCCCGGGCGGCGAGGTCTTCTAATTCGGACAAGTCGGTTGGCATCTGAGCCGAGCGGAGATCAATAGTCACGATCCCCGCGCCGGTGGCCTCGATCCGAGGCGCGATGGTCCCGGCGAATTGCAGAAGCGCGCGGAAGGCCCGGCGCTCGAGATCTGGCTCGCGTCGGAGCAGGGAGATTTTCTCGCATCGCGCGATTGCCTGGGTGGCTGACATGCCTATCTGGACTCCGGCGGCAAGAGTCCGGGGATCCGCCTGGACAATCCAGCCCTTGTCGTCGGTCGAGGAGGCTCCGCGTAAAGTCGTGTGGCGGAGCGAAGGTGTGCCTGACGTCCCCCCCTGCTCTTGCACCTGTTTCTTGACGGCCCCGCCTCCGACCTTGTCCTCACTATCGATCAGCCCAGCGAGATCCGACGGCTTCAGAACCCCTGACTGCAGGGCCGCTCGGCGGGCGACCTGAAAGCCGAAGTCTGGTGCTAGAAGAATAGCGAACATAGGTAATGTTGGGCGGGCGTAAGTTAGTTTGGGCTGGCGCCTCGGGTGGGGCGGAGATCCTGAGCATAGCTCGTTAGGGCTCGCCTAGGATGACAAGGGGGAGGCGGCGGTTTTGTCATTCCAAGCACTTACAAATCTCACTGCTCACTGCCGATCCCATTGCGGCTCCTAGGAGAACCCCAAGTGATTGGGAAGTAACTTGGTGGGCGAGGCTGGTTTGAGAAGAGTTCTGAACAACAGATTGCCCAAAGATTTTCCTATGGCTATATCCGCCCGCTCCCATTCTCACATTGCTCGCTAAGGCTCGGTTCGGGATGACAAGACTGATAGCCGCAACTCGATCATTGTAAAAAACAGTGAGAACCAAACCCCCGCTAACTCGCCACTCGGAGTTCCTCCGCTTCCGCCACCGACGATGAAATCGATTCCACCGGTGGGGCCACCGATGCTCGACGGTCCCGCAGAACCTCCAGCTGGACCCGGCTCTGTAGGTCCGAACGCCGGTCATCGAGTGCCTTGAGCCCAATGGTGGACGGCGACTGCGCCAGATCGACCCGCAGGGCGGCACTGGAGACCAACGGGCTCGGGGTGAACGCCAGGCAACGGACACCGGACTGCTCGGCCAAATTGCGAAGGCGAAACCAGATGGTGTTCGGGATACCTCGAAGTTCGCTTTCAAGACAACCTTGAAGATCGACGATGACGGTAGGTAGATTGCCATCGCGCAGGAGCAAGTCGGCAATACGGAGCGCCTGATCGACTCGAGGAGAGCCTATTCGCTTCCGCTTGCTCTTCCGTTCCGCCTCTGGTTGTCGCACCTCAGCTCCGCTACCTAAAATCTCCGGAGCGCACCCGGACAGTTGTTTCTTCCAGCCCTCCCATCCGCGTTGGTGGGCAGCGAGGTTCTCCTCCCCCCAGCCTGAGTCCGCATTCAAGCCGCCCGCGCTGGACCCGGCTCCGACCTGTTCACTGGAATCCTCTGCGCCACAACGAATCCATAGAAAACGCCCAGAGGACACTGGTCCTAGGTCGGAGACATCGAAACCGTCCGCCGCATCCACCAGCGCGACCGGATTACCCCGATCCAGTTCTTCGGCTACCAAACTCGCGATCGCCAAGCCACAACCGGCTGCCGGCGGTGCCACGGAGATCTCGGTAATAGCTCCTTCGGGAACCCCCAGTCTATCGAGTTGATGAAGTCCGCTCCATCGTTCCCAACCAGCGAGTTCCGCAGCCTTTTCTGTCTCTACCGGATTTTCCAAGGCCGTGATCTCAGCCCGTTCCGCAGGCCCTAAACCAGTCTCCATAACCAGATCACTCGACCTTGCCTCGACATTCACACCCGCATCCGCCCTTTGGCCTATCTCCGGTCTCTGCGGCGCCTCTACAGGCACAAATTCCATAGGCACCGAGCCAGCGAATTTCTCCCCCAAGAGACGCCGAAGCTCGACCATTTTCTCGCGTTTGCCCTCTGCCACTGCTTGCTCTTCCTCCGGAGGATCAGTCAATTGAACACTGTTCATAAATACGTATAGCGAATCAGCAAGAACAGGCAAGAACAATTTACGGGTGAAAGTCTGATTTTCGAGATCATTTAGATTTAGGCCGCTTTGTCCCAGCATTTGCGACGATATTCGGTCCAAGTTTCGTCCCTGGTCCGATTTTGTGATTGTTCAGAGAACTAGTGTGCTCTTGCCCTTTTCTTGATCCCAACGCATACCGCAGCGACACTTACGCTCCTTATAATCTTAATAATCTCCGGCGAAGCCGCTTTTTCCTCGACCAAACTTACCCAATTTGCGCTGTGAGGGTTTCATACAGGACCTAGTCGACCGCCCATCTCAGCTGGCGTATTTTACGAAGTCCCGCTCCGACGTAATCTAAAGCTCCAAGCCCGCGCGTCCCCGCTGGGCCGCACATAGCACAAGCCGCCACGGATGCGACCTTCGTCTTCGGTCTGATGGGCCCCCAGCTGATCCCAGAACCATCCCGCGCCCTCTTCCTCCTTGGAAATACTTACCTGTCTCGCCAAGCGCCGCCGATAGGCCCACATCTGCGGAGTTTTTCCGCTAAGATCGCCCCGAATTCCCGTATAATTGAGGATGGCTTCGGGATGTAACAACTTTCAAAGGCAACTGATCGGCTCAAGGCGGGACTTTCTTCGCGTCGGATCGCTCTCTGGACTCGGACTCGCACTAGGCGACGTCTTGAAAATGGAGAGCGCCATGGCGGCGCAGAAGGACTTCGACTCAATCGAAGGCACCGCCAAAAGCGTCATCCAAATCGTCCTCCCCGGCGGCATCGCTGCACAGGAAACCTGGAACCCGAAACCCGAGGCACCACTCGAATACCGAGGCCCATTCGGCGTCAACAAGACCAAGATCCCCGGCGTCGTGGTAGGCGAAATGTGGCCGGAGATCGCCAAGGTCGCCGACAAAATGTGTGTTGTCCGCTCGCTGGTCGGTAACATCCCCGACCACGGTCAAGCCCAGTACAACATGTTCACGGGCTACAAAATGAGCCCAGCTATCAAGCACCCGTCGATGGGCTCGATCATCAATCACGAGTTCGGCCCACGCAATGACCTGCCTGCCTACATCGGCGTCCCCCAGCTCAGCGGCGAAGGTATGGGCACCGGCTACCTGGCCGAGAAATACGGAGCCTTCACCACCGGAGGCGATCCCGCTGGAGACCAAGCCTTTCAAGTCCGCGACCTCCGGCTTCCGGATGGCTTAGAGCAGTCCGCTTTCGCCTCCCGCCAGCGCATGCGCGATGTCGTCAACGAGCAGTTCCGCAAGCTCGAAGCCGGTCCCGGCCCGCTCGACACCATGGACTCCTACTACCAGCAAGCCTACTCCATGCTGTCCTCCGAATCCGTCCGCAATGCCTTCGACCTGTCCCAAGAATCGGAGAAAATGAAGGAGATGTACGGCAAAGGAACATACCTCAGCGGCGGCACCTACGGCTCATCCCTCGGATCCCAGGCTGGGCTCCGCATGCTCCTCGCCCGTCGCCTTGTCCAAGCAGGCGCCCGATTCGTGACCCTCAACTATGAGACATGGGATGACCACGACGTTATCGAGCAAAACTACCGCCAGAAGATGCCGGCATTCGATCACGCTCTGGCCGCCCTGCTCCGCGACCTCGACGACCGCGGCATGCTCGACAACACCCTCGTCTGGGTTGCCTCGGAATTCGGACGCACACCGAAAATCAATGCCTCCGGCGGTCGCGACCACTGGACCCGAGTCTTCTCCCAAGGCATGGCCGGTGGCGGCCTGAAACGCGGTCTGTTCTACGGCGACAGCGACGCCACCTCCAGCGATCCGGGCAAGGACGGGCTGCACCTCACCGACTTCCACTCGACCATCTACAAGCTGATCGGCATCAACAGCGACAAGGAACTCATGGCCCCCGGGGAACGTCCCATGGAAATCGTCGATGGTGGGAAACCGTGCGACGATCTAATCGCCTAGCACTTCTGAACTGATCGCCGCACACCGCCGATGGCTCCGCACCTTCTTCCAAGGCTCCTTCTATTGGCCCTACTCTGTTCCTCGCCCGTTCTCCGCGCCGGTCACGGGGACAAGATGGCCAACCACCTGCTCCCGCAGTTCGGGCAACGCGGAACCACGGTCGAAGTCATCCAATACGGAAACTGGCTCACCGATATCGAGGAGGTCTTCTTCTACCGTGATGGCATCCAGTGCACTAAGATCGAGCCGCATACCGAAGGTCACGACGGCCGGTTCAATCAAGTCCACTACAAGCCTGGGGAAGCAGTGCGCCTTCACTTCGCCATCGCCGAAGACGCGCCACTCGGAGAATACTACTTCCGCATCCGGTCCAAGAAAAACTTGTCCGAGCTGATGAGCTTCTGGGTCACCCGCTTCCCCGTCGTGCTCGAGGAAAAGTTCGACTCGGATGGCGATGAACGCGGCTTTTTTGACAAGCCCGACTTCTCCCAGAAGATCCCGATGAATACCACCGTCATCGGCTACCAACCGTGGGGGCCACCGCAGGACGTCGATCTCTATCGCGTCGAAGCCAAGGAAGGTCAGCGAATCTCCGCTCAACTTAACTCCGCCCGCCTCGGCACCCACATCTACGGCGGCATGACCGACATGGCGATCAGCATCACCGGCCCAGATGGCAAGCGCGTCGCCCGCAACGACGACAGTGAACTGTTCGCCCAAGACCCCTACGTGTCCTTCGTCGCCCCCTACGACGGCGAGTACCTCATCGATGTCCGCCAGCAGATGGACTATGAAACCATGATCCGCCACTACGCCCTGCACGTCGGCGACTTCGAGCGGCCAAAACTCACCTACCCGCTCGGCGGCGAAGCCGGCACCGACGTCGAGGTTACCGTCATCGACCCAAGCGGAAGCGAACGCAAGGCCACCGCTACCTTACCCAAGGAAGTCGGCCCCTTCGAAGCCTCGCACCTACCGATCGACGAGATCGGACTTCTCCCTAAAGACCACTGCCCCTCGCCCAACCAGTTTCGCGTCGCCCGCTTCCGCAACATCTTGGAAGACAGCAACGACCACCGCACTGCCAATAAAGCCCAAGAGGTCGGCGACGCACCCATCGCCCTCAACGGCATCATCCGCACCGAAGGCGAAGTCGATTGGTTCCGGTTCTCGGCGAAGAAGGGCCAGCGCTTCCGCATCCGCTCCTACTCGATGACGCTCGGCTCGCCGCTCGACCCACGGATCTTTCTCAAGCCCGCCGACGCAACCGAAAGCCGCATCGACCACGATGTCGATGACTCGCTCTGGGACGGCCACGACTGGGAAGGCCACCACTACCGCGAGCAGGTGAAGGACCGGCTCGACCCGATCTTTATGTTCGAGGCCGACGCCGATGGCGACTACGTCCTCGGCATCTCCGACGCCCGACGTCTCTACGGAGCTGATTTCGTTTACCGGATCGAAATTCAACCGCACACAGACTCCATCTTCGCCTACTTCCCCAACTACCCGCGAGCCGCTCCCGAGGTCCGCGATATGGTCCGAGTCCACCGCGGCGCGACCACAGCCCGAACCATTGCCATCCAAAACGGATTCGGTTCTGAGTATAGCGGACAGATCGAGCTCAAGGCGGTCGGACTTCCCAAGGGGGTCACGTTTTGGTGTCCCCAGTTCACCAAAGACGATCCCATCATCCTCGCAGAATTCCGGGCCGAGAAGAACGCGCCGCACTCCACCGCCCTAGTCGACATTATTCCCGTGCCAGCGGAAAAAGACTCGAAACTCGCTGGAGGTTACGTCCTCACCACCCCCGCCATCCAACGCCGTGGCGGCTACAGCATGCTGTTCCACAAGTCGCGGAAAATGTGTGTCTCGGTCCTCGAACCAGCTCCCTACGAGGTCAGTATCGAAGCCCCACGAGTCGGCTTGGCAAAAAACGCCGAGCTCGATCTCAACATAGAAGTCAAACGCCTCGGCGACTTCAAGGGCGCAGTCTTCCTCGAAATGGACTGGCTCCCAAAAGGAGTTACCAAACAACCACCGATGACCATTCCGGCCGACAAGGACGGCGGCGTCTACAAGATCAACGCCACTAGCCAAGCCGTCCCCGGCAAGTATCGCATCAGCATCACCGCCCGCCAGTCAGAAGGCGGCTTCGACCGCACCGGCAACAACTTCCACTACACCGGATCCCCGTTTATCGACCTCGACATCGTCGATCCCTACTTATCGATCGAGCTCGAACGCACCGCCATCGAACAAGGAAAAACCGGCACCATCGCAGCCAACATCACCCACCTACGCCCGTTCCCAGGCGAAGCCTCGATCACCCTCGGCCGTCTCCCATTTGGCGTAAAACAGACCAGCATCCCGAAGATCAAAGCTGGGCAAGATTCCGTCGAAATTCCCGTTCAAGTTTCACCCGACATTCTCGTTGATCAATACAAGCAGATCTTCTGCGAGATCACCATCACCGACTCCGGCCAAGAGATCCGCCAGCAAAGCGGCGACGGAGTGCTCCGAGTCGATCCCTACCGCGGCTAAGACGCCATCCACCTTTCCGACTCGATGACTTCCCACCTCTCACTGCTCGTCCTCGCGCTTACACTCCTCGGCATCAGCCCAGCCCTCACCGAGGACCGAAGCTTTAAGAACGACGTCATGCCGATCTTCTTCAAGAGCGGTTGCAACGCCGGCGATTGCCACGGCGCCGGCACCGGTAAGGACGGTTTCATGCTGTCGCTATTCGGCTACGACCCCGAGGGCGATTACTACCGCTTGGTCGAAGAATATGTCGGTCGCCGCGTCAATCTCGCCGCCCCGAAGACCAGCCTTCTCTTGGAAAAGGCCATCGGAAGTGTCGCTCACAGCGGCGGAGAGCTGTTCACTGAAGACTCGGAATCCTACCAGATCCTACTCGAATGGCTTGAGGACGGCGCTCCCCGCGACGCCGACGACGCCCCCTACCCGACCGGCATCCACTTCGAACCCGCTAGCCACCGCTTCGACAAGCCAGGCCCCACTCTTGACACCAAAGTCCTGGCCACCTACTCCGACGGGACCGTACGCGACGTCACCCGCTGGTCCACCTACATGACCAACAACGAGGGCGTCTCGCCAATCGACGACAACGGCAAAGTCACCGCACGCAGCTCCGGCGGCGGCAACGTCATCGCCCGCTTTGACAAGTTCTCGGTCGGCATGGAAATCACCGTCTTGCCCGAAACCCCAGTCGAATGGCCCGAGCCCGACGAAGCCAACTACATCGACTCCCTTGTCTTCGCCAAACTCAAGGACCTGCAGATCCTCCCGTCCGAAACCTGCTCCGACGAAGCATTTCTCCGCCGCGTCACCATCGACCTTAATGCAACCCTTCCGTCGGCCGACGACTTCCGCAACTTCCTCGCCGACGACGATCCCAATAAGCGTGCCAAACTCGTCGATCGCCTGCTCGACGACGACTACTTCGGCGAACTCTGGGCCGCGCGCTGGGGTGAGTGGTTAAAGATCAGGACCGACACCAATCCTGGATACGGCACCGCCATGAAAGCCGGCTGGAACTATTACCACTGGCTCCGCGAACATTTCATCGAGAACCGCCCGCTCGATGAACTCGCAAGCTCCCTAGTCACCGGAACCGGATCCAATATCCGCAACCCGCCCGCCTCCTACTACACCATGCTCCCTCAGGGGAAGCTTGACCCGATGAAGCTCGGCGAGGACACCGCCCAGATCTTCCTCGGCATCCAGACCGGCTGCGCCATGTGCCACAACCACCCATTCGACCGCTGGACCATGGACGACTACTACGCATGGACATCGTTCTTCACCAGCGTCCGCCGCAAGCACGGAACCGAAGCCCGCGAGTACTTCACCTACGTCGATCTCGAAGCCGAGGCAGCCAAACACCCGGTCTACGACACCGCCATGGACCACCGCTTCCTCGGCGGCGACTACCCAGACATCGAGGACAAGGACCCACGCAAAGTGCTCGCCACCTGGATGACTGACCCCAGCAACGATTTGTTCCGCGAGAACCTCGCCAACCGCATCTGGTCTCACATGTTCGGCCGCGGCATCATCGATCCGATCGATGACATCCGCATTAGCAACCCACCATCCATCCCCGCCCTGCTTACCGAGCTCGGTCGCAAACTGGGAGAAGACTACGGCTACGATCAGAAGAAACTCATCCGCGACATCTGCTTATCGAAGACCTATCAGACGAGCGCCACGACCAACGACAGCAACCGTCGCGACGACCGCTTCTTCTCCCACTCCTCCGTCCGCCGCATGCGGGCCGACGTCTTGTTCGACTGCATCACCGTCGCCACCGATGCCAAGCCAACCTTCCGCCGCTCCACCGCCGACCGCGCCGTCACCCTGTTCGAAGGCGGACTGCGCGACGACCACAACTCCTACTTCTTCACCACCTTCGGCCAAGCCCAGAGGGAGTCGGTCTGTGCCTGCGAAGACAAGTCCGAGGCGACCTTGGGCCAAGCCCTCAACCTGATCAACGGCAAGACCGTCCACTCCGCCCTGAACCGCAACCCAACCCTTGTCCCCCACCTCATCGAGTACCTGAAGGAACCGAAACTCATCATCGAAGAGCTCTACATTCGGTGCCTCACCCGCAAGCCGACCCCAAAGGAACTCAAGGCCATGATCGCCGAAATCCCCAAGAATGCCGACGACCCGACCAAAAACCACCACGACCTACGCGGCTACTACAACGACGTCCTCTGGGCCCTGCTGAACTCTAGCGAGTTCATGTTCAACCACTAGAGACCCATGAGCATCCCAAATTCCTCATCTGGCATCCCCTCTGCCCCTGGCCCCCCTTCTGCCCCTCTGTCCGTTGTCATCCCGAACCGAGCCCCAAGCGAGCTATGTGCGGGATCTCTGGACAACCTGTTGCTCACGACCCGCAATTCGACCCCCACCAACCAAATCCCATCCCCCTCTGCCCCTCTGCCCTTTGTCATCCCGAACCGAGCCCCAAGCGAGCTAAGTAAGAATGGGAGCCTAGCGGACATAGCCGAAGGCAAATCTCTGGACAACCTGTTGCCCAAGACCCGCACCCCGCCCCCCACCAACCAAACCCCACCCCCCTTTGCCACTCAGCTAACAAGCCCACGAGCGCTTCTCACCCTCCTCTCTTTCACCTTTCCGCTTCTCCCCCTTCACTCTTCCCCGGCCCCCAACTTCGAGGACGACATCCTGCCTATCTTCAAGGACCACTGCACCTCTTGCCACAACCCCGACAAGAAGAAGGCCGACCTCGACATCACCACCTATGCCGCCACCATGATCGGCAGTTCCGGCGGTGAGGTGCTCAAGGCGGGAGTTGCCGACTCAAGCTACCTGTTCATGAGCATCGACCACGCCGAAGACGTTGAGCCGATGCCACCTAAGAAGCCAAAGCTCCCCGAAAAAGAAATCGAACTGGTCCGCCAATGGATCAACACCGGCCTGATCGCCAGCGCCGGCGGCAAGTCCAGCCTGCGCGAAGTCGACTTCGACCTAAGCAAGACATCGGTCCCCGCCGGTTCCGCCATCATGCCCGAAGGCTTGCCCGATCCCGAGCCCGACAACTCCGCATCCAACGCTCCCGTAACCAGCATCGCCGCCAGCCCAGTAGCCCCGCTACTCGCCGTCGCCGGCCAGCGCCAGATCTTGCTCTACGGCGCTACAGCCCCATCCGACGAACTCGCACCGCCCCTCTTCAAAAACCGCCTCGTTGCCGACTGGGCTCGCGGCAACCCAGGTCGTGATCTGCAATTCGTCGCCGAAGACGAGAAGATCGGCCCAATCGCCCACTACGACGGCAAGGGCCACCTTCCAGTTCCCCGAGGCCTATGGGACAGCTTCGCCTACACGGATGGCTTCACCTTGGCCATGTGGATTCGCCCCACCGGAGACAATCCACGCCCCACCATCCTCGGAGGCGAGGGTCAATTCGAACTGTTCCTAGAAGGTAACGTCGAAAGCGGATTCCGCCCCCGCATCTCCTACCGAGACGCCGACAATGCCATCCGCTACTTCGGCCGGAAAGGCTCCCTGCCCGCCAACCAATGGACCCACCTAGCCGTCCGCTTCGACACCACCCACTGGACCACTTTCATCAACGGTGCAGTCGTTAAACACGAGCAATGCCCACCCGGAGCCGAGGCGTTCCAGCAGAATGACCACCAGACCACCATGGGCCACATGCGCGATTCCTCGGGCAAACTCATCGAGGGCCGTGGCTTCATCGGCGACCTGCACAATGTCCTCGGTTATGGCGTCCCGCTGAGCAACGAAGAGGTCGAACAACTCGTCACCCTACCCCGCCCCGAATACGAACTCCTCGCCACCCTGCCCTGCGAACATCAGACCATCCACGACCTGCGTTTCAGCAAAGACGGATCGCTGCTCCTCGCCGCCGGAGGTCGCGGTGCCCACAGCGGTAGCGTCTTCATTTACGACGTTCAGACCGGTGAGCAGAAGGCCAGCATCGGTGACGAACAGGACGCCATTCTCGTTGCCGATATCAGTGCCGACCGTAGCCTCATCGCCATCGGAACCACCGCGAAGATGGTCAAGATCTTCTCCGCCGCTAACGGCAAGATGCTCCACCGCATCGACAAGCACACCGAATGGGTCAATGCCCTCGCCTTCGCCCCAACCGGCGACTCCTTGGCCACCGCCGACCGCAACGGTGTCATCCACGTCTGGGAAGCCATGAAGGGCGCCATCCTCTACACCATGGAAGACCACAAGCAGCGAGTCACCGACGTCGGATGGCGAAGCGACGGAGCCCTACTCGCCTCCGCCTGCGAAGACGGCAACGTCATTCTCTGGGACATGAAGGACGGCTGGCCAGTGCGCACCATCAAGGCTCACGCCGCCGATGCCGAATCGCGCTACAGCCGGCAAACCGGAGTCCTCGACGTCGAATTCTCCTCCAACGGAAAGCTCATCACCTCCGGTCGCGACCGCTCACTCGGCACTTGGGAAGGCGATGGCCAACGCATCGCCACCCTCGGTCCCGCCGACGACCTACCCACCACCGCCACCATTCTCCACGGCTCCGAAACCGTCGCCACTGGCCACCTCCGCGGCCAACTGAAAATCTGGGACCTGGTCAGCGGGCGCGTTATCGCAGAGTTGCGGTAACTCTTGGTTTCCGCCAGAACGCGGAATACTGATCGAGCATCCCACGCCCCTCGAAGAACCGCATTTACCTCGGGTTTTGGAACGGCAACGGAGAAGGCTGGAGGCTGGAAAGACTTCCGCCTGACCGTGAGTATACGACGATGGAGATCTCTCCAAATAAAAACTACTGGCGGACCTGCGCCACGTCAGAGACGGCGGCCCTCGCGCCGACGCCCTCGGGGACAGAGTCGATATCCGTAAGCGTATCGATGCTCTCGGAATTATCAGCCTCTGGCTCGGGCGCGGGAATCTCCGCGAGTAGCTTCTCGTAGACCACCCCCGGCTCGTCGAAAGGCTCGACATGGTAGATAAGTCGGACCGGGCGATCTGTCGTGCCGACGCCGGTTACTCCTGAGCGGGTGATGATCCACTGCAGAACGTGCTCGCATCTCCATCCGCATTTCTCCTTCCACGGATCGAGATTCTCCCGCTCAAACTCTTTTCCACCAGGCACTCCGAGTGCGTCGAGTTCTAGGTAGCTTGCGAGGAATTCTCGCAACCGGCGATTCGGAAAGGCACTACTGCCATCCGCCGGCCATTCGGAGAGCGGTTGTCCGCCAAGGAATAGACACCGCTTGCCTCCGTCATCAGTTTCGACTTCGGCGGTAAGGAATCCCTCCCACTGCGGAGGCGGCGCATACATGTTCCACGTTATATTCAGACGGAAGATCTTCCCGAAACTCTCGGCCTTCCAAGGCATAGCGATTTTGGCAATCTGGTCGGGCACTAATGGACTGCTGTGGATGGAGGCGAGATTAAAACAGATCACCCAGCCAAGCATGATCGTGCAACAGAGGGTCGAGATTTTTTCTGATCCGACCACCCGCAGTTCACGCTCCCTCCCATTCGACACCCAGCCCCAAAGAGGAAGAAAGGCAATCCACATCGCGATGCACATCCACTGGAACAGCCCGAAGTTGATTCCCGTCATCAGCCCGGCGTGGAAAGCGATGAAGCCCACGCATGCGAGGCTCCGGCACCAGACTTGCTTCCATGGGCTGATGGCGAGAAACGGTAATAGAAATTCCATGGCAAGCGTGCTCCAGGTGAGAACCCGAAGAGTCCAGTCGGGCCAAGTCAGCATCCAACTACCGACCGGAGTCGCGCTGAACTTCGTGCTCAGGGCAATGCGGACCGCATCACCGTGGAGCCAAGCGTCGCCATGCTTATGGAAGGCAGTCATCCAGTAAACGAGGCAGAGCTGGATCAACAGAGCCGCGCCCGGAATCGAAATCAGGATCGACGGATCCTGGTCGTGGATGTCGCTTTCCCGACGCCTCCGACCGATCGCGTATCGCGCCCCTAACGGCAACCAAGCGGCCCAGAATAACTGGACCTTCAAGATCGCATCGCCAAAGCAAGTCCCATAAGGGCTACGACAAAGCAATGATGCGTAAAGAACGAAGGAAAGGGCCGCTGCAAGGCGCGGACGGTAGCCGACCAAGAGCGCCAGAGCCGTGAGAATCTGAAAGCCGACGACGCAGCGCAACAGCGTCAAATTGTCCGAAACCAACGAGTGGAACGACCACTGTTCCCAATGTGCCCACGTAGCCCTGACCTGATCATCTAAAGGCAGGATCCCCACCGGAGCGGGACCGTGAAGAACCGGTAAGTAATAAAATCGAATTAGTAGGTCGAGAAATAAAACTAACCCAATAGCGATACGAAATAGGCCTAAGGCTCGCAAATCGATCGCAAAACCCCTTCCAAGGATATTGATCATCAGCCAAGTTAGCTCGCCAAGTCCGATATTCCAGTAATTATTAAATATATTATAATAATAAGCTAAATCGCATCAAGCCGACCGCTACTGTCTCCGATCGCCTCGGCCCCCACCCCAAGCCGCTCCATCATTCCCAGATAAAGATTGGTCATCGGAGTCGCTTGAGTAACCTGTATGCTCCGACCCGGCCGAAGGGTTCCCCCACCCCCACCAGCCAGCAACACTGGCAGATTGCCATGGTCATGAAGATTGCCATCACTGATTCCTCCTCCATAGACGATCATACTTTGGTCTAGGATTGATGTGCCATCCTGCTCCTTCATGCCCGAGAGACGATCGAGGAAGCGGGCAAATACCCGAGCGTAGAATTCATCAATTTTCCCTAACTTGTCCAGCCGGTCAGGATTGTTCTGGTGATGAGACATGTCGTGGTGGCCATCAGGAACCCCTACCTCAGGGAAGCTTCTATTGCTCCCATCGTAGGCTAAAAGAAACGACCCCACTCGAGTCCTGTCAGTCTGGAAAGCGAGGGCGAGAAGCTCGAATTGGATATCCAGATGCTCTCGATAGGATTGGGGGATGCCACTAGGTCGGCCACTCCCCGGGGACACAATTGCGGCCGACTCGGCTCTCTCCAATCGGCGTTCCGTCTCGCGAACCGAAGTGAGATACTCATCCAACCGATCTCGATCTTCGGCATTCACCCTCCGAACGATCCTCCCGGCGTCTTCCCGAACGTAGTCGAGGATGCTCCGGCGTTGCCGCTGACGTCGAAGCCGTTCGTCGATCGACTGAGTCGGATCGCCGAAAAGTCTTTCAAAGACGACCCGAGGATCGGCCTCAGGAGTCAGCGGTGACGTGGGAGTCCGCCAAGAGAGATTGTATTGGTAGACACAACTGTAGCCGGAATCGCATCTTGCCTGCCGAATCCGGTCACAACCAAGTTCTAACGACGGCAGTGCCGTCTCCTGTCCCAGCACACCGGCAGCAATCTGATCAACGGAGGTTCCTGCCCGAAAATCCTCACCAGCAGTTTTCTTCGCCTGCACACCGGTAAGAAAGGTCGCATTCGCCCGAGCATGATCGCCAGCGCCGTCCCCATTACCTCTGGCCTTGTCATGATCCAGCCCTTGAATTGCCTGAAGAGAGCCAGAATGCCGATCCAGCGGAGACAAGGATTCAGCCATTCGCAGCCCGCCCCCATCCGGATTCGCCTGAATTCCTGATGCCCAGCGTTCCATCTGCGCCCCATTAGGAAAGTAGACGAAGGCCAAACGCTGGGGAGAGGAAACTACCCCTAGGGTTGTCGCTGTTCCACGCCCAAAGGACAGCGACGGAAGAAGTGGCAGGGCTAGACTTGTGCTGAGCCCCCTTAGGATGGTGCGTCGAGTAGTCTGTGCGCCGGGCCCGCTCATCCGAATAGTTACCACTTCCCGGACAGCGAAGCAAATCGGCCCGCCGCCCAGAACACAATTTTCTCCTCGAGAAACAATATGCTAGCTAGAACTTAAAGTTGAAATCATAATTGCGAATTGTTTTTGAGTTAAATTTAAAAAACTGATTGAAATTTCCATTCCTATCGCTAGCGTATACGTGTCATGTATATCCATAAAAGTCTTCGTATAGTAAGCCTGCTTGCTGCAGGAAGCGTCTCTGCTCACGCAGTGTCGCTCGATTTCAGTAATATCTCCAATACCGCAACGAACCAATGGACCTTGTCCAATGTTACTTCGGGTGTGGACATGCTTCTTAATCTTGAGAATACCAATGTCGATAGTGGTCTCACTGTCACATGGGGAGATGCAAATAACCCTGGAGTCGATCCTTGGCTTGTTGTCGAAATGAATAACAGCAACCCTGATATTGAGCGCTTTGCTGATTTCAGCGCTTCTTTTGTTGATGCAGGAACGACTAACGCTACCTCGATTGGTGATTTCGACATCACGTTCGGAGATCTTGAATACTACCTTAAAGACTTTCGAGACGAGAACGGTGTAGGCTCGGTCGATCACTTTCAAGAGGGAGTCCGAGACATCAGCGACGCTTACTGCAGTGTCGGTGGTGGCAATATCGTTGACCTGACCAACAGCACCGCCCTTCACCAGATCAGTAATGAGGTAATCCGCCCCAATGAATTCGGTAACCTTTCAGGATTTGATGATCCGGACAACCAAGCCAGCTTTGCCTTCAACGGCGCCGACGGTTTTGAGTTCACCGTGTTCGCTGACAATCCCGATCCAATTAACTTCAGCGGCATCAACTTGGGAAATCCCGACAACAGTGGGCAGAACAACAAGTTCGGCATTCGTGGTGACCTTACCTTTGACCACTCAGGTTGTATCCCCGAGCCGAGTTCGGCGCTCCTTTTCGGAATTGGCGCATCACTAATGTCCTTCCGCCGCCGCCGCTAATCAGCGACAACACAACTACATTTTAGGATTCACGACAAGGTCCCTGCGTAGCTATGCGCAGGGGCCTTTTCCGTTTAGGGCGAGGTCATCCTGCCTCCAGAATCCAGGCCGATTGAGGGAAGAACGTCCGGTTTCGCCGAATTCTGCTCGTGAACCGTGCGATTTTCTGACCAAACTACCCAAAGAAACCATTTGGCTCGGCCCGCTTTGCTCCTTGGGCGAGAATCCGAAGTCTCGCTCAAAACCGCCACAGCCCGCGCCAGCGAGCCAGACCCGCGCACGCGCGAGTATCCAAAGATCGATTCGGTCTTTGAGAAGGATGGCAAGCCGCAGGACGTCCAGCACGCTTCCGTCGCTCCCCAACGCGACCAATTGGTCATCTGGCTGATGAGCTGCAAGAAACGAGAAACCCCTACTCGACCGAGTGAATAGCTACGGCCCCCACGCCTGTCTAAAACAATATACGGCTCGAGGCCACCACAGGCGGCGACCTCAACGCCGAAGCCGACATCGCCTCACCCGATGGCATGGTAGAACGCTCGTATCAGTTCGTCCTCTGGCTGACCAAGGAACAGCCCGACGGCATGTGCCATGTGGGAGCAGTTCATCGATGAGTCGGCCAAAACGATCCGCTGGGACAGGATCATCATCGCTGAAAGTTCCCATGGCTCGACTTCATCCACCCGCTTTGCCAAGCACCAGAGAGTCGCCCGCGTCGTCATGCTATGCGGCCCCCGTGACCAGCATTAGGTTTGGCAGTCCCTGCCGTCTGCCGTCTGCAACTCCACCGGAACGATTCTTCGGCTTTTGCCACGTTCTCGACGGCGGCTGGAACTCCACGCACTACTGCCGCTCCTGGGAAATGCTCGTTTTGCACAAGTTCGGCCCACTCACCGATGTCGAGCGCCGGCATCTTCCGGGGTTCATCGACATGCGAGGACTGTAGCTGGCGGGGAGAATGTGGGCGAGCCGGAATTCCCGGGACCACATGGCAGATGAGCATCGGCCTCTGCGATTAAGATTGGTAGCGAACCACTTAGCTCTCAGCCGGTGCCTCAGCGGCCTCAGAAGTGGCGGCCTTGCCTTCGCGTCCTGAAGACTTAGCTCCGCTGACTACCATGTTGCGGCCCTTGAGATCGTATTCTTGCAACATGGCGACAGCAGCTTGGGCGTCGGAGACGGATCCCATGGTGACGAAGGCGTAGCCCTTGGAGCGTTTGGTTCGTGCGTTGGTAACCACCTCTGCGCTCTCCACTTTTCCGGCTCCAGCGAATAGTGCCTTCAAGTCTTCCTCACTGGCTTCGTAGGAGAGGTTACCGACATAGACGCGCGCAGTAGTGGCCTCGACGATTTCCGGTGGCCCCTTGGGCTTCGGTTCCCGAGGCTTCTTCGCTACCTTTTTCGCCCGCGGTTGCTGTGCCTGTTTCGCCTGCTTCTCTGCGGCCACTCTTCGCTTGGCTCCGCTCTTCTTTTTCTTCGGCTTGTTGTCGACTCGTGCGGGGGCATCGGATTCACTTTTCGGCTTGGCGAACCTCTCGGAGCCGGGAACGAAATAGGGGTCGGCTTTGAACGCGCCAAAGGTCACCTTCTCTAGGAACCGCCTCCACAAGGCTGGTGTCGGACGTTCGCTGGGGCGATTGATATGATAAACGCCTCCAGACCCGCGATCTGCGTTGCGCTTGCGGGTGGAGTTGCCGGAACCACGTCCGCCGCGGCCACCACGCCCTTGTCCGCCGCCTTGGCCGCGACCCCGATTACGATTTCCACCTCTGCCTTTTTTGCGCTGGCCAGATTTTCCACCGCCGCCACCGCCGTTTCCTTGAGGTTGGTTCTGCTGGCCTCCGCCGCCGGCGCTACTATTGCTGTTTCCCTGTCCACCGCTCCGACGTCTGCGGCGTTTGCGGCTCGGCTTGCTGGAAGAAGATTCGTTTTGGGTATCGGACATCCCTGAAAGTTGGTTTCAAAGTTAGGTTCTACACGCCCTGTTCAGGACGCAAGATGACGCTTGGCGCCGTGCAGCCGCGAGGTGATTCCGTTCGAATAGACTCCCCAACAACAGCACCGGACTCGGGTCGGAGGTCGATTTGCCCGCGTTCGCGGATCGACCTGGTTCCTTGCATCGATAATTGGTTCCCTAGACAATGAGATTGAACTGCAAGCCGAACCAAGTCGGCGATGCAAGAAGCCCTGCGGTCAGGGCGGTTCTGTGGACGTTGAGTCATTGAGCCAAGGAAGGGAAGGTAGGATGGCCCACCGACGTAGGCAAGGTCGAAGACTCTGCAAGACGGAATCATCAAGCGGAGTGAGCCGCCCCCTCCCAACGGGTTTCAAGGGGAGAAGGCGAGGGGTTCGCTCAAGGCTTTCCAGACCGATAGATCTGAGAAATCTGTTTTTGAGAGGGCTGCGTCGAAAATGGCAGGCTCATCAACTACAGCCAGCGCTTCTTGCGGAAGAACATCAGAAGCCCACCGGCGACGGTGAGGAACAAAACCCACAGGATCGGGTAGCCCGATTTCTGGGCGAGTTCGGGCATGAACTCGAAGTTCATTCCGTAGACGCCGGCAAGAAAGCTGAGCGGGAGAAAAATCGTTGAAATACAGGTCAGCACTTTCATCACCTCATTGAGGCGCTTGTCCGACAAGGTCATGTAAAAATCGCGCAATGCCGATGCGTGCTCTCGCAAATTTTCCGAACTCTCCAGAGCGTGGAGAGCATGATCATACAAGTCGCGGAGGTAGTTCTGGGTGGTGGCGGCAAGCAAGTCGGACTCGCTACGAAGAAGCCCACCGGTGACTTCGCGGAGCGGGCGGACGACCCTGTAGAGATGGCTGGCGTTCTGCCGTGCGCGGTAGATTTCGCCGCCGTCGATCGTGCGATTCCCCCCGTCGAGCTCTTCCTCAAGCCGGTCCAAGCCTTGTTCCAGATGTTCGACCGCTTCCAAGAAGTGATCGACCATCGAGTCGAGCAGAGCCCAAGCCAAGTAGTCGGCGCCTCTCCGGCGCAATCGCCCATCGGGTCGATTCAGCCGTTCTCGAACCCGGTCAAAGGCGGTCGTGCGGTCCTCACAGAAGGTGATGACGCCATACTCCGTTAGTAGTAAGGCGAAGTGATCTACAGCCTGGTGTTGGAGCTCTGGATCTTCGGACTCCGTGGAGTCTTCCTCGGTGGGAAGATCGGCAATGATGAAAAGATAGTCCGGATGCTCTTCCAGCTTAGTCCGCTGATTGGTATTCAGAATGTCCTCCGCTACCAATGAGTCGATACCAAGAATCTCCGCCAATTCGCCGATTCGCTCGGTTTTGTGAAGTCCGGTGACGTGAATCCAAGTTACCGCTTTGGTGGCATGAAAGCGTTGGCAATCGGAAGGCTTGGTAGTCTTGAACTTCTCGATCCGGTCTTCTTCAAATTCTACGATATCGATGCCAAAGTCGGTCCGACGGTCACCGATATGGACTAAGGTACCTGGGGCCGTTCCTGGCGGCTTGAGGTCGGAGCGGCTCATACGGATGTGGCTGGGGGTGACGGTGGCGGTGTCTCTGCGGGCGGCGACACCGCACTGAGGACTCCGGGAGGCAAGCTCCGGATGTGCAGGTCGCGTTGCGGAAAGGAGATCTCGATGCCTTCCTCCCGAAAGCGTCGATCGATTTCGAAGTGGAGCTTGTTCTGGGTATTGACCAGATCGTCGATGCCTCCGAGGAAGACTCGAAGTTCGAAGTTCAGTGTGCTATCGCCGAAGGCAAGAAAGACAGCTTTCGGCGGAGGGTCAGCTCGCACTAGGTCCTCCTTTTCTGCCACCGACAGTAACGTGTTCATGGCAAGCTTGGTATCGGATCCGTAGGCGATGCCTACAGGAATCTCAAGACGCAGGACACTGTCGCTCAGCGACCAGTTGACGAACTGGCCAGTAACAAGCTCGCGGTTGGGGATGATCAGTTCGCGATGATTGAACTGCAGGATGGTGGTGGCTCGCATCCGGATCTGGCTAACCCGGCCGGAGACACCACCGATGGTGACGTAATCACCGAGCCGGACCGGGCGCTCAAACAGGAGGATCAAGCCGGACACGAAATTAGCGAAGATTTCCTGTAGCCCGAATCCGATGCCTAGAGTGGCGGCGGCGGCGATCCATTGGAGATGCTGCCAGTTGAATGCGATCAGCTTGAAGGACAGCAAGATCCCCGTGATGACAATGATGTAGCGGAGCACCGTGGTGATGGCGAACGACGAGCCAGTGCCGAGTTTAAGTCGTCTCAAGGCAAGAATTTCCACCAGTCCGGGAAGGCTAGTTGCCAAAGCGATGGTCAGGCCGAGGCCGCCGAACGCTAGTAGCAAATCTTGGAGCGAGACTTCACGCACGCCTCCGTTGGTCGTGGCAGAGCTACCGTCTTGCCCAAGGCCAGTGATTGAATCTGGTAGGGGAAGGGTGCCCGTGGTAGCGGGGATCGAAGTTTGCTCCTCCCAAAGGGTGATGTTGTCGAGAGCGGACAAGGCAGGGAGATCTCGTGACCAGACGACGGCAAGTGACACGGCGATGGCAAGGACCGAGATGACTCGGATTACCTGCAGTGTCTGGCCTTCGATCCGGGAGAGATGAACGGCATCGGCTTGTAGTTCTTCAATGGTAGGAACCTGTTCCTTCGGTGGGTCGCTTTCGCCGGAGCCGGTAGCGGGAGTGTCGAGCACGCGACTGCGCCGCTCGGCGATCAGAGCCTCGCGCCTTCTTCGGAGTTGGCGGCTGCTCTCTTGCCGTTTGGATACAGTGAGGACTCTAGTGAGTAAGGCGCGGAAAAGCAAAATGCCGAGGATGATCCATACCGAGATTTGGACCTGACGCCGAAGGTTCATCGCCGATTCGAAGTAGCCGGCTAGAGCGAAGGCGACCAGCCCGATAGGAATCAGAACTGCAATCAGGAACAGGGCGCGACAGAACCAAGGCGAGGAAGCTGGTGAGACCGATGGTCGGAGTACCGCCCAGATGTAGGGCAGACCAACTAAGAGCAGGGCAAGAAACCAGAGACGGCCCAAGGTCCCATGCGGAGTTAGGTGGAACAACGTGCCGAGCAGGAAGATCGGCAGGACCATGGCGGGACGGAGCCAGCGGGTCGCTTGGTAGATTCTCTTATTTCCACTCCATCCAAAGTGCTTCTCCACCAAGCCGGACGGCATGGAAGCGTGAAGTAGGAAGCCGGAACAAAGTAGAAAAACCGCAAGCTCCAGAAGTGCTGCGCCGATTGCGTGTTCGTCGCTTCCGACCATGCGCCAGCCCAAAAATAACGGCAGAAATGCGGAAAATAATGCCAGCACAGCGGTCAGAACGACAGTGACTGCTGTCGGATGAAATTTTCCGCACCAATCTTTCGAAGCGACCGATCCCAGCTTTTGAATTCGATCGATGAGGCGCCCGCGACGGAGAAAAAGCAGTAGAAACATTCCGATGCCGGCCACCCAGAGTAGAGGCGATTTTTGGAAGTCTCTGACTAGGAACTCGCCTGCTTTTTGAAAGTGCGTGGGCAAGGCGGCGGTAGTTTCGATATCCTTTTTCAGCGGCCCGATTCCATAGGCTGGGGAACTACGGATCCAAAGGAGGCGCTCCCGAAGGAACAACCTGCAGGTTTCGCTCTGTTCGGCGAGTTGCCGACGAAGGGTGTTTAGCGTGGCATACTCTCCTGCTAGCGCCCGTTGACCTGCGATTAGCTGGGCGACGATGGTTCGGCGGTTACTGAGGAGATCGTCGGCGACCGAAGTAGCTAGCCCAGCGGCAGTCGCTTCTGCGCGCAGTGCAGCTGTTTGGGCCGGGTCGATCAAGGTCCGCTCTGATGCCTCCAACTCCAGAGCGTTCAACTGCAACTCCGCAGAGCGTTGCGTCCCGGCGGAAAGACCTCGGTGGATTTCCCTAGCAGAAGGAAGGCCTGCAGCGTGTGCCTTGAACAGTGCTCCGGTTGCCGCGTCGATGGAGAGCCCGGAAGACTCGATCAGTTCGACCTTCCGCCGCGAACTAGCCATACGCGTTTTAATTGTCTCAAGACGTTGCCGTTCGCTTTCGATACTGGCTTCGACCTTCTGCTTCTCGAGCAGAAAATTACTACCTTCCCGACTCTGGGAGAATAGCTCGACCGTCTCCGCAGCGAATGCGGCTAACAGTGGTGAGCTTGCGACTGACTTACTTTCCGCTCTCAATCGATCAGCAACGGCCATCGTCTCTCCGGCCAGCTTCTTCCTCAGTTGGGGGGCGAGCGCTTCTTTTTGTCTGAGTTCCTTGGCCTGGCTGAGCCGGGCTTCTTGTTGCTGGAGGTCAAGTAGCGGGGCTTCGGCGCGATAAAAGGATTGCTCTGCTTGAAGAAGATCCTTTCGAGCCTGGTGCAAGGCAGATTTCGTTTGGGACGGCGGCAGGTTCGCAGTGGATGTTGTCGTCGCTCCGGCCGCCGCACTATCGCCGGTGGGTGCTTGCTGGGTGAGTGCGGTGAGTTCACCGGGAATGGAGACAAGACGGTCCGCCCTGCGGGATTCGGCAGCGGTCAATTCGGTGAGCCGAGACTGCCACTTAGCCAGTTCCTTGTCGATTCTTTCACCCAGTTTCTTGAGGTCTTCGATGCTACCTTGTTCGAGCTCGGCAGGTAGGTCAGTCTTCGAATCCTGAAGTTGGAGAATCGAACGTTTTGCTTCCTCTATTTGCTTGGGAATCTCTTGCGTTCGTGTCTCGTATAGCTGAGTAGAATCCTCGATCCCCTTCAGCTCTGCCTGGAAATCCCGCTTTACAGTGACAGGGCTGGAATCAGACGTCACAGGCGAGGCCGACGCTGCTTCGTTGGAGGTTTGTGCGACCGACGTGAACGCAAAAAACCCACTCACAAGCACGGTGGCGGCTCGCGCATTGGTGCTCCATGTTCCCCTCATGGTTTAGCTTGTCGCCTGAAGTGGTTGCTGTCGAGTGACGAAGTGAGCGTAGCCTCTCAGGTGCAGCAATGACTAAACCACGAAAGGCGCGAAAACGGCGAAACGAAGAGGCAACTGACCGCAGAAAGCGCGGAATTACGCGGAAGCAGAGCCGAGTTCTCAGTTAGGTAACTCGTCTCCCTCGTCGGGGGCAGTGTCGGGAACCTTTGCCAGCACTTTTTCTAGAGCAGCTCTATCCGCCCGATCAGATCTCTCCTTCAAGTAGTCAACAGTATCGTACGATGCGAGCTTTTCGGCAGCAGCGGAAATCAAAAATTGATTCATTGAGTAGCCATCTTCAGATGCTAGCTCTTTGATTTTTCTGTGAAGAGAGTCTGGGATTCTTAGTGATAGGGTGGCCATGGCTAGATGAGGTTCAGAACTTCTGCAGGAGTTGAGGCTTCGATAGAGAACGTATCTAGCTTCCTGAAATCCTTGATGTTGTGGGTGATAATTGCGCTTGCCCCGGCGGCTACTGCTACTTCCAAGATCATGTCATCGTCTGGGTCTGTAAGCTGTGGTCGCCAAGTATAGAAGATCGACTGGTGGATGGATGAATCACAAAGACTATCAATAACGATATCGACCTCGGCTGAGCTCAATGCGGGGATGAGCCCCGGACGTTTTAGGACATCGTCGTATTCAAGTACGAGTGCTACCGAGGTGGCGATCTCGATCTTGCCAGCGAACACAGCATCGAGGACGGCGAAGCTCGCTCCGCTCCTCGATTTTAGGGCGGACACCAACACGCACGTATCTAAGACTGCTCGCACTTGGTATTATAGGCGATACCAAATTTGGCGCAATGGATTTGTGACAAGGGGACGCAGATATTACTAGTCGGATGGGCAGGCTGACCACGAAAGGCACGAAAACGACGAAACGAAGAGGCAGAATAGGGAGAGAGAAACTGACCGCGGAAAGCGCGGAATTATACGGAAGCAGAGAGGAAGAGCATAGATTTTTATATTTCCTCCAGTGGGAATCAGCAGTCGTTTATCCCATTGCCTCTCAGCAATTTTCGCGTCATTTCGCGTCTTTCGTGGTTAAAAATCAGCAGTGCCTCTCAGCATTCCGCACTCCTCCACGTCTTCGGTGGTTAAAAGGCAGAACCGCTTTGGTAGACTTCCGTCTACAAGCTCTCCGCACCGAGAAGCGGGTCCAGATTGACCTTCAGCCACAGGTCCAAGTGACGTGGCTTGTTACCGCCGAACAGGCGATCGGGGCAGGTGGTGGAGCCGGTGTAGCCTGGGGTGAAGTCGTGGCCATAGATGTGTTGCCGGGGGATGCTGTGACGGACCATGATGTCGCGGACTAGCTGAATGAGGGCACCGGTTTGGGCAAGGGAGATGGACTGCTCCATGCGGCCGGTGATCTCGATTCCGATGGTGTTCTCGTTGGTTCCCCGGCAGTGCCAAGCCATGTCGTCCTCGTTGACCATTTGATAGATGGTTCCGTCTCGGTCGATGATGTAGTGGGCCGAGACCTTGCTCGAGCGACGCAGGAAGTGGTTAATGGCGGAGCGTGCGGTGGATGACTCGGTGCAGTGTAGGACGATGTTCTGGACTTCGCGCCCGTGGCGGCTTCCGTAGTTGGGCGAACGGTAGGCGCGGACGGCGTTGGGGTAGCCAGCCCAGAAGCTATTCCGCTCCGGCTTGGCCTCGGGAAGTTCCTCTGGATCCTCTTCGGGCCACGGTAAGTCACGGAGTAGCGGGACGTCGCGGAGGTCTGGGATGCGCGCCCAAGCGGGGAGCATGCCGTGGTCGCTGAGCCCGTGGTAGAGCGCCATGCAGACGCTGGTCAGGACAATGGCCCAGAGAGCGAGGTTACCTAAGCAGCCGAGACATCCCCGACCCCGTTTCCGGTCTCCATCCCAAGGCTTGCCATTGCCTTTCCCCTTACGGAACGGTCGGTCGGGCCGGATATTCGACGGTAGTCCGCGATCGGCCTGCCCCTCACCCTCCTTGTCCGAGATCCGAGAACTCGGTGCACGGATCAGCGGTGGCGGTGGAGTCAACGAGGGTTTCCTCGGCTCCGGATCTGGATTAGGGGGGGGCGGGTCCAAGGCGTTGTGGCCTTCCCTGTGGGGGCTGAGGAACTGTTAGCTCAGAGCATCCTTCGCTACCGCAGCAGTGAAGTCGCGGTTCAGCTTCGTGATCCAAGTGCGGCTGATCTCTTTCGGGCAGACGGCTTCGCACTCATACTGGTTGGTGCAGTTACCGAATCCAGCTTCGTCCATGGCCTTGACCATTCCGAGCGTGCGCGATGTCTTTTCGGCTTGGCCCTGGGGAAGGGAATTGAGTTGGCCAGCCTTAGCGGAAACGAAAAGCATGGCGCTGGCGTTCTTACAAGCCGCAACACAGGCTCCACAGCCAATGCAGGCAGCGGCGTCGAAGGCATCGTCAGCCACTGGCTTGGGGATGGGCGTAGCATTGGCCTCGATGGCTGAGCCGGTGCGCACACTGATGTAGCCACCTGCGCGGATGATGGTGTCGAAGGCGGTGCGATCAACAGCGAGATCCTTGATCACCGGAAAAGAATTCGCGCGGAATGGCTCGATGTAGATTGTGTCGCCATCACTGAAGCTACGCATGTGTAGCTGGCAAGTTGTCGTAGCCTTCTCCGGTCCGTGCGCAACGCCATTGATCACCATCGAGCACATACCGCAGATGCCTTCACGGCAGTCATGATCAAAGGCCACTGGATCACCGCTATCGCCGATGATGCGCTCGTTGATGATGTCCATCATCTCGAGAAACGAGGCGCTGGTGGGAATTTCCTTTGCCTCAACGACTTGGAAATCACCCTTCGCGTCCGGGCCTTCCTGACGCCAGATCTTGAGAGTGAGGTTGAGGTATTCGGGTTGTCCTTGGATACTGACCATGGGGAAAAGCGGTTGTCGGATGACGGAAGGGTCGGATGACGGTTGTCGGATGACGGATGTCGGGATCTTGAGAACCTAGACTCGGTGGTGCTGTTCGACGCTCCGGATGAAGCGGTAGAGTTTTGCGCCGAGTTGGTCGGCCATAGCGTGAAGTTGATCGAAAAGTGATGAGTTCTTGAGCGACTCCGTCTCGTGGAGGCACTCGAGGTGATCCTGCGTCTCAAGAGCGGATGCGCGGGCGTAGGTCAAGGAGCGGATGTAGTCATGTTTGTGTCGCCGCCGACCGAAGCCTTCAACGATATTTGCTCGAACCGACTTGGCGGAACGGCGAATCTGAGAGCCTTGCTCGTAGATCTCGTATTTAGGCAATTCGGTCATCGTCGTCTTGTGGATAGCTATACCGAGATCACGAGCGGTTTTCCAAACTTCCAAGTCTCGGTGAGTCATGCATTTTGGGGAAATCCGTCATCTGACATTCGAAAGCCGTCATCCGATCTTCCCTATTTGTAACTACGAACTGCCAGCTTCACTTCTTCAAATTCGAGCTTCTCTTTGTGAAGTTTCGGTTTGCTCGGGTTGCCGGTGTGTTCCCAGCCGGCGACGTAGGCGAATTTGGCGTCGTTGCGCTTTGCCTCACCTACTTCTCCGTGGCCCTTTTTGGCGTCGGCTTCGGTGTATTGGTGCTCGCCACGGAAGTGACCACCGCAGGATTCTTCGCGGTCGAGGGCGTCGATACACATCAGCTCTGCGAAGTCGATGAAGTCGGCCACTCGACCTGCCTTCTCGAGCTCGGGGTTGAAAGGGGATTTGCTCTTGGGAACGCGGACGTTCTTCCAGAATTCCTCGCGGATCTTCGGGATCTGCTTGAGAGCTTCTTTGAGACCTTCCTTGGTCCGCTCCATGCCGCACTTGTCCCAGCAGAGCAAGCCAACTTCACGGTGGAAGGAATCGACTGTGCGATCACCCTGGACTTCTAGCAGGGTGTCGAGGCGTTCGGTGACTGCAGCTTCGGCATCGGCAAAGGCTTCGTGTTCGGTGGTTACCGAGCCGGGCTTCTCGCCATCGAGGTAGTTAGGAAGGGTGGCCGGGACGACGAAGTAGCCGTCAGCAAGGCCTTGCATGAGTGCTGAGGCACCGAGTCGATTGGCTCCGTGATCGGAGAAGTTGGCCTCACCAAGGACGTGTAGTCCAGGGAGGTTGGACATCAAATTGTAGTCCACCCAGAGTCCGCCCATGGTGTAGTGGACAGCAGGGAAGATACGCATCGGCACTTCGTAGGGGCTTTCCCCGGTGATGCGCTGGTACATGTCGAACAGGTTGCCGTAGCGCTCTTTGATCGTGTCCTCGCCAAAGATGCCAATGGCTTCGGCGAAGTCGAGGTAGACACCCGATCGAACACCGTCAACGGCGGGGCCAACGCCACGGCCTTCGTCGCAGACTTCCTTGGCAGCACGAGACGAGATGTCGCGTGGGGCGAGGTTACCGAAGCTTGGATACTTACGCTCGAGGTAGTAGTCGCGATCGTCTTCGGCGATCGAAGCGGGATCTTTCTCGCAGTCTTCCTTCTTCTTTGGCACCCAGACGCGACCGTCGTTGCGGAGCGACTCCGACATTAGGGTCAGCTTCGACTGGTAGTCACCGGAGCGTGGGATGCAGGTCGGGTGGATCTGTGTGTAGCAAGGATTGGCGAACAGGGCTCCGCGACGGTGTGCACGGAAAGCTGCCATTACGTTGCAACCCATGGCATTGGTCGACAGGAAGAAAACGTTGCCATAGCCGCCGGTGGCGAGAATGACGGCGTCGGCTGCGTGGCGGGTGATGGCACCGGTCTTCAGGTTGCGGCAGATGATGCCTTTGGCGTGACCGTCGACGACGACGAGGTCGAGCATCTCGGTACGCGGGTGCATCGTGACGTGGCCGGTTTCGATCTCCTTAGAAAGAGCCGAGTAGGCGCCGAGCAGAAGTTGCTGACCGGTCTGGCCGCGAGCGTAGAATGTCCGCGAGACCTGGGCTCCACCGAATGAGCGGTTGGCGAGCAGCCCACCGTATTCACGGGCGAAGGGAACACCTTGGGCGACGCATTGGTCGATGATGTCGACACTGACTTCGGCAAGGCGGTGGACGTTGGCCTCGCGCGAGCGAAAGTCGCCACCTTTGACCGTGTCGTAGAACAGGCGGTGAACCGAGTCTCCGTCGTTCTGGTAGTTCTTGGCAGCGTTGATTCCGCCTTGAGCCGCAATCGAGTGGGCGCGGCGCGGCGAGTCTTGGTAGCAAAAGCAATCGACCTCGTAGCCGAGTTCCGAAAGTGAGGCTGCGGCGGAACCACCGGCGAGTCCGGAGCCGACAACGATGACCTTGAACTTCCGTTTGTTCTTCGGGTTGATCAACTTGGACGCCATTTTATGGCTGGTCCATTTGTCGGCCATCGGTCCCGGAGGGGACGCGGCATCCATGGTCATGGGAACCTCGGAAGCGGAAGCCTTTTTCGAGGCGGCCTTCTTCTTGGTAGCGGCTTTCTTCTTGGTGGCCATCGGAATGGTGAGAGGAGGGAAGGGAAAACGGGTTGGGCTTACTTGACCCAGCCGAAGAGAACGGAGAGCGGAATCGAGGCGAAGCCGACAAAGATAGCGGCGGAGAAGCCCATGCCGACGACCTCGTAGATGGCCTTCGTCTTGGGAGTTGTCAGTCCGAGCGTCTGGAACAGGCTGGTGACCCCGTGGCTGAGGTGCAGGCAGAGGAGCGCGATCGAGATAATGTAGAACAAGGAAACCCAGACATTGGAGAACCCGGCAATCATCATCTTGTAGACGTCGAAGCGGCCTTCGCTGTCGAGTGGGATATCACCGAAGCCGAAAGTGTCGATGCGGACGGTGTAATGGAGGAGGTGGAAGACGATGAAGCACAAGATCAGCAGGCCACTCAGGGCCATCCACTTGGAGCCTTTCGAGGCATTTTGCGTCACCTCGATGGCGTAGCGTTGCGGACGTGCCTTCCGGTTGGCAATAGTCAGCTGGATCGTAAACACAACGTGCGCGACCAAGGCGACCAGCAAGACGATGCGTGCAATCCAGACACCAGTTCCGTGGAGGAAGTGATGCAGGAACTCCGCATAACCGTTCATAGCGTCGGGGCCAACGTAGACAAGCAAGTTGCCAGTGAGATGACCAGCGAGGAAGCCGAGGAGGACGAGGCCTGAAAGGGCGACGATCCACTTTTTCCCGATCGATGAACCGAGGAAACCGCCGAGTGAAGTTGCTAGAGTGGACATGGAAAAAGAGTCAGCGGAGCAGATTAGGCTCAGGATAGGGAACGTGCAACGACAGGAACGAGGATGCGACTATTTATCTGTCTAGTTACGCGCCGCGGGAGTCTGCTGGGCTTGATTAAAAGGCACGAAAAAGGGCACTCTCCGTGAAGGGTGCCCTTTCAAACTTTTAGTGCTCCGGGAGCTTAGGCTTCCGCAGTGTCAGCGCCTTCAACTACCTCAGGATCAACCTGAAGGCGGATACGGCACTCGACGTCGGGGTGAAGCGCCACGGGAATGTCGAATTTACCAGTCGTCTTAATCGGCGCATCGAGTTGGATGATCTTGCGATCGAGATCGATTCCTGCATCGGTGGCGGCCATTGCCTCCTGGACGTCTTTGACTGTGATCGAACCGAAAGCTTTGCCGCCCTGACCGGTGTTGAGCGTAAGCTTAATACGCTGCTTGTTGACGCGGTTGGCGATTTTGGTGGCTTCTTCAAGCTCTGCGGACTCTCGCTTAGCACGGGTCGCCTTGAGGGACTCCAGCTGTCGAAGGTTTCCCTTAGATGCCTCGAAGGCGATTCCGCGTGGAAGAAGGTAGTTCCGAGCAAAGCCACGCTTTACGTGAACGACATCTGCCTCGGCTCCGAGACCTTCAACTTTTTCCTTTAGGATGACTTCGACGTTTGCCATGATTCATTCCCCATTTCGAGGGGCGTGATATTTAAGGTCGTAGGTAGAAGCTGTCAAGCAGGTGGTTGGCCTTGTTTCGGGGATTCTCGCTCTTTTCGGAATCGGTCGATTTCGAGTGGTCCTTGTCCTGTTCTTGAATACTCGGCAATCTTCGATACGTAATGATCACAGTGCCAGAGATCCCATCCATCCCTATCCTCCGACAGGGCGACGTCTACACCTCGCTCGACCAGGCGCAGCTGAAGAACGTTCGCGGCGGCGAGCCCGTAGCCGAGACCCACATGGCCAACAGCGGCTTGGTCAAACGCGACCTCCACAAGCTATCCGCTGCGCGTGCGGCTCTTCGTAGAATGAGCACTGCCGATCTGGTGGCGATCACCAAGAAGGCCGGTGAGCACTTCCTCCACGACGCCTTACCCCTCGGAAAAGACGGTGTCCTGCAGACTCCGGATGACTATCTACACCAACTGGCGGCGACCAGTGGCCTTCCGCATTCCCTCATCAAGATGAACCTAGCGAAGCTGGGGCAGGTATTCGGCGAGGTCGAACAGATCATCGCTGGACTGACAAGGAACGTCGATCTTTCGATTCTCGATGAAGGCCACGGAGCGATGGGCGATGTGCCGGTGTGCTTCTACCCGACAACCGAAGCCCTTGGCATCATCATGCCGAGCAACTCGCCCGCAGTGAATGCCCTCTATATTCCGTCGATCGCCATGAAGATCCCGGTGGTCATTAAGCCCGGTCGCGAAGAGCCGTGGACACCGTGGCGGGTCATTCAGGCCTTCCTTAAGGCGGGCGCTCCTAAAGAAGCCTTCAGTTTCTACCCAACCGACCACGACGGCTCGAATGCTATCATCCGTCGCATGGGCCGGGTCATGTTGTTCGGCGACGACAGCACCGTCGCCCAATACGCCAGCGATCCACGCATCGAAGTCCATGGCGCTGGCCACACCAAAATCATCATCGGTGAAGACCGGATCGAGAAGTGGCAAGACTACCTCGATACCATGGAAGGCAGTGTCGCGGGAAATAGCGGCCGGTCTTGTATCAATACCTCGACCATCATCGTGCCGAAGTATGCCGACGAAATCGCCGACGCACTAGCCGAACGTCTTGCCAAGTATCGCCCACTGCCGCCCGATGCCGAGGATGCCAAGCTCGCGGGATTCGCCAATCCAATGATGGCAGAGTGGATCGACGGCGCAGTTACCGATGGTCTCGAGGAAAAGGGTGCCGAGGACATCACCGCCAAGCACCGCACCGACGTTCCGCGTCGCGTCGAGGTCGATTCCATGCACTATTTGCTTCCCACCGTTGTCCGCCTCGACTCCGTGGAGCACGAACTTTACGACAAGGAGTACCTGTTCCCGTTTGTGCAGGTTCTGGAGATGCCCCAAGCCGACATGCTTCCTATCATCGGCAAGTCACTCGTCGTCACCGCGATCACCGATGACCAAGACTGGGCGTTCGAGCTTCTCGCCAGTCCCCAGATCGACCGGCTCAACCTCGGCTGTTTCCCGACCAACAAAGTGCAGTGGAATCAACCACACGAGGGCAACCTGTTCGAGTTTCTCTACAAACGCCGCGCCATCCATGTAGGCGATGCCGTCGGCGCCTAGTTTAGTGAATCCCACCCTCCCTCTCTGAACGTGGATCTCGCCTCCGTCACCTCCAGCCTCGATGTGTCCGCCGACATCCGGGACTTCGCTCATCTTCCAGCGGGCCGCATCGAGTTCGGCCCCGGTATGCTCAGTAGGTTAGGAGAGTTCTGCAAGGAGCAGCCCGGAGCCAGTCGAGTCTTGCTTGTCAGCGATCCAGGCATTGCCAAGGCCGGCCACTTGGAGCGAGCAGTTACCAGTATCGAATCCGCAGGTCTGACAGCGATCATCTTCGACGACGTCCGCGAGAACCCGACCACAGAAGATGTCGCCCGCGCCGTCGAGGCCGCCCGCGCAGCCAAGGCTGACGTGCTGGTGGGAATCGGCGGCGGTTCGAGCATGGACACCGCCAAGGGCTGCAACTTTCTGCTAACCAATGGCGGCGAGATGAAGGACTACTGGGGAGTCGGCAAGGCGACCAAGCCAATGCTCCCCTTCCTCGCCGTGCCGACCACCGCCGGAACCGGCAGCGAGTGCCAAAGCTTCGCGCTGATCGCCGATGCCCTAACCCACATGAAGATGGCCTGTGGCGATCCGAAAAGTGCCGCCGCCGTCGCCATTCTCGATCCCGAACTGACCGTGACCCAACCCGCACGGGTCACCGCCGTCACCGGAATCGACGCCATCGCTCACGCCCTCGAGACCGCAGTCTGCAACAAGCGCACCCCGGTCTCGCTCCAGTATTCCAAGCTCGCCTTCGCCCTCCTCGACGGTGCCTTCGAAGAGGTTCTCGCCGATCCCACCAACCTCGAAGCCCGCGCACGGATGCAGCTCGGCGCCGCCTACGCAGGCACCGCAATCGAGAACTCCATGCTCGGCATTGCCCATTCCTGCGCCAACCCGCTAAGCGCCCACTTCGGCCTCATCCATGGCGAAGCCGTCGGCGTCATGCTCCCGCACGTCATTCGTTGCAACCGTCAGCTCCCCGACATTGCCGATCTCTACCTCAGCCTCGGCCACTCCCAGCTAGCCGATCGGATCGAACACTTGCTCAAGGCCGCGTCGCTTCCCACTTCCTTGGCCGAGTGCCAAGTCGATCCCGACTTGATCCCGACCCTCGCCACCGAAGCCAAGCAGCAATGGACCGCCCAGTTCAATCCCCGGCAACTGCAAGTCAACGAGTTCGAGGAACTCTACCGCGCTGCGCTCTAGACAACGCAGGCCCGCTTACCTAGAAGCGAGAATGATGGCTCGAAGCGTTGTTATCCCGGGCCGAGCCCTAGCGAGCTAAGCCCGGGATCTCCCGCAAACCTGTCATCCCCGATGTCCCCAAGCCGCATCCGGCCACAGCTTCTCTTTCCATTCCACGCCACGCCTAGCCCAAGAAACCACCTTCCTCCGCTTCAGCCCCCCGGCACAGCCACCACCTCACGCCTCGCGACACAATCGCCACCAGCACCAGCGCCGCGCTGGCAAAGAACGCCGCCCCGGGCAACTCGATCGGCGCTGACTTGCTGACGAAGAATGCGAATAGGCCGGTGGCGATCGCCGGCCCTACGATTCCCGCGATGCCGACCAGACTGGTCAGCGCACCTTGGACTCCGCCTTGCTCATCGTCGCCGACACTCCGCGAGATCAGCCCCTGAATCGCCGGTTGGGCAAGGCCACCTAAGGAGCCGAAAAGGATGATCGGATAGACCATCCAACCTTCCGGTGCCAGCCCATAGAGCAGGTACGCGACCAGCGTCACGCCGAGCCCGAAGATCGCCGTCTTCCTCTCACCGACCCTCGCCACGATGTGCCGAGTCAGCCCGCCTTGCACCACCGCCGCCATCACCCCGACGAACGCCAAGGACAGACCGACTTGCTTCGGGCTCCAGCCGTAGCGATACCCCGTGTAGAGCACCCAAGTCGCCGGGTAGACTTGGTGAGCGAGGTTGTGAATGAAGTAAGAAATCGACAGACCTGACACCAACTTGGTTTTGCCTAAATTCGCCACCGCGCCAAACGGGTTGGCCTTCTTCCAGTCAAAACTACGCCGGTTCTTCGGATCGAGCGACTCGGGCAACACGAAGAAGCCATACAGCGTATTCAGCAAGGTCAGCACACCTGCGACGATGAACGGCAGTCGCACGTTCGTCTCGCCAAGAATCTCGCCGAGCGCCGGACCGATCACAAAACCCAATCCAAAGGCCGCCCCAATGAGCGCGAAGTTCGCAGCCCGCTTCTCCGGCGGACTCACATCGGCAATGTAGGCGGTAGCTGCCGCAATATTCGCCCCCGTGATCCCCGAGATAATCCTACCCACGACCAGCCAAGCCAGCGTCGGAGCAGCCGCCAATAAGAAGTAGTCCAAGCCCGCGCCCAAAAGCGCAAGCAAGATCACCGGCCTCCGCCCGAACCGATCCGACAAACTACCGAGAACCGGAGCGAACAAAAACTGCATCAGCGCATACAACGCCGCCAATAACCCATAGACACCGGCAGCTCCGGACAAGCTCCCGCCATGCAGTTGCTCGACCAGCTTCGGCAAGATCGGAACGATCAGCCCGATCCCGAGCACATCGAGAACTAGGGTCACAAAGATGAACCCGAGGGCGGCCTTATTCGACTTCATGGAACAAGGACCGGATTCGCTGTTTTAGAACGCCCTCTGAGAACTACTTGAAGTAGGGTGCAGGGTCCGTCCTGCTTCTCATTCTAGGTTTAGGGCATTTCCACACCAGCGAGCCGAAGTCGCCGATCGATCTCGGCGTCGATCTCGACCATTTTCGGGTGACCAGGCTTGAACGACTTAGTCATCTCTGCACGTTCGCGGCGCAGGTGGGCGACCGTCAGCTCAGCCATCTCTCGGATCACCATCCGCTGCTTGGCCATATTCGAATCCACAGCCTTTTCGTCAGTTTGCTCAGCGAACGACAACTCGATCTCTTCCAGCTTCAGCTTCACCAAAGCTTCTGCGTAGGCCGACGCTTGAGCCCGAACCACAACGTCGGGAGCTAGACCAGCCTTAGTCAAGGGTCCGCCTCCTGGGGCAGTGCCCCCCTTAAAGTGGTCCCACTGAGCCGAAGCCGTAAGCCAAGGAGCGAGGAGTAGAAATACCAGCGATAGGGTGGAAGAGAGTCGGAACCGGATCATCCAACATCGTAGTTCGGGACTCCCGTCGCGTCGACCTCGAATCGGACCGGCTTGGCCCTCACAGCCCTCACAACCAACGCGCCCGCGAACCCACAAGCCACCTCCTTCGTCATTCCGAGCCGAGTCTCCTACGAGTTGGAGGCAGGTCGAGGAATCTCGCCCCCGCTTCTAGAGCGAACCACAGAATCCAGAGCCACTCAGCACTCGCTCGATTCGCGTAATTCGCGGTTCCCCACCCCACGAATGGGGCAGACTTGCGTTTTGCCCCGCCCTCGCCTTCTGTGGCACGACCATGGCACTGATTATCAATGGCGAGGAAGTCCCCGATGAAATCGTCGACGGCGAGTTTCAGCAGATCAAATCCCACTACGAGCAGCTACTGCAGGTCTCGTGCTGCGAACGTGATCCGGAATTTCGCGGTTACGCCAAGGACAACGTCATTGCTCGGGCTCTGCTGTCCCAGGCGGCGGCCAAGCAGATGGCGGCGCCGTCCGACGAAGAAGTCGATGCGGCCAAGGAAGCTCTCTTTGAGGAGCACGGTGGCGAGGACCGGTTCTACATGAACATGGGATTTGCCGTGAAGGACGAGGACATCGTGCGCGAGAACATCCGCCAGTCGATCCGGGTCGACCAACTGCTTGGCGAAGTCAGCGCCCCCCTACCCGATCCCGACGACGCGGAGCTCAAGGCCTTCTACGAAAGGCACCTCGATCACTTTCTGACCACCGAGGAAGTCCGAGCCTCCCACATCACTAAAAATCTCTCAGGCGCTGGAAGCCGGGACGAAGTCTACCAGGAGCTTCGCAAAGTCCGAAAAGCCCTGCTCGATGGAGCTGATTTCGACACCCTTGCAAAGGAGCAGAACGACGACCCGAAACAAGAGGTCGATCTCGGCTACTTCAAACGCGGGGAGTTCATGGAGGAGTTCGAGACCATCGCGTTCTCGATGGAGGACAAGGAGATTAGCCCGATCTTCGGCACTCACCTCGGCCTTCACATCTGCACCGTCATTGGCCGCAAAGTACCGGAGCCCAAGCCGTTCGACGAAATTCGCGAAGCCGCCCTCGACCTTCTTCAGTCACAGCACCGCGAAGAAAAGATCGAGGCATTCGTCCAAGACTTGAAAAAAGACGCCAAGATCGAGGACATTGATCCCGACGAAACCGAATAGCGTTCGATTCTAAGAAATGTTCCGGTCGGTGCGTCGTTCTATACTCCAATGAAGTCCCTAACCTTGCCCACTGCCGCCCTCCTCGCCGCCGTCCTCTTCCCTCAAGGTGTTCTGCTCTCCCAAGAGGGGGAACTGGTTATTAGTAAAGAGCCCACCCCAAGTGAGGCCGAGTCCCTGGAGATGGACGAACAGGAGCGGCTGACCGACGACGAGACGGCCTCGCTTCTGATTGAGCTAAAGTCCTTGGAAGAGTCGATTCGCGACGACACCCGTAGCAGTCGGGGCACGGCACTCAGTTCGCTACGATCAGCGGCTGCGTCTGACAAGGCGGCCTATGCCTACTTTCTCAACTGTAAGGAACAAGTCGAGTTCACCCGCAACGGTCTCAGTTCGAATGATTTTCGGCCGGTGAAGGAACGCCTCGACAACCGCTATAAGGAGCAAAAATACCTCATGGAAGCGCTACGCTTTCAGGCAGAGTATCTGATTCTATCGATTCGAGTGTCAGAGGCCGAGAAGCCAGAAAGCGTCCACTCCGACCTAAAGACATTCCTCGCCAAGGTGGTGCGCTACGCGAGCACTCTAGAAGGAGGAATCGGAGCCGACGACGTCGGAGGTGGCAGACCAATCGATCCTTCAGGCCTTACCCAGAAAGAGAAGCGCGAAATCGCCGAGGGCGGAAAACGGCGCGGAGGTGGTCCGGCCAACGAGATGAGGGAGTTCTTACGCGTACTCAACCAGGCTGTCACCGACACCGTTTTCGCCAAAGCACACGGTCTTGATAAGAGTCTGAAGGTAGAAAACTGGAGCATGAGCCCCAGCGACTTCACTGGCATCTTTGACAACACGCTGCTCTCCTACGCGCGGGCTAAGGATCCCGACAAGTTGGCGGCGACTTGGGACGACCGGATCAAATACACCTCCTATTTGAAGAAGGCCTCGCTCGATCCAGCCAGATACAACGAGTACATCCGGGTCGAGTATCCGCAGATGTCGTTCGAAAAGGCTCGCGACATCTTCAGCTACAAGTCCGAGAAGCAGGGCATCGCCGCCATGCTCAAACTGATCCGCGACAATCCCAAGCACCCCGCGTCGATCAACTGGGTCGAAGAGCTCCGCAATACGGTCCTTTCGACCTTCGAAGCCGGCAATGCAGAGATTCCATCAGCCGAGCCCGGCGCTCCGAGCGAGTAGAACTCGGGCGCTGATGGCTTCGCTCCCATTCCGAGATCCCGGGGGGAGCTATCAGGTCGGGATTGCTGGATGGCTGTCTTACCTTCAGCTATGTCCCATTCTTCACTCTCGCTAGGGCTTGGACCTGGATGACAGAAGGCCCACACAACTGTCCCATCTTCCGTGAATTCCGTTTCTTCTTTGGTTAAACAATTGCCGTTTCCAAGCTAGGGCATGGCGATCAAAGCGACTCGATCCGCCTGCACCCAGCCGTGTAGGTCGCCTGGGATTTCGACGTAGCACCAGGGGCCGCGGGTCTGCTCGATGCGCACTTGGCTCCCGGCTGGTAGCTCGACGAAGCGGGCGGCGTCAGGACTAGGAGATGCGTGCGCAGCAGCCTCCTTGGCGATGACGACGGCGTTGCCAAGACCATTGGAACTGGCCCTTACCTGGGCGTTGTAGAGACCGAACCACAGGCCCAATCCGATCAGAACGAGAAAGGCTGGAAGGACGAACTGCGCGCCTTGAAGACTCGCCCCAGCGGCATGAGAACGTCGTAACGAAAGCACCAAGGTGATGGCGGCGATCCAGACGAGGAGCACTGCGACAAAGGCGGTGAGATAGGGAGAAATGGCCCGGTTCAGACCCGCAGCCCAGCCCGGCTCAAACTTCAGTGCTCCGGTGCGGTGAGCGATGGCGCTGAGGTTCTGTCGGGCTTCGCTAAAGCTGGGATTGGCAGCCAATGCTCGACTGAACCAGAGGGCCGCCTCACCGGTCTTGCCGGAGTGCATTTGGGCGCTGGCCATCTGAAAGGCCAGCATGTCGGAGGTCCCGCCCCAGGCATTGATCGCCTGCTGATAGCCGGAGATGGCGGCGGCGAAATCTCCAGAGTCGAAGGCGCTACGGGCAGTGTCGAAAGCACTTCGCGCAGCGTCCCTGTCCCGAGCCATAGCGGACGACGAGCCGAACATGAAAAAGCCCACCGCTGCCGCGAGAAGCAAAGGGTGGAACCGGTGGTTAAAAGAGGAGGAGATCAAAGCGTGGCGAGGTTGGCTGGGCAGGATCAAATGGGACAACTACGACTTGGCGCGCAGCAGCTGGGTTCGGAGGACCTCGATGATGTGCTCCTGTTCCGCTCCATCGAGCGGAGTGGCATCAGCGGCGCCACTGAAGTGTAGGGTCTCGTAGTCGGCTACGACCTTGCGAAGGGCAGGATCACCAGTCCCGCCTTGTGCATGGATGACCTCGCTGGCGCGGCGTAGGAAATCGATCCGGTCGCCGCGGAAGCCCTGCAACTCGTCGAGGGCTCCCTTCACATCAATCGAACCTGCCGGAACAGCGTTGCGGTCCGAGACGGTCTTACGAACGAGATCGACGAGGAGAATGCCGAGCAATACCGCAGGGAGGATCTGCCAGAGAAGGAAGGAGCTGCGTTTATGTGGAGCAATCATGGCAGTCGGCGAAGCCTTGGCGATCCGGTCGGAGCTGACGTGGACGATGTCCCCAAGTTCGACCACTGGGGGTCCGGCGGCGAGACCACTAGCGCCGCTGCCATTCGGAGCGAGACCTAGGCCAGTAGGCGCGACGAGGGCGGCTGCGGCTTTCGGGTCGGCGCTGACTTCGATTCGAATCGGATCGCTTCGGAGCATGACGTATTCACCCTTGTCTGGATCGAAGTATGGAACCGAGAATGACGGGATCTCCTCCTGAATATCGGTCGGAATCAAGACGTGGTTGAAGGACACTTTCCTCTCCCCGTGGGCCTGTCCCTCGGGTTCTCCCAAGACAGTCGCCGGGTAGGCCTTCCAACCGTCCTCGGTCGCCATGGTCAGTGGTTCGACCTCGTCGAGGTTGCCACGGCCCCGGATGGTTAGGGTTAGGGACACCGGATCGCCGACTTTGAGCTTGATCGGGGTCGCAGCAGTCGAGACCTGAAACTGACCGACCAGGCCACCGAATCCCTGCGGCTTGCCCTGTTCTGGGAGCGGCTTCACATCGAGTTCGATCGGCTTGCCCGTGACCCGGAACCGCTTGGTCGAGCCGAGGTTGAGAAACGGGTGCAGGCCAAAGCGACTGTCCGGAATCTGAAGCACGCACTCGACGACCGCAGGTCCGAGCGAGAAAGTTCCGGGACGAATTCCTGACAGGGAACTGGCAAAAACGCTACGATGGTAGGATGCTCCACCGATCTCGGCGTAGCCCATCTGCGGACGACGAGGAAACTCTCGCAAGACGAACTGCGACCGGTCCAGCTCTGGGTAGCCTTGGTTCCGAAGCGGGGTGGCGCTGAGCGTGTAGAGCGTCACCGTAACTGGGATGATCTCTCCGACGTAGAAGCTGGTCTTGCCGACGTTCATCTCCAGAAGCGGATGGTAGTCAGGCTCCGACTTGGTGCCTGGGTCAGCTCGGGAGGCTCCTGGAGCGCCCGCTCCGCGTACTGTCAGCTTGGTCGCATTGGTGACTAGTCGCTTGCCTTGAATCTTGACGATCTGCTGGGGGATCTCGAACTCGCCCTCTTCGGATGCCATGACTGGGTAGGAGAGCCGGCCAATGACGGAAGCTTGCCCGTTGATGAGATTGATCTCCTGACGACGGACCGGCAGGCCAAACTCCAACTCCTCGGGTGCGCTGATGGTGGGGATTTCGTCTGCCGCTCGCACTCCACTGATGAGTATGGTGTAGGTCGCCTGCTCCCCGACGGAAACCACCGGCGGATCGATCTCGGCAGACAGCTTCACTTGTCCTTGAGCGGCACCGACTCCGAGAAGGAACAGGCCAAGGATGATCTCTCCGACGTGGCGGAATCTACCAGTTTTTGTAGCTCTCATTGGTCGGTCGGGGTTGGTCTGGGCGGACATCTAGATCTTCGTCGGCGAATGCTTTGAGTAATGCACGGGCGCGCGATCGGCTAAAACCAGTCTCGCCATTTTCTTCGTCGTCGGCATCGGGATTCTGCTGAGCTTGCATCGATTCCTGCCCTGTGTCTTCACCGGCACTGGCACCACCGCCTTGTGCCTCGAGATCTCCTTCGGGCGCGGATTGACCTTCGCTTTCTTGGGGTTGGTCCTGCTCGCCGCCGTCTTGCTGTTCTTGCTGCTCTCCGCCCTGTTGATTTTCGCTGCTCTGGTCCTGCTCCTCGTCGCCCTGACCGTCCTGTTCACTTTCGTCGCCGCCTTCTTCGTCCTGCGGTTCCTGGTTTTGGTCCTCCTGAGGTTCGCTTCCCTCTTGGTTCTCTTTTTTGTCCTGTGGATTGTCTTCGTCCCTACCACGACCGTCTTGGTCCTCCTGCTCTTCCTTGGGCTCCTGCGGCTCTTTCTGATCCTCCTTTTCTTGGTCCTGCTGGTCTTGCTCTTGCTTCTCCTTGTCTTCCTGTTCCTGCTCCTCTTTGTCCTGCTCCTCTTGATCTTTCTCTTCTTCCTGCTCTTGCTCCTCGGGAGGCTTCACTTGATCGAGCATCTGCTGAACCACTCCCCGGTTGTACGCCGCGTCTGGATTTTCGGGAGCTAGTTCCAAGGCGGAGTCGTAGTGATCCAAGGCGGTTTGGTAGAGTTCCTTCTGCTTCTCAAGCTTGTCACTCGCCGCCTGGCCCAGCTTCGCCAGCGTGTTGCCGAGGTTGTAGTGCGCCTTGCTCTGCACCACTTCGTCGGAGGAACGCAGGGCTTCGCCGAAGGCCTCGGTGGCTGTCTTGAAGTCACCTAACTGATAGGCCGCCGCGCCACGCCCGAGCTGAAGTTTTGGTTTTTGGAACGACCTCCATCCTTCGTCGAGGCGCTTCTCGTAGGCATCGAGCGCGCCTTGGTAATCGCGTGAACGGTAGGTCTCAGCCACCTGATCGGCGTGGGCGGAGTCGCCGAGGTCAGACAGGAACAATACGCCGACGATCAGTGGAAGCGCTGCGCCGAAATCACCGCCGCCGAGGCCGAATGAGCCACGGTTTCCACCGCGAATGCTCCGCAGTAGTTGGCCGAGAATCAGAAAGCCCAAGCCGAAGGCCAAGGGCCATCGGTAGCGTTCGATTGGAATGTTCCGAGCCTCGCCGTCCTGAGTCTGAGTCTCCAAATTATCGAGCACCCGGCGGATCTGCGGCATCGGTAGTTCCCCCCCGCCGAGCGTGAAGTAGAAGCCATTGGCCGAGTCGGCAAGAGCCCGGAGTGTCGAGACTCCAAGTTGCGACTTCACCACGTTGCCGCTGTCGTCGGTGACGTAAGCTTCGCCACCGCGCCTTGCGGCTTCTGGATCGGGAATGATCGAACCGAATTCGGTGCCGACCCCCACTGTGATAATACAGACACCATTGTCACTGGCCTTGGCCGCCTCCTCTAATGCCTCGCCCTCTAACTCGTCGCCATCGCTGAAAATGATAAGTCCGTTGCTGGCAGCGCCGGACTTATCGAATGTCTCCTGAGCGATGCGGATGGCCTCGGCGATGTTGGTTCCGCCGCGGGCGATGGTGTAGGTGTCGAGCTGGCGGATCGTCTCTAGAACAGCTGCATGATCAGTGGTCAGCGGGGCTTGCAGGAAGGCCCGACCGGCAAAGGCGATGACGCCGATTTGTTCTCCGGACAGCCCTGAGACCAGGTCTTGGCAGGCAAGGGCGGCTCGGGTCAGTCGGTTCGGCTCGACATCCTCCGCCATCATGCTCCGGGAGGTGTCGACGGCGAGAATGATATTGCGGCCTTCGGTCTCTGTGTCGACTTCTTCTTCCCCATAGATCGGTCTTGCCAATGCCGTGATGAGCAGTGCTAGGCCGAGTAGCTGCGTCCCAAACGCAATCCACCCCAGAGCGGGTCTCGACCGCTGCACTAGTGTCTCTTGCAGCCGCTTGGGCACCCAGGCCTCTAGCGCCCGTCCCGCCCGTCCGCGACCGAGGATGCGCAAAAGCACCAACGGGACGAGGAGTAAGAGAAGCCAGAACCAAACTGGCTGAGCGAAAGTGAGAGACATGTTCGGGTAGTTACGGCGATCCCCGGTAGAGGGTCTCGCTTAAAATAAGGGATAGCACGGCAAGCGCAATGGCGGCTCCGATAAACCATGGAAACAGATCCTTGGCCTCGACGATCTCCTTGCGAATCAGTTCGGTCTTCTCCAGCTCGTCGATCTTCTGGAAAATCTTCTCAAGACTACTCGTGTCTTGGGCCCGGAAAAAGTCCCCCTGGCCGATGCGCGCGATCTCACGAAGTGTGCCTTCATCGAACTCCGATTGAATCGCCATTGTGCGCCCGCCGCCCGGCAGCGGAATCGGATGCCGCCCTTCGGTGCCTACGGCAATCGTGTAGATCTTGATCCCCAAAGTTCTCGCCAGCTGAGCGGCAGTCGCGGGAGTTAGGTCACCCGAGTTATTTGATCCGTCCGTCAATAGCACGATGATCTTGCTCTTCGAATCCTGCTGGTCCAGTCGCCGGGCCGATGCCGCGATGGCCGATCCGATCGCAGTTCCATCCTCGACGATTCCAAGGCGGAGACGATCGAGACTTTCCTGCACCCAATCGTGGTCGAGCGTCAGTGGGCTCGGGATGTACGGGCGGCCAGCGAAGGCGACCACACCGATCCGGTCGTTCGGGCGCTGCTTGACGAAGTCGCGCGTCACCTTCTTCGCCGCTACCAGCCGATTCACCCGGCGCCGGTCGATGGTGAAATCCTCGATGCCCATCGAGATCGAAACGTCCACCGCGAGAATAATCTCCACGCCGCTAGCCTTCACCGTCTGGTAACTGCGGATCTCCTGAGGCCTAGCGAGGGCGATGATCGACAGCGCGCCGATGCCCGCGAGTAACCACATCCCCAACGGCCCTACTCTACGGCGGGATGGCCTGGCCAACTGTCGAAGAAGATCCGATGCCGGAAACCCGACCACGGATTCCGCTCCACGACTGCCGCGAAGAAACAAGAGTATTGGCACTGCCGCCAGGAGCCAGAGCAGGTGAGGGTAGGCAAAGCCATGTCGTGCAGCTTCCTCCATCGTTACGATTTCCCCCTCGGTTCAGGCACTGATTTCGCAAGGATCTCTGGCAGCTCGATCGGGCGGTTCCGGGTGCCCCGTCCGCTGTCACTACTCAACACAATGATGGCCCGCTCAAGAACTGTTTTCGCCTCGAATCCCGGAGCATTGGCCCGTCCAAACCGCAGCCCATCCAGCTCCCCAAGGCAGTGAGCGAACGGTTCGATTTCCGGTGGAGGTGGCGGCAGATCGCTCCCGCGCGTTCCAGCGAGTTCCTCCGTGGTGACGAACTTGGCCAGAGCACCGTGCTCCCGATGCAGAAATGTCCGGATTGCCTCAGAGGACATGGTGGCTACAGATCCGCAACTATGCTCACCGAGGTTGACCTTGAGCCGCTCCAACTCACGCAGAGCTGTCCGCCTAGGTGAGGCTGGAAGCTCGGGCAACATCGGTCTTCCCGCGATTCGCCGACGCCAGGCTAAAAGCGCCAGAACAAGCCCAAGCAACAGCAGCATCCCCAGTCCAACGAGAAGAAACTGCGACAGATCCCAGACCTCTGGCGGAGCCGCGATATCGCGGAGGTCATCAGGCGGGGCTTGGGCGGGCTGGGCGTTCTCGTCCATAGAGGTTATCTACGCAGAATGTGGAGTAATCCGCGCCAAGGGCAAGGTCGATTCCTATCCTCCTCCCTGTTCTATTCATGAAGATCGTAGCGAGACCCCGCTGGCAGTCTTGGGGCGAGGCATAGAGCAGGCTAGCGCAAGAACCTATCCTGCAGTATCCTAACCAGTCCTCCCCTCCCCAAGATGAAATCCTTCCGACCCTCCCTACTCTTCGCCCTGTCCCCGCTCGTCTTTCTCCTCACTAGTTGTGGCCACGTCTGGTCCACCAGTGAGGACTTCGTGCGCTCCGATACCCCGCTAGCTCAAGTCAACGGCGCCGAAATCTTCCCGCGTCTCGTCCCCATCGGTGGAGATGTCGGCCTGAGCCTCAATGCCATGGTCTACTTCGCCGGATCAGAACACGCCGCAGGCCCCTACGAGATCTTCGTCGTGGCGCGGGGTAAGACCGACGTTCACGAGACCCTCACGATTCGGGAACTCCGCATCCACGCCCCCTACGGAGCGACCGAAGTCATCCCCTACTCGATGCTCGGCAACCCGATCGAATTCCGCAAAACCACCGACCCCGCCATCACCCAAGCCACCTACAAGGCCGACCTAGCTTGGGATGCCGGAGAGTTCGAAGGTAGCGGCGCAGTCGAATTCGAGATCGAAGCCTCCGTCGCCGCCAACGGACGCACTCAGACCCGAACCTTCCGCTCCAAGCTCCACCCCCAAGTCAGAAAAGACCGAAAGTTCGGCTCCATCACAGGGGAACTATGGAGGGCTGCCCGCGGCCAGAAGGAACTGATCCCGACCCGCTAAAAGTCAGACATTTGCCACGCCTAGGACGCCTTCGGGCTGGCGAAGCGCTTCTACGTTGCGTTTTCCAGGATTAACTCTATTCCAACTACCCCTTGTCCTTCACTTTATAGCCAGTGAGGTCGATGGTGAACGTAGAATCATCAATCCCGACGTTCTTCTGCATCGGATCGAAGCTGAGCAGGATGCTGGAAGTATCGCGGAACACCAACAGGAATTGGTGAAGATCAGACCGTCCGACGTCGGCGATGATGACCATCTTGAGCAAGGCGGCCGAGATCTTGGCCTCGCGAAAACCGAACTCGGCGACCAGATGATCGGGATTGTCCTCGGCTAGGTAGCAATCGCGGAGCTCCAGCTTGCCCTCCCAAGCGGACGGATCCGCATCGAAGAACGCGGAGAAACCAAAGCCGAGTCCGTGCATGGCCTCTTCGGCAGCCTCCTTCGAGCGAAGTTCAGCGGTGAGCTTGTGCGGCTTGATGTTGGCCACGCGACCATCCGTGGCCTGAATCGTAACCACTTTAGGTGGGTCGCCGACTTCCCAGCGAAAGCCGCCGTCCTTGCGCCACCACATCCGACCATTAGAAACCAACGGCCGCCTAACCGCCCGAAGCTTGCGCTCCTGCACGAACGTCGCTTGGAGACTCCCCATCCCCGCCTGACCAGCGATCCATTTGTCCAAGGCGACCTTGGCTGCAGGAACAACTTCCTTGGCAACACCTGATCCAGTCGCTAGAACTAACGCGAGGAGGATAAGGCTGAGGGCACTGGGCAATCGGAGCATAGGCAAGACTAACGACAATCGGCCAGATTGCCGGGATTTTTTCCAGTTAAGATTCTCCCAACCGTCGTAACACTTACGCCAGAGCATGACCGATAAGGTTCCTTCAGTTCTTTTCCGGGGATCTTGGTTCTCTATGATCAACGTCGCGTTGCAACCGCCGACCTAAGAGACTTCATTAATAGCGCCTACTCCAGATTGTTCTACAAGACCCAAAACACGGACTTCCATCTTGATTGGTCCGCGCCCCTCCTGTCCGTTACCCGCAATGACCGCTATCAAGATCCGCAACATGGTCGTCAACCTCGACCATGTTGCCTCCGCAAAGTTCAAAGAGAACGACCCGTCCAAGGACCACGACGACCGATGCTCCATCGTCTTCGCCGGTAAGACTGGGGCTCCGCTTGAGGTCTACGGCAGTGATGCCCGCGATACCTACGAGCGGATTTGTGAGGCCATGGGTGTTGAGGCGTTTCCCACGAGCTAACTTTTCCGCGGCTCGCGGCATTGTTGGCGTGACAAGGTAGGGGCTTCTGCCTTTGAATCGTAGATAATCCTCCTTCCTACACTGACACCTATGTACTCCATCGGAATCGACTACGGCACCAACTCCTGCCGCTCGCTCATCGTAGACCTCCGCGACGGGACTGAGCTCGGCTCGGTTGTCTTCCCCTACCCGTCCGGGCATCAGGGTATTCTCACCGACCCGAAGGACCCGAACGTCGCGCGCCAAAACCCGCAGGACTACCTCGACGGACTGCAGACCACTATCAAGGGAGCCCTTGATCAGGCCAAGGCGGACTTTCCTGACTTCGATCCTGCACAGGTCATCGGCATCGGCGTCGATACCACCGGCTCGACCCCGATCCCTGTCGATGCCGACGGCACCCCACTGGCGCTCAAGCCCGAGTGGCAAGACAATCTCGCCGCCTTCGTCTGGCTCTGGAAAGACCACACCGGCCACGCCGAGGCAGCAGAAATCACCGAAAAAGCCGCCGCTACCAAGCCGGAATACCTTGCCAAGTGCGGCGGCACCTACTCGTCCGAATGGTTCTGGTCGAAGCTTCTACGCTGCAAACGTAAAGCCCCCGAAGTCTTCGACGCCGCCCACTCCTGGGTCGAGCACTGCGACTACATCCCCGCCGTCCTCGCCGGCGACACCAACCCCGCAACGCTCAAGCGCGGAGTCTGCGCTGCTGGTCACAAGGCCATGTATTGTGAAGACTGGGGCGGACTTCCAGACAAAGATTTTCTCAGTTCCCTCGATCCCGCCTTGGCCGACCTCCGCGGGCGCCTGTTCGAAAAGGCCTACACCGCCGACACCCAAGCCGGCACGCTGTGCGCCGAGTGGGCAGAAAAACTCGGGCTTCCCGAAGGAATTTCCATCGGTTGCGGAGCCTTTGATGCCCATACAGGCGCTGTCGGATGCGGAATCAAAGAAGGCACGCTGGTCAAAATTCTCGGCACCTCGACCTGCGATCTCATGGTCTCAGGACCAGGACAAAAGGTCGCCGATATCCCCGGAGTCTGCGGCATTGTCGATGGTTCCGTCTTGCCCGGATGCTTGGGAATCGAGGCCGGCCAGTCCGCCGTCGGCGACATCTTCCTCTGGTTCGTCAACAACCTCGTCCCCGACTCCTACGGCACCGACATGAACTCCAAGTTCGAGGCCATGGAAAAGGCACTCGAAGGCCAGAAGCCAGGAGCTACCGGCCTGATGGCGCTCGACTGGAACAACGGTAACCGCACCATCCTCACCGACGTCCGGCTCTCCGGGATGCTCCTAGGCCAGACCCTGCACACGCAAGCGCACGAGATCTACCGCGCCTACATCGAGGCCACCGCCTTCGGCGCCTTGTGCATCATCAAGCGCATCGAAGAATACGGCGTCCCGGTAAAAGAAGTGGTCAATACCGGCGGTCTCGCTGCCAAGAACGCCACCTTGATGCAGATCTACGCCGATGTACTCAATCGCCCGATGAAAGTGGCCTTGTCCGACCAGACCTGCGCCCTCGGTGCCGCCCTCCTCGCCGCCGCATCCTCAGGCAAGGCCAACCTCGCCGAGATCCAAGCTAACACAGCAAAGATCCGCGACGTTGTCTACACACCGATCCCCGAAAACGTCGTCGCCTACGAGGAACTCTACACCCTCTACCGCACTCTCCACGACGCCTTCGGCACCGCCGAGTGGTCCGGCAAGATCGACCACGTCATGAAGGACCTGATCGCCATCCGCGAGAAGCAGCGAGCGTAGATCCCGAATCGATCCGTAGGGGATGACCGCGGAAAAACGCGGAAGCTGAGGGCGGAAGCCTTGTTAGGTAGGTAGGGCAGGACGTCTCGGCCTGCCGAAGGGAGCCCTAACGACCGCTCCCGCGCAAGATCGGAAGCCTTCGCAGCACGAGGGATACCACCTACGCCTCCCGATACAACTTCTCCAACCGCTTCCGCGATAGCATGGCGAACGAAGTCTTGGTCACCGTCTCTTGGACTTCCTGACGGCTAACCTTGAGCCGGCCTTCGATCTCAGGCCAATCGGCTTGCTCAAGGCGGCGTAGGGTCTTCGCCGCCAGCATCAGCGGCAAGGCAGTCGGCAGGAGTAGGCGCTTCGGCCGGACCTCAAGTAGGTATTCCAAGCCCTCGTCGAGATGTCCCCGGCAGCGTTCCATCCAAGAACGAGCCAGCGGCCACAACTCCTCGGCACGGGATCCAAGATCCGGGTCGGTCGGGTCGATCCCGGCGGCCTTGATCTCCGTCGCCGGTAGGTAGCAACGACCAGCGGACAAATCGCGTGGAAAGTCGCGCAAGACATTGATCAACTGCAGCCCCTTCCCCATCCGAACCCCCTTCTCGGTCATTTCGTCGAGGGCCATGCCGCGGGAAAACTTGGGGATCTCTAGCGAGCAGATCTCGGTCCAGAAGGCCCCGACCGATCCAGCCACAAGGTACGTGTATTCATCCAAGGCCTCGGCATCGGGCAGACATCGGGCGGCCCTCGATCCGCCCTCAAGCTTCGGAAATCGCTCTACGTCGAAAACCTGGCCGCGAAGGATTGGATCGATCACCCGGCGAATCGGAGCCTGATGGGACTCGGGAACCGCTCGGAACCAGTCCAAAACCCCGTCCATCTCGCGTAAGAGCCGGACTTCCCCCTCATCATCTAAATGCGGAACAACGTCAGCAACCAGTTGATCCTGAATCGGAAACAACTCATCACCACCACCGATTTCCCGTCCCAAATCAGCCAACCGCGCCAGCCGCAGGTCAACCGGAGCCCGATCAGCATCCGCCACTGTATCAGTCGCCCTAGCCAGCAGATAGGCCAGCGAAACCGAGCCTCTCAACTCCGTCGGGAGAAACTTCAGGGATAGGAAGAAGGTCCGTGAGACCGACTCCAGTAGCTCACCGCCGTAGCGGGACTCGAATTCTTGGGTGCGAATGCTCAACTGTCAGCTATAGTTCGCCTCCTTTGTAATCCACTTTTCTACCGATGGACAGCGACTGTTTTCAGCTCCTCTACTTCAGCCGCGCCGCCGCCAATGTCGGCGAGGCTGAGATTGAGGGTATCCTCGCGACGGCCGAGCTTCACAATTCCAAACTTGGAATCACTGGCATGCTTCTGCACGAACATGACCACTTTCTTCAGCTCATTGAGGGAGAAGAAAATGCCGTCATAAATCTCTATGCTCGAATTCGAGTCGATCCTCGCCACCGCGATGTCGCCATCGTCTTCACCCGGAAGGTCAAACAGCGGGAGTTCGAGAATTGGAGCATGGGCCACTCCAAGCTAGCCGAGAACGACAGCGACCTTCAGTCCGCCTTCCGGGAAGTCTGTGCTACCGGCGCCGCCCCCACCCTCACCGTGCACCGGCATGCCTCAGCTGATCAACTGATCGACTACATGAAGGTTCTTCTTTCCTCTCCTCCGCCCATCGCCTAGCACTCGGGCCGGACTTTCGGAAACAATGCAAACCACTGTGGCGGAACAACTCTACATCCACGTTCCGTTCTGCCATCGGATCTGCCCGTATTGCAGCTTCTACAAGCACCTGCCTGGGAAGAACAGCCAAGGCGATCTGGTCACCGCAATGCTCGCTGAGGCCACCGATCTGGCAGACTCGCGCGACATCCAGCCCCGCACCATCTACCTCGGCGGCGGCACCCCGAGCCTGCTCAAGGCCGAGCATCTCGCCAACCTCTTCGCTGGTCTGGAATCGACCTTCGACCTGAGCCTTCTCGAAGAGGCATCGATGGAAGCCAACCCGCGCACCTTCGACGCCGACAAGGCCCAGGCCTTTCACGACATCGGCATCCATCGGATCAGCCTCGGCGTCCAGTCGTGGGACCCCGAAGTGCTCAAGACCCTCGGCCGCGACCACAGCCCGGACGAAGCCGAGGAGGCCTACCAGCTCCTTCGCTCAGCAGAGATCCCGTCGGTCAACCTCGACCTAATGTTCTCCATCCCAGGACAATCCCAGCAGTCTTGGGAAGACACACTCGCACGCACGATCGGACTCAAGCCAGACCACATATCGGCCTACAACCTCAACTACGAAGAGGACACCGAATTCTTCGAGAAGCTCGGCGCTGGCGAATTTTCCGAAGACGAAGAGACCGACGCCGACCACTTCAGCCATGCCATGGACCAGCTCGACGACGCCGGATTCGAGCACTACGAAATCTCCAACTACGCGCAGCCCGGCAAGCGGTCGCTCCACAACCAGGCCTACTGGGCCGGTAAAGACTACCTCGCCCTTGGACCGGGAGCGGTGTCGACGCTCGACGGCGTTCGCACCACCAACATCAAGGACACCACCGCCTACACTCGCGGCTGGCTCGCCGGTGAGCCCCCAGCGCGTGAGTCCGAGCCCCTCAGCGAAGAGGCCAGGCTGATCGAGCGCATCGCACTCGGCCTGCGTCGGAGCGATGGGATGGACCGCGCCGTCCTCCCCCCGACCGCTCTCGAAGATCTCCTCGGCGCCGGACTTGTCGAAACCGATGGCGCCGATGCCGTCCGCCTGACACGGCGTGGCCGCATGCTAGCCGACCCAGTCGTGGGCCATCTGGTCGACGCTCTTGCCTAAAACGAGCCCGCGTTCTCTGCGCTTCCGGATGCGGCATTCTGCGGAACCACCCCAGCACCTCTTGCCAGCCGACCGATACGGCGTAGGTTCCGCCCCGCTCAATCTCACCTTCCCTCCTACCTAATCATGTTCGTCGATCACATCAGGATCTTTGCCCGCGCCGGAGACGGTGGCCATGGGTCAAAGCACTTCCGCCGCGATAAATTCGAGCCCCGGGGCGGTCCCGACGGCGGCGACGGCGGACGAGGTGGCGACATCATCCTCGAAGTCAGCCCGAACTGCGACAACCTAAAGAATTTCTTCTTCAAGAGCGAGGTCAAAGCCCCTCCTGGAGCCAACGGTGCGCAGAATCTCCGTACCGGAAAGTCAGGCAAGTCCGTCTTGCTTCATGTGCCCCCCGGCACCGTCGTCTACACCAGCCCCGAGTCCCCGGAGTCACGTGACGAAGAGCATCTCAAAGGCGAGCAAGTAGTCGACCTATGCGAACTCGGCCAACGACACATCCTCTGCGCCGGTGGTAAAGGCGGCAAGGGCAACGTCCACTTCAAGAGCTCGGTGAACCGGACACCAGAATCCGCAGAAGACGGAACACCTGGAGAAGAGGGCTACTTCTACCTCGAACTTCAGAAGATCGCCGACGCAGGACTGGTGGGCTTTCCTAACGCTGGTAAATCGACCCTGCTCGGCGCGCTCTCCGCTGCCAAGCCCAAGGTCGCCTCCTACCCATTCACCACTCTTCAACCCTCGGTTGGTGTCCTTGATTTTCCAGGCTTCGCCCGTGGAACTCTCGCCGACATCCCTGGCCTAATCGAAGGAGCCCACCGCAATGTCGGGCTCGGCCATGACTTCCTGCGCCACATCATGCGGTGCCGAGTTCTCCTGTTCGTCGTCGATCTCGCCTGCACCGACGGCCCCGATCGCGACCCGATTTCCGACCTGCAGATTCTGCGTAAAGAGATCAAGCTCCACGACGAGGAACTCGCCAAATACCCTTGGATCATCGTCGCCAACAAGATCGACGTCGATGGCGCCGACGAGATGCTAGGCTTCCTCCAGAACCGCTTTCCGAAGGTAGAGATCTTCCCTATTTCCGCCTCTGAAGGTGACGGTCTGGACAAGCTCAAAGAGCGCCTCGGCGAGTTGATCGCCCACCGACCAGAGTAACGACTGTCTCCGCCTATTTGGAGTGCTTCCGACTTGGCGGAGCTTTGGATCGCGCCGGCGTGGGAACTTGTGAGAGCGGCCCAAAAGGCACGCGTTGCCCAGAAACTCAATAATTATCATAGCCTAAATCCCCATAGTGAGCGATACTTAGGGTATGCTAAGCTTTTCCAAGGCGACGTCTTTCGCGTTCCCCACCGTTCTTGCCAGCTCCATCGGGGTTCTGCTTCTCGGATGTGCCGCTCCGCTCGGCCCTACCGGCTCCGGCCGATCAAATACGCCGATCACTGCTGGGCAAATCGCCCAGCATAGCGCCGCCCAGCAGAGATCGATGGCACCGGATGGATTCGATTACCCGCATGTCTTCGATGGCTACTGGCCTGACTCTGTCGCCTCCTGGGCACGGAACTGGACCCGGCAGTTCGATCTCACTGGCGTTGCTTGGGATGACAGGAAGGCTGGTGTCCTGATTTCTCCGCGCCACGTCTTGTTCGCTAATCACTTTGCCCGGAGCATCGGTGACGCTCTGGTCTTTCACGATCGCTCTGGGAGGCCCGTGGCCCGTCGCCTTGTCGCTGCCATCAACCTAGCCAACATCCCCTTCCCCGATCTCCAGGTCGGCGTTCTCGATGAAGACGTCACTGTCAGCCACTATCGGGTTCTTCCGCCTCGCACAGACTGGTCCAGCCTACTCCCAGGAGCCGGAGTCTTTGTCACCGACCAGGAAAAAAAGCTCCTCACCGCAAGGGTCAAAACTCTCCAACCCGGCTCTATTAGCTTCACTCACGAAGGCATGACCAACCGCCACCTAGTCGAGCAGCTCATCGTTGGCGACAGTGGCCACCCGACGTTCCTGCCGATTAACGGTGAACTCGTGCTCATCGAGACCCACACCGGCGGCGGCCAAGGTTCCGGCCCATTCGTGTCCGACCCGATCGTCTTCGCGGCGATCAATCGCGCCATGATCGAGCTCGGTGGCGGCTACCAGCTCGAGACAGTTCCCGTGCAATAGCGGCGTAGTCCTCGGTCCAAAGGATACTGCCACCCCTCCTCAATGCCTGGGCACTAGACGGACAGAAGGTTCCCGAGCCCACTCTGATCAAGATCTACGCGCTCTTAAAAGCCACGCCAGCCGAATCCCGGCGGCCCCGCAACTGCTCTGGCTCAAAGGGCGCACCGACGCACTCGACAAGGACCCATCCGCCGCTCTCCGCTCGCTATGCAAGATCCTACACCCTCAATGCTGGGGCCGAGCACACGATCCGTCACCAGAACCCCGTCTCTTGCGAATTGACCTCTTGAAAGATCTCCGTTTCTTCCCGCATGCAATTTACGAACGTTACCGCCGACGCCAAGGCCAACATCTACTTCGACGGCAAGGTCGTCTCCCACAGCATCACCCTCGAAAGCGGCGAGAACAAGACCCTCGGCCTCATCTACGAAGGCTCCTACCACTTCGGCACAAAGAAGGCCGAGATCATGCAGATCACCGATGGCACCTGCGCCGTCACCCTCGACGACAGCGACGAAGCCAAGTCCTACCAATCCGGCGAACAATTTCAAGTCCCAGCCAATTCAGGCTTCACCATCGAAGTACCAACCGGTATTTGCCAATACGTCTGCAGCTTCCTCGACTAGGCACCCTCACCTACCCCCCCAAACAACCGCTTTGGTGGCGCGTCCGGTAGGGAAAGCGGCCCCCCGCGTTCTGGAGGCGTTGACTGAACGGACTCAAACGCTTGTGCTCTGCTCGACGGACGTGCGCACGCCCAATCTTGACCGGCTGACGTCTGAGGAACCCGGTTCACCCATACCTACTCGAGCTCGCCAATGTGCTCGTCCTCGTGCTCGGCGTTCATGACCGGTTGTTACCAGACGACGATCAACGCGCACGAGCATGACATGGTCGTGCCCCGTGCGCTTCCGGCGCCGTACTGACCGTTGGGGCATGTCTTCCGCGAGGGCCGGATTCCTCACCGCCAACCAGAATGGCGATCCGGAAAAGACCAGCCGGGCGGAAGGTCCACGACAACTTCACCGAGTCCGAGCAGTGCTTCCCTTCCTTGAGAACGCGACCATCCCCGCTTGGGCCAAAAAATGCCGGACGATGCTCTATTCGAAGAAATTCTCGTCGGGAATCTTCGAGTAGCGCGCGAACAACCAGAAGAGGTAGCCCGCAATCACCGCCAACAGAAGCGGAAGTTCCCACTTCAAGACCACGCTTCCTGGCGGATCCGAAAGGTTCGTTCGGTAGATCAAGCCGTGTGTGTAGGCCATAAACACGAGGACCACCACTCCGAGAAGAAGAAATCCACCACAGAAATCCGCCATCGTTTTGGCCCTCCTTTGAGGGTGGAGCCAATACTCACGGTGAGGCAGATTAAAGCCGTCATCGGAAAACTTCGGCAGGAAAATCCCCACTCCCAGAAAGATCAGCGGAATCAGTCCTGCCACCCCGAGCGAGGTAGAGATCAGCTCACTCTTCGACGCCTGTGGCCCCGCCGAACCGTCCGACCCGAAATTGGTCACCACTTGGTCAGGCAAACGCTCCGCCGTCCACAGGACCAAGGCCGCATAGCCCACCCCAGCCGCCACGAAAAGAACGAGAGGAATCCAGATTCGGCGGAGATGATCGAGCATGGTTCGACAACCTACACCGCTCCCCGGTCGCGACAACTATGGGGCTGATCTACTCGATGCCGTGGCGCTTTAAATGGCCCTCGGAGAAGGCGTTCACCTGCCCTGTTTTCGCAGCCATCGAGTACGGAACCTCCCTCCTAGGAAAGGAGTTAGTTAGCCAACTTCTCCAAGACCTTGGCTTCTGGATTCTGTGCGAGATTCTCCCAGCAGGCCGGGTCTTTCTCCAAGTCGTAGAACTCTTCGCTCTCGTCCTCGTAGCGGACATAGCGATGCCGGTTTGAGCATACGGTGTGATTGCCGTGTCCATAGGTTTTCAGAATTGCCTCACATCACCCTAGAGCTAGGGCATCGGGATCTTCCAACACGGCCGCAGACTCCGCCCATCGTTTTTTGACCGCTCCGGAAGTCCGTAATAATCCAGAATCGTCCGACACAGATGGATCATGCGCAGTGGACCGAAACGTAGACTGACTGGGGGGCCTTTCCCGACCGAAACGAAAAATCCCGCACTACGAAACTGCCAGCTGAGCGGTGGAGAGGCTGAACGTGCAACGCGGTTCGCCGTTCCTTATGGCCGTCGAGTTCAATCGACCGCATGTGCCGTTTTGTGTGCTGCAGGAGTGGCTTGGCGGGTTTCCGATCAGCACCACATTCAGGCCCTCCGTTCGTGCGGAACCACTTAGAACCCAAGCAACAACGGCGACCCTCAACACGCCCGGAAATTTCATCCCCAAACCCTGCTCTCCAACCACCCCCAAAAAAATCCTTAAACATTCAAATTTCCTCTTGCAGAAAATGGTTCCTGCGACACTATATCGCCCCACTGCAAACGACCCGTTCGTCCAGTGGTTAGGACTCCGCCCTTTCACGGCGGCAACACGGGTTCGAATCCCGTACGGGTCGCCAATTTCCCCGCTCATTCGAGCGGGGTTTTTTGGGCGCAGAAGTCGATTCGCGAGGTCGCTGTCCCCACCTATGCTCAGTCGGCGACCTGCTGAACCCCGCAGAGGACATGACGCTCTTCTTCGCCCTCGCGTGCTTCACCGGTGCCGGTCCCACCGAACTCGAACGTGCCAAATGGTAAGACATCGCCTGGGAGGACAAGCACATTCTTATCCGTGCAACCGAGAGCAGAGTCTCGCGAAAGCGCGGCATCCAGATGGCACCCAAGCGCATCACCTGGCTCGAACCCTACCCGAAGGATGAAGGGTCTATCAGCCTGCAGGTAGACTTCCACGGTCACCACCGCAAGGCGAGGACGAGGGCGGGGATCACCAAACGGCCCGAGGACATCTGCCGCCACACATTCGCCAGCAACCACTTCTCCGAGTTCACCCGCCTGATGGTCGAGATGAGTCACACCACGACCAAGGTGCTCTTCGCCCACTACCACCGCCACGTCCCCGAGCCTGGGAAGCAGGGCGAGGGAGGAGATTTCACTCTTCAACATCAATCTTCAATCTTCTTTGGAGAAGTCTTGACGAACAGGGCTCGGGGAATTCACAATTCACAGATGGAATGGTGGAACTTCTCTTGGCGAAGACCGCACCGGTCGCTGCATACGCCGTTCGTTCTCGGTGAGGGAGATGGGGGTGACCATGGCGGTGGCGACGGTAGCGGTGAAGACCCGCGCCACATTGCCCTAGGCGAAGCCGGGGAGGATCTGGCGACGCACTTTCTGCGGGCCGAGCGGATGAAAATTCTCCATCGGAACTTCCGGGCTCCGAATGGCGGGGAAGTCGATATCGTCTGTCGGGACAAAGATGTTCTGGTCTTTGCCGAAGTTAAGACCCGGAGTAGCGAGAGATTCGGGCGCCCGATGGATGCGGTCGATGAGGAGAAGCAGCGGCTGATCGCGCGCGGCGGGATTGGGTGGTTGCGACTACTTGGGTTCCCTGACGATATCCTGATTCGCTTCGACGTGATCGAGGTGATCGCGAAGGAGGGACAAGTCCCGGTGATCCGCCGGATCGGCGATGCGTTTCAATTGCCTGATGGCTACTACCCTTGAGTTTTGTGAGTCTTGCTACTTCACCGACTTCGGGCGGAAGGCATGCACGCCGCCATCATCGGTCGAGATGACTAGGTAACCATCGACCACAGCCGGGGAAGACTTGATGGCCTCGCCGAGTTCGTAGCTCCAGAGTTCCTCGCCATCGTCTAGGGCCAAGGCATAGAGGACTCCGTCGTCGCAACCGATGAAGATCGTGTTCCCGCAGATGACCGGTGAACTATCGACCTGATCTCGAGCCCGAAACTCCCAAATTCCCTCGCCGGTAACGCGGTTGATGCAGTGGACCCGCTTATCACGGCCGCCGACCACGATCCGCTCGGGAAGCACAGCGGGTGAGGAGAAGAAGGGGAATTCCCGCTCTCCGTATTCCCACAGCTCAGTTCCCTCGTCGAGATGGAAGGCCGAGACGCGATTCCCGTAATGCCCGGTGTAGGCGACTCCAAGATCAACAGCGATGGTGCTGGCGATGTGCGAACCCATCTCGATGTCCCCTACCGACTCACCTGTCGATCCGTTGAGACGATAGATGAAGCCGTCGCACCCCCCGAACATGATATGCTCGCCCCCAATAGCGACCGCGCCGTTGATGTAGTTACCGGTCTCGAACTCCCACTGCTTCTCTCCGGTCGCGGCGGCGAGGCTATAGCAAAAATTGTCGTAGCTGCCGAACACGATCGACTCCGCTTTGGACTCGGCATCGACAAACAGGTTCATGCTACCAAGAATCTCGCCGTTGGTCTCGAACTTCCATTTCTCGGCCCCGGTGTCCTTGTCCAAGGCATAGACGAATCCATCCCCTGCCCCGAAAACCACGAGGTCGCCGGCAAAACAGGCGGTGCCTTCGATGATGTCATCGGTCTCGAACTTCCACAGTTCACTGCCGTCTTCGAGGGACAGGCAGTGAAAAACCCCATCATCATCACCGATGTAGACCTCGCCTTCACTGATGACTGCGGAGGCCGTGCAGCCGATCCGTTCACCCGGCGCCTGAAACGACCAAGTCAGCTCCAATTCGGTTCCAAGATCAACGTTCGACACGCCGGTCATGGCGGGGTTTCCGCGAAAGAACGACCAATTGGTCGATAGTGGCTCCTTCTTGTCCTCGGCTACCAATTGGATGCTGAACAGCCAAGAGATTACTACGATTTGTAGAGGAAGTGCGATTCGACGTTTACAAAGCATAAGGCTCGCCCGTATCTTAAGATTCTGTCCGAGTTCCCTTCTGGAACTCGAACGTCTTACGTAAGCCGCTTCCTCACGATGGATCAACCCGATTGGGACCTTCCCGAAGAACTACACTCCGAGTACGAGGAGCGCCCGTTTAAGATCTGCACACGCTGCGGCGAGTCGCTTGCAGACTTTGACGAAGGCTTCCAGATCTCGAAAGTCTTTCGCAATGGCGAGTGCACCATGGAATACGCCATTTGCATGCCCTGCCACAGCTCGATGGTGTCAGAATTTTCCGTCGATTCCCGCCGCAAGATGGAGAAGTTCCAAGAAGAGAACTTCAAACACGCAGACGGCCTGTTTCAATGCGCCGTCTGTGCGGTAAAGCGAACCGATGACGGACCCACCGAATACGGCCTAGCCGCGCACTGCCTGGGCCTTGACCTAGTTCAAGATCTGATGATCTGCGGAAAATGCACCGAACGCATGCAAGAGATGATCTCGCCCGAAACTCGTGGTCGCTGGGACAAGTTCGTCGGGGAGAACTTCCCCTGTGCGCCCTCCGAGACCTCTCCCGCACCGACTGGCGTTCCTGTGTTCTAACGACCAGACGAACCGAAATCGATGGCGACAACTGGCAGTGGCGGCAAGAGGGCGATGGAGCCCAGCACGTCGCCTGTCGGCCATCTGCTCCCCACTCCGCCCCAACTGGCTCGGGACTTCGAGGCCGGAGTTCTTTCGAGGCAACAATTTCAGGCGGCCATGTCGCTTCATGCCAGCGACCTACTCGACGAGGTCGCTGAGGCCCGGAAGAACCCGGTGGCGGCCTACTTCGAGATGATACTCTGTCGTCGTGCGGCCCGTCGGCTTGCCAGTCGGCATAGCGAAGCCGAACTCCGTAGAGCCTTGGCTGCACTGTCCCACATTCCCGGGTATCCGTATGCATCGCTGGTTTGGAATGCTTGTCACTGGGATGTTCCACTGGCATGCTTTCTCCGTATTAGAAAAGAACCGGTCTTTCGCATACTATCGTTCGGCCGAGAAAATGGCTACCGAAAGCTCGTCATCGAACACGGGGATGCACGACGTGGACGAGGCACCCGGGCAACGTTCCTGCTCGAAGCTGTTGGACAAGGGAATTTCCAAGTCGTTGCCCAGTCTCCTTAAATGGAGCTAAATAATCCTAATTAGCCCACTAATGAGTCTAAATGAGTTATTAATGAGCTAAAATGGTTGTTTATTGGTTGGAAATGGATAGAGTGAAGAGTGAAACTGCCGATTCCACCTAGGATCGAACTGACCCACGAGATCCTCCAACTGATTGCCTCGATCGATGAATTTCGGGGCGAATGGAATGTTAGCGACGAGATTCCAGCCGAGGAACTGAAGTCGCTGCGAAGACTCGCTACCATCGAAAGCGTTGGCTCATCGACACGAATTGAAGGCTCAAAGCTAAGCGATGGAGAAGTCGAAAACCTATTGGGCGACCTCACGACCGAGTCTTTCCGCTCCCGAGACGAAGAAGAAGTTGCTGGCTACGCCTCCGTCATGGAGACAGTGCTAAGCAGCTGGCGGGACCTGCCCCTGACTGAGGGGATCTTGCTCCAGCTTCACCGGGACCTGTTGCGCTACAGCACCAAAGACGAGCGCCATCGTGGAGCCTGGAAGACCCTGCCGAACAACGTCGCGGCCTTCGATGCCGATGGCAGACAAATCGGTATTGTCTTTGAAACCGCCGAGCCATTTCAGACCCCAGAATTGATGCGTGCCCTACTCCACTGGCAAGCAGAGGCACGAGAAGACGGACTGCTTCACCCGCTTCTCCGCATCGGAGTCTTCAAGGTCGTGTTTCTTGCCATCCACCCGTTCCAAGATGGCAACGGACGGCTGTCTCGTGTCCTGACGAACCTGCTTCTACTTGAGGCCGGCTACAGCCACGCGGCTTACAGCTCGCTAGAGAACGTCATCGAGCATAGTAAGGAAGCCTACTACTTGGCGCTCCGCCGCACCCAAGGACCACTCGGCTCCGAGGAGGTCGACTGGGAGCCATGGCTTCGCTTTTTCCTACGGGCCGTGCGCGCTCAAGTGTCGAACCTTCGTTTTCGTATGCAGGCACTCGGCGGCAAGGTCCGAGAGACGCCACCAGAGTTTGCGCGCAGGCCCGTGGTGGTGGCTACTCCGACTATCGAGCCGGAGCTTCCCGAGGACCTTTCGTTGCTCGCGGGACAGCTACTATTTCTACTCCGCGCCCGCAAGGCGCTGACGATGGCGGAGGCGGTGACCGAACTCAGCACTAGCCGGAATACGCTGAAGAGCAAGTTCGGTGAACTGGTCGAGCACGGTTATGCCAAGCTCTACGGCAAGGGCCGTGGTGCGCACTATCGTCTGATCACACGCTAGTAGAACAGTAGAACACCGCTGGCGACCGTGTCTACCGACATAGCTTATCCAAGACAGACATCAACTCGGTCGATGGAGAAATAGACGGTGCCATTAGCCGCGATGCACAGATCGTTGGAGCTCATGCCTTCGGCGAGCACCTCGGGCTCGGGCTGGCCGGGGGTGTAGGTGACGACTGCTTTCTTTCCCCCGGCACAGGCAAAGAGTCGCCCATCGGCGGTCCAAACGAGACCATTGGCACCACCTGTGTCCTCCCACTCGGTCTGGAGCTTTCCTCAAAATTTGATCGTTCATCTAAGGGAACTCCTCGGGCGAAACCTTCAATTTATCTCGGCGGATCAACAGCGGCAGACCTTAACGGAAGCTTCACGCAGGCGACCTCGCTCTCGCTCCGGATCAAGCAGTAGGCGCCGGCCAGAGTCGGAGCTGCCCAGCATTTTTCATCGAAGACTTCGTAGGTGGCCAACTCTTCATGCCCCTCTGGAGTCGGATCGATGAGCACGAGCCTTCCCCGCTCGGCAAGTAGGAGAAGGTGCTGTCCTACCTCAAGATGCTGACCAAAGCCGTAGCGACCGTCCTTCCAAACACGATCCCCGGTCTCCAAGTCGATACAGGCAAACATGCCTTCATCGAGGCCGTAAGCAAAACCATCGCGCACGGTGACCGAGCTAAACTTTGTCTTCATCCGACGCGACTGCCAAATTTCTTCTACCTCAAACCCAGCCGAAGTAGTTCCAGAAACCTGGAGAAGGTGTGTTCCTTGATTGTAGCTAGCGGTAACCAAGACCCTGTCTCCAGGAAGCACATGGGGCTGTCCGACTTTCGGAAATCCATCTCCCCACGGGTAGTCCCAGTAGGTCTTCCCAGTCGCCACATCATGGGCGGCCACGCCAGCGCCGTGAACGTGCAGAATCGCCGCCTTATCGGTAATCTGGACAAGGCGTGGGGTCGAATAGGATCCACCATTGGAACCTGTCCTCCAGACTTCCTCACCATCCACCAATCGATAGCAGAGCAATTCAGGCCCTGTGTTCTTGCCTCCGGGAACCACCACTCCAGCCGGTGTGAGTAGTGGGCTAGCGGACACGGCCCATTCCAGGTTTGGGGCGTCAGCATCGTCAAGAATATTTCGGCTCCAGACGGCTTCTCCTGTCTCGATCCGCAGGCAATCGAGAATGCCAGTGGCGCCCTGAACGAAGACCTTGTCGCCGAGAATCGCCGGCGTGGAGCGCGGGCCATCGCCGCCCATCGGCTCGCTAAAACGCACGCCAACGTGGGCGTGGTGCCAAAGAAGTTCGCCGGTTGCCAGATCGTAGCAGCTCACCCACTCGTCGTCTCCTCGCTGTTCGGTCGTAATCGCTCGCCTGCCATCGACGGCGAAGGACGACCAGCCCAGACCGATCGGTTGCCGCCAGCAAATCTCGGGTGGCTCGGCGATCCAATCTGCGGCGAGTGCGATCCCAGAAATCGATCCGCCATGATCGTCGCCAAGGAATCGGTGGGCGTCGATCGCGTCGGGGAGAACCTCGGTAGTGGCTACTGCTAACGGCGCGGTCGATAAGGAGTCCGGCGTTGGGGCCGCGCTGTCGATTCCAGCTGGTTGGCTCCAGCGCCAGGCGAGACGTGGAAGCGAACTCCCGCCAGACGAGCCGTCGAAGCGGCTCAGACCGATCAGGGCGAGAATCGCTACGAGCACCGCACCGCAGAATTGAAGAAGACGACGCCCCTTGCTCCGCCATGGAACCCCGATCACAAGGCTCCACCAGATTCCCAGTAGCAGCAGACTGATGACCGGTCCCAAGGCATACGCCCAGTATCGCCAGAATGCCTCGGTGATGGCGCCGAAAAGAATCAGGCCAACCCCAACGATAACCGCGAGGGCAGCAAACCACCATCGCATGGGTGGACGCGTCGAAGTCGGTGAGGGCGAGGAGGAACTCATGAGGTATCAGGATTACGACGAAGATTTATTCTCAACCAACAACTGGCCGAGAGCGTAGCGCCCTCCTAGCCCTTGGCAATTTTTTGCCGCTAAATCACTGGCGACAACTGCGGCGGCTCGGAGGTCAAGGCCCTGACAAATCGCGTGAAGAAAGGCTCCATGATAGGTGTCGCCACAACCTGTGGTATCCACAATCCGGTCAGGAATGGTGGCGGGCTGGTGAAAGGTCTCGCCGCTGGCAGGCAAGTGGAGCCACGAACCCTGCTCCCCCATAGTGACGCCAACAAGCTTGGCCTCACCAGCGCCAGCAAGCGCGGATAGCATCACTTCAGGTTGCTCCTCTCCCGTAGCCGCGACACCAAACTCACGCGACACGATAAGGATATCGGCCTTGGAAAAAAGTGCAATGCTCTCGCTCCGAAATCTTCCAGCCCCGCCGTCGAAGGAGACCAGAGTTCCGCATCTTTTGGCCACCTGAATCGCTTCTGCGGCAGCACCCGAATGCCGGCCATTCATGTGGAGAATTCGCGCTCGAGGCACCAGTTCTTCCCAGTCGATCTCACTACCGCCTAGCTCCGCGACGCTCCCCGGCTGGTAGGTAATAGCCCGAGCACCATCGGACTGTCGGACCAATACGGAAGCATGTCCGGTATGGCCTTCTTCCGCTATCCGGATCTGCGAGACATCAACGCCATAAGATCGATACTCGGACAGAACTGATCCCGGGTCGGGTTCGGTTCCAAGACGATCAATCATGACCGCGTGTCCACCAAGTGCCGCCACCACACAGAGAGCGGTCGAAGTCGGTCCTCCCCCCATCTCTGCGTGTGCAATAGGCGCTTGCACTCCATCTCCCGACGGGAATTCTGGGACCAGATACAGGCGATCTACCGTCGTCGTCCCTACCCCGACAACATCGATCTCACGATCTGGAATCTCCAGCATGGAGCAGTGTCGCTGTGGGCTTGTCAAAAGCGAGACGAAATCGGAGCAGACCGACCGATCACAAGCGACCACCCAAGCTTACTCGACGAAACGATTGGTCAGAGCAATCCACTCCTCGTCAGGAACTTGCTCAATTTCCATCTCTTGGACTTCGAACTGTTCTCCATTGGAGCTACCGAGCAGGTGAAACCACCGCTCGTCTCCGGAAAATTCGATGTCCGTCGGGGGACAGACGACGGTATCCTCAACTAGGGCGAGGAACTGAGGAGTTCCCTCAGGGGACGTTGGGCCATGAAAGACCAATGTCACCCTGAGGGGCTCATCGGGGCTGATGGAAAGGGGAAACTCCGAAACAAGATCGCTACTTTGATAAACGGCGAGGAGAGACGTAGGAACACCGCCGTCCTCACCTGTTGTTACCTTAAAGCCGGCAACAGCATTGGGGTGTCCGAGAAAGCTAGATTCACTGTCACTTTCCCAAGTGACTCCGAACCAACCACCATCACTCTTAGGAGCAGAGAAGGTGGTGGTGACTTGATACGTCTCGGAGGAGAGGCCGTAGAACGGTAAACTCGATGAAGCCACGAGGTAGGCTGGCGCCACCTCAGCCTCGGAATCCAATCCGAGGACAAGACTACCATTCACCTGATTCACGGAAGTCTTATTTCCAGCACGGTAGACCCGTGTCTGGATATTGCGGAACCGCTCGTCGGAAGAAAAATCATCGAAGAACGGCAAGGGCAGACCTTTTGGCGCGCCACCCCCATCCATACGGAACTTATCAGGATTGGCGGACATCCGTACCGCGACATCTGCAAGTGACTGACCGTCAAGCTGGGGAATGCGTAACGCCTCGCCAACTTCCAGAGAGACAGAATCTCCGACTGGAGGATCGACATCCACCAGGCCATCAAAGACGTGGACCTCGGAGTCGCTACCATCGACCAAAACGCCAAAAGCAGTGCCAAGATCAACCACATCGACCTCGGGAATCTCGATGGTGAATCCCTTACCACGGGGACCTACCTCTGCGGAAGCGAGACCGTCGAGTAACTCGACAGACATGTTCGATTTGATTTGGAACAAGGACGGAGCTTTGGCCTTAAAAATCGTTCCGTTGTCGAAGTGGACTTCGGCAACTCCCTCGACCAATCGGAGGGGGCCCCCAGGGAGGATCATTCCGTCCTGGAAGAAGGCTTGAGAACCATTGGCAAGCTCCCAGCGAGCACCGTCACGGTGCACTAACCGAGCCGTAGAAGCAGCTTGGGAAACATCCCCAAGGAAGCCTTGAAAAAGCGCGATACCCACCCCCGCAACAGCCATTGCGGCAAGCGCCAACGGAATGAACCGTCGCCGTCGCTGGGGTGGGATCGCAGAGCCGAGGTCGTAGACAACCGGGGCAGGGCTGTCTATCTCGGCCGTTGGTGTCGGGGAGAGAAAGTCGGGGGTTTTTGAGGCGGGGCTGAGCAATTGAGAACTCGTGGGAGCGCCGAGAAGCACGGGCTCATTTTGAGACGAAGACGAAGCAGGCAACTTGCCCTCTGCAACGCGGAGATGGAGGGAGGCAGAAATATCGGTGTAAGAACACCAGACCTTGCGAAGTTGCTCACTACCGAGCAGGAGGGAATTCAGCTGAGTCCGCTGCACGTCAGAAAGCGGGCGCTCATCGAGCACCCAGTCAGCAAGATCCAAAAGATCAGCGACCGAGCCCGGGGATGGGGTATGGGGTTCGGTACGGTTCATGCTGGTTTGCGGGTTAGCTGGCGGTTGATACAATGCTGGAGCGAGCGGCGAAGCCGTCCTAGAGCCTTGTAGGCAGCGTCCATGGTCCGACCGCACTTACTGGCGGCCTCCTCAACATCGCACCCTGGGGTGTAGCGTGTCATCAGAAGGTCGCGGTCGCCCTCCTTTAATTTGCCAAGACAGACTTCGAGAGCATCACGACGCTCATCTCCAACCTCCGCTAACGAATTGGCCGTCTTAGCAACCGCCTCGAAAACCGTCTCGTCGAAGATCACTTTGGAGCGGGCAAACTTCTTCCGCGACGCCTTGATCTGCCAGAAGGCGATCCGACTTGCCCAAGCAAAAAAGTCCGTTCCTTGCTTGAAGTCGCCACTCTTCTCCCAAATGACCGTGCTAGTCTCTTGGAAGATGTCTTCCGCATCGGCGGAATTAGGCACCAGCGAAAAGATATATCCATACAACTGATGGCGCGCGCTTAAAAGGAGGGTCAAAACCTCTTTTTGGTGCGCGTCACCATTGATTGTTACTGTCTTGCTGTCAGGCATATTGAATGCTCTACCGATTAACAGCCGCCGCCAGAGATTTTAGGACATCTTTCTTGGTTTTTTTTTCAAAGCCCGGTTTCCCGTTGATCTATAAGGCTTCCCGCTCAAAGTAGCTGCCATGAAAGTTCTCGTTACAGGCGGTGCAGGATATATCGGAAGCGTCGCTACCGAGGAGTTGATCAAGGCTGGCCACCAAGTCGTGGTCCTAGACGACCTCTCCATGGGCCACAAGGAGGCCGTCCATCCAGAAGCCGCCTTCGTCCACGCTTCATTAGGGGACAAAGCACCCATCGATAAGGTCATGCGCGAGCACGAGCCCGAAGGCGTCATGCACTTTGCCTCCAAAACCCTCGTCGGCGAGTCGATGGCCGATCCATTCCTCTACCTCGGCGACAACGTCACTAACGCTTCGAACCTGCTTCACAGCATGGTCGACCACGGCGTGAAGAAGTTTATCCTCTCGTCCACGGCCAACCTGTTCGACGATCCTGAAACAGTGCCGATTAAGGAGACCGAGCGCATCGTGCCCGGGAGCCCTTACGGTGAGTCGAAGTACATGATCGAGCGGATGCTCCACTGGATGGACGAAGTCTGTGGAATGAAATACGCCTGCCTACGCTACTTCAATGCGGCCGGTGCCTCAGACACCCGCGGTGAGGACCACACGCCGGAGTTCCACATCATTCCCATCGTTCTCCAGGTCGCTCTTGGCCAGCGAGACAACGTCACGGTCTTCGGTGAAGACTACGACACGCCCGATGGAAGCTGCGTGCGCGACTACATCCACATACGCGATCTCGCCTCGGCCCACATCCTTGCCCTCGAGGACCTCGATGCCAACGGCAGCCGGAAATACAACCTCGGCAATGGCAACGGCTTCAGCGTCAAGCAAGTCATCGAGACCGCCCGCGAGATCACCGGCCACGCTATTCCGACACTTTCCGGAGACCGTCGTGCCGGCGACCCAGACATTCTCATCGCCGACTCGACTACCATTATTAAGGACCTCGGCTGGAAGCCGCAATTCGCTGATCTCCACTCGATCGTCGAGACGGCTTGGAACTGGCACTCCAACAACCCCAACGGCTACGCGAGCAAGGCTTAATCTAGCGGCTCTCCTGGGTGGCTAAGGGGGCTACTCGGAGTCATCAAGCCTCAACGCTTCGGCGGCACGAACCATTCCAACGACGATCCGCCAAGGACTAAGGGGAAGAACCGACGCAACATTTTCAAATGACGACTCGCAATCGCGCGCTGACAAGTGAGCGATGTCCGATACTCCGCCGAACTTCGATCCCGTCGCCCGACTCTACCGGACGATGGAACGAATCGTTTTCGGATCTGCGCTCGACAATACCCGGAGGCACCACATCGGCTCGCTCCCCAATAAAGGCCGCGTCCTGCTCCTCGGCGATGGCGTCGGGCGCTTTCTTCAAGCCGCACTGCACCGCCATCCTTCACTGGAATTCGTGTCCGTCGATGCCAGCAAGTCGATGCTCGCTCTCGCCCAGAGACACATCAAAGAGCGCGACGTCGATCGTGTTTCCCTCGTCCATTCGGACGCCACCGACTTCTTGCACCACGGAAATGCCGATGGCTTCGACGCGGTGGTCACGCACTTCTTTCTCGACTGTTTCGACTCCGATGGACTTACCGTTCTAGTCCCAAAAATCGCCGCCCAACTCCGCACCGGTAGCCCTTGGCTGATCTCGGAATTCGACACGCCAACCGGCACCGGCCTGAGCTCTATACTCGGCCGACTTCTTCTGCCCACGATGTATGGCTTCTTCCGCCTAGCCACTCGACTGCCTGCGAACCGACTCCCCGACTGGCGCCTCGCCCTCTCCACCGAAGGCCTCGTCTGCGAGTCCCAGCACGCCTCACCCACCGGACTGCTCGTCTCTGAAGTCTGGAATACGAAACCAACGCGCTCTTCCGGGGTTCGATCCGCGTCATAAGGGCGCCCCGACACGACCCGGGCAACCGAGCCCCAAGCGAAGGCAACCAAGGAGCGAGGGAAGGAAGGCGCGACCGGCTCCCGAGCGACCAAGCAGTCTAGCACCAAGATTTCTCAGCAGAATGCCCTTCGAGTTGCTACAGTCATCCCTAATGGAAGATGAGCAACTCTCCCTGACCTTCGATCAATCGGTCACCCATCGGAAATCGGATCCACTCTCGGAAGAGCTTCGGGGATTTCGGGAATTTGGGACCGATACTCGGATAGAAAAATTTCCTGATTCTGAGATCGAGCTTCCGATGTTTATCAACGAGTTCTGGACCTCGAAGCAACGAGCCGCGAGTTCTCTCCACGAAATCTCGTATCGCGCCTGCTTCAAGCCGCAGCTTCCAAGATTCTTTATCTCCCGTCTTACCGCGCCAGAGGACAGGGTATACGACCCATTCATGGGCAGAGGCACAACCCCTCTTGAAGCCGGCCTGCTTGGCCGACGCCCGGCGGGCTGCGACATCAATCCTGTCAGTCGATTACTGCTAGCTCCCCGCCTGGATCCGCCTTCCGAGTCAGAGGTGGCGGATCGACTTGCCCGTTTAAGCCTTAAAAAATCTAAGGTATCAGAGCATAAAGACCTACTCGCGTTTTATCATCCCAAGACATTAGCGCACATCATTGCGCTTCGTGAATATCTTCTGAATCGGGATGCATCCGGGGAAATAGATACAGTGGATTCTTGGATTAGGATGGTCGCGACCAATCGTTTGACTGGTCACTCACCAGGATTTTTCTCAGTTTATACTCTGCCTCCAAACCAAGCGGTCTCGGTTAAGTCGCAACGAAAAATCAATACCAAGAGAAAGCAAACCCCTCCTGAACGGGACATCGACAAAATCATATTAAAGAAGACTCGATCTCTTCTCAAAAAGATCGACGCCACGGAATTGGAGAGACTTCGTCAGGTGTCTGGGGATTCGATTCTTCTTACTGGCTCGTGTGATAGCACCCCCGAGATTCTTTCCGATTCGGTCGCGCTGGTGGTTACTTCCCCGCCATTCCTCGATGTCGTCGACTACCAGAAAGACAATTGGTTGCGATGCTGGTTCAACGGACTTGATGCCGAAAGCATTTCAATATGGCAGCTAAAGAAGGTCGAAGACTGGATGGCCGCCATGACTCGGGTCTTTTCGGAACTGCACCGCATCCTCAAGCCGGGCGGTCATGTTGCATTCGAAGTTGGTGACGTGCGCGGAGGAAAGATTCTGATGGAAACGCTCGTCGTTCCTGCCGCCAAGAAGGCAGGCCTAGTGCCGAAGCTCGTGTTGATCAATGATCAGGCGTTTACGAAAACCGCCAATTGCTGGGGAATCTCCAACTCTAAGAAGGGCACCAATACCAATCGGATCATACTCCTACAGAAAGAGGCCTAATCGGATAGGAGAGGGGTTGAACCAGCTCACACCAGTCCGCATGCGGCTTATTCTCAGCACCTCGACCGACTTCTGCACCCCATTCATTTACGGCCTCTTCCGCCTAGCCACTCGGCGGCACCCGAACCGCCTCCCCGACTGGCACCTCCCAATAAACCTCGCCCACCGGTCTGCTCGTCTCTGAAGTCTGGAGCACGAAACCAACGCGCACTTACGGGGTTCCACCCACATGAGCCAGATCCTTATCCCTCGCCGCCGGATTCTTCGTGCCGCCGCCCTGAGCCTTCCGTTCTTCACCGTTCCCGGAGCCTTCGCCGAGCGGCTTGCCGAGACTCCGGCAATGACCGAAGGACCGTTCTATCCAGACAAACTCCCGCTCGATACCGACAACGACCTTCTCTACATCAACGATGCCGTTACCCCAGGCGTCGGCACCATCACCCACCTCACCGGGCGCGTGCTCACCGCCGCCGGTAGCCCGATCCGCAATGCAGTCGTCGAGATCTGGCAGAGCGACAACGACGGTATTTATAAGCACTCGAAAAGTAAGGAACTGGACAAGTTCGACAGCAACTTCCAGAGCTTTGGTCGCTTTCTCACCGACGGCCAGGGGCGCTACTACTTCCGTACGATCAAGCCCACGCCCTACACCCGACGCACGCCACACATCCACTTCGCCGTCTACGTTAAGGGCAAGCACGTCCTAACCAGCCAGATTCTGATCAAGGGATACCAAGGCAATGCCAAGGACGGCTTGTTCAACAAGATTGAGAAGTCCCGGCGCGACGCGGTGCTCGCCGACTTCGTTCCAGTGCAGGGTTTCACTTTCGGCGAACTACAGGCGAAGTTCGACATCGTCTTGGGCCGGACACCGGAGGCCCACTGATCCCCGGCACACATAACAAAGACAAGACAACATTCGTGATCAACCTTTCGTAGGTTGGTATCAATGGCGATATCGGAGCCCCCGGGGGAACCGTTGTGGGGAGAAGGCTGTGCAGCAACGAGCCGAATCGAACCCTATTCCTGCCTATTTCTATGCAACCCTTGGCAAGGTTCATGCTAGGCTATTTCTGATGAAAAGTAATCTTGGGGGGCCGGCGCCCAACGATCAGCTAAAGAGGACCAAGCGCTTGTCGACGCTCGGCCTGATTCGACTACTTCCATTCGTGATCGTCCTCGCTATCTCGACGCTGTCGGTTCTGACCGTCGGGAACTACCTCTATTCGGATACCATTGCCGATCTCAGTGAGACGAGTTTTTACGATGGTGAAATCGAGCCGTTCGTTAATCGCCCTCCCCTGCCCCAGCTCCTACTCGAAGCCATCGGAGCCGTTTTTCCCGCCGCTTCTAGGCTTCCTGCGATGACCTTGATGCAACATGGCTTCATTCTGATCGAAGTCTTACTCATCGGCCTTTTTTTCAAGGAGCGAGGTCAGCATATCTTGGCCCTTCTGGTACCCATCGCGTGGGCATTATTCGGCTGGAATTACGTCTTGGCGCACACCACTAGAGTCGAACCCCTCTTCCTATTCGTCACGATGATCTGGCTGTGGTTAGGATCCCGCTGGTTCCGTCGTGAGGACTGGCTCAGCGCCGTATTTTTAGGAATCACCTGCGGACTGCTTCCAACCGTGCGAACCATCGGAATCATCGGCGTCGCTCTGGTCGCACTCGCTTGGTGGATCAGCCCGCGTCATGGTGGCTGGCGATCGACGGCACAGATCACGGTTGTCCTGTTCACCGCCACTGCCGTCATCCTTGGATTTCAGGCGATCAACGAGAAGCGCCTCGGCAGATTTTCCCTAGTCGATGAGTCAGGCCTCCACTTCCTTCACCGAGTAGTCGGCGTCGAGGACCGACTCCCAGAAGACGGCGTGGCATCCCAAAAGCTCTTGGCCAATGCCGAGAAGATGAATCTCCCGGTGTTCCAGCGGGAATCGGTCTGGGATCTACGCAATCACAGCTCTTGGCAGCTCGGCATGTCTCATCAGGAAATCGATGATTTGATGGCACAGGTAGCCAAGGAAGCCTTCCTCGAACGTCCCTTCCACTTTGTCTGGACCAGTCTGCTGGCTACATTTCCTACCACCAAAGCCCAAGTCGTCGGGCACGCAATCCCCGTGGGCCTGAACGAAGGCTACTACGAGGAACACGGGCTTTACTGGCAGAAACAAGACGCCCACATCGCTGAAATCTGCGCCAACTTTCCCACCCGGAACGTCGACCCGATCTGGGACGGAATGGGCTACGGCATCCTCAAGAGCCTCTCCAACCGAGGAGTTCCTGGACTGACCCGCGGATGGTGGATTCCATTTATGGTAGCATTTCTCGGAATCCTCAGCCTTGTCCGCAGAGATCCCTCGTTCGTTCTCGCAGCAGGATTCGCCGCAGGCATCCTGCTGATCAGCTGCTGCACCGAAGCTCCACAGGCAAGGTTCTGGGAGAGTGGCGAACTCGCCTTTCTGCTAGCACTTGGAATCGGCGCAAGATGGCTCTACGACTGGCTCCATCAACAGACAGAAAAGGCCACGGTCGGTGAAGAGACGGACGCTGCGGCGTTACGACTCGACAAAGTTCGTCAGTAGCCGCAAGCCCAGGGCCTGACTACGCTCCGGGTGGAACTGCACCCCATGGACGTCTCCTACCTGTATAGAGGAGGCGAACTCGACACCGTAGTTCGTCGTTGAGGAAACCACGCTTTTGTCCTCCGGATCCGGATAGAAACTGTGGACGAAGTAGAGGTGCGGATCTTCTGGCCAGCCCTTCCACAGCGGACCATTCGGATCGACCGGACGGACTTGGTTCCAGCCCATATGAGGAACCTTCAGACCAGCGTCGCTGGAAAATTTTTTCACTGCTCCACCCAAAAAGCCTAGGCCTTCGACGCCCGGTGCCTCCTCGCTGGAATCGAACAATAGCTGGTAGCCAACACAGATGCCGAGGAACGGTCGACCAGCTTTGAGCCAGTCCCGCACTGGCCCGACAAGACCTCGATCTTCCATACACCGCATGCTGTCACCGAACGACCCGACCCCTGGGAGCAACAGCTTCTCGCACTCCTCCAACCCCTCTGGCTTGTCGAAGATCTGGTGCTCAAAGCCGAGCTTGCGGAGCGCGTTGTGTACACTACGCAGATTGCCCGCGCCGTAGTCGATGATACCGATCTTCATACCGTTGATTTCAATCGGCTACAGAGATTCCTTAGTGCTGGGCACACCGGTCACCCGCGGATCCAGCTTAGAAGCCTGATCAACCGCGCGAGCCAGCCCCTTGAACAAAGCCTCGGCCATGTGGTGACTGTCCCGTCCGTAGACAATCTCCGTGTGAACATTGGCACCCGCGTTGAAAGCCACCGCGCGCAAAAATTCCTCCACCAACTGGAACGGAAACTCGCCGATATTTGGAACATTCTCGGGCACCCGGTGCTCGAGAAATGCCCGACCACTGAAATCGACGACCACACGTGCGAGGGTCTCGTCCATCGGCAAGTAGCAGTGTCCGTAGCGAGTGATGCCCGCCTTGTCTCCCAGAGCCTCTTTCAAGGCGGAGCCCAAGACGATTCCGACATCTTCTACCGTGTGGTGAAAATCGACGTGCAGATCGCCTTTCGCCTGCACCTCCAGATCCATCAACCCGTGGCGGGCGAAGAGGTGGAGCATGTGGTCAAAGAACCCAATGCCGGTTCCACCAGTAAACTGGCCGGTGCCGTCGAGGTCGAGCTTGAGAGAGATGTCCGTCTCCGCAGTCTTCCGCACAATTGCGGAGGTGCGAGGGGCAGAATTAGAACTGCTGTCGTCCATGAGTTAGGAAAGATCGCTCAACCCGGCTGGGTTGCAAGCGCCCCCGATACCTCAATGGAGAGAATTACTCGACGCAGTCCTACTCTTCGTCTTCCTTGCTCGCCGAACGCTTCTTCAGAAGCACCGCCAGAAGGATGATCATGAGCGGTGCGACGATGAATGGAAGCTTGCTCATGATCCCTGAACCACCACCGGAAGAACCACCAGTTGCGGCATCTCCCGCCTGAGAGAGCATTGCATCTGCCTTCGCTTTCGCCGCATCTTTCTTCTCCGCTAGCGCCTCAGACTTGGCCTTCTTCTCCGCCGCTTTCAGGGCCTCGGCTTCCGCATCGACCTTCTGCTTTGCCTCCAGCTGGAGTTGAGAATCGCCCTTCCCGCTCACGTCAGTCGGAATGGTAACTCGAGACGCCATCGCTGTATTCAACCCTTCCTCGGCCTCAGCTTGAGTCTTGGCTGCCGCGTCGAGTTTCTCCTCGGTCGAGGTCTGCATGGTGATCACCCTAGCCTTCAGTTTCTCAATGAAATGCTCATCCGCACCAGCAGCTGCCGCCTTGGATATCTCACCAGTCGCTTTGACAAATTCCCGATCAGCAAAGTGCTCCATCGCCTTCGCCGTGTGGATCGATGACTTACGTAGAGCGTCTATATCTCGCGCGGCAAGACGCTCCCGCTCGCTGGCAATCAGCTCCTTCTCAGCTACTAGTCCTTCGAGGTCAAACTCGTGAACCGTCCGCCAAACGTCGCCTGTCGCTTCCTCAGCGACACGGGTTGCCTCGTAACTAGCCATCTCGGCGTCGATCGCCCGCTGAATTTTGGGACGCTCCAATTCATCCTGCCGCGCCAAGCCGGCTTCACGTTGACTCTGGAGAAACGGTTGCTTTCTAATCATGCCATCCAACCTCGCCTCATAGGAATCGAGCCCATCGAGCGCCGAGACGATGGCCTCGGGATAGGCCAAGGAGCCCTCATACTCGTTCTCGATACGCTTGAACCGATTCAACCCACTCTGGTAATTCCCTTGAGCTAATAATTCCTGCATTTCGCGATGCTCGATTTTCGCCTCAAGGTTGTAGCTCTTCCGCTCGAACTCCTTCGGGCCGATCCAAGCACCGTCGATCTTGCGGTAGCCAGATCCCACCTGACTCCGCTCCGTCTGATACGCAGCCAACATCTCCTCGACCTGTGGCACGTAAGGACTGGCCGGGAACCTCGTCAGGAACACGCGAAATTTATTGTCGATGATATCGTCGTAAACCGATAACGGTGTCAAATCGGCCGTCTCCCGGTAACCTTTCAGCTTCTCGTAGGCCTCTTGGTCAGGGGTCGAGATAATGATCTTAGCGATTTCCGACATCGGAATCTCCTTCTCATCAATGATCGATGGAGTGACGTTATACTCTACCTTCACCGAATCAGCGGTCTCCTTGAGCACCTTACAATCTAAGATCTTTCCAGAATTCAGGAAAATTTTGTCAGCTAGAGAGGTGCCGCACAGCGAGGCGGATACGGCAAAGGATACAAAGGGAATAAATTTGCTGCGTCGAGTCATGGCAAGTTCTGTTAGGGTAGTAGAGGAATCTCAGATTTCATGCAATGACAAATGGTCTACAAAACATAATTTGATTCGAATGAGTAAAGGCCAATCAGCCGTCGGATTTGATAAAAATCGGGAGCCTTTTTGGTCTACACAAAATGAAGCGTCACCATCTTTGTCACAGTATTGACCCACAACATCTTAGACTCGTTTTTCTCAAGTGGTAGCGTCAATACCTTCTAGGCAAATTTTTCTAACTTCTATTGAAGATATCGGAAATGTCGCCTAGCTTCCAACCCGCGTATCACCTCCGGTCGATATGCTTTTTTGATATTCTAATGACTACAGAGCCAACGAACCAGCATCCCCACAAAAGCCCTACCAACAGCCCCCAGCGCGATCTCTACTTCGCCAAGGGTGTATGGGACTCCTCTGAGATCCGCGAACTCATCGATACCCGTTCCGAGAACGAGCGCATCCCAAGCCACCTGTTCTTGGGCAAACGCGAAGCCCAGTTGCTTCGCCAACACCTCCGCCAGGCATTTCCAGAGCAAGGCGAGTTCGATCTACAAGGCTTCCGCTTCCTTGGGCTCGAGATCGTTCTGCACGAATCCGACTCCCTTCTTCGCCTCGCCGGAGACCTCTACATGGGCCACCTTGCTCGTACCGGCAAACACCGCGATCCCATCGAAGATTCGCCATCTTGGTGGCGCCGCAGTGGATAACGAGATCCTCAGAATCTCGGAACCAGGCCGTAGCCCAGAAACCTCGACTTCCACCAGCGACTGGCAGGGACAGTGATGCTAACGCCGTAGCGGAACTCGCCCGGGAAGCTTCGGCCTTCAGTCGAGCCGACCATCGCTAGCGGTAGCCAATTTTCTGAAGGCATCGATAGACGACACCCGAGCAATCGAAGCCGCCTTCGGAAAGACTTTCTCCACCAGACTTGTAGGGGATCTCTGCGCTCGCCAGCTCGAGCGCATGTTCGACAAACCTCCGAGCCTTCCCATGCAGTTGCTCCGTGCCAGCGATACGGTCCAGAGAACCCGAAGCCGTATGAACGCGCTGGCAACCGGTGCTAGCAACGACGACCACACCCGCTAGCAGGCAGGCAATCAGAACACCATGGTTCGCTTTCGAACACCTCCTAGGACGTAGCGCGACTCTGGACCTTCGTCTCGCCCCACATCCAGCTTGCCCTGCCCTACCGGAATCCCTAGCGTCTGAGCATGTTGCTCCCCATACGTTCGCTCACCGTCATCGCCGTCTCCTTGCTGGCGACGATCCCCCAGGCGACTCGCGCTAACTCGTTTAAGGCCAACTTCGACGGCTACCATCGTCCTTGGATCGGTCCCGAGTTCTGGGCAGGTCCCCTTCAAGACTGGAGACTCAATGACGATCGAGCCGAGTGCTTCGTCAGCGGCGCCAACCGCCTGCTGTTTCTGACCACCCACGAAGTCAAAGAAGCCGGCGACTTCTCCACCACCGTGCGTCTCGGACGCCTGCAGGACGATGCCAACAGCCCTGGTTGGGGTGGGCTTCGGTTCGGCATCAACGGCACCCTCCCTGACTACCGCCGCGATCTTCGGCACCGGAACCGACGCCGGTGTGCGTGAAGAGGGCACCCTGTTCCTCGGCACCGAGCAGTCGGATTTCAAGCTCGATACGACCGGCGAGATGAGCCTCGAACTCGAAGTGATCGCAGGCAAGGCCACCCTGACAGGACGCGATTCTGAAGACCAGAACCTCCGCCTCACGCTCAAACTGAAGCCTAGCCAAGAAGCCGGGCACGTCGCGCTGATCTCGCGCAATGGCAAATCCCATCGTCCTGCTTGGCCAGCGCCAGCTCGACTTCCTCGACGCCTAGGCCACCGACTGGACCGGAGCCGACTTCAAAGTAGTGCTCTTCCAAACGATCTTCTGCAACCTCGCCAACTACCACGGCAGCGGGAAGGAATACCTCGTCGCCGACCTCGACTCGAATGGCTGGCCCCAGACCGGACGGGACAAGGCGGTCGCCGCCATGCGCAAAGGGTTCGCCTTCCACTACGCCGGTGACCAGCACCTCGCCTCCATTGTCCACCACGGAATCGATGCCTGGGGCGACGCCGGCTTCTCGTTCTGCGTTCCGTCGATCTCCGCCGGCTACCCGCGCTCCTGGGTCCCCGACGTCGAGGGCCGTGAGGTCAAGAACCGCCCGAACGCCAATCTACCCAATACTGGCGACTACACCGAGGGCCTCGGCAACAAAGTCCGCGTCCACGCCATCGCCAACCCCGAAGAGAAAAACCGCACCGGCACCCCAGAGATGCTTGGCCACGACAAGGCCAGCGGCCACGGCATCGTCCGCCTGAAGCGGAGTTCCCGCCAGATCACCATGGAGTGCTGGAAGCTCCTGTTCGACGCCAACAACCCGAAGCAGGGAGACCAGTTCCCCGGTTGGCCGAAGACCATTAAACTGGAAGCCAACTACGGACGCAAAGCCGTCGCCCACTTGCCCACTCTCAAGGTCAGCGGCATGGACAAGCCCGTGGTCAAAGTCATCGACGACACCACCGGCGACATCGTCTACACCCTACGTATTGGCGGAAAGTCGTTTCGCCCCAAAGTCTTCAGCCTGAATCCCCACACCGTCATCATCGGCGAGCCGTCCCTCGGAAAAATCCAGCGCTTCGACGGTCTCGTCCCAGCCAAGGCGAAAAGGAAAGACGCGAAGGGCGCTGAGGTGCTGGAAGTGCAATTTTAGGAGGTTGCGGGTTCTCTAGACAGAAACGCGGCCAACTACCCGAAAACTAGCGGTCATCGACATATCAAAGGAGTTGCCGCCTACTTGTGGATAAGTAAGTTCAAACTAGGGATACCAGACTCCTTCCCCCCTCCCCCCTGTAGAGCAATTATGAAATATTTCGGAAACGTTGTTTCGGAAGGTCAGGGCACATCCCCGATTGGCCTGCGCTTCTTAGAGCGTACGTGCACAGTGGATGGATGCGGCTCTCCAATTGTCAGATTACTTGAGGTAAAGCCTTCAGACATCGGGCTGAGCCACTCTTCCAACCTCTACCTAGACAGGTGCTTGAACTGCAACTTCTTCGGAACTGACGTATCTCACCAGTACGATGCAGAAGGTCGCGCAATCTGGATAGAAGGTGATTTTTCCAATGGTGCAGAGTGCCTAGACCTCTTAGAAGATCAGTGTTCACCGGACTCCATTGGATCAGTTCGCTGGCAACCCTTTGCGGAATCCGAGATCCACGAAGAATCGCTTGTTATCACCGCAGGATCAGATCCTGCCGGACAACGTTTCGTGTACCTGTCCAAAATGTAGTTCTGACATGAGCTACGTAATTCAGCTTCCCTCGTCTGCACTTGATCCCAGGCGGGACGCGTCTGGGAAACCTGGGGAAAGAACTGAGTGGATAGGTACGGCAATGGCAAATTTTGAGATCTCAACTGACCACTACGGAACTTGCCTCTCTACTATTGCTTCGCCTGCAACCTTGCCACATCGGTTTTCAACACTGGCTAGCTTCAGCAGTTGGCGAAGAAACTCTTCCCCAGGCTCCGGGTCGAACCGGGTTGACTTGGATGAGACAGGCAACTTCACGACCGAGGAAGCCCGGATCTATCTATCTAGGTGCAGGAAGACTCCCCAGATTCAAATAATGAAGGCGAAGCTCTTTCAGATCGGTCGATCACAAGCGGTTCGGTTACCCAAAGAATTTTAATTCGAAGGAACGGAGGTAGAGATTCGACGGCAAGGCGCTGCAGTCATCTTGGAACCCGTTAGAAAACGAGGCTGGCCCGACAGGCTCTTCGAGAAAATCCGAATCGACGATCCCAGTTTCAACCGTCCCGAACAGCCGAGATCTCCTGAGATCCCAGCCTTGGACTAGCCATGCGCTACCTTTTCGGAGGAGCAGGCAACGCCTTACCCCTGCCCTACGCCGCTCCTTCTTCCCCACCCGTCTCCGGTGAATCAGATCCCGCAACAGTAGCTGGCTCTGCATTGGAATCGGAATCTGGATCTACGTCGTCAGGGATTTCGATGTCCTTGTCCGACTCGCCGCCGTTCAGGCGCATGCCGACCGGCTTGGAGACTCCGAACTCTTCCATCGTGATGCCGTAGATGACATCGGCGCGCTTCATAGTGCGCTTATTGTGCGTCACGATGACGAACTGGCTCTGGTCGATGAAGCGGTCGAGCATCTTGAGGAATCGAGTGATGTTCGACTCGTCAAGCGGTGCGTCGAGCTCGTCGAGAACACAGAACGGCGACGGCTTGACCATGTAGATGGAGAACAGCAACGCCACCGCAGTCATCGAACGTTCTCCACCAGAGAGAAGACTGATTGACTGGAGCTTCTTGCCCGGAGGCTTGGCGATGACTTCGATGCCGGAGTCGAGCGGATTGCTCTCGTCGATAAGCACAAGGTTGGCGCGGGCGCCCTGGCCGAACAGTTCTTTGAAGGCTCCTTGGAAGTTGTTCCGAACCGCTTCGAAGGTCTCGGTGAACATCAGCTTGGTGGTCGAGTTGATCTTCGAGATGACCCGTAGGAGTTCGTCCTTGGCATTGACCAGATCTGCGTGCTGCTCGACCAGGAAGTCGTGGCGTTCCTCGAGTTCTTCGAACTCGGCAATAGCGTCGGGATTGACCGTGCCCATGGCGTCGAGTTGCTGACGCATCGCGCCCACTGCGGTCTCGACGAAGTCCCAGTCGGGCATTCCAGCGAGTTCGAGTTCGGCAATCTCAGCGGCGAGTTCGTCCTCCTCAGCTTTGACCTTGTCGGCCTCTGAGTTCTCGTCTTCAGCCTGGCGAGTCGGGTCGGCGACGAAGCCGTTCTCGTCTGCCGAACGGCCTTCATTAGCGACAGCCTCGGCGACGGCGCGATCTGCATCCTCCTCAGTTTCGAAGGTCTCTGGCTCTGCCTCTTCGACGGCGGCCGATTCTTCTGCCACAACCTCGGCAACCTCTTCTTCCGCCTTCCGGCTCATGGTGGCGCGACGCTTATTACGCTTATCGTGTGCAGCCTTCTGCTCGTCGATGCAGAGCAGAAGCGCGTGCGGATCAGGAACGAAGGCGGCCAGATCGATCTGGTAACGCTCGCGCATGCTCTGCTCGAGGTTCTCGATGCGCATGCCGATCTTGGCGGCACTGACATCTTCTCTTCCAGCGAGTCCACCAATCTGGCTCAAGCGTGCGCGCTGGGTGGCGAGTGATTTCTCCTGCTCGGTAAGCTGGGTGCTTTCCGCTTCGCGACGCTCACGGATGGTCACCAGCGACTGTTTGAGACGCTCGGTTTCCTCGCGGCCTTGCTCGATCTTCTCGGCCAGCTCCTCGGATTCCCGAGCCGCGACTTCGATTTTCGACCGGTGGGTGCCGACATCATCACTACGACGTGCAATCAGTGCGGCGAACTCGGCAAGACGCTCGGCAATCGGCATCTTCTGCTCCTCAAGGTTCTCCCGGGAGCGTTCTTCGACCGCGAGCCCAGTCTCAAGACGAGCAACCCGCTCGGCGGACTCAGCTTCGCGACGGGTGATCTCTTCGACCTCGCGGCTGGCGGCTTCCTCCTCGGAACGCACATCGGCGATCTGAGTCTGGAGTTCTTCCTGACGTGCCCGAAGTGTCGAGATCCCATCGGCACCACCATCGAGACGCTTCTCGATCTCGCTCTGCTCCCACTCGAGAGCCTCGATCTTACTCGTGACCTGCTGGAGTTCGCTATTAGTTGTGGCTTGTGATCCCTGAACGTTGGACAACTCGACTTGGCATTCCTGAGTCGTCCGGCGAAGAAGCTCGAGTTGCTGGCGGCCCTCGACGACCTCTTCCTCTTTCGCCTTCATTGCGGCGCTCTTCTCTTCGAACTTGATCGCGGTCTTCTCGGTCTCGCCCATCAGACGGCGGAGCTCGTTGTCCCGCTCAAGGATGGAACCGTCCTCTTTTCCAGCTCCTCCGGAAATAACGCCGTCGCTTGAGATGAAGTCACCCCGGGGAGTGGCAAATGCCGTCCGCCCCATCTGAGGCTTCAGCCTCATCGCGACTTTTAGGTCCTCCACGATCAGCACCTCACCGAGCAGGGATTCCATCAAGCCGCGAACCGAGTCATGAACCCGAGTCTTGTCCAAGGCCCAGCCGATGCCGCCGTCCGGGACAGTCATCATCTGGCCCTCGTCACGCAGGACGACGAAGTCCTCGGAGAGCAGGCTGACGTTACCCATCTCCTTGTCGCACAGAGTATTGATGATCGATTGCGCCATCTCGGTGTCGGCCACGATGACGGTCTGGAGCAAGTTGCCCAAGGCTGCCTCGACTGCCTTCACGCAACTCGGCTCGACTTCGATGAAGGAACCGAGAACACCCCGAATGCCGTTCTTGTAGAAGTCTGGCTGGTCGAGTCCGCGAAGCACTTCTTGGGTGCCTTCCTGAAGGCCCTCCCCTTCGGCAATCAGCTGGCGCAAGACATCGCGACGACTGGTTTTCGCTGTGTGTTCGCCCCGAATCTCGTCGAACTGTTGGCGGAGCACTTCGAGAGCAGCTTCGGCCTCTTGGTTGCCTACTTCGCTGGAAGAAAGTTGCTCCCGGCGAGACTCCAAAGTCTGGCTCAGTTCAGCAACCATCGAACCAATGTGCTCAGCAGCTTCCTGCTTCTCAGCCTGCTGGACCCGCAGACTATCAGACTCCTGGATCTGTGCACTGAGACGATCCCGGTCACCAGAAAGCTGAGTCTCGCGACTCTCGAGCTTGGCGCGGTTGGCGATGAACTCGTCCTCGATTTCCTTCAGACGTGATCGAAGCTGAGCCGAACGGCCCTCGAGTTCGACCCTCTGGGTGCGTAGAGCCTGGGCCTGAGAGGAGTGCTCGTCGAACTGCTGACGTTGCTGGGTCAGGCTGGAGACGACTGCCGCCAATGATGTTTCCGCATTGCTCAACTCGCTCTGCGACTGGGAAAGTCGAGACTGGAGGGAATGGACATCTTCGGTCGTTTGAGTGATTAAGCCCTCGAGTTCGCTGGTCATCTCGCCATTGAAAGAGATCCGACTCTCGGCGGCCTGGATCTCGGACTCACGTCGAGTGACGCTCTCGCGTTGACGATTCAGATCATGCTCAAGCTGCTGGAGCGACTCGCGCTGACTCTGAAGCGATTCATCTCCAGTGCGGATGTTCTCTTCGAGTTCCGACTGCTCGGCTTGAAGCGAGCCGAGGGATGTTTGCAGTTCTCCGTGCTCGGCCTGGAGTTCCTCGAACTTCCGATGGCTGAAGTGGGCGTCGAGGGTTTTTACGCTTCCGAGCAGAGCCTGTTGGCGGCGTGCCTTCTGAGCCTGGCGCTGAAGTGTGCCCATCTGGCGCTTCACCTCGGCGATGATGTCCTCGATGCGGAGCAGATTGGCCTCGGTGTACTCTAGCTTCCGTAAGGCCTCCTTCTTTTGGCTCTTGAACTTGGTGATTCCGGCGGCCTCTTCGAAAACGGCACGACGATCTTCCGGCTTGGAGGAGAGAAGCATGTCGATCTTGCCCTGCTCCATAATGGAGTAGGCTGTCCGGCCGATTCCGGTATCCATCAGGACATCGAGAATATCTTTCAGCCGACACTTCTTGCCATTAAGGTTATACTCGGAATTTCCGTCGCGATAGACGCGCCGGGTGATGCTCATCTCGTTGAACTCGACACCAAGGGCGGTCTCACAGTCAGCCAGAGTCAGGGTAACTTCGGCCATGCCCACCGGTTTGCGTTTGTCGGTGCCGTTGAAGATGACATCGGCCATCTCGCCACCACGCAATGCCTTCGCGGAGGTCTCGCCAAGGACCCAACGAATGGCATCAACGATGTTTGACTTGCCACAACCATTCGGCCCGACGATGCCAGTGACACCGGGGTTGAACTCGATAATTGTAGCGTCAGCGAACGATTTGAAGCCCTGGAGGGCTAAGCTCTTCAGATACATACGTGCAGATGGGAAAACAGGGAAACGCACTTCTCTGATATCCGATCTGAGCCATCCAAGCAAGCGATATTGCCGCAAACCACAAGATGCAGTGGTAGCGCGAAAACGATTTGCTATATCCTGTGGGCCTGCCTGCTAGCCTGTTTGAGTCGAAAGAAGCTTTTCGGCCTGCTGGAGTCGCTTTTGGATCTCATTAACCCCGAGGCTTCTACCCATTTCCTTCTCGGCAGCTAGCCGTGCCTGAGTCGCCAACCGACGGGCGCTGTCGCCGCCGTATTTGGCGACGGAAAATTTTCTGGTGACCCGACGGCCATCCATGCGCCACGAGGCAATCCAAGCTTCACCCGCGCTAGCGCCGTTGCGGCCGCTGAGCTTGCCAAGGTAGACCCCTGGGACCCTGCCATCGGACTTGCCACTTTCTACCCGGTTAAGGCTCGTCTGTGGCGGAATCGCCTCAAGGATGCCTTTAAGTTCCTCAAGTATCGTTTGAGCGGCTTGAAGTGACCGCTTCGCCCCACCGTATTCGCGGTCGGAGAAATACTTCACGAAGCTTTTCCCAGCCCGGCTGTAGGCAAGACGCCACCCGCGAAAGTCCGAAGACTCGTAGGTGAATCGAGTAAGGTGTTTTTTTGACTTCATGATCCCTGTCCGACCAAATGCTAAAGATTTTCAGATATTTAACAAATCTTAAATACATTTTTTTTGAGTCGATTTTTGGCAGTTATTTTAAGCGGGTTCGGAATCCTTTAGTGAGGGACAGTCGACTTCAGCTCGCGTCCTCAAAGCTCACGCCAAATTCCCATGAGCCCCTCGCTAGCCCGCATTTCTCACCCGTTGATTTGATTTGGCCTCAGGTTCTTCGCTGGTAGCTGTGTAAGGCGATATTTCGGC
>ENA-ORXR01000127-ORXR01000127.1-marine-metagenome-genome-assembly--contig:-NODE-127-length-117122-cov-10.367525_pt1 | contig 117122 bp, 108 predicted proteins | sample MGYA00237866_ERZ511479 | MGnify/ENA metagenome assembly ERZ511479
CTAAGATCCACAGATATATTTATATGACACTTGGAACGCAGAGCGGCAACCAGGATCCTTCTCTCTTAGAAACCAGTAGCACCATGTTTCATTATTATATCGATCGCTAAACACTCGTCCGGAAGAAGCTCCCTGTCGACCATAGCTAGGCGAATACGGTCGAGAACATCGCGCTTACGATCCACTGACACGAGATATGATCGTGTTGCTTCTTCTACGTGATGAGGCACAGAGAGGAACGCGATAGGCGCCAATTTTCGAAGAAGCCATTCTTCCCAATGTCCGACAGGCGGCTCCATTAACTTCGATTTCCAAGAATTGCTCTTCGCGCACGTCGCTTGCCCGACAAATTGAACTCCACCAAGTCTGGGATCGTCAGGCCACAAGTTGGTCACAGTATCCGAGCCTTCTTCATTGGCTCTTTTTCGATGAGGAGATTTCCCTGGGTCGGCGATCAATCCAACTACCCGACATGCATCTACCAGAGTATCTTGGAACTTTCCACCTTTGCGCGCTCTGCTGCCGAGGCAGCATGTTTTCAAGCCATATGAATTGAGCGACTCCTCAAGATAGTCTTCGAATAAATACGCAGGCAACCGTGGCAATCCAAAAACACCACTTGCATGGCAAATCGTCAATGCGAGCAACGCCAGATACGGTCCGTGCTCTGTAGACCGGACACACACCATAAATCCGTCATCAGTATCAAGTTCAAATGGGTACCGATCGCCGAGTAGATCTCTTCTTTGCCGAAGGACATTCTGCACATCATCAACACGCGTTTCGACTTCTGATTGCAGTAGAGACAAATCTGTATCGTCGAACTCTCTATCATCCTCAATTCTATTTTCAGGCTCACTATAGGCAATTGATTCGTTAAGCAATGTGACCCAATTCGCACCATCTTGGATTATATCCGAAAGATCTTCCTTACTCTTATTATTTCCTCCAAGCGCCATCAACTCAAGATAATCAGCGATGGCTGAGCGTCGATTGTATGTGCCGTACCAATCAATATCGAACTCAATCATCCGCATCTTCGGCCAAATCTTTGATGATTGAACGCAGCGAACGAGCGAGACCTGCTAACCGCTCTACAGGAGCCAGTAAAGTGCCCGCCGTTGATATGTCTCTTGCAAGCGACAGCTCATCGATGATCGCGGAAACGGACGTAGCGATGGAGTCAATGCGCGCTGGATATCCTTTTTGGTCTACTATTTGTCTAGCCACCTCAAAGTCTTCATGCTTTCGCAGAGCGGAAAGAGCAGCTGAATCATTAAGTATCCGACCGTATGATGTAATATCGCGCGAATCAGCAACTATTGGCCGACGTCCGTCTGTACGGATTGATAAATCAGAGACAACCTCACGAAGCTTCTCTTTATCAATTTCTTCCAAGAAATTCTGAACCTCACTATAGGTTCTAGGACTTCCAACGCCAACGTATGTTCGGATGTCAGTGCTATTCATGCAGCGAATCCAAACACCAAAGCGATCATACTGTAGATACTTCGTTTGTATCCCCAGATTCCTGCGGGCAAACTCAAGTATTGCAATTGCAAGATACGAGTTTCTCACGCCCTGCGCGTTGGAACCAATTTGCTTTCCCACAGATCGAAATGGCTCTGCATCACCGTTTACGGCTGCATCATTGACAAGCTTTTGAGTAAAACGCGCTCTAGCTTCTGCACTCCACGTCTTCATTCCACCAATGTGGCGGTAAGCAAGGTAGCGATCGACGTCATGGCGATCACTCACGACGAGACACGGGATTGAATCGAGTCTCTGCAGCTGTTCAGCGGTCGGTTCCATATCAACGAACGGAATCTCCCCCAAATCCCCACGCAGTGCTTTTAATGTAGCTAGCCTTCGATTTCCCTCCACAACAGTATATTTTCCGGAAACATGTTCCGACTCGACTACTATTAGACGTTCTGCCTCGAAAAAGCCATTGTTAAGAAACGAAAACGCTAGTTCTTCAAGAGCACCGTGGCGAATTATGTAGTTGAGTATTTTGTCCTCTTCTCCTGAGGAGTTTTCAGGCAATCTTGGATTGAGTGGGTCTAACTCAAGACAATCAACAGATACATTGAGCTGCTTCATCTCTGATTCATCCGTACTATTCTGTCGTATAGCAATGATTCACGAGCGTGGGCTCGGCCCCAGGCCCACTCCAGGGTGAGGAGTATGCACTCCAAGGTATTTCAAGTATTTTGATGGAATTTGTTGCTCTACCTCAATGACAGAAACTGGATCGATCTGCTTGCTGATCGAATAACACAGACGGCGCGAGGGAGTTCGATTGAGCGCGATAGCAATCTGTCTTCCTATTCGCTCAGCGAGTAGTGGCGGGGTCGCGTTTCCCACTTGACGTACCTGTTCTCTGCGATCTCCACAAACTGTCCAGTGACCTGGGAACGTTTGCAACCTTAGCATTTCCCAAATTGAAAGCGGTCTACTATCCCAATGGAATGGTCCGGTAGAAGGACCTGGACTGGCAGCGAGAGTAGGCGATGGAGCAAGGCGATGAAGCTTCTGAAGAAATGACCAGTATCTTGTCCTGTACCCAAAGAGAGGGCTTCCGCCGCCGCGATCTGTATGCCATTGGTAGTTCTGACCTTCCGGGATGGTATTCAAGAGACCGGCCCATCTTCCGCTTGCCGACTCAGTGATGTGCAATTTAGGCGGCTTACCTATTGCATCCCAACTGCTCCTTTGAACTCGCGACTTCTTCGGCCAAACGAAACTGTTAGAAGTGCTTATAACTACAATGGCGCGCTTTCTATGCTGAGGGACTCCATAGTCTGCCGCATCCACAATTCGTGATTGAAGTTGGTAGGGCCTGCGCGTGCGCTGTGCAAGCTCACGAGTATATTCCTCCAATTCCAAAAGCGCAGAAGTGGGTCCTTGAATATACCCTTGAACATTTTCTATTAGGATAAACTTGGGGGCGAATTTCCGTGCAATTTCAAAGAAAGACTCTATATGCCTGTGCCTTGGATCGCTTGGCCCGGATCGCGAGGAACTACTCCACTGTGCTGCTTTACTGAATGGCTGGCAAGGTGGTCCGCCAGCGAGAAGGTCAAGCTCGCCCTTGCGGAGCCCAAGATTCCGTGGAGTAAGCCCTACTCCATCCTCAGAAATATCTCCGTGACCATGTATCTGCCATGCATTGCCACGGTTCGCCGCGATGGAACGCTGCGCATCCAAGTTCCATTCAAAACAACCGCGAGAGACAAATCCAGCGGCCTCGAGCCCTAAATCCATGCCTCCCATTCCACTGAATGCGGATAAAACTTGAAGTGGTCCCTCTCTCATCGTTCCAGTGTAAAGCGGCCGCAATGGTTGTTGTCCGCAAAGCAAGCTAGATGTACGGTTCTCAGAGTTGCGTCCGAGTCGATTCGCAGACCGAAGATTAGCAGTTTTCAGCGCTCAAAGGGGAGTTTGACTACGCAGCATCCCAATCGGATATGCTCGCTTTAACAGTCTCCAGCAAGCTGATCAAAGCCCATGTGTAGCATCAAGGCTCACTTGCATATTATGGCGCATGTTGATCACTGATTCTGGAGCAAGGTGATCACCCGTTCTGATCGAAGGTGATCATTGATTCTGGCGGGAAGGTGATCACTTCTCGCGGCTCCGTCAGATTCGATGATCACGATCCAGAATCGGTGATCATGATTCCGGAATCGCTGATCACCTTCGAGCAGAATCAGATCTAACGCATTGTTTTCCTTGATCGTTACGCTACGCCGCTCATTTGACGAGCGAGCGTCGGCATGGCATCTCCGAGGTTATCCATGCGAAAGATCCGATCTATCCTCCGGCTGCGCTTCGAAGCAGGCCTCAGCCAGCGAGAAATCGCCACGTCCCTGGACATCGGCTACGGCACGGTAGCGAACTATTTGGCTCGTGCCAGGAGGGCCGGATTGTCCTGGTGAGCGTTTTCACGGTAATTGAGGATCTGTTCTTCACGTTATATGAGGGCAGTGACCCGAGCCGTGGCGCGGGACCTTGTCCTTGCTGATCAGAACGGGAGTTCTTCATCCTCAAGCGCCTCGAACAGGTCCGGCTGATCAAGTCGACACTGCTGGCTGAGCTGGTCCTGATGGTGTTCGATGAAGGCGTCGCTGATGGCGCTGAGCACGCGCGCGATGTCGACGACATCGTTGTGGGTCAGTACTGGCAGAATGACGGTCATGTGTCGGTTTTCGCTCATGGCGGCTCTCATGTCGAGTGAGGTCATGCGCGCTTTCGCGCCTTGGGTCGAGGCGGCTCGAACACGCGCAGGAACAACGCTTCGTCGAGCTGCGTCACTTCTTCCTTGGCGGCGACAGCGAGCAGCTCGGCGGCCATCGTGCTGAGCACGCGGTAGTTTCCGGCGGCGTGATCACAGAGGATCTGCACCAGTTCCTCGCTCATCAGCGAGGGGGTACCGGCGCTCTCGAGCAGGTGCGTCATGCAGGCGATCAACACGCTGCGATCGGCGTAGTCCATCGCCAGGCGAACGCGCATGCGGCTGCCGAGGGGGATCAGCTCGTCGCGACGCAGCTTCTCCTGCAGACGGGCGTCGCCGGCGAGAACGACCGTCAACAGAGTGCGTGAGTCGTAGTGCGTGCTGGAGAGCAGGCGTAGCTCGTTAAGTACGTTCGGCGGCATTTCCTGGGCTTCATCGATCAACAGAATCGGGCGCAGGGTCGTGCTCTGCATGTGCGACTGCCAGCGTTCGCGTAGCGCCTTGAAGCCGTTCCAGCGGTTGTGCGGGCGCAGCGCAACATTGAACAGATCGCCCATCTCCCGATAGAAGTCGGCGATGTTGCCGCTCGGGTGCACGATGGCACCGACGCTGATGTCGCGCATATTATCGAGTCGATCGGCAAGCAGTCGCAAGACGGCACTCTTGCCGGTGCCCGGGTCGCCAGTGATCAATGCAAAGCCGCCTTCACCGATCAACTGTTGTTCGATGCGCCAGCAGAAGCTCTCCATCGCGGCGGTGACATGCAGCGCCTCGACCGGCAGCTCGGGGCTGAACGGATTCCATTTGAGGCCGTAGAGCGAGAGCAGTTTCTTGTTCATCGATCCGACTCCGGATCAGGCTCACGCTCGCACTTGGGCAGATAGGGCGCCGGCAATCCGGTGGCCGCAAAGTCGGCCAGAATCTTGCGCAGCAACGGCGGTAACTCAGCGTCATCTCGACCCTCGCCATCGGCTGTCGCGTGGAGGCCATCGACGATGCCTCCATCGGTTGGCGGAAGGGTTCGACGGCGCCCCTCGGCGTTGGCACTCTTGTCGACCGGATACAGTCGGCACAACGCTGTCGGTGCGTTCGGATCGAGTAGCTCGACCTCGGACAGGTTCCAACGCGCGTAGCGCAAGCGAACGTTCTCGAGATGGCGGTAGCGACTCGGGATCTCGTAGCGCGTCGCCTCGAGCGACACGGTGCCGTCACTGCGTCGGGTCTTGCGATTGACGGTGCGGCGGAACGCTTGACGCAACGTGACACTGTCCGGACAGTTGCGCCCGACGTCGGGTGTCAAGTAGGGGTGATCAATCTCGAACGGTGGGTTCAGTGGCATGAATCTTGTGAAGCGGAAACAAGTCAGATGCTGAGCTAGTCGATGAGCGTCCTGGTCATGCAACCCCTCGACCTCACCGAATCAGTGTGATCTACTGTCGGTGTCAGGTATCTGACATTCGCCGCACGGATCGCGGTGGTGCTCGGGCAGGTTGCTGATCTGCCTTCGACAAACCTTCACAAGGATGTGAAAGATGACCCTCAAGCATTGGCCGGCTTCCGAGCGGCCGCGCGAGAAGTTGCTCGCGCATGGTGTTACCGCGTTGAGCGATGCGGAATTGCTCGCCTTGTTCCTGCAGACGGGCATGGCTGGCCGAACAGCGATTGACGTGGCTCGCGATGCGCTAGGCGAGGCTGGGGGTCTGAGCGCGCTGCTCGGTGCTGACCGACAGGCCTTCTGTTCCATCCCGGGTCTGGGCGTGGCGCGTTTCACGGTGCTGCAAGCTGCGCTGGAAATCAGTCGCAGACATGCGTTCAGCGGTGTTCGCGAGGCGGATGTGCTGAGTTCGCCCGAGGCGGTGCGCCACTACCTCTCACTGCATCTGACCGGTCTGGAGCACGAGGTCTTCGCTGCGCTGTTTCTCGACAACCGTCACCGCGTGATCGCCTACCGTGAGCTGTTTCGCGGCACCATCGATTCGGCTGCGGTGTACCCCCGTGAGGTGGTCAAGTGTTGCCTTGCGAGCAACGCGGCCGCGGTGATCTTTGCCCACAACCATCCTAGTGGCGTTGCGGAACCTTCCGATACCGATGTGCGGCTGACCCGCAAGCTGGTGGATGCGTTGGCCTTGGTCGACATACGGGTGCTCGATCATGTAATCGTCGGGCAGGGGGTGCAGACGTCGCTAGCCGAGCGTGGCTTGATGTAGCGGTGGTGACGACCATGTTCCGGCTGTCTGCCTGCTCGCGCAGCGGTACTGTCGAGCGAAATCGCAGGATGCAGGTTCTGCCGATCCGAAAACGAAGAACGGCCGGCAAGAGCCGACCGATCCTGACTGACCTGTATCCTGAATTGCAGATCAGGTACTGCTCCTCCAGCACTCGGACGCCGCCGCCACGATGGCGAGGCGTCCCGGTGCGCGGTACCTTATTCGAAGGTCATGCGCGAGGCAGTGACTTCTATCTCGACGCGTCGATTGGCCTGACGACCTTCCGGTGTCTCGTTCGACTCGATCGGGCTGCTTTCGCCCATGCCTTCCATACTGACGGAGGCATCCGGGTAGCGTTGCTCGAGGATCGCGGCAACCGTCGCGGCGCGCTGTTCGGACAACATCTGGTTGTACTCTTCCGGTCCGGTGCTGTCCGTATGGCCGATGACGTTGATGGCACTGACGCCCTTGAATTCGGACAGCTCACCGAAGAGGCCTTCGATCGCTGCCTCGCCATCAGTCGTGAGGTCGGCGGAATCGAACATGAAGAGCGCATTACCGTCGACTTCCTTCATCTCGACCTTGGCAACCGGCTCGGGCTCTGGCTCGGGTTCCGGCGCCGGCTCAGGTTCCGGCTCGGCTTCCGCGACTTCCTCTTCGATGCCTTCACAGGCGTTGACTTGTGTGTCTTCGCTGAAGCCGCCGAGTCGGAGGCATTCACCGCCGCCGGTACGGATGGCTTCGCCGCCGGCCGTCGCATAGCTGCTCGAGCCTTCCGGAATCTCGATATCGCCTTCGAGTGCGATGTCGTGAGCATTGGCGACGGAGCCGCCGAACAGCGCGCCGCAGATGCAGAGCGCGAGGGTGGAACGTTGAATCATCGGAGGTCTCCGGGTGTGTTTTGCGGGGTTTGTTGCAGAACGTCTACAGACAGTAGCCGCTCATTGGAAAGCTGCAAGTTTCTGATGGCGGTCAATGCCGCCCTTTTCAATAAAAAAACCAATGAAGGAGTCAATGGATATGTCAATCGAAACGTCTTTCGGAATGTCAATCAGGATACGACAAGGTCTGACCACGCCCGTTCAGGCGTCGCTGATGCTCTTCGCCGTGACTTCGATGTCGACACGACGATTCAACTGTCGGCCCTCGGCAGTGGAATTGGTGGCGACCGGTCGGTCTTCGCCTTCGCCGCGGGACGTGATATCGACATCCGGGTAGGCTGCCTGCAGATATGCCTGTACAGCCTCGGCACGACGCTCGGACAGCGCCTGATTGTAGTCCTCCGTGCCGCGGCTGTCGGTGTGACCGATGACCACGATGCGGCTGATTTCAGGGTACTCGTCGAGCTCTGTCAGCAGGTCGGTCAACGCCTGTTCGCTGGCCGCCACGAGATCGGCCGAACTGGTGTCGAACAGGGCCTCGGCACCAAGCGTCGCGATGCTGACGGTAGGCTCACGCGCGACGGGTTTCTTCGGCGGTACAGGGGCGGCCTCAGGCGCAGCTTCGGGCTCAGCTTCAGCCACGCTGTCGTCGATGCCTTCGCAGGCGTTCACCTGATTCTCTTCGTCGAAGCCGCCAAGTCTCAGGCAATCACCGGTGCCGGTTCGGATGGCTTCGCCTTCGGCGTTCGCATACGCCGCAGAGCCCTCGGGTATGGCGATATCGCCATCGATCGCGGTGGCGAGCGCGGCGCTTGTTCCGAACAGCAGTACGGTCGTCAACGAAAGGGTCTTCAGTCGGGTATTCATGCGATAGCAACGCTCCTGGCGAGACGGACGCAGACACAAGAGCAACACCGTCGCCAGCCTGGCCAGTTACGACAGTGTTGTATTTTTGTCCTCTGTATAGCGCCTTCTACCCGAATTGTAAACGTGATCGAGGGTCTTCATGTGTGAAAAAAACAACAGGCGACCAATCGGTCGATCGGAAACGTTACGACGCGTTCGGTCATTCCTGTGTCATCTTCCGGGTGAGCTGTGGACCAGCAACTGCGCCATTTGCCATCGTCAGGGCGACGCTGGGGTCGATCTGTGCGTGGCCTGCCGCCACTGGTTTCCGCCGTTGGCAGGCACGGTCGACACTTTGTGCTGCCACTGTGGCAGAAGCTTCGCAGGCCACCGACGAAGTGAAATCTGCGAGGAGTGTGACAATCGATTGTCACCTTATGCGCGTTTGGTGGTGCCGTGGCGCTATGCCTGGCCACTCGACCGTTTGATCCAACGCATGAAATATCGGGATGAACGGGTTTTGGCACGCGTGCTAGGTACCGTTCTTGCGGAGGAGGCAGCCCGGGCCGTCACGGCATTCCCGAAGTCGGGTTCGAGTGACGACCGGCTGGAGCGCGCCGTCATCCTGCCCGACATGCTGCTCGGCGTGCCATCGCGAGCCGAGCGTCTGCAGGCAGGCTTCGACCACGCGACGGAACTGACGCGCTGGTGCGCAAAGGCACTGGCGTTGCGAGCGCCGCGGGCAGCTGCCCGCCGCATTGTCGATACAGGCTCTCTCGCTGGCTTGTCGCGGGTGGAGCGTCAGTTGCGGATTCGCGGAGCGTTCCAGGTCGATATCGATGTCGCCGACCAACACGTCGCAATCATCGACGATGTACTGACGACCGGCGCTACCAGTGCCGAATTTGCCCGCGAGCTCTATGACAGTGGCGCGCGGTCGGTCGAACTCTGGGTACTGGCGCGAACACCCGCCTCACCGACAACGGCAGCACCTTGACCGGGTGCGGCAGGTGCGAAAACGAGTCGCCGGACGGCATCGGGAACCTGACCTGGAAGCGCTGTCGCAGCGGCGTCTACCGTCCAGATTGCCCGTTGATCTTCGATCAGCCCGCGCTGCTCGTTGCCAAGATCGTCGAGCGTTGCGCCAATGCTCACGCGCACTTCCTCCAGCGCACGGCTCAGACCCTGCTGCATGCCGTAGGCGAGAGCGCTCGCGCGTGAGGGCGCGAGCTTCCGTTGCAGGAAGAACGGCAAGAACCATGCGAGCGCCAGGAGCAGCGCGCTGTTGATCGCGAAATTGCTACCGAGATAGGCGGCCGGATTGACCGCACCGTCGCGAAACGCGTCGAGTACCCGCCAGCCAATCCAGCCGACAGCAGCGACCGGCAGTACGGTACTGAGCACACCGGCGGCTTTCCAGGCCAGACGTTGCCAGCGTCCGCCCGGCCTTGCCAGTGATTGCTGCACCGCATCGTCGACCTGCCTTGGCAGGCGCTCCCGCAATTCGCCACGCGCCTTGTCCAGCGTGCGACGGGCAATGGCGTAGGGCAGCGCGCCGGCATCGACTGTCGACTGGACGAAACCCTCGACCGATCGATCGATGCGGTCAAGCGCATCGGCGTCGAGCAGCGCTGCCGGTTCGGTGTCACCGGCCAGCACGTGTATGCGCCAGCCGAAGGCCTCTTCAAGCGCGTCTGCTTCGCGGGTCCACTCGGCATCCCAGCGCTCGATTGCGCTCGCAAGCACCGCCGGGTCGCCGAGCTCGCGAGTCAGCGCATCGCCGCGCTCACGCAAGGCCCCGGCACGTTGCAGGATGCCGCGTGACTGCAAGGCCTCGACCAGCCGTTGCTCGGCGAGCGTCCGCACGCTCGCGGCCAGCTGCTTGAACTCGTCCACCTTGGGCGAAGCATTCGGGTCGGCACTGTCTGTGCGGTAGATCAACGGATCGTTCAGCCCGGCCTGAACGAGCAACGACTGGAAATCGTCGAATTGGCGATCATCGCCCCGATCCCAGTGATTCATGACGAAGACCCAGGCATGGTTGGCGCCGTGCTCGAGCAGCAGTCGCCAGCCCTCGTCGTCACGATAGCGTTCGGGGCTGACCACATAGATCAGCACGTCGACATGCGGCAACCACTGTTCCACCAGCGCGCGATTGCCGGTCTCGACACTGTCGACATCCGGCATGTCGAGCCACAGCACGTTCGGCCAGGCCGCGTTGTTGTGCAGCGTGGTTCGAACCCGTTCCATCGGCAAGCCGTCGGGCAGGCGATCGATGGCCATGCTGCGTGGCGCATAGACGGTCACGTCCCGCGAGGTTGGTCGCTCGGCACTGGCGCGTGCCACCGTCTCCCCGGCGAGCCGGTTCATCAGCGTGCTCTTGCCCACGCCGGTGCCGCCGAACAAGGCAACCACCAGAGGTCGCTCACCCTCGCCGAAGAGATCGGCCGGGCTGCCGGTCACGGCCTCGTCAAGCAACGCGGCGGCATTCGTCGGCAACCACTCCGTGGCTGCGGCTCGGTGGCACCAGGTGGAGACAGCCTCGTGCAAGGGTTTCAGGACATCGGACATGGCAGATCGCGGCAACGCACGTCGCGGCGAGGATACACGCATACTTCCGGCCCATGAATTCACCGGCCATCGATCCGCTTGAAGCTTGCGCCCGCGCGCTGGCGGCTGTGTCCAGCCTGGAGCGAGGGAAGGAAGCTCCTGGCAACGCCACAGGAGCAGGGGACAAGCTGGCGGCGGATGCCACCGAGGCACCGCTGACAGCCACACCGCGGCGCGGCCTGGCTGACGCGTCAGCGCTCGTGCATGCCCATCACGATGCGGGTCTGCATCGCCGGCTCAGCCCGGAGGAGTCGATCGCGGCCGAGGTCTTCACAGTGCTCGAGCACGAACGTGTCCAGGCGCTGGGCGCGAACCTTTGGGCCGGTGTGCGCATCAACCTCGATGGTCTTCGGAAGCGTGAGACAGAGACGGCTAGGCAGCCGTCCACGGTCGCGAGCAATGCGCTCGAGGTCACGCTCGACAGCCTGGCGCGCGGTGTCCGCGGTGCGCTCCGGACCGAGAGAATCGCCGCCTCCCGATTGGCCCCGGTAGCCATGAGCGATGTCGATACGCGCCTGGCGGAATTGCTTGATGAACGGGCGTCGGAACTTCGCGCGAGCATGAGCGATCAGGCGGACTATGCCGAGGTCGCACTCACGCTCATTCGACGGTTGGGCTTGCGTGTCTCGACAGGCAACGACGCTGGGTCGCTGCTCGACGGCGACGGTGCTGCACCAGAACCTGCCGGGGATGGCGATCCCGACGAGGACGGCGACGATGACACGATGACTGACGACGAGTCGACGACCGTCGACAACGACGATACCGAGACCCGGCCTGACGATGAACAGCGGGACGCGGCGGCGACCGAAGGCGATGAGGACATCACCGCCGTCCTCGCCGAAGCCGAGGACGAGCCGCCGATCGCAGGCATCGATCCACGCCAGATCGGCCTGTCGACGAGCACTGACTATCGGGTTTTCACGCGCGCCTTCGACGAGATCGTCGACGCTCGGGATCTGGCCGATGCCGATACCCTGAATGAGCGACGCGCCGAGCTTGATCGACACCTCGCGCGCCAGGGTCGGCTGGTGCGCCGGCTCGCAACCCGACTGCAACGCGTACTGCTTGCCCGGCAACGACGTGAGTGGCAGTTCGATCTTGACGAAGGTCAGCTCGACACCCGGCGCCTGACTCGCCTGGTGACCGAACCGCTGTCGCCACTGGTTTTCAAGGGCGAAGTCGAGAGCGCCTTTCGCGATACCACCGTCACGCTGCTCATCGACAACTCGCGCTCGATGATCGGTCGGCCGATCATGATTGCGGCGGCGTGTGCCGACATTCTTGCCGAGACGCTCGAACGCTGCGGGGTCGGCGTGGAGGTGCTGGGCTTCACCACGGTCGAACTGCACGGTGGACGCTCGACGGCGGCCTGGGAAGCGGCCGGATCGCCGCCGGATCCGGGACGGCTCAACGATGTCCGCCACATCATCTACAAGTCGGCCGATGTGCCCTACCGAAGTGTGCGGCGGCAAATCGCCTTGATGCTCGAGCGGAGCATCCTGAAGCAGAACGTGGATGGTGAAGCCTTGCAATGGGCGGTATCCCGACTGCTCAGGCGCCCGTCGGAACGCCGCATCCTGATGGTCATCTCCGACGGTGCACCTGTCGATACCAGCACGCTGACGCACAATGCACGTGACTACCTCGACCGGCATCTCGATGCCGTGATAGCGAACGTCGAGCGGCGTGACACGCTCGAACTGGTGGCCATCGGTATCGGCCATGATGTGGCACGCTTCTACAGTCAGGCGATGAGCGTGTTCGATGCGCGCGACCTCGGACCGGCGTTGTTGTCGCGACTCGAATCCTTGTTCCGACGAGACGCGTGAGACCTGTCACACTCGGTGTTCCAGTACCTGAGAATCGAAGAGACACTCCATGCTCAAGCAAGGTGATCGCATTCCCGACGTCACCGTTCGTCAGATGACGGCCGACGGTCCAACACCGGTCCTGCTGAAGGACTATTGCGCGGGTCGCAAAGTTGTGCTGTTCGCACTGCCCGGCGCCTTCACGCCGACCTGTTCCGAACAGCATCTGCCAAGCTACGTTCGTCACGCCGATGCCTTCAAGGCCAAGGGTGTGGCGGCAATCGCCTGTCTGTCGACAGCCGACTTCTTCGTCATGGACGCCTGGGGCAAGAGTCAGGATGTCGGGTCGAGCGTCGACATGCTGTCCGACGGCAATCACGAGTTCACGCGAACCGCCGGCATGACGGTTGATCTGAGCGGAGCCGGGCTTGGTGAACGCTCCCTGCGCTATGCCATGGTGATCGACGATGGCGTCATCCAGCACGTTGCTGTCGAGGAGAGCCCGGGAGAAGTCGTCGTCAGCTCGGCAGAAGCTGTACTCGAAGCGCTGTAAAGGCGCGCTTTGGCGGTGTTTCGTTGCGGCCCGGGCTGCGGGCTCAGCTCGCGGGCCGCGTCGCTTCGCGCATGATGGCTCGCTCGACCGATGGGTCGAGACCCGCACTGAGCAAGCTGCTGTCATCGAGTTCGCTCGCGAACCGGGTGAGTCGATCGCCGAGCACGGCATCGATCAGCTCACGCCGCACCACCCGCCGCTGCTCGTTCTGCAATTCGCTGCGAATGGTGTCGAGATAACGGCCCAGAGCGCCTTCGGTCAGTAGCGTCGTGACCGACAGCATTGCGGGTGCCAGGATCAGATCGGCCGGTGCCAGGCCGCCGGACTTGACGGCCAGTGCGATCCCCGCTGCATCCGTCGTGACCCTCGCGGCACGCAGCGTCGTCAACAGTGCAGGCTGTGTTTGCAGACGCTCGTGCAGTCGCTGGGCGGCAGCCTCGATGCGCGGTTCGAAGGCCTTGCGGACCGCCTCTCCCTCGGTCTCGAATTCACTCGCAAGCGATGCCCGCCCGGTGCGCAGGCTCGATTGCAGGGCACGCCACCAAGCGCCCTGTTCAGGGCTGTCTTCGCGCCGCTCCAGGATGGTCGCCTGCAGCTGCATCAGCGTCTGCTCGAGAATCCCGGTCAGGACCTCGGCCTCCTGATCCGGTGCGGCGGTTTGCGCGTGTCCGAGCTGCCGGCGACCGACGCCGAGCAGGGTACGGGCCGGCCAGGTGACCAGCTGCCTTGCACGGGCGAGCGAGCGGGCGATACCCGGAAGTTCGAGCAAGGTGAGCAACTCGGCCAGTGCGCGGTTGAAGGTGTCGTACTTGCGCGGATCGTCGAGGTAGCGCCGCAGGTAGGTTTCCTCCGCGGCGTCGAGCGCAGCGGCAACCAGGTTGCGCCATTCGCTCGCCGCTTCGAGTTCGTGCCCGAGTGGTTCGAACCAGTGCGCGCGGTGGTCGGCGATATAGTGATCGACGGCACGCGACTGTTGGTCACGGTCGATGCCTTGCACGGCCGTGGTGATGGACTGGGCGAGGTGCTGACGTACCGAGTTTGCAAGAACCGGTGCGGTGTCCTCGAGACCGCGTACGAACGGGATCACCACGACCGGTGGGGCTGTTTCTGAAAACTGTTCGTCGAAGCGGCGTTCGAGGGCCGACAGGACGGTGGGTTCATCGTTCGGGTCGAGCTTGTTCACGCAGATGACGATCGGCTTGCCGAGCTTGCGCAACAAGGCAAGCATGTCCCAGACGCTCTTGTCGCCGTACTTGTCCTTGCTCAAAACCAGGACCAGCACATCGGCAATAGCAGCCACTTGGAGCACGGCGCCGCGATAGCCCATGGCCGCGATCGAATCGAAGTCAGGTGAATCCCAGACGACGGCGTGACGCACCAGTGCCTCGTTACCGGCAACGACGGATTCCAGCACGAAGGTCTCGACATCGGCAGGATCGAGCTGGTGCGCAGCGACGCGTTGCAAGGGCGCCATGACCCGCTCCAGAGGTGCGAGATCGTGCTCCTCGCAGCCCGTCGCGAGCCCGATGGCGTGCACGGTGTAACCCGCCAGGGCACTGATGCCAGCGGCGTTGCTGTCGAGCAACACGTTGACCAGCGTGCTCTTGCCCGCTTGGGTCGGACCGAGCAGGACGACTTGCGCGGGATGGCTGGCATGGGTTGCCGACAGGCCTCGCTTGTCGAGCAGTGCGTCGGCCAGCCGAAGGGTGTTGAAGGCGGCAGTCAGCGCAGGGTCGCTTGTATCGCCCCGGCCAAGTACCTGCCGATAACGTTCGAGCAGTCCGGGTAGCCAGGCGGTTGCGTCAGCCTCGCCGTTTGCCGCGCCATGGTATGCCTGGTCGCCGTCCGCCGAGCTGTCGTTTGCCAGGTTTTCGTCTGCCGGGTCGTCGTTTGCCGGGTCGTCGCTCGCTCGGGTCACGGATTCACCGCGAAGTCGACGACCAGGCCGATGAAGACGGCCAGGCCCAGTCGATTGTTGTCGAGAAAGGCGGCGAAGCAGCGTGCGGGCTCGCGCTGACGCACCATCCAGAGTTGCCGCGCCGCCAGAGCGGCCGCCGCCACCAGTCCGAGTGCATAGGGCAGGCCACGTCCTTCCGTCTGACCGATGAACGCCAGCAAGCCGATGACAAGCAGCTGTACCAGCGCGACCACGGCGATGTCGGCACGGCCGAACAGGATGGCCGTCGATTTCACACCGATCTTCAGATCGTCTTCACGATCGGCCATGGCGTAAAGAGTGTCGTAGGCCAGCGCCCAGAGCAGTGCGGTCGCGTACAGCATCCAGGCGAGTGGTGGCAGGCTGTCGGTCTCTGCCGCGAACGCCATGGGTACCGCAAAACCGAAAGCTGCACCCAGTACCAGCTGTGGAAAATGGGTGACGCGCTTGCTGAAGGGATAGACAGCCGCCAGCGCCAGCGCGACGACTGACAAGGCGATCGTCAGCCGATTCATCGAAAGCACCAGCACGAAAGCCGCCAGCATGAGAAGCGCGGCCAGCATCAGCGCTTCACGACCTTGGAGAGCACCGCTGACCAGCGGCCGTTGGTGCGTTCGCGCGACTTGCCCATCGATGTGCCTGTCGGCGTAGTCGTTGATGGCGCAACCGGCGGAGCGTGTCAGCACCGTGCCGAGGACGAAGACGATGAGGACGTCGAGTTTCGGGATGCCTTCTGCTGCGAACCACAACGCCCACAGCATCGGCCAGAGCAGCAACAGGATGCCGATTGGCCGATCGAGCCGGGTCAGGGCGACGAAGTGGGGGAGTTTCTCTCTGAGCGGGTAGGTAGACAAGATGTCGGAGGGTCCTTTGCCTTGTGAACGCAAGCCGGGTGCCGTGATGGGCATGTGTCTGTCGGCACGAGCGAGCCGCTGTGGAACTTCGTGGCCGGGCACACTGTCGCAAGCCCGTCTGCCGTCCCGCTCGAGCGGTATAGTAACGGCAGCTTGCGCGGTCGGGCATCTCGCCGTCACCCTCACACCCGGAGTCTCCTGCATGTCACCTGTGCCCGCCAGCCAATACGACTTCGATCTCATCGCCATCGGCGGCGGCAGTGGCGGCATCGCCACCGCCAACCGTGCCGCGAGCTACGGTGCGCGCTGTCTGTTGATCGAGCGGGATGAATGGCTTGGTGGCACCTGTGTCAATCGAGGTTGCGTGCCGAAAAAGATCATGTGGTATGGCGCGGGTGTGGCGCACCTGCTCGATGAGGCCTCGGGCTATGGTTACGATGTCACGGCGAACGGCTTCGACTGGAGCCGGCTGGTGGCGAAGCGTGAGGCGTACATCCGCAGTATCAACAAGGCCTACGACGGCTACCTGGGCAAGAACAAGGTCGAGATTCTGAAGGGTCAGGCGCGACTGGACGGGCCGAACACGGTCGTCGTCGGTGAACGGCGGATCAGCGCCGAGCGCATTGTGCTCGCACCGGGTGGCCAGCCGGAGGTGCCGGATATTCCCGGCGCCGAATCGGGTATCACCTCGGACGGCTTCTTCGAACTGGAAGCGCAGCCGAAGCGCGTCTGCGTCATCGGTGCAGGCTATATCGCCGTGGAACTGGCGGGCATGCTCCGCGCGTTCGGCAGTGAGGTGACACTGGCTGTGCGCAAGGATCGTTTCCTGCGCAGTTTCGAGACGCTTCTCCAGGAGCAGCTCACGGCCGAAATGACTGCGGCGGGGGTCGAACTGGAAACCGGTTTCACGGCAGCAAGGCTCGAACGCAAGGGCGCTTTGGTCGATGTCGTCGGTGTGAACGATACCATTCTGGCAGGCTTCGACACGGTGATCTTCGCCATCGGACGCACCCCGTTGAGCGCGGATCTCGGACTCGACACCGCGGGCATCGAGACCGACGCCCGCGGATACATACCGGTTGATCGATACCAGGAGACCGCGACGCCGGGTGTGTTTGCGCTCGGCGACGTGACCGGTCAGGCGGAACTCACGCCGGTGGCGATCGCCGCGGGTCGTCGGCTGGCCGATCGCTTGTATGGCGGCATGGAAGGGCGTCATCTCGACTACGAGTTGATTGCCACCGTGGTCTTCAGCCATCCGCCGATCGGCACCATCGGGCTGACGGAGGCCGAAGCGCGAGAAAAATTCGGGGATGACGGCATCAAGGTCTACACCACGTCGTTCACGCCGATGTACAACAGCTTTACAGAACACAAGAGCAAGACGGCGATGAAGCTCGTGGTTGCCGGTAGCGAGGAACGGGTTGTCGGCTGTCATCTGATCGGTCTCGGCGCGGACGAGATGCTGCAAGGCTTCGCCGTGGCGATGCGCATGGGGGCAACCAAGCGCGATTTCGACGATACCGTCGCCATCCACCCGACCAGCGCCGAAGAACTCGTCACGATGCGCTGACTCGAGGTCCGGGTCTGCCACGGCTCACGTCTGGCGGGGCCTGTATCGCGCGTTGCTGTGGCCGCGCTCAAAAGCTGGACAGGTCTGCCGCTACGAATGCCACGAGGCGCGCATAACGCTCGCCGCTCGTGGACCCTGGCGTCGAGACATGCCCGACCGGAACCCTTGCAAGGAAGACGGCCTCACTCCTCCCTCCGGGACGAGTCGTGGCTTCTCCCTGCTCGAGATGCTCGTGACGATAGCCATCGCGGCCATACTGCTGGGCTACGCCATGCCGTCGTTTCGCACCATCGTCGGTGAATCCGAGATCACCGCGACCGTCAACGAATTCGTCTTCTCCCTGCAGACGGCACGCTCGGAGGCGATCAAGCGCGCAGGTCCGGTTGCGTTGTGCCACAGCGCCACGCCCTTGGCCGCGAACGCAGCCTGCGATGGCAGTAGCTATGCCGATGGTTGGATCGTGTACGTCGACCGCGATGACAGCGGCACCTTGAACGCTAACGACGTGCTGGTGCTGCAGACAGAAGCAAGAAGCGCTGCATTCACGTTCACGCCATCAGCGGCACTGACCGCCCAGATCAGGTTTTCCGACACTGGCACCAGCGTCAACGTCACGGGCTTGCCGTTATCCGGGAGTGTCGTCATCGATCATGCCAGCGGTTCGGACAGTCGCTCGGTCAATATCGGTGCGAGCGGACGTGTATCACTCGAGGAGATCACTTCGTGAAGCAGCTGATGCGTCGACGCGACCGCGCAGCTCGCTCTTCTCGCGTGAGTTTTCAGACGGGCCCTCAGACGGGTCGTCAAACGGGCCATCAGGCGGGCCAACAGGCGGGCCTGGGCATCATCGAGGTGCTGATTGCCCTGGTCGTCGTCTCGTTCGGTGTTCTCGGGATGGCCGGACTGCAGCTGACCGGAATGAAACACAGCTCCAGCGGATTCAATCGATCAAAAGCTCTGATGCACGCGGAGAATATGGCGACCCGACTGCGCATCAATACACCTGCGGTCACCAACGGCTTGTACGCGGCTGTCGATTCCGACACAGAGGCAGCGGGTTTCTGCAACGCCCGGCCGACTCCGCACTGTCAGGCAACCACGAGTGCGGCGGCAGCCAGTTGTTCGACGGCCGAGCTTGCCACCTTCGACATCTGGTCGGTGACCTGTGGTGAGTGGGGCGACTCAAGAGCCTCCGGTGGCGTTCTCGACAGTCTTCCTTCGGGGCGGCTGCAAGTCCAATGCGATGCCGCACCTTGCACGGCGGATGCGTCTTACACCATCACGGTGGAATGGAACGAGGGCAGCGTGAGCTCCGACGATCCGAGCGTGGTCGATACACGACGAGTGCAGATGAGGTTGCGTCCGTGAGCATGAGCCAAGCGATGCTTGCAGCTTGCCCTCGTGCTCGCCTGCAACGCACGCAGCCGATGCCGCAGTCCGTTTCGGGCACGCGACGGGCTCAGTCGGGCATGTCATTGATCGAGATGATGATCGCCTTGTTGCTCGGGCTGATCGTGGTCGCAGCCGTCTACAACATGTACACCGGCACCATGCGTTCGTCGCGCTTCACCAACGGTTTGCAAAGCATGCAGGAAAACGGTCGCTCCGGCGTGTCGGTGTTGCAGAAAGGATTTCGCCTGGCGGGTTATTCGCCAGCCACACGCGTGACCGGGTTCGAACTCGACCCGGCGCAGGCCGACGTCAATACCGTGGTCGTGCGCTTGAACCAGGCGTTCGACTGTAACGGGCAATCGACCGCCGCCAGCGGCGGTGTGGCGGTAAACACCTACTCGCACGATGCGAATGCCGAGCAGATCCGCTGCCGTGGCAATTCCGCGCTGGCGAGCGACATGCCGATCGTCGATGGGGTAGAGCAGTTTCGTGTGCTCTATGGCATCGACATGGATGCCGACGATGTACCGGAAAGCTACGTGCCCTTCGGCCACGTCGACCTGGCAGCCGAGCGCATTGCAGCCCTCCGGTTTGCGCTGCTGGTCAGCTCGGGTACAGCCATCCGTTCACGCCCCCTCGCGGAGCAGCACGTCGTGCTCGACGCCGCTTATGACACCAACGACCGGGTCGTGAGGAGCGTCTTCTCGAGCACGGTGAAACTCAGGAATCGTCGGTGAATGCGCGAAATACTGAAATGTCGGAAATGAACATCGCCGTCTTTGGCGAGCTCGCTGCCTCGCGGCACAAGCAGCGCGGTGTGGCTTTGGCCATCAGCCTGGTGCTCCTCGTCGCCATGAGCGTGATCGGCATCGCGACCCTGTCGGGTACTCGCTTGACCGAAAAGATCACCAGCAACGCGCAACAGAAGTCCATTGCCTTCGAGGTCGCGGAATCAGCCATCAACACCGTCTGGAACGTCGACCAGATGATCGCCTCCATCGAGCAGATTCCGGACGCTGAATACGATGCACCCGGCCCGTATGAACCGGCCGGCATCGCGACTGAACTGTCACAGGACTTCGACCAGACGCGCGATACCAGCTCCACCGTGAACATCGCGGGAACGGTCTCGATCCAGGTCTGTGGGGAGAGCCTCATCCTGTTGCCGACCGGGACCGAGATCACGGCCGACAGTTCGTCGACGACCGCGTTTGCATCCGTCCTGTTCGATGTCAACGGCTTGGCGACGATTCCCAACAGCGCAGCACGAGCCGACCATCTGCAACGTGGTGCGATAGATCGTCCGGCTACGGGGCGCAGCGGTGCCTGCGTCGTGCCGGGTATCTGAAGCGCTCGCAAGACTTCACGCACGAACCGGAACCGGATCACATGAACCGTCAACTTCGAGCCCCTGTTGCCCGCTGCCGTCGTGCCTGGCGTGGCTTCACCCTGGTCGAGATATTGATCGTCGTGGTCATCATCGGCATTCTCGCGACGATCGCCATACCCAGCTACTCGGCGTTCGTACGCAAGGCACGACGAACCGATGCCACCGCCTTTCTCAGTGAGGCCGCAGGTGAGCAGATGCGCTTCTTCTCCGAGAACAACACCTACGCGGCCGATCTCGCCACTCTCGGTTACGCCGATGCGTATACCGATGACGGGTATTATTCGGTGGCCGTTACCGCAGCCACGACGAATTTCTCGTTGACGGCGACCGTCGTATCGACCGGACTGCAGTCGACCGATACCGATTGTGCGAGTTTCACGATCACCTCGACCGGCGCGATGACGGCCGCTCGCTCGGACGGCACCGTCAATCCGGCCTGCTGGTAAGGGCTCGTCAAGGAATAAGTTGTGCGCTCTGCCGGCCCTCTGCGCCGCTCCGGCAAGGCGCCGTGAGCAACGGTAGCAGGGCTACCGGCGCGAGTGGCAACGCCGCTGGAGCGGCGCAGAGGGCCGGCCCCTGCGGGGTCGCGCCGCAGAGCGCGCCGTTCGGCGTTGCTCGTCGGTCGCGTGGCCCTGCCACGCTCCACTCCTCGCGCCTTGCCCGACACGCTCTGCGGCACGACAGAGTGCACAACTTATTCCTTGACGAGCCCTGAGGGCTCGTCCAGGCACCAGCGGATTGCACAACTTGTTCCTTGACGAGCCCGAGGGTCAGTCGACGATGCCCTGGCTCGACAGATACTCCTCGTAGTTTCCGCGGTAGTCGGTGTAGCCAGGCTTCGTTGCAGGCTTCAGTTCGATGACCCTTGTTGCCAGCGAACTCACGAACTCCCGGTCGTGGCTGACGAAGATCACCGTGCCCGGGTAGAGATCGACCGCCAGATTCAGGGACTCTATCGACTCCATGTCGAGGTGGTTGGTCGGCTCGTCGAGCACGATGACGTTCGGCGACTGCAACATCAGCTTGCCGAACAGAAGCCTTCCCTGTTCCCCACCGGATACCACGTTCACCGGCTTGCCGATGTCCTCCTTGCCAAACAACAGGCGACCGAGAATGCCCCGGATCTGTTGCTCGTCGTGTGATTCGTTACCCCATTGACTCATCCATTCGAGGATGCTCGTGCTGGATGAGAAATCTTCGGCATGGTCCTGTGGGAAGTAGCCGACGAGGGCATTCTCGCTCCAGCGCAGTTCGCCGCCCAACGGGTCGAGCGCGCCGGCCAACGTCTTGGCGAAGGTGCTCTTGCCGGCACCGTTCGGGCCGATTACCGCAATCTTCTCGCCGGCTTCGACCATCAGGTTGACGTTGTCGAGCACTTTCTCGCCGTCATAACCTGCGGTCAGATTCTCGATCTCCGCCGCATTACGGAAGAGCTTCTTCTCGATCTCGAAGCGAATGTAGGGGTTCTGCCGACTCGACGGCTTCATCTTGACGACCTGCAGCTTGTCGATCTGCTTTTGCCGGCTGGTGGCCTGGCGGGCCTTCGACTTGTTCGCCTTGAAGCGCTCGACGAAGGCTTGCAGGTCGGCTACCTGAGCCTTCTTCTTTGCATTGTCTGCATACATGCGTTCGCGCGCTTGCGTCGACGCCAGCATGAAGTCGTCGTAGTTGCCAGGGTAGACGCGGATTTCGCCATAGTCGAGATCGGCCATGTGTGTGCAGACACGGTTCAGGAAATGTCGATCGTGGGAGATGATGATCATCGTGCTGCTGCGGCCGTCGAGCACGCCTTCGAGCCAGCGGATGGTGTCGATGTCGAGGTTGTTGGTGGGCTCATCGAGCAACAGGACGTCCGGGTCGGCGAACAGCGCCTGCACCAAAAGGACGCGGAGCTTGTCGCCCGGTGCAACTTCGCTCATCGGGCCGTCGTGTTGTTCAAGCGGTATCCCTGCACCGAGCAGGAGTTCGCCGGCGCGCGATTCGGCGGTGTAGCCGTCGAGCTCGGCGAACTGCACTTCGAGATCGGCCACGCGCATGCCGTCGTCTTCGCTCATTTCGGCTAACGAGTAGATCCGGTCCCGCTCCTCCTTGATCGTCCACAGTTCACTGTGACCCATGATGACCGTGTCGAGAACGGTCTGCTCTTCGTAGGCAAACTGGTCCTGTCGCAGCATCGCCATGCGCGCTCCGGGCGGCAAGGTCACATTGCCGGCGGAGGGCTCGAGCTCGCCGCCGAGAATCTTCATGAAGGTCGACTTGCCACTGCCGTTGGCGCCGATGAGACCGTAGCGGTTACCCTCGCCGAACTTGATCGAGACGTTCTCGAACAGCGGTTTGGCGCCGAACTGGATGGTGAGGTTGGCGGTGGAAATCACGGGGGCAGGGCTCGGACAGGGCCACCGGACGCGGCCTGCCAGCAGGCATTCCGGGCGTCGGCAGACAGATGGGTTGAGGGGTGTCGAGCGACACGCAGTGGCGTCTTGATCGGCTCGGCTCGATTCTAACACCAGGATCTCTCTCGTCAGCGGAGGACCCGACGCGGGCTGGCCCGGATCAGGGCCAGCCGCGCAGAACAGCCTTCGCAGAACAGCCTGCGAAGGTCGAGGATACCCGCCCGACGTCAGTCGCTCAGGATGAAAGTCACTTTCAAAGTCACGCGATATTCGGTGACCTTGCCGTTTTCCACGGTAGCCTTCTGCTCCTTTACCCAGGCGCTCTTGATGTTCTTCAGTGTCTTGTTGGCGCGTTCGATCCCCTCGGTGACGGCGTCGTCGAAACTCGACGGGGACGAGGCGATGATTTCGGTGACCTTGGCAACTGACATTCGGCTTCTCTGTTGTGTGGGCTTGAGCGGATTACCATATAGGCGAGCAGTCGTGAAGTACAGGTGTTGACCCGATCGCCATGATGACGGCATCTCTTGTCGCCTCCCTCACGAAATCTCTTCCACCGAACCGCATCCCTTCATACCGTCCCTTTCTGCATCTATTACCCTCCGATCGAGGAAGTGCACGCATGAACGTCCATCCCGATGAACCGACGCACGACTTCGACACCGTCATTCCGCGTGCGGGTACAGCGAGTCTTAAGTGGGATCGGTATACAGGCCGTGACGTATTGCCTTTCTGGGTGGCCGACATGGATTTCCAGGTGGCACCGGTGATTCAGGAAGCCCTGCTCGAACGTATCCAGCATCCGATCTACGGTTATACCTTGCCACCCGCAGGGCTTGCCGAAGCCGTCATCTCGCATCTCTCCATCGAGTACGACTGGTCGGTCGAGGCGGACTGGATCGTCTGGCTTCCCGGTGTGGTGCCGGGCCTGGCGGCGGCCTGTCGTGCCTTTTGTGGTACCGGTGAAGAGGCCCTGGTCAATCCACCGATTTATCACCATTTCTTCGACTCCCATGAAGCGCCCCGGCAGCGGCTCATCGAAGTCCCGTTGAAGCAGGTCGGACAACGACGCACCTATGACATCGAGGCGATGCGGGCAGCCTGTACCGACAAGACCCGTCTGCTGTTGTTGTGTTCTCCGCACAACCCGGTCGGCACCGTGTTCACAACCGAGGAACTTGCCGGAATAGGTGAACTCGCAAAAGAGCGTGATCTGATCGTGGTCTCGGACGAGATTCATTGCGATCTGGTTCTCGACGAAGCCGTCCGCCATGTGCCGACGGCACTCGCCTGTCCGGCCTTGGCTTCAAGGCTCATCACCTTGATGAGTGCCAGCAAGACCTTCAACATCGCCGGCCTCAACTGCTCGTTCGCGATCATTGCCGACAAGGCGCTCAGGGCGCGTTTCGCCGCCGGTTGCCGAAACCTCGTTCCGCCGGTACCCCCGCTGGCTTATGCCGCGACGCGTGCCGCCTACGCAAGCGGCCAGGGCTGGCGGCGACAGCTGATCACGTACCTGCAGGGAAATCTCGCTCTACTGGCCGAGCGAGTGGCGGAAATACCGGGCCTGACCCTGTTGCCGCTGCAGGCGACCTATCTCGCCTGGATAGACGCGACCGCGCTGGATCTCGATGATCCGCAAGCCTTTTTCGAAAAGCAGGGTGTAGGCCTGTCGAACGGCGAGCAGTTCGGGCAGTCGGGCTATCTCCGCTTGAACTTCGCCTGCCCACGCTCGATGCTCGAAGACGGTCTGTCGCGCATGTCGAAAGCCGTGGCCGGGCGCTAAGGGCTCGTCATGGTTTTGGTTGTGCGCTCTGCCGGCCCTGACGGGACGACAATGTCATGGTGAGCGCATCGATATCACGTTGGCGCATCACCGGTCGGAGAGGTCTATCGACGGTGGTAGCGGAATGCTCCCGCCGTCCAGCGATCGGATGAAATTGATCGTCATGCGCGCCGTGGCCCCCCAGAGGGTCTCGCCGTCGTAGGCGTCATAGACGATGATCGGGTGCAGGCGGGGGCCTTCAGGGTCTTTTTCACCGCGCGGCCGTATCGTCAGGTTGTTCCGGTCACGGAGCCAGTCCAGCGGAATAGTAAAAGCGCGCGCGACTTCGCTGGCCTGCAACTCGAGCGGACTGGGCCACTCCACCAGACCGACGACGGGTGTCACGCGGTAATTCGATATCGTGACGTAGGGGCCGAGTTCGCGAATCAAGGTGATGCGTCGCGGATCAAGCCCGATCTCCTCCTGTGCTTCGCGAACGGCGGTGGCGCCAGCGTCGGTATCGCCGCTGTCACGGGCGCCACCGGGAAAGGCGACCTGCCCGCTGTGGCGGTCGCGCTCGTCGGCGGCGCGGCGGATGAACAACAGATGCCAGGCGTCTTCTGCGCGGATCAGTGGCACCAGCACGGCCGCTTCACGCATCGGCAGACCGGCATCGGTGAAGCGGTCGTCGACGGCTTCGTCGCCGAGCGGCATGTCGGAATCGAGGTGGAGTCCTTCGTCGTCCTCGGAGTCGGGCGTCGGCGGTCCTGAGTTCATCGTCACAGTATAGGTCTGCTCGGTTCGGCCTCGCGGTAACGGCTGTGGCGAAGTGGTACGGGACTTGAAATGACGCTGCTCATGCACCGCGTCATTTTCTTGTTGAATCCATGCTGACAAGCATCCATTCAGGTGGTCGCCGCTGTTTCTCGCAGGTCGTTAGGGAAACATCTTCCATCAATTCCGGGCGGCTTTCGGCGAGGCGCTGGACGTTATCCGGACGGCACGTTGCCGGGTGTCTGATCGCGATCGTACTGCAAGGTTTCAATGCTGCCGAAGCAGCGTACTTCAAACCCTTGAAACCGTACCCGGACGGCTGGGATGCGACGGTGCTGTTCGGTGCTCAGGCCACTCGTGGGGCATCACGTACCAGCAGCCTCTCGGGGGCGACCGAATCGACGTACCGTGGCGGGCGCTGGGAAACCCTGTTCGAGTTCAAGGCGCTGAACAGTTCGTCCAGCGTGGCGGTCAAGCGACATGACGAGAACGGAGAGCCTGCGACTGACGCACTCGGTGAGCCGATCATGGATATCGTGCGCAAGCGCACCAACGATCGACGTTTCGCGAGTCTGCAGCCTCGATGGTCGTTTCGAGCTGAGCGGAACTACCTGTTCTCGATCATCGACTACGAAACCAACACGCCTGCCGACATTCACAGTTCGACACGCCAGATTGTCGGCGTCGGCTATCGCCTGTGGAGAGACAAGTCGAACTACCTCACCGCGGGTGTCGGTGTCGGTCGCAAGAGGCTCGAGCGGGAATCCGGTGAGGTGGACGAAGGCGGTATCGGCTACCTCGGACTGTCCTTCGTTCGAAAACTGGGCGAGCAAGCACGCTTTGAAGCTCGGTTCGATTCGGACTTCGGCGGCGAGAACCGGTTTACCGAACTCGACTTCGGCTTCACCTGGAAGCTGGCTTCGCCAGTAGCGATCAAGCTCGGCTACGAGGCAAGACAGAACAGCGATTTCAGAAACGCCGAGAATCCGTTCGACGAGAGTGTCGACGCGCGGGCGACGTTGAGTCTCGAGATCGATGTCTTGTAACGTACCGTGGCTGTCGGGCTGTCGGGCTGTCGGGCTGCCGGGCTGCCGGGTCGATCGGTTTGCCAGTCACGAAAGCCGAGCGCAGATCGAGTGCAGTTCGAGTGCGGGTTGTGCGCATCGCCCGTCCGCGCTCGACTGCATGAAGCATCAGCGTCCTGCACCGGATGTAACACGGCATATGTCGGGGCGCATATCAGGGCGAAGGCTTGTCCATTGCAGCGGCCGTCGGGGCATCCAGGTCGCGGAGCGCGAATTGCCGGCCCGTGAAGATGTCGCCGATGAGGATTCGTGTGCGTTCGAACCAGCCGGCGCTGAGCTCGCAGGCCGGGTCGTTCACCTCCGGGGGGCAAGCACGAGTGCCGTTCGCGTCAAGCGCGATATGCATGCCATAGACTGGACGAATCGTCGTGCCGTCGGGGTTGTCCGTCCAATCGAACATGCCGCCGCTGCTGGCGCCGAGAAGCTCGAGCATCAGTGACGGCAGGCGATAGAGTGGCAGCTTGCCAACGTCGATCGGGCCGCGCTTGCCATCGATGACGATCAGCGGTGTGGTCACGAGTTGCTCGAGCTGTTCACCGCTGAAGTCTTCTCTCGATTCCGGCAGACCGAGGACGTCGTCATAGACCCCGTAGTTGGGTCCGAGGAACGGCACATGGTCACCGAAGGCGACGATGAGTGCTTCCGGATCCTCGCGGCGCAACGTCTCGACACGAGACATGAAATCGCGTGACTTGTACCAGATCTGGTTGATGTAGCCATTGAGCAAGGGCGCTTCGCGACCGGGTGCAACCTGATCGGGGTAGGCTTTGCTGCCGGGAAATGGCAGGTGACCGTGATAAGTCAGCATGTAGTTGAACAGCGGCTTCGCATCAAGCGGACCGAGCTGTTCGAAAACCTGGTCGAAGTAGCTGTGATCGAGCAGGAAGTTGCCGACCGAATCGCTCATGTCGAAGTCGGCCTTGCTCAAGTATTCGTCGAAGCCGGTCAAGCGGTAGGCGTGCGTCCGGTTCCAGAAGCCCGGAACATTGGGGTGCGATGCCACTGTGCGATAGCCCGCCTGACGCAAGACGTCCGGCAGACAGGGCACGGGGCGGCGCAGCCAGCCCTCGAAGAACACGGCGTTTTCCGTGACGGGATAGCCACAGAGAACTTCGAACTCGGCATTCGCGGTGTACCCGCCGAACACCGGAGATAGTGCGATCGAATTGCCCGTCTTGGCCCACAGGGCGCGGAAATCGGCCGGGAAGGGGTCTTCGGGTACCCACTCCCGACCGAGCGTCAGCGGATCGAAGAACGATTCGAGCACGATCACGTGAACGTTTCGCTGATCGATGAGCGTGTCCGGTGGCCGCCGTTCGAGGTCACCGAGAGCCGCAACGACTGCCGCCTCGGAAGGTGTCTTGCCGACCTTGGCAAGCGTTCTGACCGACTCCTGAACGAGGTGCAGGGCCAAGCCGCGGCGCTTGAAGTTCTCGGGCTGATTCCAGACCGAGTTGCCGAATCGAGCGTCGAGCGCCTCTCGAACCGGCTGCGGATAGAGCACGCCTAGGGAAAAAACCACGGCAAGAGAGCCGAGGGTCAGCCAAGTGAGGAGCGAGCGCCAGCGAACGAAGCACAGCAAGGCGATGAGCGGTGCTGTCAAGATGGCGACGACAGCTACCCTGCTCCAGCCTTCGGCAAGGTGATACAGGTTGACCACGTTGATGAAGTCGTCGGGGCTCGCCGGCGTGCCGAGTACTGCGAGCTTGCCGCCGTTCGACAACTGGAAGCCGACGATCGTCAAAAGGGAGACGACCAGCGCACCACCGAGCCTTTGCGTCAACGCATAGATGATTGTCGCAATAGCAAGATTGCCAAGGTAGTCGCGGAGCCAGAATCGATGATCGAGATTGCTCCCGAAGAATGTGTCGAGCGCGAGCCGGAGCGCCCAGCTCAAAAGGAGAATCGCGAGCGCCAGCAATGCGAGATCGCGCACGGGCTTCATCGGGGAGATGGCGTCGCCCCTTCCTGAATATCTCACCGTATCGCCTTACTGGCCGCTCGTCATCGGATCGCCCGTCAGCGTCTGTCCGAGCTTTCGAGAGCGTCGGTCAGGCGCGCGAGCAGTGAACCGTCGCGGGCGTTGCTGACCAGACCGGACGGCAAGTCTGAGAATGCACTGACCAGCGACAGCACGACCGCAGAACAGTAAGGAATGCTCTGCACGATCAGCAACGTCATCCACAAGCGCGTATCGGCGAGGTAGGCGTCATCACGCAAGCCGATGGCGAACGCTGCCAGTATCAATGCGGTCGCGAACAGAAGCTCCTCACGCGCATCGGTGAAGGCCTTCAACAGCGTGTGGCTGGACGCGTTCTTCGGGGTTCTGAAGAAGCCGACCGAGGTGGTTCTGAGCCCTTCGAGCATGGCTCGGGCAATGGTGTGCGATACCGCAAGCCCGGCTATACCGGCCGCGATGCTCTGGGTCAGACTCGCGCGCATGCGCCAGCGGTAGAGCACCAGCATCTTCGAGAGTTTGAAGACGAAGAAGGCGATAGGCAGCAGGCTGAGAATGACTTCCGGCGGGGTCAGCACATGCGGGTACAGAATCATCAATACCGAGAATGCCAGGGCGACGATATTGAATCCGAGGCTCAGACCATCGGCCATCCAGGGCAGCCAGCCGGCAATGAAGTGGTAACGCTGGCCGGAGGTCAGCTTCGAGCGTGACAGGGACAGGAAGTAGCGCATGTGGTGGCGCAGGATCAGCACCGATCCGTAGGCCCAGCGGAACCGTTGCTTCTTGTAGTCGAGGAAGTTGTCGGGCATCAGGCCCTGGCCCTGCGAGCGCGGGATGTAGTGCGCGCGGTGGCCATCGGCCAGGATACGCAAGCCGAGTTCCGCATCTTCAGTGATGCACCACTCCGACCAGCCTTCGACCGAATCGAGCGTGCTGCGCCGAACGATCGTCATGGTGCCGTGCTGGATGATGGCGTTGCGGGCGTCCCGATTGACCATGCCGATCCCGAAGAAGCCGGCGTATTCGCAGTAGATCATCGACTTGAAGAGACTCTCGTCGCCGTCGCTATAGTCCTGCGGGCCCTGGACTATCGCTACCTTGTCGTCGTCGAACAACGGCGTGCAGTCGCGGAGCCAGTCTGGCGAGACCACGTAGTCACTGTCGATCACGGCGACCAGATCGGCATCCGCCGCCGTGTGCGCCAGAGCAAAATTGAGCGCTCCGGCCTTGTAGCCGTCGAGCGGATCGACGTGGAAGAAGCGGAAGTTCGACTCCTGTCGGTCGCACCACGCCTGTACAGGCTGCCACAGCGCCGGGTCGCGGGTGTTGTTGTCCACCACGATGACTTCATAGTCGTCGTGATGGAGCCTGCGCAGGGCGGCAAGCGTGTTGATGACCATGTCCGGTGGTTCGGCATGGATAGGCACGTGAATGGAGACCTTGCGGTGCGTGTACGGCCGGTCAGGATCAGGTGCGGGTTTCTCGGGCCGTCGCGCCCAGATGGACTCGGCCCATTCGTGAGCCTCGGCAAGCAGCACCAGCGTGATGCAGAAGGCGGCCGACAGCAGACCGATGCCGACCACGACCTGTTCCCACGACAGGTACTTCCTCGAATAGTCGTAGACCAGCCAAACCACCGCGGTGGATATGGCGTAGGAGACCAGCACCAGGAAACCACGACCGCCATGCACGAGACCGCGGCTGTCTCTGAGCAGGAGCGTGAGTATCAGGATGGTGAAAGCGAGCGAGAAGCCCGCGAGCGCTGGCCACTCGGGCACCGGCGTAACCGGTGCGCTGAACGGAAACTTGGCTTCTCGCTTCGCATCGAAGATGCCCCAGTAGCGGCCGACAGCGCCCTCCGCCGTCTTCCACACCTGGTCAAAGGCCTCGAGCACGAAGTATTCGGCGTCGCGCGCGTCGGCCTCCTGCAGGAATCGGCGCAGGAACTTGGCCTGGTTCTGCAACGAGGGCTCGGCGCCGCCGCGCTGTCGCCCTTCGCTAGGCCAGCCGACTTCACCGAGAATCACTCTCTTGTCCCAGAACTGACGCCGCAGATCGTCGTAACGTTCGAACACGTACTTGTGCGCGCCGTTTGCCGGAATGCCTTCCCAGTAAGGCAGGACGTGTGCGGTCACATAGTCGACATGCTCGGCGAGTTCGGGGTTCTTCAGCCAGATGTCCCAGGTTTCGGCGACAGTTACCGGAATGGGGGCGACGATGGCCTTGACCTGATCAACGTAGGCGGCGAGTTCCTTGGCGGTGAGTTCGCGGCGGAGAAGCGCTTCGTTGCCTACGACGATACCTTTCACGGCGCGGCCGAACTCAGGCTGTATGCGCGCCAGTGTCTCGATCTCGCGACGGTTTCGTTCGAGATCCGAGGAGATCCAGACGCCGACCATGACATTGAGACCGAGCGGGCGGGCAAGCCGCGGCACCGCCTCGAGCGTGCCTTCGACGGAGTAGGTGCGGACGGCCCGGACCCGGCCGGAGAGCAGCTTCAGATCACGTTCGATCTGGCGTTCGCTCGGATAGTCGGTCGTCTCTGGATTCTGGTTGGCCCGGAACGGCGAGAAAGACACGCCCTGGATGGTTTCGGGCCACGCGGGAACGTAGTCGGGACGGTTGAACAATGCCCACAGCGCGAGCAGCAGAGTACCCACGAGGGTCAGCAGAATCCAGGAAGCTCGGTCGATCGTGAACAAGTGCATTTCCCTGACACCGGTCTGGCGTCATCATCCTGACGTGTGTTTGTAACGAAGGTCGGGATTGTGTCGTTGCGGGCCGACTATCGTGTCAAGAAACGGCCGTCAAGATCAATGAATCTTGTTAAATATGTCGGCTCGGTACTGTCGAGTTCATCAAGTTGTCATGAACGGGTGTGCTGGCATGGAGAGTCGAGTCATGAGGGGCTGGATCATGAAGAGCTGGTAGCTGCCCGCTGCTTGCGCCGCGTCGGTAGACTCGGCGCTGCTCTGTTTCGGAATACCGGCATGCTGATATCCAATCTCGAATTCCTGCCAGACCGAAAGGTCATGCGGCATCTTGGACTCGTGCAAGGCAGTTCGGTTCGCTCTAAGCATGTCGGGCGGGACATCGCCGCAAGCTTCAAGAACATCTTCGGTGGTGAACTGCGCGGTTACACCGAGCTGTTGCACGACTCGCGTGAAGAGGCGACCGAACGCATGCTCGAGCAGGCGCGGAGCATTGGCGCCAATGCCGTCCTTAACGTGCGTTACAGCACCTCGAGCATCGCGGCCGGTGCTGCCGAGATCTTTGTCTACGGTACCGCTGTGGAGCTCGACGGCTGATGTACGAAGCGGCATTCTTCCTCTTGTTGCTGTTGCTCGGTTACGGATTCGGACGACTCGCCGAGCGTCGTCATTTCGCGCGGCTGGTGGTGCGTGAACGCGAGATGAACACGCTGCCCGCGATCGCGAGTCGGTATCCGCCGACCGACCGGGCGTATGCGCAACATCTCGTCGGTGGCAATGTTGTCGTGTCCTCTGACTATTTCAAGTCATTCGTCGCCGGACTGGTCAACATATTTGGCGGACGTGTCGCACCTTACGAATCCTTGATCGACCGCGCGCGGCGCGAAGCGGTCTTGCGGATGAAGGACGAGGCGCATGGCTTGCAGGCGACGTACGTCTTCAACGTCAAGTTCGAGACGACGCGCATTGCCGTCGGCCGCACCGGTGCGATGGAGGTGCTTGCGTATGGCACCGCGATGATTCCGTCCACAGGCGATAGCTGACGATGGACTACGAGAACCGACAGGCACCTGAAGGGATCAACACCGACGCCGAGCATCCCTTGCGTCTGTTCCTCCGACTCGCGTTCGCCGCCGTGGCTTTGTTGCTCATCATCGTTCTCGTCCTGCAGTTCAGTGGCGGCTGGCTGGCCAAGCGCATTCCGTTTCGTACTGAACAGGCGATCATCGAGAAGATGGGTATCGACTTCGGTGACGAGGCCGATTCGGCAGAGATTCTCGATTATCTGAATTCGCTGGCGCAGCGGCTGCTGACGAACATGCCGCGGCGGGAAAGCCTGGACGTGGTGGTGCACTACAGCAGCGACGAGACGTTCAACGCCTTCGCAACGATCGGCGGCAACCTGCTTTTCTATCGGGGTCTCCTGGAACGTATTCCGCACGAGAACGCCCTTGCCATGGTGCTGGCCCACGAGATTGCGCACGTGTTGCATCGCGACCCCGTCGCCGGGCTCGGCGGCGGGGTGGCCAGTACCGTGGCCATCGCGGTGCTGAGCGGTAACGCCGGCAGCGGTGTTGCCGGTAAGGTGATCGGGCGCGCGGGCGTCCTTGGCGGTATGGAATTTACACGACGCATGGAGCGTGAAGCCGATCGGGCCGGGCTAGCCGCGGTTGCTGCCGTATACGGGCATGTTGCCGGTGCAGAAGCGTTGTTTCAGCTCGTCGCCGATCAGCGCGGCGAGAGCAAGGTGCCTGCCTGGCTCGCACGTTTCACGAGCACGCATCCCCTGGATGCGGATCGTATCCGTTCGATCGCCCGTCATGCAGAAGAGTCGGGATGGTCGGACGAAGGCGTGGTCACGCCGCTTCCTGCAGGCTTTGACGAGTGGCTAGAGTCCGGATCCTGATATCGACTCGGGAACGACGAATGAGCGCGCCCCCGGCCGCTGCGAAAACCTGACGGCCGGCCGGGTATTTGTACCGGGCAAGGGCCAGTATCCGGCAGATGGGTTTTTCCCCGTGTCCATGTGCGCCCGCCAGACGAACAACGGCTAGCGGCACCCGATATCAGGTTGACGTGTCACTGTGCTCTTCGTTGAGCCAGCGGTCGATCAGGAACCGTGCGATGGAGTCTGATCGGGGGAGCTGCAGGGCGAAGCGTTCGTCGCCCCAGCTCCCGAAGCTTCTGAGTTCCTCGCGGGTAAACCAGCGCGCATCGGCCAGTTCGTGCGGATCGATGACGATATCGCGCGAGGTGGCAATCGCTTCGAAGCCCAGCATGATCGAACGCGGAAAGGGCCAGGGCTGGGAGGCGATGTAGCGCACGTCACGGGTGGTGATACCGCTCTCCTCGAACACTTCTCGTTGCACGCCCTGCTCGAGCGACTCACCCGGTTCGATAAAGCCCGCGAGCGTCGAGAAGACGCCGTCCGGCCAGGCGGGACTGCGGCCCAGCAAGCAGCGCGCCGGATGGCCGTCGGCCGGCGGATCGACGACCAGCATGATGACGGCGGGATCAGTCCTCGGAAATGCGCTGTGCGCGCCTTCGGGGTTGTCGCATATCCTGATGTGTCCGCCATTGCGGCTGGCCAGCGCCCGCCCGCACTGCTCGCAGAAGCGCGCGTGTTCCTGCCAATAGACCAGCCCGCGGGCATACGCGAGCAACGAACCTTCTTCGCTCGACAGCCGTGGACCGACGACGCGAAGATCGGCGAACTCGGCCTGGACCGATGAACCGTCGGGATTGGTCGCCTGCTGCGCCAGGGAAAGGCGAGCATCGTCGTCCAGACTGCTGACCGAGCTCGCGAACCAGGCGACTTTGTCGAGCAAGCCCAGGAAGATGGTATCGGCTGACGGCAGTTCGACATTGCCGGATACCGAGGCGAGCCGAACCTTACTGCCACCATCGACAGGCATGTTGACCAGCAAGGTTCCACGCCAGACCGGTATCACGCGACTCGTCGGAGCGTCCTTCAGTACTTTCAATGCAGCGTCGTCCCGACGCAGGTGATCGCTGCGATCGAGAGAGCCGTGCGTATAGAACATGTATGACGCACCGGGGAAGCGGGCCCGAGAGTATAGGTCGGTCGGTACCGCTCATCGTGATCCCCACACGGCACGATGTAACCGCCGTCGCTGTCCACCCGAACGTGGAAATCGTGGATCTGGTGCAGCTCGGCTACTGGCCGATGACGTAGACTCGCCTGCCCGTTGCCCGAGCCCGGAACTGTTCATGCGTCTTGCCGCTCTCGTCGGTGTACTGCCGGCGCTGTGTCTTTCGTCGATTGTCATTGCGGCTGAGGATCCGGGTGAGATCACAAGGGCCGTGACGTCTGGCCCCTCGTTCACGGCCCGCCCGAGATGGGAAGTCGGTGTCGGCGGTGGTTACTTCTCGGGCCATGATTATCCGGCCTCCAACGACCCGAATCGTCGTGCACTCGCACTGCCGTACTTCATCTATCGAAGCTCGGTCTTGAGGGTTGGCGGTGGCGGCATACGTGCCGTGGCGGTGGAAAGGCCACGAATACGGCTCGATGTCTCGTTGGGCGCGTCGCTCAGCGCGCGCTCCGAAGGCAATGGTTTGCGTGCGGGCATGCCGGATCTCGATTTCCTGTTCGAACTCGGTCCACAGCTCGAAATCAGCCTGCTCGATCGGGAGGTGGCGAGCGGCGGACGGCTGCAGCTCGAATTCGCAACCGAACTGCGCGCCGTTGTCGCGACTGATTTCCAGGGAATCCACAGCCAGGGTTTCGTTGCCGAACTCTCTGTGTCCGGCGCGCGGCGAAGGGTCGCGGGGTCTGGCGTGGATCTGTTGGCGAGTCTCGGTGTCACCTATGCAGACGAGCGACTGCAAGACTACTTCTACGAAGTCGACGCCCGCTATGCCCGTCCGGGAAGGCCTGCCTACAACGCGAGAGGTGGCTACCTCGGTAGCGAACTGTTCATCGGAGCGGCGCTTCGTCCGAGCCAATCGTTGCGAGTCTTCCTCGGTGTACAAAGCGGCCTGTATGCGGGCGCGACTAACCGTGACAGTCCACTGTTCGAGACCACCAGCAGCACTGGCATCGCCGCCGGTTTCGCATGGACAATCGCTCAGAGCGAGCGCCTGATCGACGTCATCGAGGTCGACTGAGCCGCTTGCCTTGCCGGCCAACGCCTGCATCCGCGCGTCAGAGTTCCTCGTCGACGAATATCACATGGCGGAAGTGGTGCTGGTCTTCGAAGCTTGCGCCGAGTGCGCCGATCAACAGGCTGATCGATGCGCTGAAACTTGCCATCTTCATCCGTTCTGTCCAGCCGACCGCATCGCTTTCGAGAGCGCTTGCGGCAGCCCATGAGGCGATGAGCGCGTTCTCGAACAACGTGCAGGTGGCCAGGAGCGCAAGCAACAGGGCGGCTGACCAGGTCGTTGCAAGGCCAGTCACCACGATCAGCAAGGCCGCGCTGCGCGTGACGATCAGCTGCTCGCTGAGCTGCCGGTGGCGGCTCAGCAGGAGTTGCTGACGATGCACGACGAAAGTCGTCGTCAACGCGAGCACGAACAGCGAGGTCAGGGCAAGTGTCCAGGCGGACTGCGACAAGCCGAGATCCCAGCCTTCGGCTGTCATCAGGAGAACGGCGAGCGTTGATACCGCAGCCGTGCTCAGTCGACTCAGCCGCTGGGGAAATTCCCAGGGCCGCGCCGCGCGAACGGCATCCGCGATTTCGCCGCGATTGATGTTGATGGCCTGCAGGACAAAGCGCCAGCGCGAGCTCGCTGGGCCGGCCGCGTCCTCGAGCCGCGTATCGGCGATCTCGCGAAACGCCTGGCCGAGATCGACAAGGTCGCGCTCGTCAAACCGCTGCATCGCATCGAGATCGCCTGGAGCTTGCGGGTGATGCAACAGGTGCTGACGATCCGGTGAGGCGGGCAAGCCGGCTATGTGGGCCAGTGCATGCATCATCAATGTGGCAAGCCTGTCGACGACGGTATCCGTCGTGTTGCCGTTACCGACCAGGCGGGCTGTCGAAATGACCGCCGCGTCCAGCGGCCGACTCAGGGCGGCCAGCGCGAACGGTCGGTAGCGGGCGATCAGTTCGTCGGCGGTGATCAGCAAGGTCACGTCCTGCTCGTCGGCACCTCTGATCTCGGCGGCCTGGCGCAACAATTCGCTCGATTCCTCACGGCGAAACTCACCGATATCACGCCTCTGCGTCGTGCCTACTCGCCAGAGAAAGCCTGGAAACCAGTGACGGAGATCCTGTCCGAAACGACGAATCGCCTGCGTCGTCAGCTGCCGCGTTTCCGCATCCATGCGGCCGGCGATGATGATGCCGATGTCGAGTGGAGGAGGGTTGTCTAACTCTGTCATGACGGGTCATGCAGGGAGTTGGCGTCGAATGCGCGCGAGCGCGAGAGAGGTGATCAGACGTCTGAGATCAGCACGCAACCTGGCGAGTTGCAACAGCTCCTGTTCGGGCGCTTGCGAAGTGAAACGCAGAGCGTACAGGGCATTGCCTATTCGGGCGATACGTTCGCCTTCAACCGGCAGTGCGGCAGCCGCCCGCCCGATGTAGCTCTGCCCGCGTTCGTCCGGTTGGCGAACGATGTGCTGAGCTTCCAGCGCCGCGGTAAATCGACGCCAGGCGGCTTCGACCGGTGGCAGCCCGTTGTGGCGACGCAGTTCAGGCACGCGCAGTACCGCCAGGCACCACAGTCCAGCGGACGCCAGCACGAGTGCAACGAGCTGCCACGGTGCCGGCTCGGGCAGGCCGAGCCGCTTCCAGAAGGCGCTCTGGCTGTCGTTGTCGAAATCGACCACGAGGCGCTGCCACGCATGATTGACCGCGTCCCAGCGCAGATTCACGCTCGCAAGCCAGCTGCCGCCCAACCGCGGGACGAGCGCGCTGTCCGGCAAGGCCGCTGCCAGGTCGTGTTCGATACGTGAAGGCGCGACGGCTCCGGTCGGTTCGAAGCGCTGCCAGCGATCATCGATCCAGGCTTCTGCCCAGGCATGGGCATCAGACTGACGGACGATCATGTAGTCACCGTTCATTTCGCCACCGAGGTAGCCGGTGACAACCCGGGACGGAATGCCGGCCGCACGCATCATGACCACGAACGCAGCCGCGTAGTGCTCGCAAAAGCCCTCCTGCGTGTCGAACAGGAACTCATCGACCGGAGAGTCGCCCAGCAGTCGGGGCGACAGCGTGTAGCGAAAAGGTTCTTCGCTGAATCGCTGCAGCACGGCATGAGCGTAGGCGCTGTCGTCGGGTTGGCTTGCGCGGAGTTGGACGGCAAAGTCCAGGGTCCGTGGATTCCTGCCGGCGAGTGCAAGCGACGTATCGCCGGGAGCGCGAGCGTAAGTGTTGGCCGCACCTGGCAATGAACGCTGTCGATAGCGGACGAGCGACGAGACGGGCTTGTCAGCGATCAGCTGACCGTCGTGTGTCAGTCGAGCGAGAGGCGCTTGTGGTCGTTCGGATACGATTGTACGTGCAGGCAGGGACAAGGGTGCTTCAAGGGCGAACATCCAGTCTTGTCGGTGCGGCTGCAGCATGACGGTGTAGTCGATACCTCCCGGTGTCGGCTCGCGCTCTCGAGGATCGAGTGACACATAGTGACGTACCGGGCTTGCGCTCCAGCGTCGACCATCGAACTCGTTCAGGACTGGACCACGCCAGTATCGCAAGGCGGGTGGTGGAATGGTGTCGGCATCGTCGAACTCCACTCGAAAGGCCACCGCTCCGGATTGTGAGAGCGCGCCGATGCTTCCCGGTGTCATCGAATCTGACAGCCCGGTCGTCGCCATGGAGTCTTCGGGCAGGGACCACAACGGCCCGGGCAGGCGTGGGAACACGAAGAACAGGAGGGTCGCCAGCGGCAAGCCTTGCAGGAGCAGCTTGCCGACCAGTCGCAGGCGCGCAGCCGTCGCACTCTGACGCCCGGGCTCGCGCATGACCACCAGTGCATTGCCGAGAGCAAAGACTGCAGGCAAGGTCACGAGCGCCGAGATCAGGCTCTGCGAATAGAAGTACTGGGTCAGGAGCAGGAAGGCGGCGAGACACAAGAGCAGCGTGGTGTCGCTCGTTCGTCTGACTTCGGCGAACTTGGCGGCAACCAGTACGAACAGGAAGGCGACGCAGGGATCGCGGCCGAGGAAGTAGCCATAGTCGAAGCGAATGAGAAGGGCCGCCACCGCGCCAAGCGTGCTTAACGCGAGCGGTGACAGCAGTCGCTCGCAGAGTGCTCGACGGGGACGGTGCAGATCGTGGAGTCGGAGGCCGACTACGGCGGCACCTAGCGCGCTGATCCAGATCGGCAGGTGCACCAGGTGCGGCAGCTGAACGAGCAACAACAGCGCGGCGAGCGCGTGCAACGTCCGAAACTCGAGGTTGCGGCGTCGATCGGCGCGGGACGAGAACAGCCTCTTGCCGAGGTCAGGCTCGCGGTGCTCAGTCTCGTGATCTGCAGGCTCGCGGCTCGCAATCGTCGGTGCGCTCATCGAACTTTCATGACGCCGAGCGCGGATTGCCGTGCAAGGCCAGTGCGGTCAGCGCGGCCTGCCGCTGAACGGGTCCGCGGGCGCTGGCCAAGCGGGCGGTCGGCAGATCGAGCGAATACTCGTTGTCGCCAGCTTCGGCGGCCAGTACCCAGGCCGTCAGGCGGGAGAGTTGCGCTTCGGTGCCGATCAGCCGGGTGCTGGCCAGCGTCAGCGTCGTTTGTCCGCAGCCACTGTCGGCTTCGAACAAGCGCACATGCAAACCCTGCCCCCTGGCCAGACTCTTCCAGGCGATGGTGCCGGGTTCGTCGCCGGGCAGGTAAGGTCGTAGTCCGGCAACATCGCCGCGACGGGCGCGGTGCGGACTTCCGAACTTGGGCGTGGATGGCTCTGCAGGCAATATCGGTGCGTCTGCTTCGGGCGCCGGAAAGACGATGCCTTGCACGTCGGCGTGGAGGTAGCTCCAGGCATTCCAGAGACCGAGCGGCCAGTCACTCTCGAGGGTCAGCCGTCCGAGCGACTGATGGCCCCGCAGCGTTGTCGGCAAGAGCAGCTCGGCCTTCTGTTCGCTCTGCGCGACAACGTCACTGCTGACGCTGGCAGGTGGTCTTGTGCTTGTCTTGCGCGTTGCCAGGCGGAGACCGTAGCGCGCCAGACGCGTGGGGTTTTCGAGTGTGGTGACGAACGAGAGTGACTTGCCTGCAAAGGTCGTCGACGTATCGATGCGGCGTATGACCATGCCGGCCAGATTCCGGTAGGTGCTGAGGAGCGTTGCCGAGTAGAGGCCTGTCAGCAGGAAGCACAACGCATAGCCGAGACTGAGGGCATAGTTCACCGATGCGATGAGCATGATGAACAGCGCGCCGAGGAAGGCCCAGCCTCGCCGGGTCGGCAGGATATAGATGCGTCGATGTTCGACCACGAGCGGCAGTGCATCTTCGGCACGGGTTCGAAAAACCCGTTGCCGGAAACTCGCAAGCGTTGCGGGCTGCGTGGCTGTGCCGAGACCGTCGGCTGTCGGATCGAGGCGCACGCGCGACTCACGGCATGACGACGCGATCGAGGATGACCTCGGCCGCGTGCCGCCCGGTGCTGACCCGCCCGGTCAGGCGATGACCAGCCAGGGCCGGAAAGACGTCGTGAACATCGTCCGGCAAGACATGTCCACGCCCGTTCAGCAGAGCGAAGGCGCGACTGAGGCGAAGCAGCGCGAGTCCGGCGCGCGGGCTCAATCCGACATCGCCCTCGCGAGTGGCGAGGAGCAGCGCCTGGGCATAGTCGAGCACGGGCGCGGCTACGTGTACCGCATCGGCTTCGGCCATCCAGTGCGCCAGCAACTGCGGGTTGGCGCAGGGCTCGAGTTCGGCGATGTGTGCACGGCGATCGCCGTGCTCGAGCAACGCACGTTCGCTGGCGGGGTCCGGGTAGCCGATCTCGATGCCCACCAGGAATCTGTCGAGCTGTGATTCGGGCAGCGGATAGGCACCGAGCTGATCGGCTGGATTCTGGGTCGCGATGACGAAGAAGTCCTCGCTCAGCGGGTAGCTTGTTCCATCTACCGACACCTGTCGCTCCTCCATTGCCTCGAGCAGCGCACTTTGCGCCTTGGGTGGTGCCCGATTGATCTCGTCAGCCAGCAATACGGACGTGAAGACTGGGCCGTGACGAAACTCGAAGCGACTGTTGACGGTATCGAAGATCGATACCCCGACGATATCCGCGGGTAAAAGATCGCTGGTGAACTGGATTCGGGACCAGGGTAGCCCGAGGCTTGCGCCCAATGCCTGTGCCAACGTTGTCTTGCCGACGCCTGGAACGTCCTCGATCAGTAGATGCCCGCGAGCGAGAAGGCAGGCCAGAGAAAGTGCCACCTGCTCGGACTTGCCGAGCAGAACGCGTTCGAGCTGATCGAGAACCGCCTGCAGTCCGGTGTCGCCTGGCGGCAGGAGGTCGGTCACGGCAGCGGTACGGGTCATGGCGTTCGGCATGCGGGTTGGGGCGGAAATGACGGTCAACCGCTGTTAGCGGCCAGTGACGCCCTGTCTGTCGCGCCGAGGCATGTTTGTGTGCCCGTTCGAAAATTCGTTCAGCGCGTGTCGACAGGCGTTTGCAGCTTGGACAGGCGACTGGATATCAGCGATTCACTTGTGTCGGCAAGCCCGTTGTTATACTCGGGGTCTTCCCTTTGCAGGTCTGTCGACGCCGCCCATGCGTGTCAAGCACCTTCTGAAGTCCGCGCCTCATCAACACAGGGACGCGCACGTGCGTCTCGAGTTCATCGAAACTCTCGATTCGAGTAACGATGAGGCGGCCGAAATGCTGGCAGATAGCGCGCTTCGCGATACCGAAAGCGAGGTTCGGGTTGCCGCCATCGGCCGCATTGTCGACCTGGCTGTCCTGCGTGAATTGCTCGATGCAAACGGTGATCACGGCGAAGTGATCCGGGAAGCTGCCGAGAAGCGCCTGGGTGAACGCATCGAATCAGGTGAAGTCAGCGATGTCTCGATACGAGCCTTGCTCGAATCGCATGCTGACCAGCTTGCTGTCCGCGTGGCGGGCGACAGTCCTCATGCTGAACAGCGTGCCTTCGGTCTGAACGCCCTCGACGACGAGACTTCGCTGGTAGCGGTCATTCAACAGTCCCGCCTGCATGATGCGCGTGTTGCCGCGGCGACTCGATTGACGCGTCACGACACCATTCGGAGTGCCTTGGTGGCCTGTCGATCGCGCGACAAGGAAGTGGCAAGACTCCTTCAACAGCGTCTCGATGCGGAAGCCACTGCCGAGGCTGAGCGCATTGCGACTCGGCATGCGGTCAGCAGTACGCTGGAAAGCATGCAGCAACTGGCGCAGGCCGTCTGGTCACCCCAGTCTGCCGGCAAGGCGCAGATGTTGCGAGAGCGGTGGGCACAGATCGATCCTGACGAGACGGCGGCACAGGCGGAAGTCTTCACTGCGGCCGACGCCGCGGTTCGTGAGGTCATCGACAATCATGAACGAAGCGCCCGGCCGCAGCTTGCAACTGCTGTTGAGGTTGCGCCGAATGCCGCCGTGGCGGCCGACAGCGAGGTGGCTGTCGCCCCGGAAGCCGTTGTGAGTGTGACCGCCGAGCCGGCTCAGCCGGTTCCCGAGCCGGACAGCGCAGCCGTGGCCCTTGCCGAGAGCCTCCGGGAGCTGGACATCGCGAGCCTCGTAGCCGCCATCGACGCGAGCGATGCAACTTCTGACTCGGAAGTGGCCGGCGCCCTGCGCGCACATGCACGCGCTGTGGCGGTACTGTTCGACCCGCCGTTCGACCATCAGCGAGCGCGCCCGGCGGCATTGAAGGCCCGTATCAAGCGGGTGGCGGCACTTCTCGACACCCGCACACTGGTGCCGGGTCTCGAACTGTCGACGCATGCCTACGTGACCGCACTGTCGCTGCATCATGACGCACTCGTCGATCGGCTCGGCAAGTCCGAACAGGAGTCGGCCGATCGGGTAAAGGCCACGCATCGGCAGTTTGCAGCGCTTGGCGGGATAATTTCTGAAGGCAAGTGGGCGCCGGCCATCAGCTTGCTGCGGCGCCTTCAGAAGAAGCTCTCGGCAATGGAGCCGACCGAGCGCTCGACGCTCGATGACAAGCTTGCGCGTGCCGAAAAGCAGCTGGCTGAAATGGGCGACTGGCAGGACTTCGCCGCGCGGCCGAAGCTCGAGGCTTTGTGTGTCGAGATGGAGGCGCTGACGGCAAAAGGGCTCGACGCGCCGAAGCTTGCCAAGGAAGTGCGCGATCTCCAGGCGCAATGGAAAGCGCTCGGACCGAGCCGTGCGGCCAACGAACTCTGGCCGCGCTTCAAGACGGCAGGCGATGCGGCCTACGAACCCTGCAAGGCGTACTTCGCCCAGAAGAACGATGAGCGACAGGGCAAGATGACGGCGCGCCGCGCGATCTGTGAAGCGCTGGAGGCGGATATCACGATGCTCGGTAGCGCCATGCCCGTTGCGCGCGACAAGGTGCCGGATCCTGCGACCGAGACAGCTGAGACAGCTGAGACAGCTGAGACAGCCGAGACGGCCGAGACGGCCGAGACGGCTGAGACGGGCGATGCGGCCGACACCAGCGGCGCGCCTGATGCGGTGGAATCGGCCGGGACGGTGCCTGTCACCGAGGCTGAAGCGCTTGTCACCGACACGCCGCCAGCGGCCGAGGCGGGTGGTGCTTTGATCGAGACGGTGGGCGTCGGACCAGCGCCTGACTGGAAACTGATTCAACGTCGGGTCAGTGATGCCAAGCGGGAGTGGAGTCAGAACCGCGTCTCTGACCGAAAGCCCGACCGCAAGCTCGAGGCGCGTTTCTCGGCTGCACTCAAGCCTTTCGAATCGGCACTGAAGCGCCAGTACGTGGTGAACGAGAGGGCCAAGAAGGAGCTCGTCGAGAAAGCCGCTGCACTTGCTTCGGGAGAAATCACGCAGCACGTTGCCAACCAGGCCAAGACTTTGCTTTCGACGTGGAAGCTGGTGGGAATCGTGCCGCGCCGCGTTGATCAGAAGCTCTGGGAATCCTTCAACGGTCACCTCGGCACGATCTTCAAGCATCAGCAAACAGTCGCCCGCGAGAAGCGGCGTGCCGGCTTCGAACATGTCGATCGTGCCCGCGCGATCGCGAAAGAGCTCCGCACGCTCGCGCGCGGTGACAAGCTCGATGAAGCAGCAGTCCAGTCACTTGTTGACGAATTCAATGCGCTGCCGGACTTCCCCGATCGTGATCGCCGAGGTCTTGAACGCGACTTTCGGGGCGCGCTCGATGCCACGGCACGTGTTCAGGAGAACGCCGGCAAACGTCGACATCAGGCCGAGCGGGAGGAGCGTCAGCGTCTGATAGAGCTCTGCGAGCGCCTTGAGACCGCTGTCGAGACGTCCTCGACAGACAGTGCTGACGCCAACTCGACCTTGATCGAAGATGTCAGGCACGGTTGGGAGGCCAGCGATATCCGTCTCGGCCGGGAAATTGCGGTCAGACTCGAGGCGCGTCGCGATGCGGCACTGGCCTTGCTGGAAAACGGTGCACAATACGACTATTCCGTCAACGAGGAGATCCGCCGTGATCTCTTGATCAGGATGGAAGTGGCCGCCGATATCGAAACACCCGCAGAGGACAAGGCCAGGCGTATGAGGTTTCAGCTGGAAAACCTGCAGGCCGGCATGACCTCGGCGGCGGTAGCCGACCGGAAGACGACGCTGGCCGCGCTCGAAGAGGACTGGCTGGCGGCCGCGCCGGCGAGCCTGCGCGTGCACGGCGCGCTGCAGTCGCGGTACCTGAAAGCGATGGGACGATGATCGGCGGTTCGTTCTCGCAAGCGATCACGTGACGACAACGCCGACGCCGGCAGCGCTCGAACGAGCCATTCGTGACGGGGAGTTCGTACTTCACTATCAGCCGAAGATCTCTCTGGCAACGGGCTCGGTGGTTGGCGCGGAAGCCCTGGTTCGCTGGAATGTCGGTGCGACTATCGTCTCGCCGGACGATTTCCTGCCTCTGGCCGAAGAGAGCGGCCTGTTGCACGATCTCACGCTCGGCCTGCTTGATCAGGTTCTTGAGGCAACGGCATCGATCAGTCACGCGAGTCCGGGCTTTGCCGTGTCGATGAATGTCGCGCCGGACGATCTGGCCGCCAACGTGATCAGCAGCCGCATCGGATTGGCACTCGAACAGCAGTCTATCGAGGCGAGAAATCTTCAGATCGAGATCACCGAGAGCGCTGTCATGAGTAACGTCGAGACCGTGCGCGACGATCTCGTGCGCCTCGAAGCCCTCGGCGTCAAGGTGCTGATGGACGACTTCGGCACGGGTTATTCCTCGATTGATCGGCTGAGTCAGCTGCCCTTCAGTTCGCTCAAGCTGGATCAGGGCGTGGTCAAGCGGATGGGCACGTCGCGACGCAACCTCGAAGTCGTCAAGGCGTCGATATCGATGGCGCGAGAGCTTCGCATGACGTCGATTGCCGAGGGCGTGGAATCTGCTGGAGCCTATGACCTGCTGATCGCCAATGGATGCGAGGAAGCGCAGGGCTACTGGATTGCGCGACCGATGTCACTTGACGAGTTGCATGGCTTCATCGACTCACCCCCTCTCTTCGGTGGTTCGCAGATCGGTCGTGTGCACCACGCGATCCTCGACCTGTTGCACTTCAGGAAGTGTCTGGTCGATGCCGTCTTCTGTAGTGTCGACGGGACGGCCGATGCGCTTCAGTCGGTCATGCATCCGGGAACCGGCGGCGATGTCGAGTCGTCGCGCGTGGGCGCCTGGTACTTTGGCAATGGTCGCAAACTCGAGGGCTTCCTGGCCTATCGCGCCATCGAGACGCCGCTCAGGCGTTTGCATGATGAAGGCAACCAGTTGCTCGATGCACTTGACGAGTCGGCGGCGGGTGTCGGCGTCGGTGGTGATGCAAAGCTCGCTCATCTGGATGCTCTGGTCGAGAAGATTGTCTCGCTGATGCACCAGCTCGAACGAGAACTGATGGTGGCGAGAGTACATTGAGCGTCGCTGCTACTTGAGCAGCTCTGCTAGGATGCACGTCCGGAATGCAAGTCGGGTCAGCTCGCAAGAGCACCGTCGGTTACCCCTACAGTTTCAAGGAGAACATCGCGTTGGATAATCTGACCGCAAGCAGCAATACGCTGTTCGTCTTGCTCGGGGCGATCCTCGTGTTGTTCATGCACGCGGGCTTCGCGTTTCTCGAGGTCGGCACGGTTCGAGAGAAGAATCAAGTCAATGCGCTGGTGAAGATCTTTGCCGATTTCGCGCTGTCTACCGTGGTCTACTTCTTCATCGGCTATCCGTTGGCCTACGGCATCGATTTTCTCGTACCGGCAAGCGTGCTGTCCGAGGGCAGTGGCTACGAGTTGGTCAAGTTCTTCTTCCTGTTGACCTTTGCGGCTGCCATCCCAGCCATCATATCGGGCGGCATTGCCGAGCGAGCACGATTCTATCCACAACTGCTTGCCTCGCTGGTGATCGTTGCCCTCGTATACCCGTTCATCGAGGGTATCGTCTGGAACGGCAACCTTGGACTGCAAGCCTGGCTCGAGTCGGCAACCGGGTTTCAGTTTCATGATTTCGCGGGCTCGGTCGTAGTACATGCGACTGGTGGCTGGCTGGCACTCGGCGCTGTCATCATGCTCGGCGCGCGTCATGGTCGCTATCGCCCCGACGGGACGATCGCTGCCGCCTATCCTCCATCGAGCATTCCGTTTCTCGCGCTCGGAGCCTGGATACTGACCGTCGGCTGGTTCGGCTTCAACGTCATGTCCGCCCAGTCGCTCGATGGCATCAGCGGTCTGGTCGCCCTGAATTCGCTGATGGCCATGGCGGGTGGTGCGCTTGCCGCCTTGCTCGCCGGCCGCGCCGATCCGGGTTTCCTGCACAACGGTCCGCTGGCCGGTCTGGTAGCGGTCTGCGCAGGTTCGGACGTCATGCATCCGATCGGCTCGCTGCTAGTCGGCTCCGTGGCAGGTTGTCTGTTCGTCTGGGCATTCACCTGTGCACAGAATCGCTGGGGCATCGATGACGTTCTCGGCGTCTGGCCGCTGCACGGCCTGTGTGGAGCCTGGGGGGGAATCGCTTGCGGTATCTTCGGGCTGGAGGCGCTTGGTGGACTGGGTGGGGTGTCGCTGACCAGTCAAGTCATCGGTACCCTGAGCGGTGTGTTCGTCGCGGGTGTCGCCGGTTTTGCCGTCTATGGGCTGATCCGTGCGATGGTCGGCATCAGACTTAGCGAGGAAGAGGAATTCGAGGGGGCCGATCTCGCCATCCACAGAATCTCTGCAACGCCTCGATGATTTGCTATCAGCGGTCAACCGACTTGAGAATGCACGACTCGATATTCTCAAGGGGAAGAGCTACGAGCGGAGGAATCGAATGAAACGCATCACTGCCATCATCAAGCCATTCAAGCTCGATGCCGTACGCGAGGGACTGGCGACGCTGGGGATTGCTGGCATGACAGTCTCGGAGGTAAAAGGCTTCGGCCGTCAGAAGGGCCATACCGAACTCTATCGCGGCGCCGAATACGTCATTGATTTCATCCCGAAGACGAAAGTAGAGATCGTTGTCTCAGACGGACAGGTCGAGGAGTGTGTCGACGCCATCATGCAAGCTGCCAGCAGCAACAAGATTGGCGATGGCAAGATCTTCGTCGAGTCGATCGATCGCGCGATTCGCATCCGCACCGGCGAGGAGGGTGACGACGCATTGTAGTGCTGTGCCTTCAGCCTTGCTGACGTTCCCAGGGCGGGCTCGGCGAAAATTGCTTGATCATGAAGTCGGTAAATACGCGTACCTTGTTGCTGAGGTGGCGTCGGTGAGGGTAGACCAGCTGAATGCTCGAGGAATCCATGGCGTGCTCCTGCAGTAGCGGCACGACCAGACCCTCACGCAGGGACGGCTGAACGACGTAGGTGGCCAGGCGGGCAATGCCGATACCGGCCTTGACCGCTTCGTGCAGTGCAGAGGCGCTGTTGGTGTGGAAGTTCCCCTTTACGCGGTGTGTTCGTACGCCGTCACTTGTCTTGAACTCCCAGTCATTGAAATGCGTGATAGAGGAGTGTGTCAGGCAGTTGTGACTGCTCAGATCGTCCGGTGAAGTTGGCGTGCCGTTTTTTGCAAGGTATTCGGGCGAAGCGCAGATGATGCGCTTGTTGACAGCCAGTCGACGCGCAACCAGCGACTCGTCGGTGAGGCCGTCACTCAGCACGATCGCCACGTCGACGCTTTCGCCGACGAGATCGACCTCGCGTTCGCTCAGTTCGAGTTCGACCCGAAGCTCAGGGTAGAGCGCCATGAATTCGGGCATCAGCGCGATCATCTGCAGCCGTGCGAAGGCCGAAACGGTGGTTATTCGCAAGGTGCCGCTGACACGGTCGTGCAAGGCCATGACCGCGTCCTCCGCCTGGCGGATTTCGTCGAGTATGGCGCCGCAGCGATCATTGAAGGCGTGACCTTCAGCCGTCATGCTGAGTTTTCGCGTGGTGCGTTGGAACAGTCTGGCACCGAGCCGGTCCTCGAGGCGGGTGATCAGCTTGCTGACGGCTGAGGGGGTCAGATCGAGCTCGCGCGCGGCGGCTGAAAAACTGCCGAGATCGGCTGCTTTCGAAAAGACCAACATCTCCGTGTACTTGTCCATGATTTCAATGACGCCGCTTCACAAGTGACTGTAAGACTACTCTATTTATGAATAAAAAATTCATCAATAGGCAGTTGCTGTTGACAGCATACGCGAACTGGAACACAGGTCTTATGACGCAAGCGTCAGCGTGGATCACTGGTTTCGTCGATTCACGACGAGTACCGGACTGTCAACCATTTCGCAGGTATCGTCAGTCGAGAATTCGTTTCACTATCCGATACTTCAGTCGTGCCGAGCTCGACATTCAGCTCGTCGATCTGGCATTTACGAAACCCGGTACGACGACGGGCAGGCGATACCCTTGCCACCCGGTGCCGCCGAGAGGCACCCCCAACTGGAATGCATCGTGTGTTCAGCCCCGTCTATCGCTACGTTGAAGGACTGATCGATCCGCTGGCAGCGGCGGCGGTGGTCCAACCGCCCGACGATACCGTCGGTTTCTTCACCCATCACCTGCGACCGGTGCGATGGGCGGTGCTCGTGACCTTGCTGTTGGCCGGCGTCGCCGCTGTCAGCGAACTGTTCATCTACCTGTATCTCGGACGAATCCTCGACTGGATGACCCTTGAGGCGCCTGGCGGGTTTGTCGAGCGTCACGGCATGGCATTGCTTGGCATGGCGCTGGTTGTCGGGGTCATCAGACCGTTTGCCTTGCTCGGTTCGCGAGCCATGATAAACCTCGCCATCGCCCCGGGTCTGGCTAATGCGACACGCTGGCGCAATCACCGCTACGTGCTTCGCCAGAGCATGTCTTTCTTCGAGAACGATTTTGCCGGACGCATCTCGCAGAAGGTCATGCAGACCGGTCATGCCTTGCGTGAGGCCGTCGTCAACGTGCTCGACGGCGCCTGGATGTTGCTGATCTACCTGCTTGGCATCGTCTTCCTGTTCAGTGACATGCATATGCTGTTGCTGATTCCGATCGGCCTGTGGAGCCTTGCCTATCTGGGTGTCGTGGTCTTCATGGTGCCGCCGGTACGGCGGCGCTCGGCACAACTGTCCGAGGCGAACTCCGGACTCATTGGTCGCATTGTCGACAGTTACACGAATATCCAGTCGGTCAAGCTATTCGCCCACCACACTCTCGAGGAGGAGTTCGCTGCCGAGGGAATTCGCCGACAGACGGGTGCATTCCACACCTTGATGCGATCCATCCTCGACATGACGGTGACCCTGACGGTGCTCAATACCGCCCTGGTGCTGGCGACAGCATCATTGTCGATCGTGCTCTGGACAGAGAATGCAGTCAGCCTGGGCGAGATTGCCGTCGCCAACGGTCTCGTCATCCGACTCAATCAGATGTCGGGCTGGATCCTCAGGACGATCACGTCTCTGTTCGAGAATATCGGTGCCGTACAGAATGGCATGGAGACGATCGCCCGTCCGCTGGCGGTTACCGACGCGGAGACGGCGACTGAACTGACGGTCGAGAAGGGCAGTGTCACTTTCGATGATGTGTCGTTCCGCTATGCGGACAGCGTGACGACCGCGCCACGTCATTCACTGGTCGAGCATTGCAGTTTCACGCTTGCGCCGGGCGAGCGGGTCGGGTTGGTCGGTCGTTCGGGTGCTGGCAAGTCGACGCTGGTCAACTTGCTGATGCGCTTTCGCGATGTGGACGAGGGGCGGATTCTCGTCGATGGCACCGACATTCGGGACGTCGATCAACGGAGTCTTCGCGCCGCGATCGCCGTGGTCACTCAGGATACTTCGCTGTTGCACAGATCGCTTCGCGACAACATACGCTACGGCCGGCCGGAGGCAGGCGACGCCGAGGTGATGAACGCGGCCGAGCGGGCGCAGGCGATGGAGTTCGTTCAGGAACTGGTCGATCCAAATGGCCGGCGCGGTCTCGATGCTCATGTGGGCGAACGAGGCGTCAAGCTCTCGGGAGGTCAGCGGCAACGGATCGCGATCGCGCGCGTGATCCTCAAGGATGCACCGATCCTGGTACTCGACGAAGCCACCAGTGCGCTGGATTCCGAAGTCGAGGCTGCCATCCAGGAACGACTCGACGAGTTGATGCAGGGCAAGACTGTGATCGCCGTCGCACATCGCTTGTCGACGATCGCGGCTCTCGATCGACTGGTCGTGCTTGACCAGGGTCGGATCGCCGAGAGCGGCACACATGCCGAACTGGTCGCGGCGAACGGCTTGTATGCCCGTCTCTGGGCGCGTCAGTCTGGCGGTTTCATCGGACGTTGAACTCGCCGGCCCGATGCTTGAAGTGGCAATCGCTTCGTTCCGGCTACCGATCCTGTTTTCGGGATTCCCCGACAGTGTGATATACAGCGGTATCGGTGAACAAGTGAACATCGAACTGGCATGAACGCGAAGGTACTGCGCCTCAACAAGGCGGGCATTCCGATTGCCTGGCTGAGTTGGCAGGAGACAGCCACATTGCTGGCCAAGGATCAGGTCATCTGGAGCCTTGGCGAGACAGTGCACACGATCCGCGGTGGCTATGATCGGTCCGGGCGACGCTCGCGCCTCGATCTGCCGAGCATCATCGCCTGCGATGGACGAGTGGCAAATGCTACCTTCACGCCTGCGCTCAGCAACGCCCTGTTGTTCGCGCGTGATCGTCAGATGTGTCTCTATTGCGGCAACGAGTTCCCGGTTCGAGAGCTGTCGCGTGATCACGTCATCCCGAGTTCGCGCGGGGGTGAAGACATCTGGACCAACTGTGTCACCGCCTGCCGACGGTGCAATAACCGTAAGGGCAACCTGCGCCCTGAACAGGCTGGAATGCAACTCCTGGCCATTCCGTTCGCACCTAACCGGCACGAGTATTTCTATCTGTCTAATCGTGACGTTCTGGCTGACCAGATGGAGTTTCTGCGAACTCGATTTTCAGTCAACGGCAGTAGCTTCGACGCCTGACCAGTGGTTTGCTGACGAGACGGTCATTGCCGAGTTTGTCGCGGTGCGGCGAGCAACCCTTCCAGTGCGCCGAGAACGTAACGGTCGATATTCTCCGGGTCAGTGTCGTGACCGCTAGCCTGCACCACGAACGTACCTGCCGATGCGATCGATGTGAACCAGCGACGACCATCAAGCCCGGGAGATTCTCCGCGGTAGAGACTCGTGGCAGGCCCTGTATCGGCTGACGACGAAGGGTCGTCGACGTCGCGGTTGCGTGAACCCGGAATGGCAGCGTGAGTCTTGAGAGTCTCGGCGAAGAGGGTGGCGATGCGAGGAGTATCGGTGTGCAACAGCGTCACTTCGACCGGGGACAGTGTCGTCGCCTCGGGATCGTGAAACTGGATCGCGACCATCGCCGTGACGAGCCGCGTGAAGCCGTCGATCGCGGCCTTGCGGCGTTCGGGCGCGCCCTGCAGGTTCACACCCTTTAGAGGTGAGGTCTCGACGGCGATCCGCCTGTCGGTTCCGGGTTCGAGCCAGACATGTGCAACGCTGCGAGCCTTGTCGAGCAGATCGCGATTGCGAAGCTCGCGTGCATCGTTCGGATAGCTGCCCGGATCGAGTATCTGCAGCGGATCGTCGGGTGGGCTGGCGAGCAGTTGCTCGATCAGACGGGCGCCGTTGCGTCGTGCGGCCAGGCCGGCGACAAAGCGTTCACCCTCGATGTAGGAGTACTCGAGCAGGTTGCGCTCGGACAATGGCATGGCACGATCCTTCACCGCTACAGCCCTTGTTGCCGTATTGCCGCGTCTTACGCCGGCTGGCGTGCTCGCCAGGCGGCCGAACATGAAGTTGCTCAATGCATCCAGCCCGTCGAGGCATCCGTGCTCGCGGCAGATCTCGCGTGTTTGCCACTGGGCATGGCCTTCATAGACGGCCGACTGGGCGAACGAGGCGCGAAAATCCAGCGTGCGATTGGCATGTATGCCGTGGCGAACATCGTCGGCGGCGTGTATGAGTTCGTGCAACATCAACACGAGCAAGGCATTGTCGCGACGCTGTCGGTCGGGTGGTAGCGATGCGAGATAGCGCTCGAGCATGTCGCGACTGACCAGCACCGTCTGTGCTCGGCCTGAGTAGAGCGCCGCATAGGTGCCTTTGTGATCGTCATGCAGGGAACCGCTGATCTGCGCCGACAAGCGCGTCTTGCCGAGGCGGCCTTCGACAAGTCGGCGCGTCTCGTAATCGACCTCGTCGCTCATGTCGACGTCGTCGACAAGCCGTAGACCGATGGCCGACAGATCAGTCTCCGTCCTGGCCTCGATCAGCATTCGTGCGTGCTGGAACGACCTGTCGAGGCTGTTTCGCCGCACGTCGGGCTCGCCCCGAGGAGCGTCGGCCGCCGTCACCACACCGGCGGGTGTGACTCCGGGACGCGCCACACAAGCGCTCACCAGCGACAACAACAACGCAGTTGCGAATCCCTGCGCAAGGAGGCGAATGGATACAGAAACCAAGGAGTTCGTGCCGGTGGCGGTGTAGCGGACGAGTCTAGCGGCGCTCGCCTTTCCGCGATCGACCCGGATCACACAACGACAACGAAAAACGGCCCGACGATGTCAGGCCGTTTTCCGTTCAATTGATCAATGGACGCTGGCCGGACGCCCCCGTCTCCAACGCTCGAAGTAGGCGCCGTCAGAAGGTAGCTTCAGACAACGTTGCCGCGATCAGCGCTTGTACGCGCGAATGTAGTCGATCACGTAGCGTGCGGGGAAGGGCGTGCTGCCGTCCACGTTACCGCCCCAGGAGCCGCCCAGCGCGAGGTTAACGATGATGTACATCTCCTCGTTCGAGACGCCGCTGGTGTGCGTGTTGACCGCCCGGCCATCAACGTACCAGGTGATCTTTCCTGGCTCCCACTGCATGCCGAAGGTGTGGAAATCGGCCGTGTAATCAGGGCCGTTTACCTCGTAGCTCGGTGAGGCCTTGTGTCGGCCGCCCGGGTAGTAGTGGTAGACGTTGTAGACCGTGTCGACGTCGCGCCCGAGGAATTCCATGATGTCGATTTCCGGACGCTGCCCGTTGTCGTACTGGTTCAGCATCCAGAACGCTGGCCACAGGCCCTGACCACGTGGCATCTTCGCGCGCATCTCGACGTATCCATAACGCATCTTGAACTTTTTGTAGGTCGTCAATGCACCGGACAAGTACGACTTGTAGTTGGCGCTGCTCTTGAGGTTATCAGGCGTCTTGGTGGCGGTAATCGTCATCTTGCCGTTGTTGAACGAGAACGGCGAGCGGCCGAAGTCCGGGTTGTTGATCCGGTCGATGTAGTACTGCTGCTCGTTGTTGATCGTCCAGTTCGGTCCCCAGCGGTAGCTGCTGTTCCACTTAGAACTGTCTATGTCGCGGCCGTTGAACTCGTCGTTGAAGACCAGCTTGTATCCCGACGGGACGCCGCCGCTCGACTGCACGCCGGCATCGGGTGACGCGGCGGTCTGATCGGGCTGACTGGATGAGCGGTTACCGCCAGAGGTTCGGACGGCGATATCGCTGGTGTGACTCGAGAACTGGGCGCGGCTGTTGAAGGAGACCAGGTTGTAGCGGTAATCCGTATCGGGGGACAATCCGGAGTCGGTCCAGCGGGTGCCGCGCATGGTTGCGTGGTAGCGCCCGTTTCGATAGATGTTGTAGCCCGCCGTAGCGCCAGTGCTGTCGCCGTTCCAGAAAAGGGATATCCGATCGCTGCCGAGGACTTCGGCACGCAAGCCCGTAGCGACTACCGGCGGGCCGCCGTTGCCGCTGTCGAGTGGCGTAGCCCCCGCGCTGTTCGATCCGCCCGGTGTCGCTTCGTCACTTGCGGACAGGACGGTATAGTTCCGCGCCCGATCGAAAGCGACGATGGCGTAGTCATAGCTCTGCCCCGCTGTAACGCGGGTGTCGACGAAGTTGGTCCTGTTGTGCACGGTCGCGTAGTAGCGACTGTCGCGATAAATGTTGTACCCGTCGACGCCAACGTTGTCGTAGGGCTTGCTCCACGTGACACGGACCGAGGAGTCTGACAGAGGCGTTGCGACAACGTTGTTCGTGACGGTCGGCTTCACGTTGTCAGCGAGAACAACAGGTGACGTGCAAGCGAGCAAAAGCGCGCCAATGATCGAAAGTCGCATCAGTGGGTCTCTAGGTGAGGTGGTGATTCAGCAGGGCACCGAGGCGAGATATTCCCCTCGGTCGTAGCCTTTCGGGGCAAGCGGCGTTGTAAACAGCTGTTGCCCTTGCGCAAACATTTTCAAGATTATCGTCGAATGCTGAATCGAAACTTAAAAACCACTCCTTTCTACATTGCCAGTCGTCAATCAAAAGCCAGCTGGGAAGTGGACTCGAGACAAACGTTGCAAGACGTACAGGGTTGTAAACAACTTTGTCATGCACAGGATAAGCGAGATCCGCGCCCTGCTGAGCGGGCGCGCATTACGAGGGCGACAAGCAAGCACGATATTGCAGTCGTGAGCATCGCTCGTCGATGTGGCTCGAAGGGCCGATGTTGCGGGGTCAGTGCTGCACCTTGACAACGACACGGCCGCGAACCTGGCCATCGATTATCTGCTTGCCAAGTCCAGGCAGTTCGCTGAGCGACACGTCGTGCGACACACTCTCGAGCAGCTCATGCGGAAGTGCCTGCGCCAGCCGATTCCAGCCGATCTCACGTTTTTCCCGCGGACACATCACGGAGTCGATACCGAGCAGGGAAACACCGCGAAGCAGGAACGGGATGACCGTCGTCTCGATCGAGCTGCCCCCGGCGAGACCAATGGCAGTCACTGCGCCCCCGTATCGCATTCGCGTAAGCACGGTCGCAAGCGTGGTACCACCGACGGTATCGACGCATCCTGCCCAGTGTTCTCGATTCAAGGGTCGAGTGGACGGCTCTTCAAGTTCGCTACGCGGAATCACTGTGCTGACACCCAGTGATTTCAGGTAGTCATGGGTATCTGCTCGTCCGGTCGAGCCCTCAACCGTGTAGCCGGCACTTGACAGCAACGCACACGCGATCGAGCCGACGCCACCGGCGGCCCCGGTCACCAGTACAGGGCCTGATTCCGGGCTGATTTCGGCATGTTCCAGGGCCATGAGAGCGAGCATGGCCGTCAATCCCGCCGTGCCGATTACCATGGCATCGCGGAGTTCGAGTCCCGCTGGCAAGGGGACCAGCCAATCGCCGTCGACGCGAGCGCGTTCGGCGTACCCACCCCAATGGAGTTCGCCGACTCGCCAACCTGTCAATACAACCTTGTCGCCCGGGGAGAAGCGGCTGTCCGCACTTTCCAGCACGGTTCCGGAAAAATCGATGCCGGGGACGTGTGGATAGGTCTTGACCAGGCCGCCGAGTCCCTGCAGCACGAGACCGTCCTTGTAGTTGAGCGTGGAGTAAGCCACGTCGACCAGGACGTCGCCTGCCGGCAATGCATTGTCGTCGAGTTCCACCACGGCGGTGCTGGTCTTTCCTGACGCATCGCGGTCTACCTGAATGGCGTTGAACATGGCGTGCCTGATAGCTGTGTTCAGAGCATGATACTAGAGACCGGCTGACCTGCCTCCCCGGCTTGTGTTCACGGCAAACTGTCGGAGACGAGCTGCACGAAGGGATGAATGCTGACGTACAACACGAAGGCGCAGAACGCGAGTACCGAGATCACGGCAGCGGGCCGTTCGCCGAGGCGTTCGAGAAACGAAGGTCGCGCGGCGGGGTCGCACGCGCGCGCCACGAGCTCTCGCTGATAGGCATCGATGAGCAGGCGAGCTTGTTCGGCCTGAGCGGGACTTCCTACCCAGATACCGGGCAGGGCGATTCCCCAGGTACCCGCCGTGGTCTCGTACCAATCGATGCCCGCTTCATCGAGCAATACCCGCACGTCTTCACCCTCTGCATCGGGCACGTTTCTCAGGCGAAAGACCAGCGTCGTCATGGCGGGAGAGTATAGACACCTGCTGGCCCCCGCTGGCCCCTTCAGCTGGCCCCCTTCAGCTGGCCCCCTTCAGCTGGAGTTAGTCGGTCCGCTAACTCGGGTGCCTCGCATCAGGAGAGCGGAAGGCCTCGCTTTCCCGTCCCTCGACGATGGGCTCGAGATAGATTTCGACGCGACGATTGCGACTTCTTCCGGAGCGTGTGGCGTTGTTGTCGACGGGTGCAAGCTCGCCGCGTCCGGTTGCCCGCGTGCGTTCGCGCTGCACACCTTCGCCAACCAGATGGCGAGTGACCGCATCGGCGCGTTGTTCGGAGAGTTTCTGGTTATAGCTCTCGGTGCCCGTGTCATCGGTGTGGCCGATGATATGCACGGCCGTCCTGTCGTATTCCCCGATGACGCCGGCAACCTTGTCAAGGCTTAAGCGAAAGTCGTTACGGATCGCGGCGCTGTTGATAGCGAAGGTCGAGGCGCTGTCAAGATCGAGGCGGAGGGTTTCCTCGTCGATACGTGTCAGTCGTATGTCGTTGCGAGCGCGTTCGCTCGCCAGACGTTCTTCGAGCTTCCTCTGCTGGTTGTCCATGTAACTACCGACCGCCGCGCCGGTAATGGCACCGATGGCAGCACCGATGAACTTGCCGTTTCGACTGGCAGTCTGGTTGCCTGCGATCGCGCCGACCGTCGCACCGACAACTAGTCCCGTCTTCGCGCGCCGGTTCGGATCGTCAGTCGCGCAGCCGACACTGTGCAGCGCGAGCCAGAGGACACAGAACGCCGGTAGAGGTCGCGATGGAATTCGCGGCCATGCCGGGCGATGTCGGTCGAGTACGTCGCCTGCACGGTCCCTGATGGCATGATTAGACTGCATTGCTTTGGCCTCTCCCTGTCCCGTCCTCTTGCGGACGGAAATCCAACGTTCGAGGGTCGGTGTCGGCAGACGCGCGTGGCGTTTTGAGCAATGCCTTTGAATACCGCGGAACAGGTGCCACTGTCCGACTCCCTGCTGGATCGGAGCCGGAACGTGCCATCGGGCATGCTATCGATGGCGCAGCACGCAAACACCAGCGAGGATCGAGGCAATGGACAGGATCGAATGGGATGATTTCGAACGTGTGCAGCTGTGTGCCGGCACGATCACCGTCGTGGAAGAATTTCCGGAAGCGCGCAAGCCGGCCTGGAAGCTTGTCATCGATTTCGGAGCCGATATCGGCGAGCGGCGTTCCAGCGCGCAGATCACCACGCTGTACACGAAGGCGGATCTGCTCGGGCGTCAGATTCTCGCGGTAGTCAACTTCCCGCCCAAGCAGATTGGACCTTTCCGGTCAGAGTGCCTGGTCACGGGTCTCTATCGCGACGATGGTGCCGTGGTGCTGGTCACGCCGACCGAGCCTGTGCCGAACGGTGCCCGGCTTGGCTGATGGTTGATCTGTGCGGGATTCGAAATGTCCTGCCTGTCAGCGGCAGAGGTGACGGTGCGCAGTCAAGGGTTCGAGCTCACCGCGGTTGTCGGTACGAAATGACTGACGTCCTTCGCAGACGGCGAGGGATTCCGCGTCAACGCTTGCCGGAAGACTTTCATCCGGTGCCAGCAGGGTCATGATGTCGACGGCTGCCGTGTCATCGACCGAATCGACGTAGGCGCCGATGATCCGGTAGCCTTCGACCGAATCGACGACATCGGCAAGCCCGTTACCTTCCGTCAACACTTCCCGGGCGGCGCCATTGTCGGTAATGATCCTGAGCACGTCGTCACCGTCACTCAGGAACAACTGCACCGCCAGCATACCGGGCAGCGCATCGCTTGCCGGACTGGCGGTCGCACGGACGCTCTCGATACGGGGCAAGGCAGAATCGTTTGCCGCTTCTTCCTCGTGTGTCTTCAGCAATTGATCGACGATCGTGCGCTGGCGCGCCGACAGCTTGTCCATGCCGACTCTGTCCGGCCAGTCCGTGCACTCGTAGTCCCAGAGATCCTCGTACTTGTCATGCAGCTCGGCGATTTTCTCGGAACAGAAAAGTGACTCGTTGTCGGCATACCATTTCACGCGCCGTTCGCCCTCTGATGCAAGCGTCACAGTGACCTCACAGAGGTGGTCCTTGCCCGGCAGCTCGAGTCTGAGGAAGCGCGTGTCGCCGGACAGGCTGCATTCGTACTCGACTGCATGAGCTGTCAGCGGCGACCAGACGAGTGACAATGCCGTCGTCAGAAGCAGCGTCGACGGGCGGAATTTACGGAAACGTCTCATGCTGGCAAGGTTACGGCCTTTGGCGACCGTGCTCTACCTGCATCGGTAATCGAGTTCAGACAGGTAGCACTTTCAGACTGACGCACTGGCCGGTAACACTCACGCCAGCGACGCGATGATCTCGTGGGTGCCTTCTACCATCATGACGCCAGCGACCCACAGGATCAGTACCACGCCAAGATAAGCGACCCAAGGGTAGCGCTTCAGCAATCTTGCGATCAGCGTGGCAGCGAAGATCATGAAGGCGACCGACAGAGCGAGACCGAAGACCATCAGGACAGGGTGTTCGCGCGCGACACCTGCGATGGCAAGCACATTGTCGATCGACATCGACAGGTCGGCTATCACGATCTGGATCACGGCGGGCCGCAACGCCGAGAGTGCGCCATCGGCGGAGGCAGCGGTCGCCAGATCGGCACCTTCTGCCGCAACAGCCTCGTGACCGGTTCGCAACTCGATCCAGAGTCGCCAGCAGACCCAGAGCAGCAGTGCGCCACCAAAAAACTTCAATCCGGTGATGCTCAGGAGTTGCACGGCGATTAGTGAGAAGCCGATCCGCATGACGACCGCAGCACCCACCCCGAACAGGATGACCCGCTGTCGCAGGTGAGCCGGTACGCGGGCCGCCACCATGCCGACGATGATGGCGTTGTCGCCCGCGAGTACCAGATCGATAAAGACAATCTGGATGAAGACGTTCAGGGCGGACAGCGAAAACGCACCGTCCAGCCACTCTGCAATTCCCATGTCGGTGACGCCTAACGCGGTTGCGAGGGTGCGTGGCGCAAGAACATGCGTCGGTATTCGAGTGGCTGTGAAGGGTATTTCATCGACACGTCATTGTGCAGCCGCTATTCCCTGAGCATCGAAATAGGCGGGCAACCACAAGGCGATCTGCGGGAAGATCAGGATCAGGAACAGGCCGATGAGCTGAATGACCATGAATTGCATCATGCCGAAGTAGATGTCCTTCAGATCCCATTCAGGCACGACCCCTTTGAGGAAGTAGGCCGAGAGAGCGACCGGTGGCGATAGCCATGCGGTCTGTAGATTGACAGCCACCAGTATCCCGAACCAGATAAGGCGGTCCTGAGGGTCGGCAAGGATGCCTTCGAAGGGCAGGCTCTCGACCAGCGGCAGCAGTATCGGCACGATGATCAGGACGATCGGTACCCACTCGAGCGGCCAGCCGAGCAGGAAGATCAAGGCCATGATCAGAAACAGGATGGCATAGGGCGGGAGCTCGAGGGTCAGCAGGTAGTCGGTCAACATGCCGGGGGTGCCGAGTTTCGAGAAAACGGCGCCAAAGAAGTTGGAGGCGGCAACGAGGAACAGGATCAATACCGAGATCTCGAGCGTCTTGATCAGTGCATTGCGAAATCCACTGAAGCTCAGCTTGCCGTAGGCAATGGTCAGAAGGAACGCGCCGAATGCCCCCATGGCCGCGCCTTCGGTAGGTGTTGCGAGGCCAAGCAGGATACTGCCGAGGGCGAAGCCGACGAGCGCGGCTGGCGGAACCAGGCCGAGCGTGAATTCACGGACGATGATCCACATCGAGGAGGCCCGGAATTCCTCGGGCAGTGCGGGGCCGAGTGCCGGATTCAGGCTGCAGCGGAGCAAGGCATAGCCGACATACAGGAAGGCCATCAGCATGCCGGGAATGATGGCTGCGGCAAACAGATCGGTTACCGGGACCTCGAGAATAGGCCCCATGACCACCAGCATGATGCTCGGGGGAATGAGAATGCCGAGGGTGCCGCCTGCCGTGATGGCACCGGCGGAGAGCCGCACGTCGTAGCCCGAGCGGTTCATGGTCTTGGCCGCCATGATGCCGAGAATCGTTACCGATGCACCGACGATACCGGTCGCTGCTGCGAAGATCGTCGAGACAAACAGGACGGCAATGTACAGGGCACCGCGGACCCGCGAGAGCATCAGCTGGACAGCGGTGAACAGCCGCTCCATCAGCCCGGCCTGTTCCATGAGAATGCCCATGAAGATGAACAGCGGGACCGCCGACAAGGTCTGCTCCATCATCGCGCCCGAGAACTGCAGCGTTTCGAGATAGAAGGTCAGTTCCCAGCGTGGCCACAATCCCCAGACACCGAACACCGTGCCCAGGAAGATTAGCGTGAAGCTGATCGGAAAGCCTATGAAGATCGCGAATAGCATCGCCCCGATCATCCACAGGCCGATGATCTCGGGGCTCATACCGGCCACCTGCCGCGGGTCGCCGCGTACCAGCTTTTCAAGGTTTCGGAAATTCCTTGCAGGATGAGAAGAAATACGCCGACCGGTATGGCGGTGCGGACCGGGCCGAGGAGTGGCATCCAGGCCGTGTCCATGGCGCGCTCACCGCGCATCCACGCATTCAGCGCATATTCGGTGCCGTACCAGAAGAGGCAGATCATGCCGCCGAAGTACAGCGTCAGGTAGAGGATCAGGTCGACGATGCCTTGCGTGCGAGCGGACCAGTTGCGGTAGAGAAAGTCGGCGCGAATGTGGACGCCCTTGGAGAGCGCATAGCCTGCCCCGAGCATGAAAAGTGTTCCGTAGAGCATGCGACTGACGTCATAGGCCCACAAGGTGGGTGCCGGGATGAGTTCGCTCGGCGCCGTCGGGTCGGTGAAGACGCGGACGATCTCGTGCCACCAGCCGATCGGGTCAGCGCCGAACTTGCGCACGATGACTTCGTAGACCATGGCGGCGCAAAGGGGCACCAGCAGCCAGCAGACGGTCTTGCCGACCCAGTCGTTCAATGTGTCGATGAAGCCGATGATCTTGCGATGCAAGGGGTTCATGTCGTCAGGCAGCATGCCGGGATCGGCCGAACGTCGTTCGGCGATCAGCTCATCGGCGATCTCGAGCTTGGAGGGGTCGACCTCTTCTGCCATGTCATGGGCCCTTCAAGTTGGTCGATATGATCGGACAGACAAAAAGGGCCCGGTAGTCGCTACCGGGCCCGATGACGATCACGTCTGCGTTGACCCTGCGTGAGCGACTACGCGGTCAGTAATGGCAACTTCAGCGCTACTTCAACGATTGGGCGTACGCGTTTCCGAGCGCGGCATTAGACGTCTGTGCGCCGGCCCAGAACGGCACCGCAACTTCGGCGAATTCCTTCATCGATGTCCAGACTTCGTCGAAGAATTCGTTCTCGGCAGCGTTCTTCTCGAGCGACGCCTTGGCGGCCGCCATGTAGGCGGGGAAGTAGTCTGCCGGCGTGTCGTGCAACTGGACGCCCTGATTCTCGGTGAGATCCTTGAGTGCCTTGCCGTTTTCGTATATGCGGTAGCTGATCGCCTTCGAGAGCGATGCATCGGCCGCGACTTCCATCGCTTTCTGCTGCAACGGCGTGAGGCTGTCCCAGATATCGCCATTGATGTACATGTCGGCGTTGACCACGACCTGGTGGAGGCCCTGCAGATAGTAGTGCTTCAGCACCTTCTGGAAGCCGAACACGCTGTCAGGCTTCGGGCAGCACCATTCGGCCGCATCGATCGTGCCTTTCTCCAGGGCCGGCAGAATGTCACCGCCTCCCATGGCGACCGCGGCAACACCGATGTCGTTGTAGGTCTGCCCGGGAATTCCCGGAGGCGCGCGGAAGCGGAGTTTCTTGAAGTCTTCCATGCTTTCGATCGGCTCCTTGAACCAGCCGAGTGCTTCCGGGCCGACCGGCTGCAACATCAGGCCGTGAACGTTGACACCCATCTCGTCCCACAGACGATCGTAGAGTTCACGGCCGCCGCCGTACTGGAACCATGAGAGAAAGGCGATGTTGTCGATGCCGACGCCGGCGCCCGCCACGGGTGAACCAAAGAGCATGGCCGCCGGGTGCTTGCCCGACCAGTAGTGAGTCCACGCAAAGCCACCATCGAGAAGGCCTTTGTCGACGGCGTCGAGAATCTCAGTGGCGGGTACGACTGCGCCGCCTGGCAACACTTCGATGGTGACTTCACCGTCCGTCAGGGCGGCGACGGTATCGGCAAAATCCCGCACCATGACGATTTCATCAGACTTGTCGGGCAATACCGACTGCACCTGAATGTTCGTCGCCGCCTGAACCTGCGACGCTGCGAGCAGGCTCAGTCCGAGGGTGGCGCCGACAGTGGCTTTGAGAGCAGTTCCGCCAAGCGGGTTCCGCAGTGTTCTCTGCATGTGTGTCTTCCTCCGGGATTGGGTGTCGTGCGACTCCTGGTGAGGGAGACGCTGCGATTACCATGGACGCGCAGGGTACAACCTGTAACGTCGAGATGCTGGAGAATGCATGCCGCCCATGTATACGGGCGCAACGAGGCGCCAGTAATGAGACGCAGAGTCTCATTAGCTGTGCTGCGGTGTCAATGAAGATCAGCGCGAACGTGTGCTGCTGCGATATCCGCTCGCCACTGACGAATCCGCTCGGGAATCAGGTCATGAATCCGAGATCGTGTTCAGAGAAGTTGGCCAGGGTCGGCAGGACGTCGCGCAGCTGCTCGTCATCCAGCCCGATCCAGCGCAACAGCGTGGCCGCGTACTGAGGCGCCGCGAGGGTCGGGAGAATGCGCCCATTCTGGACGGAGTCGGGGCCATCGACGTCCAGCACGGGCATCTGGCCGATCACCCGGCCGCCGCTGACGGCACCACCCATGGCCATCAGATGATTGCCCCAGCCGTGGTCGGTGCCGTCGCCGTTGCTGTTCAGAGACCGCCCGAAGTCCGAGGCTGTGAACGTGGTGACATTCGCCGACTCACCCAAGCCGTCAAGCGCGTTCTGGAAATACGCCAGAGCTTCGCCGAGGGCCGCGAACAGTTCCGGCATTTCCTTGTTCTGATTGTCGTGCACATCGAAGCCGTTCATGCGCACGTAGAAGATCTGCCGTTGCATGCCGAGACTGCTGCGGGCAGCCACCATGCGGGCGACCATGCCGAGGCTTGCTGCCAACGGGTTTTCCGATGGCGCCGAGGGTACCCGATCGCTTTCCCGTTCGAGCACTTCACCCAGCTCACCGGTAATCTGCGAGGCCCGTTTCTGCAAGTCGGCATAAGCATCGGCGAACAGGTTGTGCCGTTCGTGCTCGAGCACGCGGTGAAAAGCCTCGTGGCGCGGCTTCTGCCAGCCGCTCGATGCGTCCAGGCCGTTGTAGCCGATCACGCCGGTATCCTTCATGGCATACGGTCTCTGCCCTTTGGAGGATTGCCAGTAATTCGATCCCGCCATCGAAATCGAAGTCAGATGGTTGCGTTGCGCGTGTTCTCGCGATAATTCGGTCGCGGCGCGTGCGCCCCAGCCTTCCGTGCCGCGATTGCGCCCCTGCAACTGTTGCCACTGGATAGCCTGATCGGCATGCGAGAAGAGCTGCGCGGGCAATGCGACCGACCGCGCCTCATACTGCTCGCGAGTGGTCGGCTGCACGAGATTGCCGACGTTCGCGATCATCGCAAGTCGCCCTTCGTCAAAAAGCGGTTCGAGTTCGCGTGCGCTGGGGTGCAGACCGACGGCCTGCTCACTGCCGTTACTTCCGCCGACACTCGCTGCGCCCTGCTGTGACAGCATCAGGAGCCGACCGCGATCCAGTGCCAAGGTGCCGCGTGAACGCGCATAGGCGGCATGTTCTGCGGTGCCCGTCGGCACCAGTAGACTGAATCCATCGCAGCCCCCTTCAAGGTAGACGCATACCAATGCGCGATAGTCGTCACCGTCGTCAAGCAGACCGTCGGAGGCCTGTGCGAGTGTCGCTAACGGGTTCGCTCCCAGTGCAAGCCCGGCGCCCGCCAGAGTGCCGCTACCGAGTCGGAGAAAGCGCCTTCTTTGCCAGTCGGTTGTCTTCATCCTGTTTCCGTGTCAGATCTGCACTGCCGCTTCGGGCGAAGTCGCGATGAGGAAGATCGCTTCTCCGACCCGTTGCGAAGCGCCGTTGTCATAGTCGCGTTCCGCCATCAGTGCGCGCACGTCTGCGCGCAAGCTCGGGGTCATGCGACCGCCGAGCAGAATCAGATCGAGGTGATCGATGAGCTTCTCGCGATCCGGCTCGAGTGCCATCTCGCGACGAATGTCGATGCTGATGCGGCTCGGTTCCAGTCCCGCCTTGTAGTTATGCGACCAGATGCTGTTGGCAAGCAACCGTGTCGTCATCAACACGACCGAGCTTTCATCGAGAATCTCGAATTCGGGCGAGACGAGATTTCGGTCGCTTATCGGCCCGGGTTGATTGAAGTCGGGTCGAAAGAAGTTGAACACCGAGGGTGCCCCGAGGGGAGCCTGCTCAAGTTCGTTTCCGACCCAGCCATAGTGGAAATCAGGGTGTATCGATTCCGGCTTGAAGGCGCGCCAGAGTTGTGTAACGCGTATCAGCGGCTCTCTCGCCTTGCCGAAAGTCTCGGGTTGCTCGAGATGACCCGAGCGGGCTTCCTCATGCATCAGGATGGCCTTGATGGTGCTGCCGAGGGATCCGCGAACACCGGCGGCGTTGCGCTCGAACACCGCCGCCACGTCCTCGATATATCCGGGGGATGGGTTGCTGGTCACCAGTCGCTGAATCAGCTGGCGGACCAGGAACGGCCCGACGTTGGGATGCTCGAAGACGTTGTCTAGCGCGGCCTCGAGATCTTGCTCCGGACTCTGGCCTGCCGGCAGGACGGTGCCGCGAAGCAATTGCTTCTCCGATATATCGTGAAATTCCGGCCAGGGCTTCATCGGGTTGATGTAGTCCTTGTTTCTGGGCCATCGGAAGTCCTCTGCGTTGGCAAAGTGCCAGCCCGTGAAGACATGCGCGAATCCTTCGACGGTCGACTGGTCGTAGGTCGGTATCGGCACACCGTCTTCACCAATCTTCGTGGAACCGTCGGCACGAAGCTGCACCAGGCCGATACTGAAGAGCTGCAAGAGCTCGCGTGCATAATTCTCGTCGGGGCGAACGTTATCGTTCGGGACGGGCTTGCGGTTTCCTTTCATGCTGAGATATTCGCCCATGACGGGATTCAGCGTGATGTCCTCGATCAGGTCGCGGTAATTGCCGAAGGCGTGGCGCAGGAGAATGTCGTAGTAGGCTGCCAGTCCGATCTGGTGTTCGGCCAGCCCATTGGCGCCGGAGACGACGAAGATCTGGCTCAGGGCAAACGCGACGCGTTGTCGAAGCTGGTCTTCAGCCTGAATGGCGTGACGCCACCAGACGTTGATGTACTCGTTCCAGCGCTCCTGCTGCGAGGCGCGCGCGAGACCGGCGACGAGGAATGTGGCCGGTCTTTGCATCTGCTCGTCTATCCATGCCGACGGGCCTGTGCGGCTGACGCTTTCCATGTCATCGAGCTGTGGCCCGAAGGTGGTCTGATCGACGAGTCGGAATGCCGCCTCGCGTGACATCGGTTCATCCGGGGCGGCATTGGCCACTTCGGTGGCCGGCAGTGCCGGAGCGATGGCGGGTTCGTAGCCGGCAACGACGGTGGCGGGATCGACCGACGCGCCGCCGCTACAAGCGCTCAAGAGACCGACGATGACGCCTGCCGCAACGTGCGTGATCAGTTGTCGAACTGTGTCATGCCCCCGATTCCTGCCTGCCATCGTTCCCTCTCGATACGCTCGGTACCGAGGCGGTAGCGGCAGCGTTCATCGTGGAATCGTCAGCGAGTGGTCGTGCTGTGAACCGTTTGGCGTGGTGGGTGCGCGCCTGAGACTCCGGTTTCAGATCTTGCGACTAGTCTGATGCAGCCCGTGCATATGGAAAAGTGCCTCGTCGTCCAGTGCGATCGTCGATTCCTCGGTATCGAGCAAGCCGACGTCAAGGGTCTTGTCGAGCGTCTTGCCCATGACCACGGATCCCTCCTTGTGGTTTGCCACGATGCCCCTGTCTGTGGTCACTTTCGCAGGCAATTCCGAGGGATCGATGCGGACGGTCTCGTCCAGCGAATCCTCGTTCGTCTGACGCGAGGCGAGCCGACGCGGCTCGAGTTCGTCGGCGGGCGATTCCTCGCTGGCGGTACGCAAGTGGAGGCGGGTAATCTCCCGGTCGCGCTCTGCGAGAGTGTCCTGCAGACGTTCCTGCAGTATTGCGTTCTGCTCTGCAAGCGTGGTCGACTCGGTTCGCGCCGTTTCGGCCAATGCGACCTCCTTGCGTACGCTGTCAGTCAGGTGCCTGTTTTCCTCTCTGAGCGACTTCATGTCGGCCGCGATCGACTGCAGGCGATCCTCCATGTTCGCGACGTCCTGCTCGCAACTGCGCTCGAGTTCAACATACCGAGCGTTCCATGCGGCATCAGCGTCCAGCAGGCGCCGTGATGACAAGGCTCGTTGCATCATCCAGCCGACGAGCAGGCCAAGCAGACTGACGGCAACGAGGCAGGCGGCAATTTCAGCGCGCAGTGTGAACATGGCGGGAGTAGGCTCAGCGAGTCAGTAGGTGAACTCGATCCTTCGATTGGCTGTCCGGCCTGCCGTGGTCCGGTTGTCGGCAATCGGCACACCCTCGCCATAGCCGTAAGACTTCAGCTGAGCATGCGGAATGTCTGCTGACACGAGGTGATCCCTTACGGCGTTGGCGCGCAACTGGCTGAGTCGCAAGTTCGCGTCGCGTGAGCCGGTGGCGTCGGTGTGACCCTCGATGGCGATGGGTACGTCGGGATGTTCTCTCAAGAGATCGGCGACGCGGTTCAGGAATTCGCGACTTCCCTCGGTCAGACGATCGCTACCGGGTTCGAACAGGATGTCTGTCGTCGGGAGTTCTCGCCAGGCGTCGCGAAGCATGGCGGCCGGTGCGACCGCGGTATCGGTGTCGGCTGCCATTTCGGGCCGCGTCACGTCCGGTTCCAGTCGCGCGATCTCGATGTTCTCGACCAGTGAGAGATTGTCGAATCGTCCATTCACCTCATCGACGAGGGCGTCGCGCGTGGGGGTATCCGGTGCTTCACCGCTCAGCGTAAGCTGCTGTCCTTCGATGGTGACGCCGGGCTGTTCGAGCTGTGCCAAGGACGGCAGCAACTCCGTCAAGGGCTCCAGCCAGTCGGCAGTGTCGATGGCGTTGCCGGTCTCGATGGTGTTGCTCACGTAGTCAAGGTCGAGACTGCTCATGGCCGTTTCGACCAGTCGTGCCGCGTCGTCTTTTGACTGAAGAGTGCCGTCGAGGGTAAGTACGCCCTGGGCGAGAGCCAGTACCAGCGAGGGCGCGGTGTTCGCCGGAATTTCGGTCGTCACCAGGTCGGTCTCGGGGTCGGCCGTGGTATCGGTTTCGATCTTGATCTCGGGTACCGTTGTCGGCAGCAAGTCGTCCTCGGCGAGCTCGTTCGCAGCGATGATCGTTGCATCGGACGCTACGTTCGTCGATACCTCGGTGGCCTCGTCATTCGGTACGTCGATCGACAAGCCGACCACCGGCTCGTTCACTACGCTTGCCGAATCATCGCCAGGCAGTTCGATCGTCCCGTCCAGCCTTTTGTCCACGAAAATCTCGTCTGTGGCCGCGTCGAGCCCGGCATCGACCTGCTCATTCGCCTCGGCTTCGGGGGTCACTTCGAACGGTTGTTCCGCCGCGGTGTCGACGACCTCGACGCTCGCGACTTCCAACGGTGCCTCGGTCTCGACATCCTGCAACGGGATCGGTTGCTGCTTAATTGCTGGTGACGAATCTATCTGAGTCGAGACGTGTTGCGACGGATCCGTTGGGAAATCAAGGGTATCGGCCTCTTCGGGAAGCATATCGACCGCTCTGTCGCTCACGACGATGCGATCAACGACCTCTCGAACACCGAGGCTTGCAGCCGCCGCCTTCACCAGATCGTTGCGCTCTGCGGTCTGCCCGACTGCGCCGGAGAGCGTTACCCGGTGCCCGTAGACGGTAACCATGACCGGTGACGCAGCGAGCGGTGCGACAGACTCTTGAACTTCCGCCAGAATGAGCCGCTCGAACTCGGGTGCATGACGAACGGCGCTCCAGGCGCTGATCGCTCCCGTTCCGACAAGCCATATGATTACCCACGCAGACAGGGCACCCATGACTCCGCGGCGCTCGGAAACCTCTGGCGTTCTTGTGGACACGATGACCTGGTACCAGCTCAGGCAGCGAACGACTCGTCATGATAACGCGTCGGCACAGTGTCGCCGCGCCGGAATTCTGGCACCGCGTGAGGTGTTGTTACGCTTGTCGCTCAACGAGGTGGTGGGCGGTGGGAAGGTAGCGGGCAGCGCGCGCGCAGGTGTCGTCGACCTGACGCGCGCGATAGGATCAGGGGGTTTACGAGTGCGACACCGGCAGAACATGAATCAACGACGAAGTTTCTTCACCCGGCTCTTGTTCGTCGTCCTGCTTGTTGCCACCGGGGCGGCGACGCAGGCGCAGGATGATCGCGGCGGTGTGCTGGCCGAGTGTGCTGCCTTGTCGCCTCTCCTTGATGACATTCACAACTGTCTTGATAACTATCTTGATGTCATGGACGACAATCTGGCCGATATCGCCTCGTACATCGAGCGCTCGCTGGAAGCAGAATCGTTGACAGCCTTCGCTGCGTCGCAAGATGCCTTCGCCACGTTCCGGAGGGACAATTGCCTGTGGTACCTGGCGTTTTCCGAGCCGCGCAGCGAGGCTGAGCAGATTGCCAAGGATTGTCTTGCCACCATGTCGCTGCAGCGCCTCTCTGAACTGCAACGGCTGATCGCGACAAACGACAGCGACAACACCACTCATGGTGGGTACTACGTTTATGGCGCGAGCAGAAACACTTTCAGGCCCTGTGGTTCGGATGCGCGCTACTGGGTAGAGGGTGATGCTGCCGCAGTCGGCGAGCTGCAGCAGACCTACCTCGACAAGGCGACGACGGATTTGCAGGTGCTCTTCGTGACGCTCAAGGGCAAGCTCGACGAGGAAGCCGAGACCACCAGCGGTCATGACGGGGTGCTTCTGGTAACCGACCTGAGTGAAGTGCGGCTGCCGCGCGAGGCGGACTGTCGGCTGCCTGCCGGTGGCCCGACATCGATTGCCTCGGCGACGGCTGCCGAACTCGATATCAAGGCTATCGATCGTCGCGCAGGCAGCGACGTCGAGCTCACGGTGAGCGAGCCCTTCACGGAGTCCGAGGTGCCGCCTGTGGAGGAGCCTGAGGAGCAACTGGTAGCCTACTTCGGTGCCTGGCTTGCAGATTGTTCCGGAACCGGTGATCGGCGGGTGTGTCGACTTTCGACGGAGCTCATGCGCGGCGACACGGGCGGCAGTGTGGTCGTGGCCGACCTCGCCAGCGTGCCGATGATCGAGTTGTCGCGTCGTGCGGACGAACGCAGCGGGCTCGAGCTCCGCTTCCCGGGGCGCGAGATTGACTCGCCGGCAAGAATTCGCTGGCGGATTGATTCGCGGAATCTCGGCGACATCGTTGCGTCCAGTATCCGCGTCGATGAATCGGCTTCCCGGCAGTTGATCGCCCACCAGGGTTACGTCCGGGAGGACTTGCTACCGGCGCTTCTCGGGGGGGCCGAGCTCAAGGTCGATGTGCTTGCCTCGGTGGACGACTCGAGCGGAGAGCGCTTCACGGCAACGCTGATAGGGTTGACACGTGCATTGGCCTTTGCTGATGATTTCGTGGGCACGGTTGGCACGCGTTGAAGGCCAATGGACTCATGCCCGGTCGCGGCAGGCAAACGACCGTCGAGGTGAATGATCGCTGAGCCCAGGCACGGTCACTCGCGCCGCACCCTGGTCTTCGCGGGTGGGCGATTCTCGACGCAGGTGCTGGACGGAGTCGCGAAACCGAACGACTTCGCCGCCGTCGTCTGCGTGGACTCGGGCCTGGTGCATTGCCTGCAGGCAGGCTTTCAACCGACGCTGTTGCTGGGTGACATGGACAGTGTGCCCCCGGATGCTCTCTCGGACGACGCCCTCAGGAACATTCCTCGACATCTCTATCCGGCCGACAAGAACGCCAGTGATCTCGAGCTCGCACTCGACACCCTGGCAAGTGCGGATTCCGTGGCCATTGCCGGACCCGGTCAACTCGAACTGCAGAGGCCGGAACAGGTTGTCGTCGTCGGCGTCAGCGGGGGGCGTACCGATCACATGCTCTTCAACTGGATGCTCGCAGGCCTGCGTGACTGGCCCTTCGAACTGCGCTTGCTGGACACCACCACAGACGCGATACTGGTGACACCGACCCGGCCGCTTTCGACCTCGATCGGGGAAGAGGTCACGGTCAGCCTGTTGCCACTACGGCAAGTCGATGGCGTTTGTACCGAGGGATTGCGCTATGCACTTGTCGACGATGCGCTCGACGTCGGTAGCACGCGGGGACTCAGCAACGTGGCCGACGGCGGGCACATGCGAGTGTCGGTTCGAACCGGCAGGCTGCTCGTGCTGACCACACGATGAGATCTGCGTGACCTCTGCTGACCGCTGCCGCGTCGAACGACTATCGTAGCGGTCCTCGATACCGGCAGAAGCCGGCAAGAACCGGCAGGGCACCCGTGAGCAGAGAGTGATGAACGACAGACTGATTGATGTTCGCAGTGATACCGTGACGCGACCGACGCCTGCCATGCGCTCGGCGATGGCTGAAGCCTGTGTGGGTGATGACGTCTACGGTGACGACCCGACGGTCAATCGGCTGCAAGCGATGACCGCCGAACGTCTCGGGCACGAAGCGGCGTTGTTCATGCCGAGTGGCACACAATCGAACCTCGTCGCGCTGCTGACGCATTGTGCTCGTGGTGACGAGTACATCGTTGGCGCCGATGCCCACACTTACAAATATGAAGGTGGAGGTGCGGCCGCGTTGGGCGGTATTCAACCGCAGACCTTGCCTTTCGATGACCACGGCGGTCTCAGCGTCGATGAGGTGTCGCTGCTGGTCAAGGAGGACGATCCGCACTTTGCGCGAACCCGCCTGGTATGCATCGAGAATTCGCAGCACGGTCGCGTACAGTCGCTTGCCAGCATGCGTGCGATGCAGACGTTCACCGCAGAGACCGGGCTCGGCTTGCATCTCGATGGCGCGCGCATGGCCAATGCAGCGGTCGCCCTCGGCGTGTCACTCGAGGCCATGGGCAGCCTTTGCGACACCGTTTCGCTGTGCTTGTCCAAGGGCCTGGGAGCGCCGCTCGGTTCCATGCTCGTGGGCGATTCTTCGTTCATTGATGCAGCGCGTCGCTGGCGAAAGGTTACCGGTGGTGGTCTCCGTCAGGCCGGCATCGTGGCGGCAGCGGGAATCCTCGCGCTCGATGAAGGCGTCGAACGCTTGCAGGAGGATCACGACAAGGCCGCCTGGCTTGGCGACAAGCTTGAAGGTATCGAAGGCCTGCGCGTGCGACACGCGTGGACCCGCACGAACATGGTCTGGCTGGATTACGACGACGACATCGGGGATACCCTGGCCGCCGCCGCGAAATCGCGTGGCGTGCTGATGTCCGCCGGACGGAATGTCGGTAGGGTGGTGCTGCATCGGGATGTCACCCAGCCTGATGTAGAACACGTTGCCACGACCATCATCAATCATTGTCGTAGCTTTGCGAAGACTGACGAGGAGACCAGATGATGAGTGCAACACGACCGTTTCACGTGACGTTTCCCGTCGATATTACGGTGCGGCGCCGCTGATCGAATGCAGGTGACCATCTTCGACAAGAAGTCGATCGGCGCCGAGGGCGTCACCATCGTCAGGCTCGTGTGTGACGAGGAGTGTGCAAGGCCGATAGCGGTCAATCACTTCTCGGGTCAGGTTGAGCATGTCCTGTCGCGTCGCGCCGTCGAGTGCGCCGAAGGGTTCGTCCATCAACAGGATCGGCTTCCGCCTCAACAGACAGCGAGCCAGTGCTGCACGCTGTTGCTCACCGCCGGAGAGCTCCGGAGGCCGTCTGGCACCGTGGGCGGCAAGTCCGACCTGAGTCAGCGCTTCGGCAACTTCAGCCTTGTCTGTCTTGCTCAGGCGCAGGCCCGGGTGCAGAGCGAGTCCGACATTGTCTGTGATGGTCAGATGCGCGAACAGGTTGTGGCTCTGGAACAGGCTGTTGATCGGCCTTTGATCCGCCGATAGCGGCAGCAGCGACTTGCCTGCCCAGCGGATATCGCCTTGATCCGGTTGCACGAAACCTGCGATGAGGTTCAGGAGGGTGCTCTTGCCCGAGCCGCTTCGTCCGAGGAGCACGTTTAGCGAGGCCGGTTCGAGTTCAAGATCGAACCGCAGATGCAAGGTTCCGAGCGTCAGTTCGACGTTGTTCAGCTCAAGCATGTGAACCGCCGACCAGACGCTGCAAGATGGCGAACAGGGACAGGCAGAGCACGAGCAGCAAGCCCGCTGTCACCGCGGCCTCCTCGAGGCGGTAACTGCCCATGCGTTCGTACAAGAGGAGTGGCAAGGTCCGGATACGTTCGGAACCGAACAAGGCAATAGCGCTCAGGTCGCCTGCGGACAGGCTTGCGGCCATGGCGACGGCAAGCCCGAGAGGTCGTCTGATGAGGGGCCAGTCGATCAGCCGCCAGCGGTTCCAGCCCTGTATTCCAAGTGATTGCAGGAGTCGATCGTGATCGCGTGCCGCGCGCATCATCGGTGCCTCGATGATGCGTAGTGCGAAAGGCAAGGCCATCAGCGCATTGATCACGATGACGAGAAGCAGGGCAAGCGAGAAGACGTCAGCCCAGGGTCTCAGCAGGAGGAAAAGGCCGGTGCCGAGGACCACCGGTGGTAACACGAGAATGACATTGCCAGAGAGCTGTAACCAACGGCCGATGCGATCATGACCACGGCGCACCCGGAGGTGGCGGACGCTCAGCAGCAGGCCAACGGCCAGGGCCAGCGTCAATAACGACGCGATGCCCGCGGCCAGCACGGTATTGCGGATCGCAAGCAAGGTGCCCGGGTCGGTGAGGACGTCCATCAATTTGCCATTGAACGACGATGCGAGCATGGCGAGCAGCGGAAGCAGCACGAAGGTGGCGGCGAGGGTGATTATCAGGCTGTTGGTCAGCCGCTCGGGCCAGCTGAAACGCTGGCGCCAGTTGTTGGCACCGCGGCCGGTATCTCGGCGAGCAGGCCCGGAGGCATTGAAGCCGAGTACACGCGCTTCGGGTGCGAGGATCGAGACGAGCATCAGCATCACGCAGCATGCGAGTTGCACAAGCGCCAGAGAGACAGCCATCGGCAAGTCGAAGTCGAAGCGCAATGCCTGATAGATCGCGACTTCTATCGTGGTTGCCCGCGGCCCCCCGCCGAGCGTCATGACGATCGCGAAGCTGGTGAAACACAGCGTGAATATCAACACTGCAAGTCCAGTCAAGGGCGCTCGCAGGTTTGGCCATTCGATCAGACGGAATCTCGACAGTGACGTCATGCCGAGCTGTGTTGCCAGGCGCCATTCATTGATCGGGACGTTCTCGAGTGTCTGCAGCAGCACCCGTGCGGCCAGCGGCATGTTGAAGAAGACATGCGCGATGAGTATGCCGTTGAGGCCGTAGAGCGCGAGTGGCTCGATGCCGATTGCTACAAGCGTGGTATTGAACCAGCCGTTGCGCCCGTAGACGGCAACGATGCCGTAGATGGCAACAAGTGTCGGTATCACCAGCGAGAGGCTGAACAGATTGACCAGTGCCGTGCGGCCGGGAAAGCGAGGTTCGTGCGCCAGCGCCAGCGCGACCGGTATGGCCAGAGCGAGCGAAAACACTGTGGACAGTGTTGCCTGCATGAGGCTGAAGCGAATGACACGCCCGATCCAGGGATCACCGAGCAGTCGAGCGGGCTCGAGTTCGCCCGCGGCCATCAGCATGGCCACGAGCGGCAGGACGGTCAGAGCGGCAACGACGGTCAGGGCGAGGGTGCCGGGCAGCCACCAGCGGGACGGGCTCAGCGTGTCGACGCGTCCAGCCACTCGTCAATCCAGTCTGATCGGTTGTCGCGAACGACTTCCGGCGTAAGCTGCAAGACGCTGGCGGGCTCGATCAGCCGGCCGAAGGCTTCGGGCAGATCGTCGCCGAGATCGACGACGGGATACATGACGTTGCCGAGCGGGATGGATGACTGAGCCGGGGGCGTGGTCAGGAAGGCGAGGAATTCGCGAGCCAGCGGCAACTCATCGGAGGAGTCAAGTGCGGCGGCTACCTCGACTTGCAGGTAGTGACCTTCTTCGAATGCGGCCGCTTGCCAGCGATCGGTTTCGTCGACCGCCATGTGGTACCCCGGAGAGGTGCTGTAGCTCAACACCATCGGTGCTTCGCCGTTCAGGAAGAGTGAGAAGTAGGCTTCGCTCCAGCCCTTGGTCACGGTCACGATGCGCGGCTGCAATCGGGCCCAGACATCGGCGGCCGCATCACCATAGACGGCCTTGATCCATAGAAGCAGGCCGAGCCCCGGTGTGCTCGTTCGCGGATCCTGGATGATGATGCGGACATCGTCGGGTGCGGCAAGCAAGGCGTCGAAGCTGCTCGGCGGTTCGCTGAGTGCTTCGGTGTCGTAGACGAACGCGAAATAGCCGTAGTCGTACGGCACGAAGATTTCTGATGTCCACTCGATCGGCAGCTGCAATCCGGTGGTATCGACCTCGGCGGTGGCCAGCAGTCCACTGTCCTCGGCAATGGCCATCAGGTTGGTATCGAGTCCGAGCACGACGTCGGCGCGCGTGTTCTCGCCCTCGAGTTGAACGCGGTTCAGGATGCCTGCCGAACTGTCGAGTGCGACAAAGTCGATTGTGCAGTCACCGCACTCCGCCTCGAAAGCTTCCTTGATGATTGGCCCGGGTCCCCATTCGGCCACGAAGGACTCGTAGGTGTAGACCGTCAGTGTGCGGTCGGCCGCGATGCCTTCGTTGAAGGGTGTGATTGCCGTGAGCAGGAACACGAGCAGGGTCGTTGCAATAGCGCGTCCACGCGGACGGGAAGGCGGCAGGGTCGGCACAGGCACGGTTCATCTCCAATTCAGTACGAGGACGATGACCGAACGACTAGGCGCCAACTCAAATCCCTACGCCGGTCCTAACCGGTTCAGGTTCCACGGGTTGTCGACGGCATGGCCATCGACTCTCAGCCTCTCGGCACCCCAATGAGTCATCGTGGCGTCACGGCTTCATCGCCGCGACGAATGCCGAGCGTACTGCCTGGACGTGGATGTCGCAACAAGCATCGATGATTGATGCCTTCACCGATAGCTTCGCCGCTCGCCTCCCGGCATGGCTCGGAAGCGCTTGTAGCTCCACAGGTACTGCGTCGGGCAGAGCTCGATGCAACGCTCGGCGGTGCGATTGATTGCGGCCGCCGCTTCGACCTTGTCAGCGTTGCTGATGCCGGGTTCCGGGGCCAGGAAGTGAGCACGCCAGCCCCGACCGCGTGGCAAGCGTTCGGCGACCAGGAACAGGACCGTGGTTCCGGGGCGTGACGCGAGCCGCGCCAACAGTGTCATCGTCAACGCAGGTATGCCGAAAAAGGGGGCAAATACGCCTGATGTCGCATCAGGTTCCTGATCCGGCAGAATGCCGACAGTCCGGCCTGCCCTGAGTTCGCCCAGAACCTGTCGAATACCGCCAGAGTCGAGTCGAGCAGGCTCACCGCCGAGATTTCGCCGCCAGTCGATCAGCAAAGGTTCGAGCGCAGGCGTTCGGGGTGGACGGTAGAGATAGGTGATCGCGGCGTGCGTGCTTACCGCAAGGTTGCAGAGTTCCCAGCTGCCGATGTGCGGCGTTGCGATCACCAACCCCTGCCCGCGGGCCGTGGCTGCGTCCAGCAGCTCGGCGCCGTGTACCTCGACGAAATGACCCGCGATGAACTCGCGCGGTCGGTGCCACAGCCAGGCCGACTCGGTCAGCGTCTTGCCGGTCTCACGAAGGCTTAGTCGCGCCAGCTCACGACGTTCTTCGGCGGATGCCGTCGGCCTGCACAAGTCGAGATTGATCTCGCTGACACGGCGCAGTCGTGAGCGGCTCAGCCACGCGATTTCGCCGAGCAGGCTACCGAGGACATGATTTCCGGCCAACGGGAGTCGTGCCAGTAGCGCCATGCCCTGTCTGGCCAGCGCAAGGTGCAGACGACTGCGCCAATCGGTGGTCAAGGGGGGTTCCGCCAGATATCACGTCGATGTACCACTGGAGGCGGGAGGTTCAAGTCGGGCACGGTGGCGTCCGGTCGGCGCAGGATCGCCGTCGGCGTCGAGCGTACTAGAATCTGTATCCCGGCGGACGAACAGGAAAGGTCGTGGGTGAGATTATCGAGGCGACTATCGTACCGCCCGACGAAGTCCATGAGATGCAGCAAGCAGACCCGGGCATGCTGTTCGTCGACGTGCGCTCAGACATGGAGTACTTGATGATCGGACACCCCCGGGGCTCGGTCAACGTGCCCTGGATAGATGCGCCGGACTGGACCGTGAACGAGCGCTTTGTCGCCGAAGTGCGGAAACACATGCTCGGTCGCGTGCGCCGCGGCAGTGGTGCTCCGCTGGTGTTGATCTGCCGCAGTGGCAATCGATCACGGGATGCCGCGCGAGCATTGCTCGATGCCGGGCTGAGGTCGGTCGCGATCGTTGAGGGTGGATTCGAAGGGCCACTCGACGACGAGCATCATCGCAATACCGTGGCAGGCTGGCGGTTTGCCGGATTGCCATGGGAACAATGCTGAAAGTGGTTGCGCATCGCCAGAACTCGCGCGATAGTCAGCGGTTCCGACTCATGACGTGCCGTTCCACGTCCAGGGAGGGTAAGAGCCCGGCTGTCCGTAGCCGGGTTGAACCCTCCTGGTTCGCCAAGTGCTGGTCACCGCGCGGGTGCCCTACCGAGCGTTCTTCCCTGTCGATCGTGTTCGTCCCTGAGACTTCCCTGTGCGTGGCATGTCCTCGCCACACAGACATGATTACTCACAGGAACAACTGTGACTATCGGAACAGTCTCGTTCTTCTGTCAGAAAAGGCTGGAATTTGTGTAGGACAATTCCTACAACCGGCATCATTTATCAATGGGACGCTGTGATAGCACTGATCCAGCGGGTAATCGATGCCAGTGTCAGCATCGATGGCGTCGAGACGGCGCACATTGATGCCGGTCTGCTCGCGCTGATCGGTGTCGAACGCGACGATACCGTTTCAACGACGATTCGGCTCGCCGAGCGTCTGCTCGAATACCGGATATTCGACGACGCGAGCGGGCGCATGAACCTTGACCTGATCGCCTCTGGCGGTGCCCTGTTGCTGGTGCCGCAGTTCACGCTGGCGGCCGATACCCGCACAGGTCGTCGGCCCGGATTCTCCACCGCAGCAGAGCCGTCACGAGCGAATGAGCTGTTCGATGTCATGACCGCTTGCTGCAGCGAGGTGATCGCGAATACCCAGACTGGTCGCTTCGGTGCGCACATGCAGATTGCTTCCATCAACGACGGCCCGGTTACCTTTCACTTGCGTACCGTCGATCGAGACTGAGCTTCGGTTGCCAGGCCGCGCCTCTCGTCGCCTTGCCGCTGCCTAGCGTGTATCCTTGCCGACCGCCGTTGATCGAGAAATTCCTTTGTCCGAGCGCCGTGCGAGCGTCACCAGAACCACCCTGGAAACGTCCATTGCCGTCACCGTCGAGCTCGACGGGTCGGGTGAAGGCACGCGTGCGAGCGGCGTACCGTTTCTCGATCACATGCTCGACCAGATCGCCCGTCACGGGCTGTTCGACATCGATGTGGCCTGTGAGGGTGACAATTACATCGACGATCATCACAGTGTCGAGGACATCGGTATCGCTCTCGGTACGGCATTCGCCGAGGCGCTGGGGGAGCGGCGGGGCATTCAGCGTTACGGTCACGCCTACGTGCCGCTCGACGAGGCCTTGTCCCGGGTCGTCATCGATTTCTCGGGCCGTCCGGGATTGCACTTCAGGGCAGATTTCCGCCGTCCGAGGGTAGGAAATTTTGATGTCGATCTGACCCGCGAGTTCTTTCAGGGCTTTGCGAATAATGCGCGTGCGACCTTGCACATGGACGCGCTTCATGGCGACAACGATCATCATCGCATCGAGACATTGTTCAAGGCCTTTGGCCGGGCGTTGCGTGTTGCCTGCAGTATCGACGAGCGGGCGAGCGAGGCGATGCCATCGACCAAGGGGAGCTTGTAGTGCACGACCTTGTAGTGCACGACATAGGGGTGCGCGACATGGCAATGCTGCGGCACGAAGCGATGCTTGCCGCATGGCGCGCATGGCGGTTGGATGCCGTCTCCCTGATGCCACTCTGACGCGTTTACTCTATGCAACGCATCGCTGTCGTCGACTACGGTATGGGCAACCTTCGCTCTGTCTCGAAGGCCATCGAACGTGTCGCCCCCGAGGACGAAGTCGTCGTCAGTAGCGATGCGGCATTCATAGCCTCCGCCGATCGCATCGTCTGTCCCGGCCAGGGCGCCGCACGCGACTGCATGTCGGCGCTCGAATCGAGTGGCCTGGGAACGACGGTGCGCGAAACCTTCGAAACACGACCGTTTCTCGGCATCTGCATGGGCTTGCAGGTGTTGCTCGAACACAGTGACGAGAATGGTGGCGTGCCGTGTCTCGGCGTGATTCCGGGTCGGGTCGTGCGTTTCTCTGATCCCTTGCACGACGCTGCCGGGAAGCGGCTGAAGGTGCCGCACATGGGCTGGAGCCGGGTGCGTCACTCGCGAGCACACCCCTTGTGGCGGAACATAGACGACGGGGGCCGGTTCTACTTTGCACACAGCTATTTCTGCGAGCCTGACGACGCGTCGCTGGTCTGCGGCGTTTGCGACTATGGCCGCGAACTGACTGTGGCGATCGCCTTCCCCGGTTTCTTTGCCTGCCAGTTTCATCCGGAAAAATCCGCGAGTGACGGTCTGATGCTGTTGAAGAATTTCGTTGCCTGGGACGGAACATGCTGATCATTCCTGCCATCGATCTGAAGGAGGGGCGCTGCGTGCGGCTCCGGCAAGGTCGCATGGAAGACGACACGGTCTTCGCTGACGACCCGGTGGAAGTGGCGCATCGCTGGGTAGATGAAGGAGCGCGCCGGCTTCATCTGGTCGATCTCGATGGTGCTTTTGCAGGCCGACCGAAGAACGCCGCGGTCATTCGACGCATCGTCGACAGTGCCGGCGATGTGCCGGTGCAGATCGGTGGCGGTATTCGCACCGAGGAGATCGCTGATGCCTACGTCGATGCCGGCGTTCGCTGGTTGATCATCGGCACCCGCGCGGTCGAGGAGCCTCTGTTTGTCACGCGCCTCTGCAAGCGTCATCCCGGAGCCGTCATTGTCGGCCTGGATGCCAACAAGGGCATGGTCGCCACGGACGGCTGGGCGGAAACCTCGAGCGTGAGTGCGATCGACCTGGCGCGTCGCTTCGTCGACTCGGGGGTCGCCGCGATCGTCTACACCGACATTGCTCGCGACGGCATGATGCAAGGTGTAAACGTCGAGGCAACGTCCGAACTCGCGGACGCCGTGAATATTCCCGTTATTGCGTCGGGAGGCGTCTCGACGCTCGCTGACATCGAAGGGCTCGCCGCAGTCGACGGCCGTGCCATCGCTGGCGCCATTGTCGGTCGGGCGCTCTATGAAGGCAGCGTGGATCTGGCGGCGGCTCAGGCTCTGGGCGATGCGCTGGACGCTCGACGCGCTACAGATCGAATCGACCCGGTGCTCCGCTGATGGGGCTCGCGCGGCGCGTCATCCCGTGTCTCGACGTCGATGCGGGGCGGGTTGTGAAGGGGGTCAAGTTTCTCGACATCCGTGATGCCGGGGATCCGGTCACGGTCGCGGAGGGCTATGACCGCGCCGGAGCCGATGAGATCACGTTCCTCGACATTACCGCAAGCTCGAGTGATCGTGATCTCATCCTGACCATGATCGAGGCAGTTGCCTCGGAGGTCTTCATTCCATTGACCGTGGGTGGTGGCGTGCGTGCCGTCGATGACGTGCGGCGCCTGCTCAACGCAGGCGCTGACAAGGTCGGTATCAACACGGCTGCGGTCCATGATCCCGCCCTGGTCGCGCGAGCTGCCGAGAAGGTCGGATCCCAGTGCATCGTTGTCGCGCTCGATGCGAAGATGGTCAATGACGGGCAGGTCGATGACGAGTCGACCGAGAACTGCCTTGGCGAGCGGCGATGGGAGATCTTCACGCACGGCGGACGCCGTGGTACGGGCATCGACGCGATCGAGTGGGCGGTCAGGATGGCTGCAAATGGTGCCGGCGAGCTACTGCTCACCAGCATGGATCGTGACGGCACGCGCGAAGGTTTCGATCTCGACCTGGTGCGGGCCATCACTGACGCGGTGCCCATCCCCGTCATCGCGTCCGGTGGTGTCGGCACGCTTCAGCATCTGTGTGATGGCATCCAGATTGGTGGCGCTGACGCGGTACTGGCTGCCAGCATCTTTCATTTCGGGGAACACAGCGTTGGTGAGGCGAAGGCCTACATGGCCGAACGCGGGGTCGAGGTTCGGCTCTGAGGTGTCCGGAAGGACGAATGTCGCGTGATAATATTGCTGGCTTGGTCGCCTGACCGCGCCCGCTTCGAACTCATCGCCTTCCATGCTCGATTCTGTCGTCTTCAACGACGCGGGGCTGGTCCCCGTCATCACGCAGGATGCGGCAAGCGGCAGCGTGCTCATGTTCGCGTGGATGAACCGCGAGGCCTTCGAGGAAACCGTGGCAACCGGACGCGCCGTGTATTTTTCGCGCTCTCGTGCCCGTCTGTGGCGCAAAGGTGAAGAATCGGGCCACATTCAACGGGTGTGTGAGCTGCGTCTCGATTGTGACGGTGATGTCGTCTTGATGAAGGTCGAGCAGATTGGCGGGATAGCCTGTCATACCGGGCGCGCCAACTGTTTCTACCGCAGGCTCGACGACGCCGGGCGCTGGGAAACGACGGCCGAGCCATTGAAAGCCCCGAAACTTATCTACGCCGCCGTCAAGGAAGACACCGTCCAGGATGCATCTTCGTGAGCGCAGGCAGCACGAAAGCCCCACCTGTGCTTGAGCGCCTTGCTGCCACCCTGGGCGAGCGGCGCGAGGCCGATCCGTCATCTTCGTACGCGGCGAGCTTGTTTCATCGGGGTGAGGACACCATCCTTCAGAAGATCGGCGAGGAGTCCGTGGAACTGTTGTTGGCCGCCAAGAGCGGCGAAGACGAGCATCTCGTGGCCGAAGCTGCGGATGTGTGGTTTCACATGCTGGTGCTTCTGAGCTATCGAGGACTCGGCCCCGATGACATACTCGACGAACTCGCTCGTCGCGAAGGTGTCTCTGGACATGCCGAGAAGGCCGCGCGCGACGTCACTTGATTGAGGACCTTAAGTCATGATGCCCAGTGTTCCGCAGTTGTTGATCATTCTCGTCATCGTCGTGCTGATTTTCGGCGCCAAGCGCCTGAAGAACCTCGGCGGCGATCTCGGTGGGGCCGTGAAGGGCTTCAAGCAGGCCGTGAAGGATGAGGACGAAGAAAAGTCCATCGATCCGGCGCGTCTTGCTGACGAGAAGGATGCCGCCGATCCGGCAGCGCTCCGCGAGGCTGACAAGCAGAATCAGGCTTGATCAGTCTGTCTCGTCACTCCCCGACCTGACGTTCTGCCGAGCGCAAGCCTGTGTTCGATGTCGGTTTCACCGAGATTCTCATGATCGGCGTAGTCGCGCTCGTGGTCATTGGCCCCGAGCGTCTGCCCGACGTCGCACGCACGGCGGGTAGCTGGATTGGCAAGATGCAGCGATTCGTGCGCGGCGTGAAGACGGACCTCGCGTCGGAACTCCAGAGCGGGGATCTGCAGAAGCTGATCGGTGACCAGAAAGAGCAGATCGATGAACTGCGGAAGATGGTCAAGTCGACGACACGCGACATCGAATCGTCGACGACGGATATCGTCAAGGGCGCAAAGAAGACCTTCGGTGATCTTGAAAAGGCAGTGAGCTCGACCGAGTCCGAGGGTGCGGCCCCGCGGATCGGTTCGTCGGCGCCGAGTACATCGAGCGATGGCACGGCGGATCTGGATGGCTCGACGAGTGGTGACGTTGCTGTCCGGGATGTCGCGACAGCTGGCGAGACGCCTGATCCGGCCGAGTCGCTTGCGGTATTACCCAGTACACCCAGTACACCTTCCGCTCCATCCACGCCCTCGCGTGCCGCGGTGCATCCCGATGATCGGGACAGCCGGTCGGACAAGGAAATCTAGTGGCAGACGCTGACAGTAAGAAAGGCGCCGACGCTGCGGTCGAGGAGGAACAGGGGTTTCTCTCGCACCTGATCGAACTCCGCGATCGGTTGATGAAGATGGCCTTGTCGGTCGCGGTGCTCTTCTGCGCGCTGTTCTGGTTCTCCGACGAGATATACACCTGGCTTGCGTCGCCGCTGCTCCGGCACTTGCCGGACAGTCAGATGATCGCCATCGACGTTGCCGCGCCCTTCTTCATTCCGTTCAAGCTGACGCTGATGTTGTGCGTTTTCCTGGCGGTGCCATACCTGCTTTATCAAATGTGGGCCTTTGTCGCACCGGGTCTGTATACACACGAGAAGAGACTGGTGGTACCTCTGATGGTGTCGAGCACGGGACTCTTCTATGCGGGTGTCGCGTTCGCATACTACGTGGTTTTTCCGCTGGTCTTCGGGTTCTTCACGAAGGTAGCGCCCGAGGGTGTCCAGGTCAGCACCGATATCGGTCGCTACCTAGACTTCGTGATCACCCTGTTCTTCGCCTTCGGCATCGCCTTCGAAGTGCCGGTGGCGACCGTCCTGGTTGTCGCCGTCGGCATCACGACGCCCGAGCAGCTGAAGAAGATTCGCCCTTACGTCTTCGTGGCCGCCTTCATCATCGGCATGTTCCTGACGCCACCGGACATCATCTCGCAGACACTGCTGGCACTGCCGATGTGGCTTCTCTATGAAGTCGGCATCTGGTTCTCCAGCATCTACAAGAAGCGCATCGTCGAAGCCGGGGACGCGCGTGACAGACGTATCGACGATGAAGCGGTAGATCCAGCTGACAGTGCGACAGACGCCAGCGCTGCCAGGGCCGATAGCGCTGCCACGTCCGCATCGAAAGGCAGGGGGCCGTTCTCGCCCGGATCGCTACAGAACTCGTTGACCAAGTCCGGCGACCCCGATCCCGGGCCGTAGTCGAGCTGTAAGGTGATGACTACGGGCGCGTCGTTAACTCCTTGATGCACCACCTCTGGCGTCCTTGTCACGTTGACGCACCCGTCTTAGCGTGATTTACCGAAGCAATATGATGAAAGCGATGCTACCGCCACGCCGAAAGGCCCTGCTAATTATCATGGACGGTATCGGGCTCAACCCGTCACGGTTGGACAATGCAGTCGCCCTCGCCGAGACCCCGAACCTCGATCGTATCTATGCAAATACACCGACGACGGTCATCGAAGCCTCGGGCCGCGCAGTGGGCCTGCCCGATGGGCAGATGGGAAATTCCGAGGTTGGGCACCTGACACTTGGCGCCGGCCGCGTGTTGAAGCAGGACCTGGTGAAGATCAAGGATGCGATCGAGGACGGGAGCTTCTTCGATAACCCGGCGTTGACAGAGGCGGTGCGACGCGCCGCTGATACCGGTCGTGCCGTGCACCTCGTCGGTCTGGTATCCGATGGTGGCGTGCACTCGCATGTCGATCACATCATCGCCCTGTGCGAGTTGTGCCGGCGGCTGGGCGCGCGCCCGCTGCTGCACATGATCACCGACGGGCGCGATACCGCGCCGTCAAATGCGGCGTCTTATCTTGATGCTGTGGAGCCAGCGCTCGATGCGGCTGGTGGTGGGCTGGCAACTGTCTCCGGGCGGTACTACGCAATGGACCGGGATCATCGCTGGGATCGAGTCGAGCAAGCATGGTGCGCGATGGTGCTCGGTGAAGGTCGCCAGTCGACAAGTGCGCGTGCGGCGATCGAGGATGCGCATCAGTCGGGCGAGAGCGATGAATTCATCGTCCCGACGGTGTTACCAAGCCATGAGCCCATGGTCGAAGACGATGAAGTGATCTTCTTCAACTTCCGCAATGATCGACCGCGTGAGCTTGCCGAGGCGCTCGCGCTGCCTGACTTCGCAGCGTTCGAGCGGCGTGATGCGCCTGCGGTGACGCTGACCACGATGACGCGCTACCACACCGACTATCCGTTTCCATTCGCATTCGAGCGCGACAAGCCGGACTCGACCCTGGGTGCCGTGGTAAGCGCGTCCGGCATACCTCAGTTGCGGTCGGCCGAGACCGAGAAGTTTCCGCACGTGACGTTCTTCTTCAACGGTGGTCTGGACGAAGCTTTCGAGGGCGAAGAGCGACGTCTGGTCGATTCACCCAAGGTCGCCACCTACGATCTGCAGCCCGAGATGAGCGCACGCGGCGTGACCGATGCTGTGCTCGACGGGCTTTCGAGCGGCCGATTCGGTCTCGTTGTGGTCAACCTTGCGAACGGCGACATGGTCGGACATACCGGCGTGCGTGAGGCGGTCATCGCTGCGGTTGAAACGGTCGATACGATGGTCGGTGAACTCTGGGATTCGGCTGTCGCCAATGACTATTCGATCATTCTCACCGCTGATCACGGTAATGCCGACTGTCTGCTCGATCCCTTGAGTGGCGAGCCACATACTCAGCACACCACGTTTCCGGTGGCCTGCGCCGTATATGACAGCGAACCTCGCGAACTCGGTACCGGGCACGGCCTGCCGTCGATAGCGCCCACCTTGCTGTCGCTCATGGGGCTCGACATACCTGACGACATGACCGGCCGTTCGCTGCTCCTGTCGTGACCGGAGGGTGCGCCGACCGCACGGTCGGCGAGCATCTGATCACGCTGCTCGAGAAGCATCGGGTCGATACCGTTTTCGGCATACCGGGCGTTCACACGGTCGAGCTGTATCGAGGCCTCGCAGCAAGCACCATCAGGCACATCACGCCCCGCCATGAGCAGGGTGCGGGCTTCATGGCCGACGGATATGCGCGAGTCTCCGGCAAGCTCGGTGTCTGTCTGCTGATCAGCGGCCCGGGCCTGACCAACGCGCTGACCGCGATGGCACAAGCGCGCGCGGATCGAGTGCCGATGGTGGTGATCTCGGCCGTCAATGCACGTGCAACCCTCGGTCAGGGCAGAGGACATCTTCACGAACTGCCGAATCAGTCGGCCCTGCTGTCGCAGGTCGTTCTGGCGACGCGCACCTTGTGGAAACCCGCAAGACTCGAGTGCCTGTTGAGCGAGATATTCGCGATCGCGAACGGACCAAGGCCGGGGCCGGTCCATCTCGAGATTCCGATCGATGTGATGTCGATGCCGGCCGAATGCGAGCAAGAGCACGAGCAAGAGCACGAGCACGAGCGAGAGCAAGAGCACGAGCACGAGCACGAGCACGAGCACGAGTCAGCCGCCGCGTGCGAGCCTGTGCATTGGGGCCGCACCGAACTCGAGCGGAGCATTGATCTCTTTCATGAGTCTGATTCAGCGGTCATTCTTGCGGGTGGGGGTGTCGTCAAGGCTGCTGCACGCCTCCGCGCCTTTGCCGAGGCGCTCGATGCACCCGTCGTGTCTACGGTCAATGCCCGTGGCGTCATGGCCAATCATCCGCTTGACGTGCCGGCCAGTCCGAGTCTTGTCTGTGTGCGCAAGTTGCTCGCCGAGGCCGACCTTATCGTGGCGATCGGTACCGAATGGGGTCCAACCGACTACGACATGTATGAGCGTGGACCGGCACCCTTGCCGACGCGTCTTGTCCGGGTCGACTCGGATCCGGTCATGCTCGACATCGGGCCACAAGCCACCTCCAGTATCTGCAGCGAGGCCGACGACTTTCTCGACAGTGCCCTGCGACGACGCAGTGAATGGCAAGGCGAACACAGCGATGGCCAGCTACGGGCGGAAGCCTGTCGAGCCTCGGCGCAAGTAGAGGCAGGCGAACATTACTTCGAGCATCTCGCGGTTCTTAGCGCGTTGTGGCAGGTACTGCCCGAAGCCTCGATCGTCGGCGATTCGACGCAACTGGTCTATGCCGGCAATCTCTACGTCGACGCACCCAGGCCTGGGTCCTGGTTCAATTCGGCCACCGGCTTCGGCACGCTGGGCTACGCTCCAGCCGCCGCTATCGGGGCCTGGCTTGCAGAGCCGACACAGCCGATCATCTGTCTTGTCGGTGACGGTGGCTTGCAGTTCTCGCTCGCCGAGCTCGGTAGTGCGAGAGATGTCGATGCCGATGTGGTTTTCCTGGTCTGGAACAATCGGGGTTATCTGGAGATCGAGGAGGCGATGAAGGCGAGTCTTGTACAACCGTTGGGGGTCAGTCCGACAGCACCGGATTTCGTCGCCGTTGCCGTAGCCTATGGATTGGCGGCGACGAAAGTGGACAGTATCGCGTCGCTTCGACGGGCTGTTGCTGCGCTGCCACGACCGTGTCTGGTCGAATGGCTGGAGCACTGATCGATGTCGTTCACTCACCACCGCGCCGATGCGGATGAGACGTCTGGGGACGCCAGTCCGCTTGCGCGGCTGCCGCTTGCCTGTCCATTGGATGGTCTGCCGCTGAGAGTGACGGGTGCCAGTCTTCGATGCCCGGAAGGCCATGACTTCAGTCGTGCACGCCAGGGCTATGCGAACGTCCTGCCCGTCCAGTTCAAGTCGTCGCGACACCCGGGCGACAGTGCTTCGATGGTTGCAGCGCGACGTCGAGTGCTCGACGCCGGCGTGTTCGACACGCTCAACAGTCATGTCTGCGCGTCCGTTATTGCCGCAGCGGCCACGGTCGTCGATGCAGCGCCACTGCTGGTCGATGCGGGCTGCGGTGAGGGCTTTCATACTGCACGGTTCGCGACAGCGCTCAGGCGCGTGCATGGTCCATCGGTCTTCGGCGTACTGGGAACCGATCTTTCCAGACCTGCAATACTGGCGGCCGCGCGCCGCCATCGATCACTGGGGTGGGCTGTTGCCAACAACACCCATCTACCGGTCCTTGAGGGCAAGGCAGGCATCATTACCAGTCTGTTCGGGTTCGAGACATGGCAACCTTGGGCCGCCTTGCAGAAGGTCGGGCAATGTGTGGTGGTCACGGATGCCGGTCCACGACATCTTGTGGAATTGCGCGAGCTGATCTATCCCGTCGTCAAGTTGCACTCGCCGCCGAACGACGATGCTGCGCTGGCTGCAGGTTATCGCCGTATCGACAGTCTTTCGAAGGTGCACATGTCAGACATGTTGGGTAGCGATTGTCTGCAGGATCTGCTTGCCATGACGCCACATGCGTATCGTTCCGGTGCCGCGGCCGCTGCTCGGTTAGGTGAGATTCCGGCAATGCAGGTGACGCTCGATACGGTGACAAGAACCTATCAGCGTCGCTGATCGACCAGTACGGACGCGAGATATGCGGAAGATCTGTGGCAGGTGTCACGGTACGGTGTCGACGTCGAAAGCGCTGACACAGTTCGAATCAGCACCGGTTGGCGCTTGCTGATACCGTTGCGTCTTTGCCAGCGGAGCGGCGTATGCACATCCTCGTTTTCCCCTTGGTGGGATTGTTGCTGATCGCCGGCTGCCAGAATGATTCCGGCTCGGGAAACGGCAGCGATGCAAGCCTTTCGGGAAATGCCGGGAACACGGCAGGTGACATGTCGCCTCTGGATGATTCGGCAGCAGGGAGTACCGAGGGTGTTCCGGTGGCCGACCTGGCTGAGCCGGTTTCGGCTGTGCCGCCTCCCATTCTGATCCCGACCATTCCCTTGCCGGATGGGACGGGAGAGCCTGACCCGGTAGCTGAAGCGGAACCTCCGGCAGAGACTGATGCGGAGTCTGAATCGGAGCCCGAGGCGGGGCCAGAGACACCGCCTGAGGGGGCGCCTGAGACAGATCCTGAAGCCGAGCCAGAAGGCGAACCGGACGTTGTGCCCGGGGAGGAGCCTCAACCCCAGCCGGAGCCGGAAGGAGATCCAGACGAAGAAGCGGATGCAGATGCGGATACGGATTCAGGCGCCGACACCGACACCGACACCGACACCGATGCCGATGCCGATGCCGCGATATTCCTGGATGAGCCGTATGCGCAAACTCGCGATATGGTGACGAACGTGCTGAACGGCGAGCCGTTGAGGGATCTGCAACAATTGATCGAGCGTCTACTCGCCGTTGTCGGTCCGGCAGATTCGCAACGCGAACGAGCTGACGTACTGGACTGTCCGCAGGGAGGTGAAGCTTCGTTCGCGCCGACGGTAGAGGGTGCAAGCGGTGCACCGGGTAATCAGGAGAGCTACCGCTTCGACGACTGTGGCGTGCGTGGTTACCGGCTCGATGGTCGCTACGAATCCGTGGATGCCGGGAATTTCTCTGCGTCGAGCAGCGTCGAGGAGACGATTCGGAACTATGTCCTGTCGATCGAGAGTACGATACTGTCGGCTACGCTTGAGGGTACGTCCGCCCGACAGGTCACCATCGAGAATTCAGTACCGGTGGGTTGCGACTCGACTGTGCGAACTCGCTCGAGAATGCGATTCTCTCGACTTGAGCGCACCGAGAGCGGCGCTGTTCTTCGGATCAGAAACCTGCGCACGGACCAGAGCACGGAAAACGCCATCATCGACCGAGACGACGATACCGCGACGTGTGTGCAACGGGAAGTGCGTGACTACACCGATTCGGCGCGGATCGAGGAAGGTGTCGGTTTGGCCGTCACTGCGATCACGCGACGGAGCGGACGTCATGCCGATATCGATCCCGACGAAAATATCGCCGGGATAGATCCATCAGACGCTGTTCTCACGGTTCAGGTCAACGGCAGGCCCGTTCGTGGTCTGCGCGTCAGCGCACTGGCCGAAGCACGAAACCGGGTTCAGGTCGATATCAGTGACTCGGGCGCCCTTTCATTCATCGACGAATGGGATTTCTTGTCCCCATCGATGTCACGTTGACGAACCACTGGCTCGGGACTCGAGCTCGTCCCAGCGAGCGTAGCTCGCCTCCAGTGTCTGTTGCAGGGTGGCCGTGTCAGCAATCACTTGCTCGGCCTTGTCACGGTCCTTGTAGAAGTCGGTTGCGGCCATCGCCTGTTGCATGGCGGCGAGACGCTGTTCGAGATCGTCGATCGTCGCCGGTAATTCGTCGAGCTCTTTCTGCAACTTGTAGCTGAGCTTGACGCGTGCAGGTGTGTTTTGCGGAGTCGACGTACGGCCGTTGGACGCGGTTGTGCCACTGTCTTTCCCGTCGATTTTCGCATCGGCATCCTCGGTTCGCGTGCCTTTGCCACGCGCGGTCATCGAGGCTGACAATTCGCCTTCCTCGCTTTGACCGAACACCGGTTTCAGGGTTGAAGACGTCGCGCGTTCACGTTCGAAATCGTCCCAGGCGCCGATGACGCTCACGAAGCGTCCCTCGCCCTGGTAGACAAGGCTCCGTGTGACCACGTTTTCCAGCAGTTGCCGGTCATGACTGATCAGGATGACGGTGCCGACGTAGTCAGCCAGCAAGGCTTCGAGCAGCTCGAGGGTCTCGATGTCGAGATCGTTGCTTGGCTCATCGAGCACGATGACGTTGGAGGGTTTGAGGAAGAGCTTGGCGAGCATGAGTCGGCCCGTTTCGCCTCCGGAGAGCGCCGTGATCGGTGCGCGTGCGCGGGAGGGCTCGAACAGGAAGTCCTGCATGTAGCTCATGATGTGGCGATCGTTGCCGTTCACGGTCACCGTGTCGCGGCCACCGCTGACGTTCTCTGCCGCCGATACCTTTGCATCGAGAGACGCGCGCAACTGGTCGAAATAGGCAATCTCCAGCCGTGTGCCGTGCCGGATGTTGCCGCCATCGGGATCGAGATTGCCCACCAGCAGATTGACCAGGGTGGACTTGCCACACCCGTTCGGGCCAATGATTCCCAGGCGGTCACGGCGGCTCAATTCGACACTCAAGTCGCGAATGATCGTTCGTTCGCCCCGGCGAAAGGTCACGTTCTCGGCTTCGAACACCCGCTTGCCGCTGCGCTCGGCGCTGTTGACGCTCATGCGCACGCTGCCACTCTGCACACGGCGCTCGCGATGCTCGGCGCGCAGCGCCTCCAGCGCCCGGACACGACCTTCGTTACGCGTGCGCCGTGCCTTGATGCCTTGCCGAATCCACGTTTCCTCCTGGGCCAGCTTCTTGTCGAACAGGGCGTTCTGTGTCGCCTCGGCCTCGAGCTGGTCGTTCTTGCGTTTCTTGTAGAGTGCGTAGTCACCGGGCCACTCGCTGAGTCTGCCGCGATCGAGCTCGATGATGTCCCGTGCCACCGCTTCGAGAAACGAGCGATCGTGGGTGACGAAGATCAAAGCGCAGCGCAATCCCTGCAAATGCTCTTGCAGCCAGTCAACGGCCCCCATGTCGAGGTGGTTGGTGGGTTCGTCGAGCAATAGCAGGTCGGGATCGTTCACCAGCGCCCGGGCCAGCAGCACCCGTCGCTTGAGACCGCCCGAAAGACTGGCGACGTCGACATCGGCATCAAGTTCCATGCGCGACAGGGTCTGTTCGACGCGTTGTGCCAGAGACCATCCATCGATCGCGTCAAGCCGGTCCTGCAACCGGGCCAGTGCCTGCATGTCCATCTCGCCGTCCGCGTCGGTCGAGACGCGGTGGTAGTCGGCGAGCAGCGAGCCCGCGTCGGGTATGCCACCGGCGACTTGCTCGTACACCGTGCCGTCGAGATCGGTCGGCACGGCTTGCGGGAGGTAGGCAACCTTCAATCCGGACTTGCGAACGATGTCACCGCTGTCGGCGTCGATCAGACCGGCGATCAGCTTCAGGAGAGTCGACTTGCCTTCGCCGTTCCGACCAACCAGCGCAATACGCACCCCGGGCTCGACCGTGAACGATGCCTGATCGAGTACGGCGCGCGCGCCGAACGCGAGAGAGACCTGCTGGGCACGAATGAGTGACATCGGGTAAGGCGATTTCTCGTCGTAGAGGCAAGATGAGCGAGCGGGCTCGCTGTCGAGGGTCTGTCGTGCAGAGCGGTCTCTCTCAGCGTCGCATCACGGAGCCGAGAAGCCCGCGTACGACGCGAGTCGCGAGTCGCGAGCTGATGGAACGTACAAAAGTCTTGGCCGCCGCTTCGGCTATGGTCTGACGTCCACTACCGCGTCGGGCCGCGCGTTCTTCCTGTTCTTGCTGTTTGGCCGCCGCCGCGGCGGCCGCTTCCGCCGCGGCCTGCTCGGTCTGCTTCTGAATGCGCTCCTCCAGCAACTCGAAGGCGGACTCGCGATCGAGCGTCTTGTCGTAGCGTGCACCGATCGGGCTGTTCTTCCTGAGTGCCTGTCGCTCGACGTCCGTGGCCTCGCCGATGCGTGACCGCGGCGGGCTCATCAGTGTGCGTTGCACGATCGACGGCGTGCCGTCGGGTTGCAGGGTCGACACCAGCGCTTCACCGACGCCGAGTTCCGTGATGACGACCTTCGTATCGAAGGCCGGGTTCTGTCGCAGTGTGTCCGCTGCGACGCGCACGGCCTTCTGATCGCGCGGCGTGAAGGCGCGCAGTGCGTGCTGAATGCGATTGCCAAGCTGCCCGAGCACCTCGTCGGGAATGTCGAGCGGGTTCTGACTGATGAAGTAGATGCCGACGCCCTTCGAACGAATCAGCTTGACGACGGTGGCGACCTTCTCGATCAGTGCCTTCGGTGCGTCGTTGAAGAGAAGATGTGCTTCATCGAAGAAGAACACGAATCTCGGAACATCGGGGTCGCCCACTTCCGGGAGTTCCTCGAACAGTTCCGAGAGAAGCCACAGGAGAAACGTGCCGTATAGCCTCGGTCTGAGCATCAACGCACGCGCGTCGAGAATGTTGACGTGGCCGCGACCGTCACGGGAGGTGCGGATCAGGTCCCAGAGATCGAGTTCCGGCTCGCCGAAGAATTGATCGGCACCTTCTTCCTCCAGCACCAGCAAGCGTCGCAAGATGGCTCCGACGCTTGCCCTCGACACGTTGCCGTAGTCTTCCCGGAAGGCCTTGGCGTTGTCGGCAAGAAACCGCAGGGTCGACTGCAGATCCTTCAGGTCGAGCATCAGCATGCCTTCGTCATCCGCGAAACGGAATGCGATGTTCAGGATGCCTTCTTGCGTCTCGTTGAGATCCATCAGGCGGGACAGCAAGGCCGGCCCCATGTCGGTGATGGTCGTGCGGATTGGATGACCGTGTGCGCCGTCGAGATCCCAGAGAACGGTCGGGCTGCCCTCGAAGGCAAAGTCCGCAATGCCGACGCGTTGCAGTCGCTCGTCGATCTTCGGGTGCGCGCTGCCTGGTTGAGAAATGCCGGACAGATCGCCCTTGACGTCGGTCATGAAGACTGGAACGCCGAGCGCCGACAAGCCTTCGGCAAGCACTTGCAAGGAGACTGTCTTGCCGGTTCCGGTCGCGCCCGCGATCAGTCCGTGGCGATTGGCGAGGCCCGCATAGAGCTCGACAGCCGTTTCGCCCTTGCCGAGCAGAACCCGTAGATCGTCACTCATTGTGTCAGCCGCCCTCGTCTCACTGTCTCTCGTGCGCACGCATTTGACCACAGGCAGGCCAGCCCGCGCTCTACCGTGGTACCGGCACGAGCGTAGCGGTGCATTTGCCGGTGTGCCTGCGTGACGCTACTGCAGAGTCGGTTTGTCCGGTTCCTGCTTGAGCCACCAGGGAGACTTGGTGCCGTTCGACATGTCGAAGAAATAGGTCGCGTGGAAGAGACCATAGTCCGGGCCCTGTTTCTGACCCGGGAACAGCCGAAAGCGAAAATCGGTATGTGTGAACAACTGCAATCGCGTCCAGAGTTCAGGTGCATCCGAACTGCCGCCGGCCAGAAAGACATGCATGACGTATTGCCGCCCGGTGCTGTAACCGATAGAGCGGAAAGAGGGCGATTCGAACTGACTGAGCACGGTGTTCGTGTCCGCCGTGGCCAGACGACAGGCATGACCCACGATCGGGTGCGTATCCTGACCGATCATGTCGACGATCATGCGATTCGGCAACAGCACGATACGTTTGCTGCGGCGCCGCGCAAGGGCTGCCATGTGTACCAGTTCAGCGAGATCGACGTGCAGGCTGTCGGCGTTCAGTCGGTGTGGGCTGGAAAGTGTTCTGGCGCCGCCGGGCATGCCGGTCTGCTTGAGCAGCAGGCTGATACCCATGGCCAGCTTCGACGGTGAGCGATCACGTGATTCGGTGACCGGACGGAGGTCGATCTTGCGTCTGTCCTCGACCAGTCCGAAGCTGTGACGCCGGGCGAATGCGCGCAGATAGGCGAGCCCCTGGGGCTGCAGCGTACCCATCTCGGGCGGCAGGAAGAGGATCGGTCGTTTGCCACGAACATGGCAGGAGAGTGTCGTGTGCAGACGCGACGGCACTTCGTCGCTGGTATGCCGCATGACGTCCGACAGACGTTCGATCCAGCTGTTACCGGCGGTTCTTGTCGATGCTGTGCTCGTTTCCCGATCGGACTCCAACTTGCTCTCCCCGACGTGTCGCATCCGGTGCTGGCCGGTCTCGGCTAGAATCGTGCTCCCTGCCGTGACCGTGGTCCGGTGCCCGGAAGCACACGCACGTATGTCTGACACGGATTCCTTGCTGGTCAGTCTGGATCGACTGGTGGGTCGATTGGAAGCTATTTTCGGGCCACCAGGTAGCTCGATTGTGGACGATACCGCGCTTGCCCACCGTTGGCGTACTGAAAGAGGGCAGGGGCGCCTCGAGCCGATTTACCAGACCGATGGCATCCGTGTCGAGGATCTGGTCGCGATCCAGCGCCAGATAGGCATCGTCGACGCGAATACTCGCCAGTTCGTCGCGGGCCTGCCCCGCAATCATGTCCTCATGTGGGGTGCACGCGGTACCGGAAAATCCTCTTTGGTGAAGGCCATGGTCAATCGCTATGCCGACAAGGGCTTGCGGTTGATCGAGATCGACGCGCACGACCTGGTCGATCTTCCGGCCGTGGTTGCACCGCTGCGTGATCGTCGCGAGCGATTCGTGCTCTTTGTCGACGATCTGTCGTTCGATGCTGACGACGCGAGCTACCGGACCCTGAAGGCCGCGCTCGATGGCTCGACCGCCATCGCCCCCGACAACGTCGTGATCTATGCAACGTCGAACCGCCGCCATCTGGTCCCCGAGCACATGGCCGACAACGAACATTCCCGTATCGTCGATGGTGAGCTGCACCACGGCGAGGCTGTCGAGGAACGGATCTCGTTATCCGAGCGTTTCGGGGTCTGGTTGAGTTTTCACCCTTTCTCACAGATTCAGTATCTCGAAGCGGTTAGCCTCTGGTTGGAACGAAACGGAATCGATTGTTTGAGCGATGAGTGTCGTGCCGAGGCACTGCGCTGGGCATTGCTTCGGGGCAACAGAAGCGGGCGCATAGCCGGGCAATTCGCGCGTGACTATGCCGGTCGACTGGCACTCGCAGGCACATAGTCGTTGTGGCAGCCGGGCGTGCGACCGGCTCGTGGCGAGAGTCAGTCTTTGCCCTTGGCTGCCCATTCGGCAGGGGTGAAGGCGCGAATGCTCAGCGCGTGAATCGCCCCGGAACGAATGTGCTCGTCGAGTACGGCATAGACCTGCTTGTGCCGCTCGAGTGTTGACAGACCGTCGAAAGAGTCGCTGATTACCCGTGCTTCGAACTTGCTGCCATCGCCGACGATCTCGGCGCTTGCGCCGTTGATCGACTGTTCGACCAGATCGCTGAAGTAATCCATCCGCATGGTTCGTTTCGTCCGGGGTGAGGCGCGGCGGCAGTATAGCGTGACCGCGCAGGGGCCACCTGACGTGTTGTGGAGCCGTCACGACAAACGGCGCGGTTCGTGCACTCGTTGTGAGTAGCCGTGTCGACTGACCGCACGACACGTGCCAGCGGCCGACATCGGCAATCTTGATGGAACAGGAAAAATGCAAGCACTTGCGTGGTTCGGAAATGGAAAACAGAACATGTCGAGCCCTTCGGGCAACGCGGACGGCGTGATGCGAGTCATCGATGCAGCGGCTGCGACTGAGGCTGTCGACGCGGATCCCGTCGATCCGGCCCCCGTCATTCATGAAGGCGTTCATCGCATCGGTGGTCGGACAGTTGCCTACAAGCTGTTCGAGCCCACCCGGCCGGTTCGGCCGGCCGCGCCGCTGATCGTGATGTTGCACGGTTGCACCCAGAGCGCTGACGATTTCGCGCTCGGTACTGCCATGAACGCGATTGCCGAAAAGGAAGGCCTCTATGTTCTCTATCCCATGCAGAACGGCGCAGCCAACATCAACAAGTGCTGGAACTGGTTCAAGCCTTCGCATCAGCGGCGCGAGCGTGGTGAACCAAGGCGCCTGGCCGCGCTGACGCGCGATGTCTGCGAGAATCACCCCATCGATACCCGTCGTGTCTTTGTGGCGGGCCTGTCGGCGGGTGGCTCGATGGCGCTGATAATGGCTGAGACCTACCCTGAAATCTTTGCCGCCGTCGGCGTGCATTCCGGCTTGGCCACAGGCGTTGCCCGCTCGTTACCGCAGGCGTTGTCCGTGATGAAGTCCGGTGTGGCGAGGAAAGTTCGCTCGACAACGGAGGCGACGACGCAAGCTGACATTCCTCCCAAGCCGCATTTCGTGATCCATGGCGGCATGGATCAGGTGGTGCACAGTGACAATGCACAACTCATCGTCGATGCCTGCCTCTCGCGTATCGCCGAGGGGACGGAGATCACCGCGCAGACAAGCCTTGGCAAGGGCATTCAGCAACGCGGCTATTCGCTCACCACCTACAAGGATCGGAGTCGAAAGGTCATCTGCGAACACTGGCACGTGCCCGCCGGTACGCACGCCTGGTCTGGCGGCAACCCGGCAGGGTCGCATACCGAGTCCGAGGGCCCGGACGCGTCGCTCGAGATGGTGCGTTTCTTTCTCGCCAGCGCCTGAACGTGAAGGCGACGATCGGAGTTGCCGCGCGGCGTGGCGCGAGCCTCCTTGCAACCCCACGGACCCGGGAAAAAAGAAGGGCCCGCTGAGCGGGCCCTGCAAAGGGGGTAAGAACGTGACACCGGACTGCTCCGGGACACGTCAGGAGACTAGTCGTCGAACGTCGTCTGTCAATGTGGTTTGTCCAGCGAGGCTCTGAACTGGACCAGGACAGGCAATTTGACAGTGCAATGCCGTCAGGTCGGGCTCTCGTAGAAGATGTAGGACGTACTGTAGTCGCTGAACTCGAAGTAGACCTTCTTCTCCCCGTTGTCTACCTCGCCGTTCAGGTTCGCATCGAGAATGCCGTAACCGAAACGATAGGGTCGGTCGGCGCCGTTATCCGTGCCGGCGGCGGTCGTCAGCTTGTCGATCTGCATGAAGCGCTTGACCAGCTCGGGTCCAGCATAGATCTCGATGATGCCGTCCGTACCGGTCCAGTTCTGAATGGAACGGCCGATCTGGTTTTGCGTTTCCTGGGTACAGCCGGCCATCGCCAGAACGAGGGCGGTGCACCCGAACGTACGCTTCAACAGTGTCGGGGTTTGCATGGTTCGGGCTCGTCTTCTTGAAAGGCCTCGGATTATCCGCGAATCCGCCGCTGGCTGCTCGGTAGACGTAGAATTCACACTCATGCACGTCGGTGGACAGCCTTCTTGAACGAAACAGCCAGACCCTACGGCATTGCCGTGACCCTGCCGGCCGGTGATCCGATGAGCGCGCCCCATCTGCTCGGTGCGGACTGGTGTCAGTGGCGCTGGTACGAGACGGCCGAGGCACGCGACCGGGCCTTGCTCGAAATGAGTGATCATCCACGCTATTATCGCAAGGGCGACAAGCCTTCCGTGGTTTTCACCAAGGTCGATCCGTAAGACGTTCCACTTATCGGCGCGAACCCGGGCGCTCCTCCAGCAGCAGTCGTGCAGGTTCGTCGACAGGGCGCAGGAACCGACAGAGCGTGGCCGTCGACATCGACCAGTGAGGCTCCCCGAGTCGCTTGTCGAGGTGCATCGCCAGCTGCTCGAGTCCGGGATTGTGACCGATGATCATCAGGTGGTCGACACCCTCGGCATCCTGTTCCTGAATTTCCGCAAGCAAGGTTTCCACCGAGGCGAGGTAGAGCCTCTCGCGACCGATGAAACTGTTCTCGTCAAGCGATAGCGTGTCGCGGAACACGCCCGCCGTTTCAACGGTACGTCGCGCCTGGCTGTAGAGGATGCGTTGCGGTGGCCTTGTCTGATCCACGCTGCGCAACGCGATCTTGCGAACATCGCTGTGACCTCGCTCGGCAAGCGCGCGATCATGGTCGGTGCCGCCTGGAGGGGCTGCTTCGGCCTGGCCGTGACGCAACAGCGTCAGCAGTCGCACTGAACGGTCATTGATGACTTCTCCGGGGTCTGAGTCCATCATTCCTCTGTCTGTCGATTGCCGGTCGCTCAACTTAAAGTCGTTCAGCCCTGATCCGACTCGGCCAGCGTGAGCTGCACGCCGTCGTCACTGCCGGCCAGCTTGCCATCGATGTCGCGCAGATAGCCGACGCCTTCTGACGTCATCACTTCGTACCAGTCGCTGACGGTGCGTTCAAGCTGCAAGACGGTGCCCGGGGCAACCCGCATCATGAGCCTCGAGTAACTGGCAGGCTGCGCATAGATGCCTTTCGGGAAATAGCTGCCCACGACCCTTACGCCTCGCTGGCCCTCGAGCAGCGAACTCGTGCCCGTTCGGGTCACGTCGGTCGCGGCAATGCGGGTGACGACCACGGCGTCTGCCTTGTCGGCGACATCTTTCACGCGGACAGATCCAGCCACCGGCGAACGGCCTTCGTGGGCACGCGAGCCGTCGAGCGGCGTCAGTTCAAAGCGACGATTGACGTCGACGGTCGCAAGTGTGACCCGGTGGGTGAGGGCCAGGCTGTCTGCCGGGAGCAATCGCGAAGGGATCACGAGGGGTGCGCCTGCCTGCAGCTTGCGCGGGTCATCGATACCGTTCACGGCGGCTATGGCACGCCAGTGATCGGCGTTGCCGGTCGTTTCGCGGGCGATCTCACCGAGTCGGTCGCCCTCCATCACGGTGTACACCAGCGCATCCGTTGTGGCATCGCTCCGTACGGGCGGGGTGCCGGCGCACGCGACTAGCAGCGAGCTGGTCGCGAGCAGCGCCGCGACGAGGCCGCGATGGCAGGGTGTGGGTACTGCCGATGAAGGGCGACGAGTGTTTCGGTAAGTCGACAACATGGTGCTCTCCGAATGGCGTCACAGGGTTCACTGACGCGGTGGAGAAGCTTACGGTGACGCGTCCCCGACAGTCCGCGACCCGCGCATCAATTTGAGCGTGAAGCGGTTCGCAGACTTTGCTCGACGAGCTGTCTGGCGCGGTCGTCGAGCGTGCGCCGGGTTTGTGAGCGGGCCGAGCCGTGCCAGCGCCGACCGTGCTTAGCGAATGTCGCGGGCGTGGACGAAGCCGGTGCCCTCTGCCGTCTCCACCTCGAACCAGGGACCGAAGGCGCGCGAGACCTGCAGCTTGGTTCCGGGCGGCACCCGCATCAGCAGCGATGACGAGAAATCGGCATCGTTGTAGACCGCTTTCGGATAGTAGGTACCGCTTACCATGATCTGTGAAGGCACGTCGCTTGCCGCCGCCGGATCGGCCACATCAACCTCGGGCTCGGTCTGGTAAGCCGCCTCGACAATACGTATCGGCTGATCGTCACCGGCGATCGCCTTGTCTACCGGGTCACTCGCAGCCGCAAGAGTCTCGCTGCTCTCATCGACGGCCGGATCGACCGCATCCGGCGCGGTATCGACAGCGCTTGCGATCGGCGCAAGCTCCAGCGCGCGACGTGTATCTTCGACGCGGTCACTGTCGGGCGCTTCACCATCGGCGTCGCTCGTTGCAATCTCGAGTTCGGCGCCCACCGTATCGTCGCTCGCAGCAACGGCGGGGTTGACTGGCGTGGTCAGATCATCGGTCGGCAGTGGCTCTATCCCGGATTCAGCCTCTGTCGCTGCGGCGGCCACGGGCGCGGACTCGTCCTTTGCGCTGGCGAGCGATTCGCGCAGCAGGGCGTCCGGTACGCGGATCGACTGGCCAGGACGGACTTTCGTGGCCTGTTCGTCGGTGAAGGCGTTGGCAGCGGCAATCGCCTGCCAGTGGGTCGCGTCCCCGGTCGTGCGTTTGGAGAAGTCCCAAAGAGTCTCGCCGTTGTCGATTTCCATGACCGTGCTTTCGGCCATGGTCGCAGCAGTGTCGATCGGATCCGATTCAGTCAGGTCGGCTGCAACGTCGATCGGGTCACCGTCATCCGTGAGATCAACATCGAGCGTGGCAGACAAATTGCTGTCCGCAGGCGCGGGTGTCGCGGCGGCGAGCTCGGGTCGACGCATGTCGCCCGGAATGATGAGTTCCTGTCCCGGGTAGACTGCGGCATCCGGGCCCAGGTCGTTGATATCGGCAAGCACATGCCAATTGGTCGCATCGCCTGTCGTCGCCTTGGCAATGTCCCAGAGCGTATCGGCGTCGACTACCACGTGCATCAGGTCGTCGGCTGTGACCAGCACGCTGTCGTCGAGTGCGACCGCTTGTCCCTCGCCATCGACGGTGGTTGCATCTGCCGAGAGGCTGGCCGCCGGCAGATCGTCTGGCAGCAGGGCGTCGCCTGTGCTCGAGCGTTCCCCAAGTGCCAGATCGCCGACGGTCTCTTCTTCGTCTGCGGCCATGGCGGACCAGGAGGGCGAACCCGCCGCGTCATCGGCCGCGGCGAAGCCCGGGTTCTCTAGCGGCGGCGCGTCTTCCTTGAGCAACGCAAGGTCGACTTCGTCGAGCAAGTGGCTCTCGGAACGAGCCGCCATGGCACGATCGAGCTCTTGCTGCCGGGTCTTCTCCTTCGCGGCTTCGTCGAACCCGAGCAGGTACATTGTCCGGTCCCAGGTCCGACTACCGGCATCGGCCAGCGTGTCGACGAAGCCCTCTTCGCCACGGGGTGTGGTGGAACAAGCGCTTACGGCCGCCATGGCGGCGACGAGACAGCTCGTGCGGAACACTCTGGAGTTTCGGCGGGGCGGGTTTCGCTGGGGCATGGATTCTTACCTGCTCGGGAATAGGGGGGAGTCTGGCACGGCGTTCAGCAGTCGCTTCCGGCACCCCTATCGCGCTTGACTCTGGCCTGCGCGGTAACAGGCGCCAAGTGTGTCAGCGTACCGACGAACTCGACACAGAAGGTAATAGTTCGCCGACTGCGCGGCGTCAACTAAACATTGTGTCGCGAACAGCGTGTTCCGTCAGCTGCGCGCCCAGGTATCCCGCAAGGTGACTGTCCGGTTGAAGACCGGCGCAGCCTCCGCGTGCTCTACTCTGTCCGCAACGAAATACCCGAGACGTTCGAACTGCACGTGGGTTTCGGGGGCGACTGAGGCAAGCTGCGGTTCGATGACGGCGTTGGCATGCACGGTAATCGACCGTGAATCGATCACCGGGCCGAGATCGTCGGCAGAACCGGGATCGGGCACGCTGAACAGTCGATCGTAGATGCGCACCGTTGCCTTGCGGCCCTCACTGGCAGATACCCAGTGCACGACGCCCTTGACCTTGCGCCCGACTGGCTTCTGACCCAGTGTTTCCGGATCGTGGGTGCAATGGAGCTCGACGACGCGGTCATCGGCATCCTTGATCACGTCATTGCATCGAATGACATAGCTGCCACGCAGACGCACCTCGCCGCCCGGAACAAGGCGCTGCCACTTCGGCGGCGGGTCTTCCGAAAAGTCCTCGCGTTCGATCACGAGCTCACGGGTGAACGGTACCTGGCGTGTTCCGGCGCTTTCGTCCTGCGGGTGATTGGCGAACTCGAGGAGCTGGCGATGGCCCTCGGGGAGATCGGTGATGATGATACGCAACGGCTCGAGAACTGCCATGCGTCGGGGTGCATGCGCATTCAGATCGTCGCGAATGCAAGTCTCGAGGACCGCCATGTCGATGACCGCGTCGTTCTTCGTGACACCGATGCGGTCGCAGAAATCCTTCAAGGACGCCGGCGTGTAGCCACGGCGTCGCAGACCGACGACGGTCGGCATCCGCGGATCGTCCCAGCCGTCCACATGGCCTTCTTCGACCAGCTGAATGAGCCGTCGCTTGCTGAGCACCGTGTATTCGAGGGCCAGACGTGCAAATTCGATCTGTTGTGGATGGCACGGAGGCTCGATCTGATCGAGAACCCAGTCATACAGTGGTCGGTGATCCTCGAACTCGAGGGTGCATAGCGAATGCGTGATGCCTTCGTAGGCGTCCGAGAGGCAATGCGTGTAGTCGTACATCGGATAGATGTGCCAGCCATTGCCGGTACGCGCATGGGCGACGTTGCGGATGCGATAGATCGTCGGGTCGCGAAGATTGATGTTGCCCGACGCCATATCAATCTTCAGCCGCAACACATGCGTACCGTCGGCGAAATCTCCGCCGCGCATGGCCTTGAAGATCGCCAGGTTCTCCGCAACGCTCCTCTCGCGGTATTCGCTGGCGACGCCCGGCTCGGTCAGGGTGCCGCGCAGGCGACGCATGTCCTCGGCGGAGCTACTGTCGACATAGGCCTTGCCCTGTCGAATCAGGTCACAGGCATGTTCGTAGAGGCGCTCGAAATAGTCGGATGCATGACGCAACTCGGCCCATTCGAAGCCGAGCCACTCGACGTCGTCGCGAATCGCCAGTGCATAGGATTCGTCTTCCTTGACCGGGTTGGTGTCATCGAAACGCAGGTTGCAGTGCCCGCCGAAACTCTCGGCAATGCCGAAATTCAGGCAGATCGACTTGATATGGCCAATGTGCAGATAGCCATTCGGCTCCGGCGGGAAACGGGTCACGACCTGGCCGCCGTTCTTGCCTGCCTTGACGTCATCCGCAACGATGCTGCGAATGAAATGGTTGGCCGGGCGGCCTGTCTGCTCGTCGGGCGCAGCGGGGGAGGGCATGGACAACTACCGGCTGAATGTGGGGCGACGAGTATAGGCGACCTGCCTCGCTCGGCGAGGGTGGCCGAACATCAGCGACCGGCCGACGCTTCTGGATACAGCCGGCCTATCCGTTCGACGTATTGTTCGGTCTCGGCGAAGGGAGGAATGCCCCCGTAGGTGTCCACGTTGCCGGGGCCTGCGTTGTAGGCCGCGAGCGCGAGCGTCAGATTCCCTGCATAGCGCTTGATCATGCGCGCGAGGTAGCGTGTTCCGCCGTCGAGGTTCGATTCTGCGTTGAAAGGATCCTTGACGCCAAGTTCGTGCGCCGTCTTCGGCATCAGTTGCATCAGTCCGATGGCGCCAGCTCTCGACACGGCGCGCGGGTCAAAGCAGGACTCTGTCCGAACCACGGCCAGCACGAGTTCCGGGTCGACCCCGTGTCGTTGTCCGGCTCGAATGGCGGCATTGCGCCAGAGGTCGGTCTGTTCGCGCAGCCCGGCGGCGCCCAACTGGCCACAGAACCAGCTCTGCGGCGGCCTGCCGGCGGTCGTGCGGTAGTTGGGCTGGAGTAGCGTGTTGCCATCCAGCGGCGAGTCGCTGAAGACAATCGAGCCATCGGTGGCGCGATGGCGATGGATGGTGGTGGCCGAGACCGCCTCGACGATGACCATCAAGGCGAGCAACCCCAGTATCAGCGGAATTGACTTGATCACGAATGACTCGACCTTGAAGGGGCAACCATGAGGCTATCGGCCGCTGTTCGAGAGGCCAGATGCACAAGCGACCACCGCGTGATGCGGATCACGGTGCATTGCTACAATACCGACGATGCCGAGCATCCATTACCGCGTCTCCTTCGACGCCCGCGACGCCCACCTGATCGATGTGACGCTCCGTATCGACCGGCCCGAACCATCGGGCCAGCGTCTGAGCTTGCCGAACTGGATTCCGGGCAGCTACAAGATCCGTGATTTCTCGCGCCACATTGTCACGATCGATGCGGTGTGTCCGTCGAAAGACGGCCAAGCCTCGGCCGTCGCGCTTGCGAAGTGCGACAAGTCGACCTGGCAGGCGCCGGCAGGGCTCGAGCGCCTCGAAGTTCGCTACCGGGTCTACGCCTGGGATCTGTCGGTGCGTGCCGCGCATCTCGATCGTCGCCACGCGTTCTTCAATGGCACGAGCGTCTTTCTCGCGGTCGACGGTCAGACCGATGACCCCGTCGACGTGCTCGTCGTGGCACCGACGATGCTTGACGGACGCCCCTGGCGGGTGGCCACCGCCATGGATCCAGTCGATATCGATGAAGCCGGATTCGGGCGATACGGGGCAGCGGATTACGATGAGCTGATCGACCACCCGTTCGAGATCGGCGCTCACCAGCGCATCGACTTTGCGGTCTGTGGCGTGCCGCATGCGGTGGTACTGACCGACGCGGCGCCGTTCGACGCGGATCGGCTTCGCGACGACCTCGTGCGCATCTGCGAGCATCATGTGCGGTTCTTCGGCGAACCGGCGCCGATGCCTCGTTACCTGTTTCTCACGATGCTGGTCGATGCGGGCTATGGTGGCCTCGAGCATCGTGCCTCGACAGCGCTGCTTGCCACGCGGGCGCACCTGCCAAGCGTCGGCACCGGGCTCAATGACGACAAGTACATCGAATTCCTCGGCCTGTGCAGCCACGAATACTTTCACACCTGGAACGTCAAGTGCATCAAGCCGGCGCAATTCGTACCGTACCGCCTCGCCAGGGAGTCCTATACACGCCTGCTCTGGTTCTTCGAAGGTGTGACCTCCTACTATGACGATCTTGCTCTGGTTCGTAGCGGCCTGATCGACCGTGATCGATACACGCAACTGTTATCGCGCACCATTACCCGTGTGCAGCGTGGCGCTGGACGCCTGACCCAGAGCGTGACCGATTCGAGCTTCGATGCCTGGAACAAGTTCTATCAGCAGGATGAGAACGCACCGAATGCGGTGGTCAGCTACTACGCCAAGGGTGCGCTGATTGCGCTTTGCCTCGACGCGCGCTTGCGACAGGCAACGGAGGGTCGGGTCACGCTCGATACCTTGATGGCAGTGCTCTGGGCGCGCTGGCTCGACGACGGGGCCGGGCTTGATGAAGATGAGCCCGAGCGTGTTGCCCTGGAATTGATCGGAGACGCGCGGATCGATGGCAGGAGCGCGAGCGAAGAACTATCCGGATTCTTTCGACAGGCCTTGTATTCGACAACCGAACTGCCGCTCGATTCCGCATTGCAGACTTTGGGTGCTGTGCTGGCATGGCGAGCGCGCGAAGGTGCCGCCGATGCCGGCGGCCCTGTTGGTAGCCATACCCGTGCCGGTGCCGATGGCCTCGACAAACATTCGCGTTGGCTCGGGGCGTCGCTGGTAGCCGGCGCGTCAGGTGCGATCGTGAAGATCGTTCTGGCCGGTGGGCCGGCCGAACGCGCCGGCCTCGCCGCGGGTGATAGTCTGGTCGCGATCGACGACCTGACCTTCGACGCAGGCGATATCGATGCGGTGCTTCGCCGCTACCCGCTGGGCGAGACCGTCCGTGTTCATCATGTCCGGCTCGGTCGATTGCTGCAATCGAGCCTGGTGATCGAAGCCGCGCCGCGAGATACCGCAGTGGTAACACTCGCGGCGGCCGATGGTCCGTCTGACTGGCTCGATGGTCCTCGCGCCAATGCCTGACGATGCACGGGTGATTTCCCGAACCTGTCTGCGCGACGAGCTGGCAAGAGCGGGCTTCGACTCGGTGTCCATCCATCTCTTCGACGAGCTTCCGTCGACCAGTCGCTGGCTCGAGGAGCGTGCTTGCGACCAATCGGCGGTATCGTCACCGGCGCTTTGCGCGACCGATCTGCAGAGCGACGGCAGCGGGCGACGCGGCAAGGGCTGGGTATCGCTGCCGGGAAATGTGGCGATGTCCCTGCTCGAACGTGTGTCCACCCCCCTTGGCGAACTCTCCGGATTGAGTCTTGTTACCGGGATCGCAGTGGCGGAAGTACTCCGCGAGACGATCGGTATCGGTGTCGTCATCAAGTGGCCCAATGATCTGCTCGTCGGCGCAGCCAAGATAGGCGGACTTCTGACAAATATACAGGTCTGTCCCCCTGCAGCTCCAGCCATAGGTCCGGCTGACGAGGCCGGGAACGTCACTGCGAAGACCGTTGTCATTACCGGCGTCGGGATCAATCTGGTGGACGACCCTCGGCTGTCGAGCCTGGGTGTCGGTGGCACGTCGGTCGCGGCGCTCGGCGCGGGCCCTGTGGACAGGGATCTGCTGCTTGCAGAGATAGCTTCCCGCCTGATGATCGAGCATGCCCTTTTTCGTGACGCTGGCTGGACTGCCTTTGCCGAGCGATGGCGCGCCCTCGATGCTCTTCAGGGTCGAGAAGTCACCGTTCTCGGTCTAGCGGGCAGTGAACGCGCAGAGGCCATCGGGGTCGATGATGACGGTGCCTTGCGTGTCCTGATGAACGGACGTGAGCAGACGCTCTACGGTGGCGAAGTCTCGATCCGCCCGGTTGTCGGGGAATGAGGTGCGCGAGTCGCAAACTTCAGTCAGATGAGTGATAGCCCATGAAGCTGGTGGTCGATATTGGCAATTCGCGGATGAAATCCGCCATCGATGACGATGGTGAACTGACGCCGTTGAAGACCTTCGCCTGGCGAGAGAGTTTTCTGGACAGCGTGCTGAAACGCGTCTGGCTGGAGGCGCTCGGCAACCGGCATCCGACGGCCATCCACGTGTCCAACGTGGCAGGTGATGCGCTGTTGCCGAACCTTGACGCCTGGTGTTGCCGACAGTGGCAGATGCGACCGGTGCCGCTTCATTCCACGGGCGAATACGCCGGTTTGAGAAACGGCTATGCCGAGCCTGCAACGTTCGGCGTCGACCGCTGGGCAGCGCTCATCGGCGCTCGCGCCACCCACGACGGCGCCCTCTGTGTCGTCGACTCCGGAACGGCCACCACGGTCGATGTGGTCAATGCAGACGGGCAGCATCTCGGTGGAGCGATCCTGCCCGGTATCTATACGATGCGACGCTCCCTGGGGCGCTACACCGAAGCGCTGTTTGCTGCCGACGGGGAGATCGTGCCATTTTCCGACAATACCGCCAGCGGTATCGCCGGCGGCACCGGCTATGCGTCAGTCGGCGCCATCGATCGGCTGGTACGCGAGGCAGGGCGAGCCGTCGGGACGCTGACGACGATCGTCACCGGCGGCGAATCGGGGATTCTCGAAGACATGATGGAGGCGAAGGTAGTGCGCGACCCCCTGCTGGTACTGCGCGGCGTCTCGGTCGTGGCGCGGGGAACCACCGAGGAGCATGGCCTTGCCTCCCGTTGCCCGGACAGTGGTATTTCACCTTGATATCGAAGGGCTCTCTTCGAGCGAGCAGGCTTGCTGACCACGTCAAGATACAGGTGGGAGGCCACCGGCTCGAAGTTGGCGGGGAATTTGCGCGTTTCCCGATGAATGCCTACAATTCGCCCGGGCGCTGGCGTAGCTCAGTCGGTAGAGCAACTGATTTGTAATCAGTGGGTCAGGGGTTCGACTCCTCTCGCCAGCACCAACAACTATGCGCATTCACATCGACATAGCCCACTCCATGAGTGTTGCCGAACCCTATTTGTAGTCACAACTGCTTCCGGCACCGCCCTTGAAGTGCGATAAATGTCAATATATTGACGTGCCGGGCGTCACGGAAACGATCTGTGGCCCAATGGGTGGTTGTATATACAAAGCACCCGACACATACTCATTGCTGTAGTCGTGCCAGTGAACGGTTGTGCAGATGGTTAGTCTACATATCAGCCCAGACATGGTGCGTAAGCTGCGTGAGAAGCACCGAGTCCGTGGGGCTGATGTTGTAGAGGCCTTTGCCAACCGCATTGACGATGGGCCAGTCGATGATAGAGAACAGCATCGAACCGATCCGCCGGGCGCTGGTTCATTTCTGAGACGAATTTCGGGCGCCGTCTGAAAATCGTTTACATGGTCGTTCCTGGAAAGGGTGTTGTCATAAAAACCGCTTTCGAACCAAATGCTGCGGAAGAGAAGCTTTACGCGAGATGGTTAGCACCGCCGGAGCAGGAAGAGTTGAACCTACCGGAAAGCTCAACAGTTGAGCCGGAAACAGATGGAGACCCGCCGAAATGAACACAATTGATTGGATCGAAGGGACCGCCGAAGCTTGGGAGGATGGTGCTTTGGGTCTCGATGAAAGGTTCATGTCTGGCACTGATCGCGTTTCGAGCGATTTGATCGATGAGGCGATGGAGCTCCAGATGATCTCCATTCGATTAGAGAAGTCTTTGATAGCCGACTTCAAGGCATTGGCGCAGTTGGAAGGGCTGGGATATCAGCCGCTAATGCGGCAGGCGCTAACTCGCTTTGCAGAAGGTGAGATGCGTCGCCACATGCGGGCTGCGGCTGAGCAACGGCGTACGGACGAACAGGAAGACAGAGAGTCCGGCGCAAATGGGGGTGCCGACGATGATGATGCTCAGGAGGCAAGCGCTGCCTGAGCGCGAAGGAAAAGTGAGAGAGGGCCGCTTGGAATTTCTCGATCTCTTTTGACCTCAATTCCTTTCTCGTTAATCGCCTTTGGCGCCCACAGGTAGTTCATCTGATGTTCGCTCGATTCTCGACACCTGCTAGCTCTCTGGCGCATCACCACTGTGATCCGCATCCGTTAGGTTGAGCCATTTTTTACGGCACGCGCACGCTGTGTGCGCCCGGCTTGCATTGCTTCCTTGTGCGGCTGAGTACAAGGCTCGACGAATAACTGGACAGTGTTGCTCGGTCAGGCTGCCCGGGTCGTCTTGTCAATTGGACCGGGATCGTCGGCATCTAGAATGTTGTCGTGCTCATGATCTCGGTACTAGTTAGCGGACCGCCTACGCTCATCTGATTCAACCCGTGACGGCGGCTGCAAGGAAAGCGGACAGCTTGTGGTCACACCGACCGGACAACCTATGGTCTCGGTACTATGAAGCAATCAAGGCCTGTATGGTCAGCGATAATCATTCGCAGGCCAGTGTTGGTTGCGAATTTTCGATTTCAAAGTGATTCTTTGCCACTGAATACCACCCCTTCGAGCAGGCCTCGAGCCAGTCTTTCGTCGTGCCGTCCAGTACCTTCCGAACGTTCCCGTTCGTCAGCTGACCGGGCACAGTAGCGTGTCAGTCCCCGTCGGGACGTTCTCAACAGATGGCAGCAGGATGAGCTTTCACACGATCGAGACCGCGCCCGCGCGCATCAACCGCAGCGAACTGGCAGTGCCGGGCAGTCAACCGCAGATGTTCGAGAAGGCGGCTGCGTCGGAGGCGGACGTGATCTTTCTCGATCTCGAGGACGCGGTGGCCCCGGACGACAAGCTGCAGGCTCGGTCCAACATCATCCAGGCGCTGAACGACGTCGACTGGGGCAACAAGACGATGTCGCTGCGCATCAACGGTCTCGACACGCACTACATGTATCGCGACCTGGTCGATGTGCTCGAGCAGGCGAGCGACAAGCTCGACCTGATCATGATTCCGAAAGTCGGTACCGCCGCTGATGTCTACGCGGTGGACATGCTGGTCACCCAGATCGAACAGCACATGGGTGCGAAGAAGCGCATCGGCTTCGAGCACATTATCGAGACCGCGCTCGGCTTGCAGAATGTGGGGGCAATAGCGGGTGCAAGCTCGCGCAATGAGTCCCTGCATTTCGGTGTGGCGGATTATGCGGCCTACACTCGTGCCCGCACCACGAACATCGGTGGCGTCAACCCGAACTACTCTGTCCTGACGGACGCGCCCGAGGACGGTGCTGCCGCTCGCGAAGTGCACTGGGGCGACATGTGGCATCACCCGTTGTCGTCCATCGTGGTGGCGGCGCGAAGCCACGGCCTGCGGCCGATCGACGGACCGTTCGGGGACTTCTCTGATCCCGACGGCTATGCGGCCTGCGCGCGTCGTGCGGCGGCTCTGGGGTTCGAGGGGAAATGGGCGATCCATCCCTCGCAGATCGAACTTGCCAACACGCTCATGAGTCCGAGCGCTGAGGAAGTGGATCGGGCGCGGCGTATTCTCGTGGCGATGGAGGAAGCGGCACGTGAGGGCAAGGGCGCGGTGTCGCTGGACGGCCGGCTGATCGACCTTGCCTCGATTCGTCAGGCAGAATCCCTGGTCGAGAAAGCCGATCAGATCGCGGGCGCTGCCTGAGTCGCACGGTCAGCTTCCGGTATTCACGACACCTCGCTGCGCCGCTGAATAGTAGAAGGCGATCGCTTGCGCGCGGTTGTTTACGGAGAGCTTCTCGTACAGGTTCCTGAGGTGGAATTTCACGGTATTGACGGTGATGCCGTGATCGCTTGCCAGTTCCTTGTTTGTTCGACCGACAGACAGGGAGCCGAGCAAGGCGCGTTCGGTCCGGGTCAGTGTCTGCAGAGGGTCTTGCAGATCGCGAACGTCGAGAAAGGGGAAGACCATCTTGCCACTGGCTACCTCGGCGACGGCGTCCAGCAACTGTTCCGCGGAATCGGCATGTGAAAAAAAGCCGGCCGCGCCTGCGGCCATGGCGCGCTTGGGAATATCGTTCGAGTTGCCGTGCGTGCAGACGATGATGCGCACCGGTGCACCCTCGTCACGCAGTGTCCGAATCAGCTTTTCCGCGCCAAGCGTCGGCAAGCTCCAGTCCAGCACCGCGACTGTCGCGGGCACGGTCAATATCGTTTGCAGAAAGGACTCGGCGCTGTTCGTCGTACTGACCAGGCTGAAGCGGCCATCGCGATCGAACACCGCCGACAACGCGGACAACATCAGCGCGTTGTTGTCTGCCAGGGCGACATCCACCGTCATTTCGAGCTCCTCCCCCGGTTCCGGGTCATCGGTCGGCCACCAGAGGCCTTTTGCCTCCCAGAACCCATGCCGTAGGGTGGGATTTCTCTGCACGATACCGCAAATACCACCCCAAGGGATGGATATATTCCCCCCTTTGAGGATGCGAATCGGAGCAGGAATGGGTGTTGTTGTCGGCGAAGGGGGTCATCAGACTCGTGACCACAGAGACAAGGCTGGACGCCGTGTTCGGGCTTTTCCGTTCAGCGCGACGTGGGCCGATCAGCCAACGCATCGCCGAAATCTCGTCGAAAAATTTACCGGAGAAGCAGTGAGATGATGACAGGTAGCCGTGGTCTTTTCGTTCCAGGACCCACCAACGTACCCGAGAGCGTGCGCAAGGCCATCGACGTCCCGATGGAGGATCATCGCGCGCCGGATCTGCCTGAGTTCACCCTGCCGCTGTTTGCCGATCTGAAGAAGATCTTCAAGACCACGAACGGCCAGGTGTTTCTCATCCCGGGGTCTGGCACCGGTGGATGGGAAGCGTGCATCACGAATACCTTGAACGTCGGTGACAAGGTACTGATTTCCCGCTTCGGGCAGTTCTCGCATCTCTGGACGGACATGTGCGAGCGAATGGGGTTGGAAGTCGAGTGCATCGACGTGCCCTGGGGAGAAGGGGTGCCGGTTGAGCAATATGCAGAGCGCCTGGCGGCCGACAAGGAGCATCGCATCAAGGCGGTGCTTGCCACGCAGAACGAAACAGCGACCGGCGTGTCGAGCGACATCGGTGCCGTGCGTACCGCCATGGATGCGGCGAATCATCCGGCCATGCTTTATGTGGATGGCGTCAGCTCGATCGCCTGTATCGATTTCCGCATGGACGAGTGGGGCGTCGACGTCGCCGTATCCGGCTCGCAGAAAGGCTTCATGCTGCCGGCGGGCCTGGCCATCATGGCGGTCAGTCAGAAAGCGCTGGATTGCGCCAGTACGGCGAAGATGCATCGCTGCTACTTCGACTTCAAGGACATGGCGACGACCAACGAACAGGGTTACTTCCCCTACACCCCGCCCATGCCGTTGATTCGTGGCCTGCGTGTGGCTGTGGACAGGTTGCTCGAAGAGGGTCTGGAAAACGTCTTTACGCGACACCACCGCCTGGCGGAGGGCGTGCGCCGCGGTGTCGACGCCTGGGGACTGAAGCTTTGTGCGGTCGAACCGAAATGGCACTCCGATACCGTGTCTGCGATCGTCGTGCCGGAGAGTGCGGATGCGAATGCAGTCATCAAGCATGCCTACCATCGCTACGGACTGTCACTCGGGGGAGGTCTGTCGAAAGTGGCCGGACGCGTCTTCCGCATCGGCCATCTGGGTGACCTGAATGAATTGATGCTGCTCAGCGCACTGGGCGGCGCGGAGATGGCCATGCGGGATGTCGGTATCGACGTCGAGCCGGGTAGCGGAGTCGGTGCGGCGCTCGAGCACTGGCGCACCGCTGACGCCTCGACAACCACAGCCTGAGGGGCAGCAATCATGGATATTCACGAGTATCAAGCGAAAGAGCTTCTCGCCGGCTTCGGCGTCGAGGTGCCGCGCGGGGGATTGGCATACAGTCCGGAGCAGGCTGCCTATCGTGCCCGCGAGATCGGTGGCAGTACGTGGGTGGTCAAGGCGCAGATCCACAGCGGCGGCCGCGGCAAGGCCGGTGGTGTCATCGTTTGCCACAGCGAAAACGAGGTCTACGATGCGGCAGACAAGCTTTTCGGGCATCGCCTGGTAACCGAGCAGACCGGTGCCGCCGGCAAGGTGGTCTATCGCGTCTACGTCGAAGGTGGTGTATCGATCGCCCGCGAGTTGTACCTGGGACTGGTGCTCGACCGAAAGGAGGAGCGAGTCATGGTGGTGGCGTCCAGCGCAGGTGGCATGGAAATCGAGGAAATCTCTGCCAACGAGCCGGACAGTCTGGTTCGGTGCGTGGTGGAGCCCGCGGTCGGCATGCAGGCCTTCCAGGCGCGACAGATCGCTTTCCAGCTCGGCATCGATCCACAACTGGTCAACCCGGCCGTGGAAACCATTCTCGGCAGCTACCGTGCTTTCGAACAGCTCGATGCGACGATGGTCGAGATCAATCCGCTGGTGGTTACCACGGAAGGTGGCATCTTTGCGCTCGACGCGAAGATGACGTTCGACGACAACGCGCTGTTCAGACGCCCGGATGTGGCCGAGCTTCGCGACAAGTCGCAAGAGGATCCTCGTGAGACACGTGCCGCCGATCGCGGGCTCAGCTACGTCGGTCTCGAAGGCAATATCGGTTGTATCGTCAACGGTGCGGGCCTGGCGATGGCGACCATGGACATGATCACCCAGGCGGATGGTCAGCCGGCCAACTTCCTCGATATCGGCGGCGGTGCAACACCCGAGAGGGTCGCCAAGGCGTTCCGTCTGGTCATGTCCGACGACAATGTCGACGCCGTGCTGGTGAACATCTTCGCCGGCATCAATCGCTGCGACTGGGTCGCCGAAGGCGTCGTTCAGGCACTCGAGCGAGATCCGATCGACGTTCCGCTCGTGGTGCGCCTGGCGGGAACGCACGTGGAGGAAGGTCGACGCATTCTCGCCGAGAGCGGGCTACCGATCATTCACGCGAACACACTGGCAGAAGCGGCCGATCGTGCCGTCAAGGCCGTATCGAACGCACCGAAGGTTCGCAAGAGGAACGCGCCTGCAAAAGTCGCGGACGAAGGAGTTCCGTCATGAGCATACTCGTCGATCAGGACACGAAGGTCATCATCCAGGGAATTACCGGGCGCATCGGCGGTTTCCACTGCGAGGAAATGCGTGCCTACGGGACCAACATCGTCGGCGGTGTCACGCCCGGGCGTGGCGGCGAAACGGTTCATGGCCTGCCGGTGTTCGATACCGTGACTGACGCGATCAAGAATACCGGCGCTACTGCAAGTGTGGTGATGGTGCCGCCGCCGTTCGCCGCCGATTCGATCATGGAAGCGGCCGACAGCGGTATCCGACTGGCGGTCGCGATCACCGACGGCATACCTGCTCACGACATGATCCGGGTGAAACGCTACATGCGTCGCTATCGCGAAGGCAATCGAATGCGACTACTCGGGCCGAACTGTGCCGGCATCATCAGCCCGGGCAAGGCCTTGCTCGGCATCATGCCCGGGCACATATACAAGTCTGGCAACGTCGGTATCGTCGGCAGATCGGGCACATTGGGATACGAAGCGGCTTCGCAGATGCAGGAGCTGGGAATCGGTATTTCCACAAGCGTCGGTATCGGCGGTGATCCGATCAACGGCAGTTCCTTCCTGGATATCCTCAAGCTGTTCGATGCCGACGATGAAACCGACGTGGTCGTACTGGTAGGCGAGATCGGTGGCCCGCAGGAAGCCGAGGCGGCAGAATATGTGCGTGACGGCATGAGCAAACCGGTCGTGGCCTATGTGGCGGGCCTCAGTGCGCCCAAAGGTCGAACGATGGGCCATGCCGGCGCCATCATCTCCGCGTTCGGCGAATCGGCTGACGAGAAAGTCGAGATCTTGCGCGACGTGGGTGCGCACATCGCGCCCAACCCGTCAGAAATTGGTGACACTGTTGCAAAAGTGCTGGCAATTCCGGCCTGATGCTTTCCCTCTGCATCAACAGGCCGGAAGGGCCCGGATCAGGCGGCCATCGTCATTGAAGCGTCACGCACCGAAGCCCGATCAACAACATCGGAATCGTCGACGGTGAAGGTAGTCACGCCGGCGAGCGCATTCGAGCAGTTGTCGAAGGCCTTTCGTCTGGTCACTCGCAAGAAGCATCCGGAGCTCGCTGACTGGACCGACGGCGAGGCTGCTGTCGACTCGCTTTCCGATCGGCAGATACTCAGGACGCTGCAGGCACACGTCATCTGGTTCCAGTTGCTCAATACCGCCGACCAGAACGTCGGCATGTCCGAGCGACGTGTTCAGGAAAAACGCCTGGGTCACGAGGAATTGCCGGGAACCTTCGATCATGTACTGGCTCAGGCGCGGCTCGCAGGCGTACCGGTTCAGACGATACGGTCCTTGATGAGCCGGATGTCGGTGAGCTGCGTGCTGACCGCTCACCCGACCGAATCCAGACGGGTAACGGTGCTCGAGATCCATCGACGAATCTACCGACTGTTGATGGATATGGAGCTGCAGCGCTGGACCCCGCGAGAGCGACAGGGCCTTTTCGAGAATCTGTGTGGCGAACTCGAGTTGCTGTGGCTGACTGGCGATATCTTTCTCGAGAAGCCGACGGTGGACCGGGAAGTCAGCTGGGGCATGCACTTCTTTCGTGAGTCGCTCTTCGACGGGGTGACACACGTCTACCAGCGACTCGAGGCCGCTTTACAGCAACACTATCCGGAGGCGGCCGGGGATGTGCCGAGTGTATTCGGATTCGGCTCCTGGATCGGTGGCGACCGCGATGGCAATCCGCACGTGACGACCAAGGTCACGGCGGCGGCACTGGGTGCCAGCAGAAGCGAAGCGATCGCTCGACACCGACGTTCGCTGGAGCGCTTGCTGAGGCGGATCAGCGTTGCCGAGCACGCCGTGGCGATACCTGATTGGTTCAGGCAACGCTTGAACGAAAGGCTGGAGCGAGTCGATACCGATGATGAGATCGCCGGCCGCAATCCACGCGAACCCTTGCGCCTTTACGTGGCTTGTCTTCTGGCCGGACTGACGGAGGCCGAGCAGGTGGGCGGTCAACCGAGTTCGACAAAGCTTGTGGATGACCTGCGGGCGCTCGAGAAAGCGCTGGTGGAGATGAACTGCGAGAACCTTGCGAAGCAGCTGGTATCGACGGTTCGGCGAGAAGTGGAAGTCTTCGGCTTTCGCACTGTGCGACTGGACTTGCGTGAGAATTCGCAGACCGTCAATGCCTGCCTGCTGGAGATATGGCAGCAACGGCATCCTGATGCGTCCGAGGCGATAGCGACCGACTCCTCCGAGTGGGACGCGTGGCTCAACCAGGAGATAAACCGCGAGGATCTTGCCGAGCATCCCGTCGATGAAACAGAGATGAGTGAGCGTGCGAGGGACACACTGGGCATGTTGAAGCTGGTGGCGCATGGCCATAGAAGTCGTGACAAACAGGCCCTGGGCGTGTTCGTGCTCAGCATGACTCAAAGAGCCAGCGACATTCTCGGCGTCTACACGCTCGCTCGCTACGCGGGCGCGTATACCGATGTCGCGTCTCGGGACGCGTGCCTGATTCAGGTGGTGCCTTTGCTCGAGACGATAGAGGATCTGCGTAACGGACCGGCGATCCTGTCGGCGCTTTTGCGCCACGCAGTCGTACGTAGAACCATTCGCGAAAGTGGCGGCTGTCAGGAAGTCATGGTGGGCTACTCCGATTCCAACAAGGATGGCGGGTACCTGACAGCGAGCTGGGAGGTGAGCAAGGCGCAGTCCCGACTGTGTCGTACCGGCAAGAAACATGGCGTTGCCGTCTCGTTCTTTCACGGTCGAGGTGGTTCGGTCAGTCGGGGCGGCGCACCGACTGGTCGTGCGATTTCCGCGCAACCGGCCGGTACCGTCGATGGGCGCATGCGCATCACCGAACAAGGCGAAGTGGTTTCGGCGAAGTTCGCCAATCGCGGGACCGCCGAATACCAGATGGAGCTTTTGGTATCCGGAGTGCTCGAGCACTCGTTGCAACCCGCGGTCGAGTCGGAGCTGCAATCCAGTTCCGAATTCGGCGAGGTCATGGAAGCCTTGTCCGGCTTGTCTTTCGTGCACTACCGGGAACTGGCGGAGTTGCCCAGGCTGATCGAGTTCTATCAGGCGGCCAGCCCGGTCGACGAGCTCGTGCTCTTGAAGATGGGTTCGCGGCCAGCGAAGCGTTTCGGTGCGACGACGCTCGACGATCTCAGGGCAATCCCTTGGGTCTTCGCGTGGACTCAGAATCGCATGATGGTGCCCGGGTGGTATGGCATGGGGTCGGCGATGGCGAATTTCCGTCGCGTACGGGGGGAATCCGGCGATCGCGTGCTCAAGACCATGTATCAGGAATACCCGCTTTTTCGTCTGATCGCCGATGAAGTGGAGAAGACGCTGTTGCGGGTTGATCTGGATACGGCACGCGGTTACGTCGAGCTGGTCAGCGATCGAATTCTGGCCGATGCAGTTTTCTCGCGCGTCATTGCGGAGTACGAACGGACCGTCGAGCAGATGCTGTGGCTGAGCGGATCGACCATGCTCTGTGAATCGAAGCCGCCGCACCGGGAGAGGGTCGAACAGCGTTGGCCTGTCCTTGCGATTGTCGGTCGTCAGCAGATCGAACTGATTCGACGGTTTCGCGGGTTGGGGGCAAGCGGTACCGGGCCGATCGAGCCGGACAAGGAGGCCCTGGTACCGCTGCTGTTATCGATCAACTGCCTTTCGGCGGGAATCGGCTGGACTGGATGATGCCGTCGAGGCACGCCGTCGAAGTCCGGCGAACATCAGAAGCGGCACAAGCAGCCAGGCCATGGCACCACCACCAACTGCCGGCAGAATTCCCGCCGTGTTCGCTGACGGCTCATCGTCAACCGGTGCGAATGGGTTGACGGGAAAATCCTGCTCTTCCTCCTCGCCGGTGTCGATCGTCGGTTCGAGTAACGGTGGTTCGTCTTCAGGGGACTGAGCCGGTTCCGGCGCGACTGGAACCGGAGTACCCGGCGTCGAGACCGGCGCTGACGGCGTTGGGGTTGGCGCGGGTTCCGGAGTGGGCGCAGGCTCTGGAGCCGGAGTAGGCGCGGAAGTTGGTGCAGGCGCTGGGGCAGGTGACGGAGCAGGCTCGGGTTCCGGGGCGGGCGCAGGCTCTGGATCCGGGGTAGGTGCTGGATCCGGGGCTGGCGCAGGCTCTGGATCCGGGGTAGGTGCTGGATCCGGGGCTGGCGCAGGCTCGGGAGCCGGTTCCGGAGCGGGCTCTGGCTCCGCCGTGAGCTCTGGTTCCGCCGTGGGATCGGGCGCAGCCGCTGGTTGTGGAGTCGCAGTTGCGGCTGGCACCGAGGTGGGTTCGATCTGGTCGGTCGTTGGCTCGGCAGCAACTTGATTGTTCGCCGTGGCTTCGGGAGCAACGACGACCTCGCTGCTCGATCCACGCGACAACACCAAGGCAACAATGGCGGCGATCGCCAGTGCACCAAGCAGCAAGAAGAGCGGAAGCTTCGAGCGCTCTGGATCCTCGTCGGGTTCGACCGCGATCGGTGCGACCGACGAAACGACTGGCTCTGCCGCAACGGGCGCCAACACGTCTTGGGGCGCAGGAACGTATCCACCTGGGTCTGGCGTGTCGGCCTGTACCGTCGTCGCCGCCTGCTCTGCGTCGACGACCGGGTCGGCCCCGACCACTATCGGCGCCGCTGCCGCGCCGGGGGTCGGCTCGGCCTCGGTCGCCGGGTCGACCAGGTCCTCGAGCGGCTCGATCCCCGTCAGTTCGGCGTCGCTCTCTGGTGCGAGCGTGTCGTCTTCGAGATCGCGTAGTTGCTTGGCCTGCGGGCGCTCCGTCTCGCCAGCGACGCTCGAATCAAGCGGTGCGTCGGCAGCAGCGGCTGCCGGCTCATCATCTGGTTTGTCTTCGGCAACTCCGGCAATCACCGCCGCGCCAGCAGCAGCGACACCGGTCTTTGGTGGGGACGTGAAGGGATCGTCGTCAGGCACCGTCGGCGACACCGGCGACGGCTCTTCATCGCCGAGTTCCCACACTGCAAGCGGCTCAGACGCTGCGCCCAGACCCAATATCGCAAGACCTGCGCCTACGACTGGTGCGAGATCGCCCAGTGTCAGGCCAGCATGGCTGGTCAGTAGGCCATC
>ENA-ORXR01000130-ORXR01000130.1-marine-metagenome-genome-assembly--contig:-NODE-130-length-115803-cov-4.508745_pt1 | contig 115803 bp, 108 predicted proteins | sample MGYA00237866_ERZ511479 | MGnify/ENA metagenome assembly ERZ511479
TCAAAAGCATTAGAGCGTCTATATGCTGCTTCTTGCTTTTTCTTTTAGCCTGTGAGCCTAAGCCGCCTTAATAACTTCACGTTGATGATAGGTTTTGCCCCCTGCCCAATCTCTAAATGTTGACCTGAAGCCGTGAGTGGTTAAGCGTTCTTTCCGCATCCTTTGTAATAAGGCTCTTGTGGCGTTTATCGAAAATGCTTTCCGTGATATTTAATAGAAAAATAAAATATATAAATACCTATGGAAATGGTAGTATTAATCCCTCCCCGCCCGCCACTTATCTTTTACAGCTATATACACAAAGTCCAATACGTAACTTTGGAGTTGCTGTGATGCGTTGAAGGCATTACGTCTTAAAGGGTAACAAAGCCGCATAGTTATGGTTCTAAATGCAGATATAATGCGGCACATAAAATTGATTTTGAACAGCTATGATTAACACTATATTGGAGTTGACGACGTGACGGGACTCCCAGACACTAATATAAAGAATATCGTCATCGTTGGAGGCGGAACAGCAGGCTGGATGGCGGCAGCGGCCTTGTCAAAGATATTGGTTCACCCTGACATTAATATTACCCTTGTTGAATCTGAAGCTATAGGGACGGTTGGTGTCGGTGAAGCGACGATCCCGCATATAAAGTATTTCAATGAGTTGCTTGGTTTGCAGGAAGACGACTTTGTCAAGAAAACCAATGCGACTTTCAAGCTTGGGATTGAATTTGCTGATTGGGAGCGAGTTGGAGAGAGCTATATTCACCCGTTTGGTGAGTATGGGCTCGATATGGAAGGTTTGAACTTCTATCACTTTTGGCTTCGTCACAAAGCTCTTGGAAACACAATTTCGATTGATGATTATAACTTGCAAATTATGGCGGCAAGAGCCGGTAAGTTTCAGCGTCCTGTAAACATTGCCAATTCTCCTCTGAGTAAAATTGCTTACGCATTTCATTTTGATGCTACTCTTTATGCACGTTTCATGCGCGAATTTGCCGAAGCACGTGGCGTCAAACGTATTGAAGGTAAAGTCATAAATGTTAAACTAAATACCCAGTCTGGTTTCGTGGAAACGATAAAGCTCGAGTCGGGTCAGTGTATATCCGGTGATTTCTTTATTGATTGCACGGGATTTAAAGGACTCTTGATTGACGGGGCTCTGGATTCCGAGTTTGAAGATTGGGCAGATGTTTTGCCCTGCAACCGTGCTGTGACGGTTGGATGCGAAAAAATAGCCGATCCCATACCTTACACCCGCTCAACGGCTAAGACTGCGGGCTGGCAATGGCGCATTCCCCTTCAGTCTAGAACTGGCAATGGCTACGTTTACTGCGAGGATTATATAAGCGATGATGAAGCGGCCCAAACGCTCCTCTCAGGTCTTGATGCAGAGCCAACAGGTGACCCGCGTTTCATAAAGTTTAGAACGGGTGTTCGCAGAGAGACTTGGAAAAATAATGTATTGTCCTTAGGGCTTGCGGCAGGGTTTATGGAGCCGCTTGAGTCGACATCAATACATTTGATACAAACAGCGATTGCCCGTTTGATGACTCATATTCCGACCAAAGAGTTTACTCAAAGTACAATCGATTTTTTCAACCAGCAAACTTATCAAGAATGTACTGAAATCCGAGATTTTTTAGTTCTTCATTATTGCGCGACTCAACGAGAGGATGGTGAGTTTTGGAAATACTGTAAAAATATGGCCATTCCCGATACGCTCAAACAACGCATGAATATGTATAAAGAGATGGCTCACCTTTATCGTGATGGACATGAGCTGTTCGGACCTACAAGTTGGTTTGCTGTGATGCATGGACAGGGCCTGCAAGCGAACAACTATCATCCTAATGTCAATATAATGCCTGAGCGTGAATTGGACAGGCGCATGTCTGATATTCGTCACACATGGGCAAATTGTTTGCAAAAAATGCCATCTCATCAAGAGTTCATTGATCGCAATTGCAAAGCAATGTGATCAGTCATTGAGATAGTTTCTGAACAGCAAGACTGTTCCATAGAAAAAGGAGGGCAAAAGCCCTCCTTTTTTATTATATGAATTAGGGTTTGAAACCTAGTACTGGAATCTTACGCCAAACTTGATGCGTCTGTCACTTTTGAACTTCGCGCGCTCAAAGTCTTGTCCAGCGGCATCAATTTGTTGATAAAGTTCTGTTTCGTTACCCAAGATGTTAGAGGCTTGGAGACGAATTTGAACATGGTCATTTATATCCCATTTGGCTGAACCATCAAGAACACCCTCACCCTCAACAAAAATTGGGTTACCAGTGATCTGGTCTGAATAAGAGACCAAGAAGTCTGAACGCCAGTTATAAGCCAGGCGGAACTCGAATTGCTCATCCTGATAAATACCAACCATATTGGCTGTGTGCTCAGATGTCCCGAGGAAGTTATCCACTCCAAAGCGATAGATACGTTCGTCACTATCAGGTTGGTTGCCCGGTACAAGACCGCCAGAGCCATCTGGATTTGGAATTGTATCACCATCAGCATCAACAATGGCCGCAGGCGCATTCGTTTTAGCATCAATGTAAGTATAGTTGGCTTGAACACCGAAGTTTGACCATAAACCCGGTAGTTCAGTGAAGAAATGCTGATAAGCAACCTCTACGCCCGTGAATGTTGCTTCGTCTTGGTTTTGATCCCCGAAGAACAAGATTGGAACAGTATCTCCATCAAGTGTAACAGAACCAACTGTACTGACATCGCCCGCGATATTGTTTGTAATATCTTTATAGAAACCAGTCACAGAGAAGTAATTTTCATCACCCCAATAGTGCTCGTAGCCAAGATCGAAGTTCCATGATTCTATGGGTAGTAGATTGGGGTTTCCTCCATATTCATTGATACCTGTATTGATAACGTCAACAACAGTACGTTCGCCCGTAACCGGATCAGGGTCACCCGTTGGGTATGCCTGCACACCGACACGTGTTCTGCCGGGGTTTAACTGGCTGATATTGGGGCGTGTGATATTCTTACTGGCCGCAAATCTTACCAAAGATTCGTCATTGATGTTATACTTTACGTTCAATGATGGCAGCCAGTGGTCTACGGTATTAAACTTGCCGCTTTCGGTGGTGTCGGCTTGGTTTAAAAAGTCAACAGCTTCTGGTGTGAAGACATTGGGGAATTCACCCGCAAGCGGGATGTAGTCAATTCCGCCTTCACCGCTAACGGTTGATTTCGTATAGCGAAGTCCGATGTTGCCATCAATTGATGACCCATTATCAAACTCGTTCCCGAAGTCCAAACGTCCGTAAAAAGCAGTTACTGCCTCAAGTACAGAATTGTCTGCGCCGCGGTTAGCATAATCCACGCTACCATTTTGAAGAAGCGGAATCCAACTACCTGAATAGATACCGCCTCGACCTGTTACGGGGTTAATCGTCCCGCCATTTTCTACAAGCTGGTTCTGGAAACCAATTTGGCCATTTTCTGTGAACAATAGAGGGTCAGTAAAAATAGCGTTCACGAAGTCATCGTAGTTTGCCAATATATCGCTTGGAACAAATAGGAATTCTGACTGACTACCAGAAGCGAAGACGCCGCCGCCAAAGAAGTCGGAATAATCAACAACTTCTCCTCCCAATTGTGACTCAGAAACCTGAACGTGTGAGCTACCAAAGCCGCCAGCCCATGCAGGCGATAGAGAACCCCAGTTTAGTCCTGCATTTCTGTTCGTTTGCTCACGCTCTGAATAACGTGCACCAAATTGGATGGCATCAAACCAACCGTCATTGTTAAATTCACGACGGATATCAGATTTTATAGCCCAAGCTTCGCCTTCATTATCGCTGAACGAGTCAGCTGCTGATAGTAGGAAGTTCGCTGCAGGGTCACTGACATCAGTTGGAATTGGATCTCCGGGTACAATCGTAGCGCCAGTCCAATCCGGTCCGCGAACTGTACGGTCCGCAAAGCGGCGGAATGTATTGTTGCCTTCATCAGGTACTATTGTAATTTCGGGAAATCCATTTCCGATTCCTGAGAAAGAGAAGTCCGAGTAGAAGTTTGTAACGCCCCAGAGTTGCTGCTCTTTAGACTCAGATGTTGTCTTGTGCGCGTCAACATTAACATACCAATCTTCGGCAGGTTTCCACTGAACATTTAGGCTCAAATCGTCCGTAGATGATGTTGAGTCCGAGTTAATCGCAGTATTCTGGAATCTCGCACCTCGGGCATCTGTCCAATCTCTAAATGAGTTTGAGATAACGCCAGATTCGTACAGTCCTACAACCGGTTGGAACGGAAGGGCCGTGTTACCAAAGGCATTTTCTAAACACGAGGAGTTCTGGAAACCTGCCGTAATAGTACTACATTGTGCAATGCCTAGTGAGGAAAATGGTGAGACTGTAAGCGGATTTGCTGGTGAATCAGCGCTCGTGCGAACGATACGTGTTCCGCCATCAATCTGCGCTTCAGCATTTGCGAAATATTCAGTTGTTCTTTCAACTCTGTTAACTTCGTTTTCAATGCGGAAGTACTTAACAGTTGCCTTAAAGGTGTCTTCATTGTTTTTCCATTGACCGGCAACGTAATAACTATTGCGCTCACGATCAATTTCATTTGTTCTGAGCTGATACCCTAAAGGTACGGCAAAATATTCGTCTGTATTTGTAACATTAAAAGGGTTGCCAGGCTCTAACTCGAAAGAGTTTAACGCAGCAAGTTGTGCCATTTGAAAGTTGTCTAAGCGTGTATCAAGCTTTGAGTGTGCGATAGACCCCAAAAGGCCAAATTCGCCTCTCGTGCCATCCCAACGGTTACCTGCTGTGATAGTTAGGTCTGGACTGTATGACTTTCTGAAGTCGCCATAAGTCATGTCAGCCGTTGCGGCAATAAATGCGCCGTTTTTATCGAAGGGCTCGAGTGTTTTCAGGTCAATTGTACCACCGATGCCGCCTTCGGTCAGGTCAGCTGTGACGTTTTTATAGACATTAACTGAACCAATAAGTTCAGGGGCGACTGTACCAAAGTCTAGAGCACGTCCGCCATTGGCAGAAAACGTCTCGCGGCCATTAAATTCGGATCTAACAAAGGCCAAGCCCCGAATAAGGTTGTTTCCGCCTTCTGTTGACGGGAAGTCGCCAGCATTTGAATTTGTAAGGTCAAATTTCTGAGCCACAACACCTGGCACACGTGCAAGCGCATCCGCCACATTTAAGTCAGGAAGCGTAGATACGTCAGACGCTGTAATGGAGTCGACAGCTGTATCAGCATTACGCTTTAGGTCGCGTGCCTCTTTAAGAGCTTGACGAATGCCAGTCGCGACAATTTCATCTTCGTCTTCAATTACGGTTGTGTTGTCTTGCGCGTAAGCGACTGGCATTGTTGCCAGGCTTGCGATTAATGCTGTGGTTCCCAATAGCGCCAGCTTATTGAGGTGGTCCATAGGTGTGTTGAGTTTGGATTTCACTGAATCTCTCCCTGTGCCTAAATGGCTTTTGACGTTCTTAATGAACTTTTCAATTGTCCTTTACGGATTCTCTTATTCCGTATAAAGAACAGTTTGACAGCGCTGTCAATTGCGTTTCTAGCAGTAAATCGGACTAAAAATGGTTAGAGGAGCTATTATTATTCCTAATGTGACAAAAATGACACAAACCTTTTTGGATAAAGGGCGTAGAAGTGCTTAAGCACGGATAGACTTAGTCATGATTGATTCTCAACCTCGCAAACTCAACAATATTGTCATTGTCGGCGGAGGCTCGGCTGGTTGGATGACGGCGGCGGCCTTATCGTCTCTGCTATCCCCTGAAAGCATATCTATCACGCTCATTGAATCTGATAAGATAGGAACGGTTGGTGTGGGCGAAGCCACGATTCCCGATATGATAAACTTTAATGCTATGCTCGGCATTAACGAAGCTGAATTTCTAAGAGCGACGAATGGGACATTTAAACTGGGTATAGAGTTCACGGATTGGGGCCAAAAAGGCGAATCTTACTTTCATCCCTTCGGAAATATTGGCGTCGATATGCAAGGTATCGACTTTCACCAATATTGGCTTCACTCTAAAAACGGAGGAAATGCATCTCCACTACAAGATTATAGTATGTGCGCTGTCGCTGCGGCTCAGAATAAGTTTGTTTTACCTGACCCTAATCCGCGCACTGTTTTATCTCATATGCGTTATGCCTATCATATAGATGCCACCTTATATGCCAGATATCTTCGCAAATATGCTGAAAAACGCGGCGTTATACGTGTTGAGGGTAAAGTCGATGATGTTCGCCTCGATAAAAATTCCGGAGATATCTCAAGCTTGGTCATGGATAATGGCACCGTCATAGAGGGTGACTTCTTTTTCGACTGCACAGGGTTTAGGGCGCTGCTGACGGAAAAAGCTTTGAAGGTTCCTTTTACGGATTGGAGCCATTGGTTGCCCTGTGACACCGCGCAAACGGTTGCGAGCGAGCGTGTGGGTCCTTTACTGGCTTACACCAAGGCGACAGCAAAAACCGCAGGATGGCAGTGGCGCATCCCAACGCAGCACCGCACCGGTAACGGCCATATCTATGCAAGCAAGTTCATGAAAGATGCAGAGGCAATCGATATCCTCATGCAAGGGTTGGACAGTATAGCCATCGGAGAACCGCGCAAGATAAGTTTTAAAACAGGCTGCAGAGAATCACTTTGGAATAAGAACTGTATCGCCATTGGCTTATCAGCCGGTTTTTTAGAGCCGCTTGAGTCGACGTCATTGTTTTTGATACAAATGGGTATCAGCCGCTTCATCACGCTTTTCCCAACCGCTGATGTCTCAGATGTTGTGCGTGACGAGTATAACAAACAAATGCAAAAAGAGTTCCATCAAGTACGTGACTTTATCATTCTTCATTATGCAGCCACGCAACGAAATGACAGTCCGTTTTGGGACTATTGCCGAAATATGACTATTCCGGAGAACTTAAGCCGTAAGATGGATTTGTTTCAAGCTGCTGGGCGTGTGTTTAGGTATGACGATGAGCTATTCTCCAAACCGAGCTGGATTGCGGTATGCTTAGGGCAAAACATCATACCGAACGCCCTAGATCCCATTGTGGCAGCCCTGCCCCAGGCTCAAATCCAACACAGTTTGGGGTCTATGAATAATGCCATGCTGCAAGCGGCTCAAAAAATGCTATCTCATGAAGCGTTTTTAATGCGGTATGGAGCTGTATCTGTCTAAATGCAGAGCCTATAATGAGGCCGTCAGTTGCCATTTTGGGCCAAATATACTACGTTACGTAAATTGAAAGTGAGTAAAATGAAGACTCTAGCACTGACAATGATATCTTTGGGCCTTGTGTTATCCGCCCCCGCTTTTTCACAAGAGGCGCTGCCCGATGATGAAATCATTTCAAGAGGCACAATACAAACAGACCCTGCCATGTCCGCATGGAACGCAGGTGATTACGCTACAGCTGAAGTCGAATTTAAAAGAAACGCGCTATGTGCGCTTCGTGCAGAGCGCAACTTTATATCCTCGGTCGAAAGCGCCCGTGAAAACGCGACGCGCTCAACTGTAGGGTCTGGAGTAGCCGACACTATTGGCGGCTCTCCTGCCCCTGGCGGAGGTGCTGGTGGTAATGCGACGACTGCCAGCCCCTCGACACGGCTACAATCTAACAATTTCAAGAATAAATTCTCCGAAACTAAGCGATCGTGTTACAATCGTGGCTTTCAGATTTATATGACGGCCTTGTCTCAATTGAAACTTGGAAAAAGATCAGATGCGAAGGCATCGTTTAAACGCGCTGCCGCAATGCGAAAAGATCTCTATGATGCACATTTCCGCCTTGGTCTTCTTGAGTACCAAGATGGCAATCTTGATAAGTCAAAAAAACACTTTAAAAAATTAAAGAAACTGGAGTCCAGATATAAGAGCGGTGAGGCCAACACTGAAATCAAAGCTCAAATTAAATATCTTAAAAACCTATTAGGTTAACCCAAAACTGTTGATTTGATTTAACTGCGGACACAAATTGACAGCGCTGTCTTTTTGCGGTTATGGACATAAAAAAACTATTTATGGGGAGAATACCATGTTCAAACGTACACTAATTTCACTTACATCAGCTGCTTTCCTCGCAATCGCGGCTAGCTCAGCGTCTTTCGCTGATGAGGCCACTGACGCTAATGATGCCGCTATACAACAAGCATTTGAGGCTCTTGATGCTCAGCTACCTGGCAAACTCATCAATAACCCCTACGACATTCAATGGCGTACAGACGGTTCAGATAAAAAAGATTCTATCGTTAAATCCGAGGGCGCTCCCGGCGGAATGGCATATCAAGTCAGAGTAAAAAAGACTAAAAAGAACCCTTGGGATACAGCTACACGCATTGAAATGACTGAGTCCATAGCCAAAGGTGACGTGATTTTGTTGTCTTACTGGGCACGCGCCTCTAAACCTCAAAAAGGTAAGGAAAACGGCGATATAAGTGTGAACCTTCAAAGAAATATTGACCCTTATGACACTATTTTCGAAGAACGTGTTGCCCTCGGCACCGAATGGAAGCTTCACTACGCAACGGGTACAGCGAAGCGGGATTACGCGGCAGATAAGACTAATCTCAATTTCAACTTGGCTCGCGCTAAGCAAACGATTCAATTCGGACAATTTTATATCATGAACCTGGGTCCAAATGGGGATGCCAGTAAATATATAAAGTAAGATCAATGAGGTGCGGTAAAAAACTGGATCTTCACTTAATTTAGTCAATATTTATATAGACGCAGTTTCGTGTTCGCTTTATGTTCTCATCTCTAAGGACATGATATGCAACCGCCCTGCTCTATAAATTCACTTTATATCGACTTTGATGCGTTCTTCGCCAATGTCGAAAAGCAGATTGAACCTGCCATTCGCTCGCGCCCCGTCGGCGTGACAGCTTTGGGGTCGGAGCATTCCGCCCTTATTACGCGGTGCTATATGGCCAAGCGCGCAGGCATTACCCGCGGGATGCGTGTGTCCGAAGCAAGAGAAGCCTGCCCCGATATCGCTATTCGCGTGGCGCGGCCTGATGTTTACGTCGATATTCATCAAAAGATTATCGACGAAATAAATCGTCATGTGCCGGTCAAGAAGGTCTGGTCTATTGATGAAATGGAATGTCAATTGATAGGCCGTGAACGTGAGCGCGCTTATGAAATCGGTCTGGACATTCAAAATGGTCTGCGCAGGAATATCGGTGCCTATGTCACGCCGTCTATTGGTTTGGCCCCTAACCAGTTTTTAGCCAAGGTCGCCGCTGAGCTCGAAAAGCCAAATGGCTTTGTGATGCTGCGTTCTGAGGATTTGCCGGGTCCGCTTTTGGGGCTTCAACTCTCGGATTTGCCCGGCATCTCGTCAGGTATGGAAAAGCGCCTCAGCGCAGCAGGCATTTTATCCGTTGAGGATTTTTGGAATATTTCCGCCAAACACGCCCGCGCGATTTGGGGCAATGTTGAAGGTGAGCGTATGTGGGCGCAGCTTCATGGTCATCAGATTGAACGCCCGCCGACAACGCGGCGCATGTTCGGCCATAGCCGTGTGCTCTCAGGCGAATTTAAAGATCCTAAACGGGCGGTCGATTGCCTACGCCTGCTAACAGTCAAGGCAGCTAACCGGCTTCGCCGCGAGAATTACATGGCGGGAGCTATGTCCGTGTCACTTAGATTGCAAGATAAGCAGCGCTGGACGGGCGAGACACAATTTGCGCCCTGCCGCGATGACCATAGTTTTTTAAAGCACATGCATAAGCTCTATGATCGCGGGATAGCTGAGATGAAGCCCAAACGCCTCGCAGGTGTTTATGTCATGCTACATAAAATAGCCCTGCCCACAGAACGCGGACGAGATTTATTCGAAGACCAAGACACTCGGGATTGGGACACGCTCACCGATGTCATGGACAGCTTTAACCGCAAGGAAAAAAAGGCCGTTATCCATCTTGGGCCGCGTCATAAAATTCCAGGGGGATATGCTGGCGCGAAAATCGCCTTTGGCCGCGTTCCTGATGCGGAGGACTTCTTTTGAGACCGCAAAAGAGACAACGCGCCCTGCCCGACCTTCCGCAATATTACTATCATAGTAATTTCTGCGAGATGCTGAGATTTGTGGCTAAGCGTTATGATGATGTGCTGCAAGATGAGCACAAAGATTTTATTCATAATTTCATGGCTTTACCTACACCATCTCAATGTCTTTTTGCCCGCCTTGCCGGACGTAAGGGAAGTGTTTTTTCTCTGGATAAGCTCTCTTATTCGGAAATTCCGCACTTAAAAAAACAGGCTGAAATTTTGGGAAATTTGGGGTTTATTTCCGAAATCACTAAGGCAGAGTATGCGTCATTCTTAAGGGCGCTGACGAAGGCAGAACTGGTAGCGTTTATGACACGGCACATCTGTGCCAGCGCGTATAGGGTCTCATGGAAAAAAGCCGTCCTCGTGGATGCCGCGTTGTCTCACATCCCCTACTCTGCGGCCACCATTGAGCCCAACTATATTGTTCAATCCCGACAGGATGTGTTGAAATTTTGTCTGTTTCTGTACTTTGGTAAGATTGAAACCAATCTACAGAATTTCACGCTTCGTGATTTAGGCCTTATCAAGACACCCGATTTCAAAGAGAATTATGGTGCTAGGTTTGAGACAGCGAAAGAGGCTCAATCGGCTTATTTCTACGCGCATGGATTAGATCTTTTCAAAAATGGAACGGATAATGATGTAGCGGTTTTGATCGACCAAATAGAGGACTGGCCAGAGGCCCAATGCGCGGTCAGCTCCCATTCACGCGATAAATTATTGCAAAAGCTTGGCGGGTTATCTGAGCGGTTGGGAGATATACAAACGGCCCTTTCGCTGTATGAGCGCAGCGACACGCCGCTCTGCAATGAGCGGGTTATTCGTCTGCGTTACGCAAAGGGTGAAAAAAGCTGGACGGAAGCCCGTCTTTTGGAACTAATAGATAATCCTGGCAGTGATGATGAACATAATTTCGCGCAAGATTTTTATAGCCGTAAGTTCAAAAAGAAACGCACCAGCCTAGTTACGGATATCCTGCGCGGCGGCGAGCTTATCAGTCTTGATGAAGCGTATCGTAATCAACCCGAAGCCGCAGCTAAACGCTACTATGAGGCGAGCGGGCTGACGGTGTATCGCACGGAAAATATTATGTGGCGCATGCTGTTTGGCTTGCTGTTTTGGGAGGAGCTTTACGGCGAGACGTCGGCAGGTCTTTATAACAGTTTTGAACGCATGCCTGCAGGGCTGAAATCAGGCGCGTTTTATCCTGAATTTAAAGAGCAAATTGAAAATAAACTTGAAACTCTGCGTGAGCCACAATCTACTTTCATAAAGTTGCTTAAAACAATCAGTCGCCATCACAATACGCTGAATGGGATATTTCGCTGGAATGGCCGCACGGTTGAGAAAGTGAAGGCACTGATAATGAACGCGCCGCCAGACGCGCTTATTCAAATCATGCGGCTCATGGCCCAAGACTTTCGAAACATGAAAGACGGCTTTCCAGATTTAATGTGTTTGGACGGCGGCAGCATTCGCTTTATTGAGATTAAGGCTTCGGGTGACGTTATCCGCCGTAATCAACTTACCCGAATTCAGCAGTTGCGCAAGGCAGGCCTGCGAACAGATATCACGCGCATAGACTGGGTTATTGATCCAGAGCAGATTTATGTTGTGGTGGATGTGGAGACGACAGGCGGCCGTTCGGGCCTGCACCGCCTGACCGAAATTGGGGCCGTGAAAATACAAGGCGGAGAGGTTATTGATGAATGGCAAAGCTTGCTTAATCCCGAACGTTCCATTCCTGCAAATATTACGCGGCTGACAGGGATTACCCAAGATATGGTGCGAACCGCGCCGCTCTTCCATGAAGTGGCGAATAGCTTTGAAGCGTTTATGGGAGACGCCATTTTTGCGGCGCATAATGTCAATTTTGATTACGGATTTATATCGTCAGAATTTCGCCGTCTTGACCGCAAATTTCGCCATCCCAAAATTTGCACCTGTGCGTCCATGCGTAAGCTCTATCCAGGCTACAAATCCTACAGCCTAAAGAACCTTTGCCGGGAATTTGAGATTGATTTGACCAGCCATCACCGCGCTTTATGTGATGCCAAGGCGGCGGCAGAATTGCTGAAGCTCGTCAATCTGAAACGGCTTGAACACCAAGCGTGAGCCGCGCCTGAATTGTGAGGCTATTCCCTTCCCTCGACTCGATGGCTGTGCCAAAACACACCCATGACAATTGAAAAGCTAGAGCCTGTTGCTATCGAGCAGTCCCTTAAGGAGCATATCTCAGGCGCGCGCGCGGCCATAGAGACCCGTTTGGCGACTATCGTGCCCTCGGCCCAGACATGGCCTGCCCGCCTGCATGAGGCTCAGAGACATGCTTTGCTCTCGCCTGGAAAACGCTTTCGTCCGCTGCTGTGCGTTTTCGTTGCCAAAGGCGCGGGCTTTGAGGGTGAAGCGGCTGTCGATGTTGGCTGCGTTGCGGAAATGGTGCATGCAGCCTCTCTTATTTTAGATGACCTGCCCTGCATGGATGATGCGGATTTGCGGCGTAACCAACCCACAACCCATATTGCTTTTGATGAAAGCACAGCCATTCTGACGGCCACGGCATTGCTGAATAGAGCCTTTGGCGTGCTCTCGCGGCTTGAACATGTTGAAGCAGAAAAGCGTATCGAACTGGTTGATTTGTTATCTTACGCTGTTGGATCTAAGGGCCTTATTGCAGGACAAATGGCGGATTTGGCTAATAGTGATTCAAATGCCAGTATTGCAGAAATAGAACGGCTTAATACTCTGAAAACTGGGGCGTTGTTTGATTTTAGCGTTGAAGGCGCTGCCGTTATAGCAGGCTCGAAAGCGGCAAGACGGGCAGCTCTTAAAGACTTTTCCCATCATTTAGGTCTGGCTTTCCAACTTATGGATGATGTCAAAGATACTGTTATGACAGATCAGCAAGCCGAAAAGTCTGTAGGACGTGATGTTGGCAAAGCCACGATATTGGCGTTAACAGGATCAGCCGCAGCTATGGAAAGGCTTTCAGGCTATATTGATAGCGCCAAGAGTGCGTTGGCACGGGCCAAGCTGAGCAATGAACCGACGTTGAACGCCGTCCTTGATGCGCAGTTTTCGTTCTTAAAATCATGACAACAGCTTTGCGTGTTGCAGACCTATCCGTCAATTATGGGAATTACCAAGCTTTAAAATCATTGGACTTGGAGATTGAGGCCGGAGATCTGGTCGGTATAATTGGGCCTAACGGTGCTGGAAAAACAAGCTTTATCAAAGCCTTATGTGGACGTGTTAATTATACGGGCTATGTCCAAATTGGCGACACTCGATTAATGCGTGGGCATAACAGACAAAGCCTTTTAGGGCTCGTCCCGCAAGATATTGGGCTTTACGGCCATATGAGTGGGCGGGAAAATCTAGACGCCTTTGCCAAAATTATGGGCTTGCCTAAATCAGAGCGACATGACGCGATAGAAACAGCGCTGCAAGCCGTAGGCATGAAGAACAAAGCTGATGAGCTTGTAAGTGCGCTATCAGGCGGCATGAAGCGGCGCATCAATGTGGCCGCCGCTATTATGCACAATCCAAAGGTTATTATCTTTGATGAACCGACCGCCGGTGTCGATGTGCCAGCCCGTGATACCCTCCACCGTCTGGCGCGTAAACTTGCCGAGTCGGGTATAGCCGTATTACTCGTCACCCATGAGCTCGAACAAGCCGAAGCGCTGTGCGATAAAGTTTTGATATTACGCCAAGGTGAAAAACTCGATTTCGACACACCGCCCAGCATCCTAACCCGCAACTTTGCAGGTATGCGCGAGGTAATGGTGCGTTATGCGGTGCCGCCAGAGCCAGATGTTATTGATGCCATGCGCCCTTTTGAATTTATACAAGGGGAATTGCCGACTATCTGGACGGCGATGACCCTAGCCAGTGAAGTCTCATTTGTATCAGCTTTTATGACAGCTCTGCGCGGTGGCGATGAATTGGTGCGCGAAATTAGCGTGCGACGTCCCGGCCTTACGTCCCTGATGCACCGCTTGGAACGGACACAAGAGGAAGCTGAGGCATGATTTCAGCTGTCTTCAAAATAATGTGGCTTAGGCTTTGGCGCGATAAAGGGGCGCTAATACTTGCCTTCGTCCTGCCAGGATTCATCTTTGCGATTTTCGCCGCTATATTTTCAAACGCGTCAGGCGGGTCTTTGGAGCTGCGCGTTTCCATGGCCTTAACAAGCGACGCCCCCGCAAGTGTTACCTTTGCAGAGGTGGTCGAAAACAAAGCGGATTTCACAGTTACGACCAATGAAGACTGGACCCTAACTGACATAGAGCAGCGCGTGAGGCTCGGGCAGGATGATGTCGGCTTTATTATATCAGGCGACGTAGCCAATCCGCTTATAAGACCCATTGATATCGTAAAAGACCCGAGCCGTGATGTAGCCTCAACGATACTTATGGGGCAATTGCGCCAAATAATGGCCGATAGCAGTCAGGTGCAAACACCAGAGATGTTCAACCAATTTTCCGCCATGCCCAAGAGAGGTGATACAGATGTAACAGATCAATCGGTAACCTATTACATCGGCGCGACGGCCATTCTCTTCTTACTCTTCTCGGCCATGCAAGGCGCAGCCATCTCTCTGGATGAGCGCAAAAACGGCATATCGGATAGACTATTGGTGGGGCCACGTGGGGCGACTGCGATGTTGACGGGTAAGTTTCTGTTCCTGACACTTATAGGCACGCTACAAGCGATTATCATCGTCGGTGTAGGGTATCTGGCCTTCAAGGTTTCTATCACAGAACATCTCCCCTCCCTTGCTTTGGCCTGTGTTGGATCTGCGGCATTGGCCTCAGCCATCGCTTTGCTGGTCGCGAGCTTGTCCGGAAGTTCTGCGCAGATGAACACTGTATCGACCTTTATCGTACTGCTTTTCTCAGCCATTGGCGGGTCAATGGTGCCGCGCTTTATGATGCCTGGCTGGTTGCAAGACCTCGGGCGCTTCACGCCTAATCATTGGAGCATTGAGGCCTTCTACGGCATTTTAGCGCGGGGACAATCGGCCTTTGATCTGCTATATGTATGGAGCATATTATTTGGCGGAGCCGCGCTGTTGCTGTTGCTTGCTGCTGTAATATCGCACCGTATGATGAGAGTTTAATGGCTGAAACGATGACAAAACCAAAGACCGCGACGGGGCTAATCTATGCCGCCCTGATCGTGGGTGGTTGGGCGATCGTGCATATTTATAGCGTGTTCTTTCATTCGCTTTCCGCGCCGCTTTGGCAGACTGTTGGCCTGATTTTATTGCAGTGTTGGCTTTATGCGGGTATGTTTATTGTGGCGCATGACACGATGCACGGCTCTCTCGTGCCGGGAAATGAGGCGGCCAATGCCCGTATCGGTAAAGCTATTATGTTTGTCTATGCAGGGTTTGACTGGAGCTATATGCGCAAAGCTCATCATGCTCATCACGATAATCCCGGCACTGTGGATGACCCTGACTTTAATGCCCGTGATCCCAAATCATTTTGGCCGTGGTATGTAAAATTCTTTCGAGAGTATTTTGGTCTACGCCAGCTTATAATCTTGTTCGGCTTCACTCTCGCCTATATTTTCCTCTTCGGGGCAAGTTATCTGAATACAATAGTCATGTGGGCGGTTCCCGCAATCTTGTCCTCTGTGCAACTTTTCTATTTCGGGACCTATCTGACGCATCGCCATGCCGAAGACTTCCCCGACCATCATAATGCGCGCACGAATGATTATCCGAAATGGCTGTCGCTTCTAACCTGTTTCCACTTCGGATATCACCACGAGCACCACCTCTATCCGCATGAACCTTGGTGGCGCTTACCCGCCCGAAAGTCTGGCGCATGATAGCGAATATCCTCATCACTATTGTCAGTATAATTGGCATGGAAATCTTTGCGCTCTATTTCCATAAGCATTTCATGCATGGCCGAGGATGGAGTTGGCACGAGAGCCACCATGTCCATACAGAGGGTTATTTCGAGAAGAATGATCTTTATGCTATGTGTTTTAGCGTAATTGCAGCAGCCCTGTTTATTTCGGGCTCCCTATGGTGGATGCCGCTTTGGTATGTTGCGCTAGGGTTTACGATTTACGGCGTGCTTTACGGATTTGTTCATGACGGCCTCGTGCATCAACGCTGGCCCTTTAATTACACGCCAAAGAAAGGCTATTTGTTCCGTTTGGTTTTGGCGCATCGAATGCACCACCAAACGACGGAAAAAGACGGCGCAGTGTCTTTCGGTTTTCTCTACGCAGAGCCGCCAGAAAGGCTCAAAGCTGAACTGAAAGCCAAGTGAAACATTTCGGCCCCGAAGAGCTGCTGGACTGTTACAGGCGCGGTGTCTTCCCTATGGCCGATAGCCGCGATGATCCCCGCGTTTTTTTACTCGACCCTGATGAGCGTGGAATCCTTCCATTGGATGGACTGCACGTCTCGAGGTCCCTTAAGAAGTTTATGCGTAATATGTCTTTTACAGTGACTTATGATGCGGCTTTTAGTGAAGTCATAAGCAAATGCGCCGAAGCGGCCCCTGATCGTGAAAACACATGGATAAATGACGGCATTGAATATCTCTATGGACGGCTACACGCTCACTCACATGCGCATTCCGTTGAGGTTTGGCAGTATAGGCAATTGGTCGGAGGATTATATGGCGTGTCCATTGGAGGGGCTTTCTTTGGCGAAAGCATGTTTTCGCGGGCGACAAATGCCAGCAAAGTTGCGCTTGTCTATTTGGTTGAGCGCTTAAATGCGGCCGGGTATCAATTGCTGGACACACAGTTTATCACGGACCACCTTAAGACTATGGGGGCGATTGAAATCTCCCGACAAGACTATCACGTACTTTTGAAAGACGCATTGGCGGTTCAAGCAAGCTTTCATCTTGCACCATAGAAAGAAGCATGATTATTTGCGCGCATGATAAAAACATTACGCATGACCCTTCTGGGCGCAACTTCTCTGGCATTGCTCGCTGCGTGCGGAGATAAGACCGAAACCAAAAGCGAAGATGCAAAAGATAAGTCTCCGGCTTTTGCCAGCACTTATCAACCTCAACCTTCTGAAACGACGCTCATAACTAATGCTCGTATTATCGATGGGACAGGCCAAGAGATTGACGGTGGGTCTGTCCTTATAACGGATGGTAAAATCACAGCGATTGGGACAGATGTTAGCGGGGATGCCGCTATTACAATTGATGCCGGCGGAAAATATGTGACGCCGGGCATTATCGATATTCATTCCCATTTGGGTAATTATCCCACACCTTCTGTGAGCGCACATAGCGACGGTAATGAAGTCACCTCTCCGATTACATCCGAGGTCTATGCCGAGCATGGCGTATGGCCTCAAGACCCTGGATTTGATGAAGCGCTACAAGGCGGTGTGACCACGCTACATATCCTGCCGGGCTCAGCCAATCTGTTTGGCGGCCGCGGCGTAACGCTTCGGAATATTCCAGCGAGAACAGTTCAAGAGATGAAATTCCCTGATGCGCCTTACACTTTGAAAATGGCCTGCGGAGAAAACCCAAAGCGCGTTTACGGAAGCAAAGGCGGCCCTGGCTCTCGTATGGGTAATGTTGCGGGATACCGTAAGAATTGGATTAAGGCTCAGGACTATAAAAACAAACGCGATAAAGGTGGAGACGGCTTTAAACGCGACCTTCAACTGGAAACATTGGCGGATGTTCTGGATGGAAAAATACTCATTCAAATGCATTGTTACCGCGCAGATGAAATGGTGCAGATTTTAGACCTCGCCAAAGAGTTTGATTATAAAGTCACGACGTTTCACCATGCTGTCGAAGCCTATAAAATTGGTGACTACCTTAAAGAAAACGATACCTGCGCAGCTATGTGGGCTGACTGGTATGGATTTAAAATGGAGTCCTATGACGGGATTTTAGAAAATGTTCCCTTTGTCCATGCGGCTGGGGCTTGCGCAATGATTCACTCTGATGATGAAAAGGGCATTCAGCGTCTTAATCAAGAAGTCGCCAAAACTTGGGCGCACGGCAATCGGGCGGGGCTAAATATTTCAAAAGCCGAAGCTTGGCAGTGGCTCAGTACAAACCCAGCAAAAGCCTTAGGCATTCTAGAAGAAACCGGAACATTAGAAGTCGGCAAACGCGCAGATGTTGTCATATGGTCGGCTGACCCTTTTACAACCTATGCCCGACCGGAAAAGGTTTTCCTAGATGGCGCTTTGATGTTCGACAGTGACACGGGTTTGAAACCCAAAAGCGATTTCCGCTTAGGGTTTGGGGAGTAAGGCTATGACATTACGTAAAACACTCACCGCCGCCCTCCTCCTATCAGCCATAAGCACGACAGCTTGGGCTCAGGATTATTTTATATCTGATGCAAAGCTTGTCACCAACACATCACAAGGCGTTGTTGAAAATGCTGACCTTATCATCCGTAATGGCAAGATAGCCCAAATTGGGACGGATCTTAGCGCTCCAGCCAATGCAGAAACAATTAGCGCAAATGGTCGTTGGGTCACACCAGGTCTTTTTGCGCCCTATTCGCGTCTTGGACTCATGGATATTGGCGGCGAAGATGTCACCAATGATTCAAGTTCTGGCGACTCTGAAACATCGGTGAGCGAACGTGCCAGTGACAGCTTTAACCCCAAAGCCGTATTTGTTGCGAATACGCGCCGTATGGGCATCACACACGCCGTGATTTCACCCAGCGCGGCGGGTGACAGTATCTTTGGCGGCACAGGCGCTGTTATCAATCTAAGCGGAGAGTATGATTCCGTAGAAAAGCCGAGAGCTTTAATATTTGTACAACTCGGCGAGAGCGGAACACACCGCGCAGGTGGGTCCCGCGCAGCCGCGCTTGGGCAGCTTCGCGCCGCATTAGACGATGCTGGCGCTTATCCAGGTCGCTATAAAAGCCCAACCGACGGAGATGCACTATCACGTCAGGATGCCTCAGCGCTTGTGAAAGCTGCGAAGGGTCAAATGCCGCTATTGATAGCAGCGGACCGCGCAATGGACATGCTCAACATCATTAAGCTGAAAAATGAATATGGCGATCTTGATATCATCATATTAGGGGCCAAAGAAGCTTGGCAGATCGCCGATGAACTTGCAGCTGCCGACATCAAGGTGATGGTGGATCCACATGATAATTTACCTGTCAGCTTTGAAGCCGTAAACGCACGATTGGATAATGTTGTCTTGCTGGACCAAGCAGGTCTTGAATATGCTATCAGTAACGCGTCTGGCTTGGGCGTACAGCGCCCTGCCACACTTGCACAACATGCAGGCAATGCCGTCGGAAACGGACTGGAATGGGACAAGGCTTTCGCGGCGATAACGTCCACGCCCGCAAAGTGGTTTGGCTTAGCGGGCGGAACGATTCTTCAAGGCTCAGGCGCAACATTAGTCGTTTGGGACGGCGATCCTTTGGACGTGACATCGGCGCCAACGGATATGTTCATAAATGGCGACCGCCAAAGTCTGGAGTCTCGGCAAACGGCTTTACGCGATCGGTATAATCCGACAACGGATGACACGCGCCCGTTTAAATATCGCTAGCGGCTATAGCCTTCAGTGTTAAGGCGCTCAAGCATGCGCGCCCGCGCCTCTGGCAGAGTTTTATTGACGCCCCATTGCACGCGCGTTTCTAAAAAATATCCCGTCAAAGCCATCCCGGCTTTCACATCTTCAGGCGTGACATAAGGTTGCCCCAGTAGAAATAGCGGTAAAGCCAGCAGCTTGTCTTTATAGGGCTCGGCGGCACTTGCGCTGACAGCGCGGCCCGAACGCGGCGAAACATGTGTGAGATTATCATTTACGCCAGTTGCCGCGCAGCTTTTCAAATCCAAGCCATAACCCATAGCGGTCAGCACACCTGCTTCCCACCTCACATAAAGCGCGGGCCAGATATCGGGGTCATGCAAGTTTTCCAGTAAGATTTCGAAGGCTTGATAGACTTCCATATGAGCTTCGCGCTCTGGGAGACATTCACGCGCAATGGCGCACATCGCATTCAGACCTGCCAGAGATAATCGATCTTCCATAATTTCGGCGGCGCGTGCTGAGAGAGGCTCGACTGTGAAACTGCCCAAATGCTCAGAGAGACGTCCGCGCCAGGCCACTTTTACTTTATTGCCGGGCTGCAAAACAGGCCGCGATTTTCGGCTGACACCACCCCTCACAAGGCCCAAATGCCGACCGTGGTCAGGTGTAAAAACATCAATGATTGCAGAGGTTTCGCCGTGTTTCCTCACAGACAAAATATAACCCTCTGAGGTCCAATCCATTAAACGTCAAACTCCAACCCGCTTTCGGTGTAACGGGCTTTATCATTTTGCCAATTATCGCGAACTTTGACAAAGAGGAAAAGGTGAACTTTGCGTCCAAGCCAATCCTGCATATCGCGGCGGGCGGCGGCGCCTATATCTTTTATCGTCTTACCGCCTTTTCCTAGAACTATAGGCTTTTGGCTGTCACGGCGCACATAAATCACTTGGTCAATACGGATGTCGCCATTCTTCTGCCGCTTCCATTTTTCTGTTTCTACCGTGGAGGCATAAGGCAGTTCATCATGTAAGCGCAGGAATATTTTCTCGCGCGTAATTTCGGCGGCCATAAGGCGGGACGGGATATCGGCGGCTTGGTCTTCAGGGTATAAATAAGGCCCTATTGGCATAGCGTTGGCCAATGTGGAGGCTAGTCGTTCCACGCCGTCCATATTTAAGGCTGAGACAATAAATATCTCTTCATAGATACCTAGCGCGTTAAATTCTGCGATTTGAGCCAGAAGCAAATCATGAGGCATTTCATCAATTTTATTCAACGCCAAAAAGACTTTACCTCGCTCGCGTTTTTTCAGGCCTGCGCAAACACTTTTCGTATCTGCAACAGATAGGCGGTCCTGCGCGGTGCCCTCTCCATGCGTATGGCGATGATGGGCGGGTGCATCCACAACATGCACAATGGCTTCAGAGTCATTGACGCCGGTCCAAGCGGCATGAACCATGGATTTAGCCAAACGGTCTGTGTCTTTTGCCGTAAAAATACCAGGTGTATCGACGAGGACAACTTGCGCCTCAGCTCCGTTCTCAAGCGGCAGCATCGCAATACCGCGAACTTGGAAACGCGTGGTTTGGACTTTATGCGTGACGATGGAGACTTTCTCTCCCACTAGGGCATTTGTCAGCGTTGATTTCCCCGCATTTGGCGCGCCGATAATAGCGGCAAAGCCTGCGCGTGTTTTAGGTTTTGTGCTCATGATGGCCACTCTTCTAACAGATGAATAGCCGCATAGCGTTCGGCGTCCTTTTTGGATTTTCCTGTTCCTGTCGCGCGGCCCACGCCCTCGACTTCGACCTGTATCACGAAAAGCGGCTTATGATCAGGCCCGGACCGATTGAGCGTGGTGTAAGTGGGGAGTGTTTTTTTGGCAATGGAGGCCTTTTCCTGCAACGTTGTTTTTGGGTCCTTCATAGATTTATCCGTGACAGCGTCGATGTCAGTTTTCCAATGGATATTAAAGAAATTTTGAGCGGCGGGGAAACCGCCATCTAGATAAATAGCGCCGATAATCGACTCGCAAGCATCCCCTAATATCGAGATTTTATCGCGTCCGCCTTGGCGTTCCTCTGAAGGTGATATGAGTAAGGCATCCCCAATGCCCAGATGACGGGCTATGCGAGCGCAGGTTTCCTTGCGCACCAAAGCATTAAGCCGTCTGGCTAAAGCGCCCTCTTTCTCTCGGCTAAGGAAAAATAATTTCTCTGCTGTCATCAGGCCTAAGACGCGATCTCCAAGAAATTCGAGCCGTTCATAATCAGGAGTCTTGCGCCGCCCGTCACCATAAGAGCTATGCGTTAGAGCGCATAGTGCGAGTTCTTTGTCTTTGAAGACATAGCCCATCCTGTTTTCAAGAATGCTGAGGCGGCGATATTCGGGCTTCATTTTATGCCCTTGAAGAAACGGTCTCCGCGCATATTGGCCCATGTCCAAGGCTTGAAAAGCGCAAAGTCATTATCCACGGATAAAAGAACAAATTCTGCTTTTCCCATAAGATTTTCAGTTGGAATAAACCCTGCCCCACCTTTAATGACGGGCACACGGCTGTCAAAGGAATTGTCTCGATTGTCGCCCATCATGAAATAATGCCCTGATGGAACTGTAAACACAGACGTATTATCTAAGGGGTTGTTTGTTTGTGCGTCAAAATATATATGCTCATTCCCATTCTCAAAAGTTTCACGCCAAGCTTCTGCAATTGCGTTATCACCATATTGATTGACGAACTCTTGTTCCCCAATCAACTCCACGCTGACGGCTTTGCCATTGATAAATAACTTACCTTTTTGAACTTGCATCTGATCACCAGGCAACCCCACAAGCCGTTTAATGAAGTTTTTATTATCCCCTTCAGGGCGGAATACGATGACATCGCCGCGATCGGGTTTACGCTCAAAAAGACGTCCTTTTTTCACCGGAAACGGAAGCGGCGCAGCGGCATATGTTCCATATCCCAATGAGTATTTAGTTGTGATAATATAGTCGCCTTTCATCAAGCCCGGCAGCATAGAGCCTGAGGGGATGTGAAAAGGTTGAAACAGAAAAGTACGCAAAACAATGGCAATGCCAAGCGCCCAAGCAATCGTGCTGAGCGTTTCAATGATTGGATTAGCGGATTTTTTCTTATCTTTCGCCATGCCTAACTGCCTTGGGCTTCGATGATGGCATAAGCTATAGCGTAAGGGTGATCATCCGATAGGCTTAGATGCACATGCGCTTTAAATCCGTCGGGTGTTTTAGCATTGAGCCGTTCTAATGCGCCGCGATACAGCACAGCTTGCGGACGCCCTGAGGGGTCGTTTTTGACTTCAACATCTTGCCAAGATAGTGCGCCTGAAGAAGATGTTGCTAAAGCTTTTGCAACAGCTTCTTTGGCGGAAAACCGTTTGGCGTAAAAAGACGCTTTTTCAGATTTGCTCTCGCAATAAGCCTGCTCATGTTCTGTGAAGGTTTTGTCGAGGAAACGCTGTCCATATTTCTCGATGGATTTTTCTATGCGGCTTATGTCGCAAATATCTGTACCGATGCCTAAAATCATGAGCGGTATCTAGCCTGTGTTGCGCGGCGATGCATCTCTTTTATTGCGGGCTCTAGGCCCATAAAGATAGCTTCGCCAATGATGAAATGTCCGATGTTAAGTTCCATACCTTCGGGGATAGCCGCGATAGGTTCCACATTATCAAATGTGAGGCCGTGTCCAAAGTGAACTTCAAGCCCCAAAGAGTGAGCTAACGTTGCACCCTTTTGAAGGGCCTTTAGAATTTCATCAGCCTTACCTTTATCATCCGCATCCAAAGCATGGGCATAAGCACCAGTATGAAACTCAACAACTTTCGCGTCTGTTCGGGCGGCAGCTTCAATCTGGTGGGTCACAGCTTCAATGAAAAGAGAGACGCGAGACCCATTATCATTTAGCGCTGATATGATGGGCACGAGACGGTTATGCTGACCAGCGACATCTAGCCCGCCCTCAGTAGTCCGTTCTTCCCGGCGTTCGGGGACAATGCAGACGGCTTTGGGTTTAAGACGCAGCGCGATGTTTTGCATCTCACTCGTTGCCGCCATTTCCATGTTGAGCGGAATGTTTTCGCTCTCGCAGAGTAATTGCAGGCGCTCCATATCATCATCGCGCATATGGCGGCGGTCTTCACGCAAATGCGCCGTTATACCATCGGCTCCTGCTTGAATGGCTGCCCATGCTCCTGCAACAGGGTCGGGGTGCTCACCGCCCCTTGCGTTTCGTACAGTCGCGATGTGGTCAATATTGACCCCAAGCCTTGGGAGTGTTTCTTTCACTAAGACAGGCCCCGGCTACCAGGCTTAATGGCAGGAATATTTTTGAGCTCATCTGGTAGTTCGTTCGGGTCATAATCAGGAAATTTACGCGCCGCGAGACTAACAAGCGGCACGCCAATATCCGCAGTTCCGTTTGAGCGGTCAAAGATACAGGCGCCGGCAATCACCTTCGCGCCCGTCTTATTCATAGCAGCTATACATTCGCGAGAGGACAGACCTGTGGTCACAATATCTTCGACCATAAGTACTTTTTGACCCGGCTGTAGGGTGAACCCGCGGCGCAAACAAAACTCTCCGCCTTCTCGTTCTACGAAAAGAGACTCTAGGCCCATATGGCGGGCGGTTTCATATCCCGGAATAACGCCGCCCATGGCAGGCGCTACGATTATGTCGGGCTGAACATCCAAGCTCGCTGTCACCTTTTCAGCCAATGCTTTACAGAGCTTGGATGTCAGAACTGGGTTTTTAAAGATAAGCGCTTTTTGCAGAAAGACTGAACTGCGACGTCCGGACGACAAAATGAAATGTCCTTCGAGCAAAGCGCCGGCTTCGCGGAAGACGTCTAAAACATCATCAGTATTCATGAAATTATCTCGTTATTCTTCTAAGGACTCAGCACGAGTCCGTTTCGCGGACACGACATAGGCGCTGGCGCGCAAGGCCGCAACTATTTGCATGAGGTGTCGGTTATCGGACACTTCAATATCGATAACCATGTCAAAAAATGACAGGCTACGTTTCAAGGTTTTGATATTGGTCAGGTTCCCGCCAGCTTCGCCTACAATTTTAGTTACATCAGCCAATGCTCCGGGGACGTGTTCAACTGTGGTCGTGATGCGAGCCGTAGAGGCGGTTTGCCCTGCGGCGCGGCGCCAGCCCAAATCCAGCCAACGGTCTTGCTGACCTTCAAGCCCCGCCAAAACTTCGCAATCAATTGAATGAATATCCACACCATAACCTTCGGAATGAAACCCGACAATGCGGTCCCCCGGTATAGGCGAACAACAATTGGATAGATGCATTGATACCCCTGCCCGCAGACCATCACCTTTGACGTATAGCCTAGCCGTATTATCATCAATCATTTCGCGATTAAAGAATTTATCTAGCGTCTTCGTACTTTCACGGCCCGGGAATACCGCATTCATGAAGCTTTTAATGGAAAGGTTACCACGGCCCAGAGCTTCATATAAGGGATCGACAGTTTCGAAGTTCAGCCGTTTCAGAGCGTCAAGAAGAGCGCTCTCGCTAAAGTCTTTATCTTCACGCGCAAAAGCATGATCGGCGAGCATCTGACCAATGCGCTTAAATTCATCGGCCTCACCCGTTCGGGTTAGCCGCCTCAAGGCCGAGCGAGCCTTACCTGTCACAATCATATTTTCCCAATCAGGCTGGGCTTCGGGTTGGCCGCCGCGAATAATTTTGACGACTTCGCCATTATTAAGCCTTGTGCGCAGTGGAACTTCGCGGCCATTAATGACAGCGCCAATACAAGTATCGCCAACTTTTGTGTGGACAGCGTAAGCAAAATCAAGCGGCGTAGCCCCGCGCGGCAGAGCAATGAGATCACCTTTTGGCGTGAAGGTGAAGACTTGGTCCGTGAACATTTCCAATTTGGCATGTTCCAGAAACTCATCCGCGTCCCCACTTTGCTCCATCATTTCAACAAGAGGACGAATGCGGCGTAGCGGATCGCCGCCACTTTCTTTGGCGCTGTCTGGGTCATAAGCATAGCTATTATCTTTATAGGCCCAATGCGCGGCGACCCCGCGTTCCGCGACATCTTCCATGCGTTCCGTGCGAATTTGAAGTTCAACGCGGCGATTGTCGGGCGAGATAATCGTCGTTTGCAAAGACTGATATCCGTTGGGCTTAGGAACCGAAATGAAATCCCGGAAGCGCGCAGGAACGCAGCGATATTTTTGATGTAAAAGACCTAGGGTGTGATAACAATTTGCGGGTGTATCGACGATAACCCGAAAGGCGAAAATGTCGGCCACATCATCAAAGCTGATGCCTTGGCGTTGAAGTTTTCTCCAGATAGAATAGGCACGTTTCTCGCGGCCATAAATACGTGCAGAGACTGAATGTTCCTCCATCAAATTCCGCAGCGCTATAGACAATTCTGATATGGCGACTTTTTGGTCGGACCGCCAGCTTTCCAGCCGTTTTGTAATACTCTCAAATGCGGACGGGTTAAGGTGTTTGAAAGATAAATCTTCAAGCTCTGAACAGATGCGGTCGACACCCACCCGGCGAGCCAAAGGCGCGTAAATCTCCAAAGTTTCTCTTGCGATGCGTTCGCGCGATGCGGCTTTCGGATGATATTGCAATGTGCGCATATTATGTAATCGGTCACATAATTTTACGAGCAGCACCCTGACGTCACGGCTCATCGCCAGAACAAATTTTTGGAAGTTTTCGGCTTGGGCGCGTTCTTTGGAGGCATTAGCTGAAAGTTCGACGGCGCCTAATTTCGTGACCCCCCTGACAAGCTCTGCAATTTCGGGCGTAAATTCTGCTGCCATCTCATCATAGGTGACGTGGGTGTCTTCGAGAACATCATGTAAAAGCGCTGTACAGATGCTGGCGACATCGAGATGAAGTCCCGCAAGTATGCCTGCGACTTCGATGGGGTGCGCGTAATAGGGATCGCCCGAATGACGCATTTGTTCGCCATGCGCTTTGATAGAGAAGATATAAGCTTTGTTTAAAAGCGCTTCATCAACAGACGGGTCATAGGCGCGGACCATATCCACCAATTCATATTGGCGCAGATAGGTTTGGCCCTTTTTCGGGAGGGGCGCTTTGATATCGGCAGGCTTGTTCACAATCTAAGTATAAGCTTGTTCCACAAGTCCAACCACCCCTAAAATCCGCTCCTGCCTGTGAAAACAGGCACAAAAAAGGCCGCCTTAAAGGCAGCCTTTTAAAGAAATATGCGGTTAGCTGTTTAGAAACGGCTTGAATTGTCATTATCGCGGTCACTTTGCAACGCGCGGAGCAATTCGTTTTCATCCATTTCAGCTTGTGGTTTCGCTTCGCCGTGCTCAAGAGCCAATACGGGCGCTTCTTCTTCAACATCAGGCATGTCGTCATCTGTGATAACGCGCTGTAGGTTAGAGACGAGGCTTTCCCGAAGATCGCCAAGGTCCAATGTTTCTTCAGCGAGTTCACGCAATGAGACAACAGGTGTTTTGTCATTATCGCGGTCAATAGTCAGCTCTGCTCCAGCAGAGATATTACGGGAACGGTGAGAGGCGAGCAGGACCAAATCAAAACGATTAGGAACTTTTTCGACGCAATCTTCAACGGTAACGCGGGCCATAGGGCACTCCAAATATAAAAGGGCCGCCTAAAGCAGCCTGAATCGAACAGCTATATAGGCAGATTGGCGGCAGGATGCAAGCAGGGTTTGTTGCGCAGATGCATAGCCGTGGAAAGGCTGTAAAATTAGACCTTACCCAACCACATAATATTTTTCACATCAGCGAAAGGCAGACGAGCTGTCCAGTATGTGAGATCATTGGCTTGAATGGGGTCGCGCCAGTCTTCTGCGATTTCAGACAAGGGAAATAGCACAAAGCCTCGCGTTAGCATTCTAGGATGCGGCACAATCATACCGCCCTTATCCTCAATCACCTGTCCTCTGTAATCGAGCAAATCCAGATCCAGCGAACGTGCTGCGTTTGTAACACTACGATTTCGTCCAAAGTCTGCTTCGACCTCGTGGAGAATATCCAAAAGCGCCCTCGCCGTTCCGTTAAAGCCAACTTCAGCACAGGCATTGATATAATCAGGCTGGTCACTGCCGGGCGGCCAAGCGGGGCTCTGCCAAAGTCCAGACATTTTGATGATATCCACGCCTCTGGCCGCAAGGGCTTTACTCGCCGCAGGAAAGGTATCTTTAGGGTTGGACAGGTTAGCGCCAAAGGCAATATAGATGGGTTTTATATTTTTTGACATTTTAAAACCTTGGAGCCTTATAGATGGCTTTCTATCCTGACGAACGCATAGCTTTATTTATTGATGGGTCAAACCTCTATTCCACAGTGAAAACACTCGATTTCGATATTGATTACGGCAAATTGCTCGAGCTTTTCAAAGGTAAAGGCCGCCTCATCCGTGCCAATTACTACACGGCCTTGGTCGAGGATGACGATTTCTCGCCTATTCGTCCCTTAATTGATTGGCTTGAATATAATGGCTGGCATGCTGTGACCAAGCCTGCAAAGTCGCAAATAGACCGTGATGGACGCCGCCGCATCAAAGGCGATATGGACCCTGAAATTATCGTCGATATGCTGAGCTTTACCCCATATATCGACCATCTTGTTCTTTTTTCTGGCGATGGCGATTTTCGCGTTGCTGTCGAAGCGCTACAAAAGCAAGGCGTCAGGGTAACCGTTGTATCGACCATGAAGTCAAAACCAGCCATGCTCGCGGATGAACTCCGCCGCCAAGCCGACGCCTTTATCGAGATTGCTGATATGGATAAGCTTTTCGGACGCCCAAAACGTGATAACTATGAGGAGGACGACTAATGGCCTATCAAGAGCCCCATAGAGATTGCGATCTTTGCCCTCGTTTGCGTGCCTTTTTACTTGAGAAACGAGAGGAACTCCCAAGCTATTTTAACGCACCTGTCCCGAGCTTTGGCGACCCTGAGCCTAAGCTGCTCATTGTCGGGCTCGCCCCAGGCATGCACGGCGCAAATCAAACAGGACGCCCTTTTACGGGCGATTGGGCGGGGGACCTGCTCTATGCCGCTTTAGCCGAATATGGCTTTAGCCAAGGCACCTACGGCGGCACTGCGGATGACGGGCTGACGCTCAAAGGCGCGATGATCACGAATGCCGTGCGCTGCGTGCCGCCGCAAAATAAGCCCGTTGGCGCAGAATGTGCCGCTTGCCGCCCCTTCTTAACGGAGCAGATAGAGAGTCTGACATCGGTAAAGGCTATTCTGTGTTTAGGTAAGATAAGCCATGATAATACGGTTAGAGCTATGGGTTTGAAATTGAGTGCTTATCCGTTTGGACACCATAAAATACATGAATTACAACAGGGTAGACGCCTTTACTCAAGTTATCATTGTTCGCGTTACAACACCAATACTAAGCGATTGACGGAAGAGATGTTCTATAAGGTGTTTGCGGATATTCGCGGGTACATAGATGGGTAACTCAGCTTATACTTCTCATCCCTGCGAAGGCAGAGATTAGGACTTAAGATTATACACATATGATGATTTGTCCCTACCCCTGCCTACGTAGGGGTGAGCGGACGGAATGGAAGTTGCTTAACCTCTATCCCGCATCAGGCGGGCTTTATCGCGCTTCCAATCTCTGTCTTTCTTGGTGTCGCGCTTATCACCCTTATCCTTACCTGTCGCCACGCCGATGAGGAGTTTGACCGTTCCTTTGTCGTTGAAATACATCTTGAGCGGAACAATTGTGCGGCCTTTACGCTGCGTTTCATTCCATAACTTACTAATTTGCTTGCGTTTTAGTAGAAGTTTGCGCGGGCGTGTCGGGAGGTGATTGAATTGACTGGCGGGCGCGTAAATCGGAATATTGGCGTTAATCAGCATCAATTCTTGATTTTCAATAGTAGCGTAGCTCTCGGCAATATTGGCTTGCCCTTCACGCAGAGCTTTGACCTCAGTTCCGACCAGCACGATACCCGCCTCAAAAGTCTCCTCGACCTTGTAGTCAAAACGGGCGCGGCGATTTTCAGCAATCGTTTTATTATTAGGGTCTGCTTTTTTGGCGGCCATAGTTAGACGTCAACGCCCGCCATTTGCATGGCGCTTTTCACGGCCTTTTTAGTCTCTTCGCGGCACGGCGTTATCGGCAAGCGTACGTCTGTGTCCATGTGTCCTAATGTGTTCAGTGCGTATTTGGCAGGTGCCGGGCTCGGGTCAATGAAGAGGTCTTGATGTAAGCGGTGAAGCTTCTGGTTAATAACTTGCGCGCCAACAAAATCTTTCGCCATCATAAGGTTATGAAATTCAGCATAGATAGCTGGGGCGACATTGGACCCCACAGAGATACAGCCCTTCCCGCCATGCGCCGCATGTCCAAGAGATGACGGGTCGTCGCCTGAGAGTTGAATAAAGTCCTCTCCGCAGCGCTCAATCAAGCCAGCCACGCGCGTGATATCACCCGTCGCGTCTTTACACCCTATCACGGTAGGCAGCTTTGATAGGCGGCCCATCGTATCATTGCTGATGTCCACGACCGAGCGCCCGGGAATATTATAAACAACAATCGGAATATCGACGGCTTCGGAAATAGCTTTGAAATGTTGATAAATGCCTTCTTGGCTGGGCTTGTTATAATATGGCGTAACGACAAGCGCGGCATCTGCGCCGACATCTTTGGCCTTTTGAGCATAAGCAATCGACATGCGGGTTTCATTTGACCCTGCTCCAGCGATTATAGGAACGCGCCCATTGGCGGCTTCGACACATAATTCAATTACGCGGCGATGCTCGGCATCTGTCAGAGTCGCGGTCTCTCCAGTGGTTCCGCAGGGCACAAGTCCATGTGTTCCGCTCTTGATTTGCCACTCTATGAAGTCTTGAAAGGCAGTCTCATCCACGGCCCCGTTTTTGAACGGCGTCACTAAAGCTGTTATCGAACCGTGTATCATAAAAGTCTTTCTTGGCGTAAATCACAGGATACAGAGCGTGTGGGTTACATATGTGTTATTTTCGCGGTCTATTTGCGTTCTTTTCTTGCTCTGCGCAAGAGAGGGATTAGTGTAATTTCATGCATATAAACCGATTCAACCCTGCCGCAGCGTCTCAACGCAGTTTTTGGGTCTCTCTCCTGACGATTTTTGTTTTTTTTATTATGGCAGCTCAGACGCTCGCCAATGCGGCTATTCCTACGCCGCGTATCAAGCCGCCATCCCCAAGTGCCTCTGAATTTCTAAATGATAGAGACTCCGAGCATTTTCGCCGTGGCTTGCGGGCAGCGAGTAAACGCCATTGGGTCGATTTGGACGATCAAATAAGAAAGCTGAATGATCCTACAGCAAAAGATGTGCTGCGCTGGGTGCGCGCCGCGCGAAATCCGAATGTGTCTTTTAAAGATATTAGCTATGTCGTTCATGACCTGTCTAACTGGCCGCGAATGACGTCGATACGGGCTAAGGCTGAGGGTGTATTATTTGATGTTCCTCTGTCAGCGGATAAGACTATTGACTGGTTTCAAGGCAAGGAACCTGTGTCAGGCGAAGGCCGTGCAGCTCTGGCCCGCGCCCACTACAAGCGCGGCAATAAAGTCAGCGGCGATTTATGGTTAAAATCTGCCTGGCGCGAGTCAAAACTAACGCGCGCGCGTCAGCAAGAGCTGTTTAAGCACTATCGCGGCAAACTCACCCAAGAAGATCATGCTGTACGTGCCGATCATTTGATCTGGCAAGGACGCCGCCATCATTCCAAAGCCGAAGCCTTGTTGCCTCACATGGCTAAGAAACAACGTGCACTCATGAATGCACGCATTCGCGTTGCCTCCAATCGCTCCGGTATGGATGCCGCGATTAAGGCAGTCCCGCAGGAATATAGAAATGAAGCCGGGCTTCTTTATGAGCGGGCAAAATGGCGCCGCCGTAAGAAGACCAAAGATTACGCCCTGCCCGTCTATTTGCAGATCGTCAATCCGCCGCTTGATCTGGCCGGGCGCGAGGCCATCTGGAGAGAAAAGCGTATCATGCTGCGCTGGGCGATTGAGAATAAGAAATATAATCAAGCCTATCAGCTCAGCACAAATCATGGCCTGACGCGAGGCGGAGGATTTGCTGAAGCTGAGTTTACAGCGGGATGGTTGGCATTGACGAAATTAAATCAACCCCAAAAAGCGGCTGAGCATTTTAAAACGCTCAAAAATGGTGTATCGCTCTCTGTATCCCTGAGCCGTGCGGCCTATTGGCAGGCCCGCGCCGCAGAAGCTTTGGGTGACCCTAATGCGCAAGCTTATTATTCTGAAGCGTCGGGTTACACCAATACATATTATGGGCAACTAGCGGCTGATAAAGTCGGCGGTAGCCCATCACAATTGGTTCTTCCTGTTGAAGCTGACACGGCGGCATTGAAACCCGCATTTGAGGGAGACCCGCGCGTCCGCGCCATGCACCTTTTGGGCGAAGCCGGAGAAGAGCGCTTCTTTACAAACTTTGCCTTCCATCTGGACGATGTGTTGGATGATAAGCGTCAATTATCTCTACTGTCTCAACTCTCTAAGGATTATGGCTATATGCGGCCATCGCTGCGGGCGGCAAAACAGGCTTCGCGTTTTCAATCCATGCTGACAGATTCGGGTTATCCTAAAGTTGAGGAAATTGAATCCCTACCCGCCAAATTTGATATACCCTTCGTCTATGCTGTGGCGCGCCAAGAGAGCGAATTTGAGTTCAATGTGGTCAGCAGTGCCAAAGCTTATGGCATGATGCAGATGATTGACAGCACCGCCAAATATACAGCGCGCAAACACCGTATTCCTTATTCCCGTTCAAAACTTACGGCTGACCGCGATTACAGCGCAAAGCTCGGAGCCCATCACCTCCACGACTTACTTGATATGTTTGATGGCTCCTACATTCTCGCCGCTGCCGCCTATAATGCAGGCCCGCATCGTTCTAAGACATGGATTAAAGCTTACGGCGATCCCCGGACAGGCGAAATTGATCCAATCGATTGGGTCGAATCCATTCCATTTTCAGAAACACGAAATTATGTTCAGCGGGTTATGGAAAACATGCAAGTCTATCGAGCTCGCCGCAACGACAATCAGAGCAATAACCAAATTTACAGAGACCTTACTCAGGGCGCATTTTAAAGAGGCGCACCATAAATATCGAGCTCGACCACATCACCTTTATTGTGCTTTTTGGCAAACGCTTTGACAGGTTCAAACTTTGTGGCCTTGTCGCCAACGACGACATAGATCATATCTGATTCATCCAGATACTTCGCGGCGATGTTTTGAAAGTCCGCCACACTCATCTCGACAAGCGCGTCCTGCTCGTCTTCGAGATATCGCTTGGACCGCTCATATTTTGAAATACTTTGCAGCGTGCCGAGCTTTGCCCGCAAGCTTTCAAAAGCGCGAGTGTTGTCTTTTATGATCTTCTGTTGTGTGGTCTTGCGGTCCTGGGCATCGAAATCAGGGCCGTAATTCTCGACCATGTCCTGTATCACATCCAGAGATGCTCCCGTGGCATTGGCTCTGACACTGGTGCGAATACGGAAGGGCTGTGGAGCTGATCCGCCTGAGCCGAGCAGCCCGATGGCTTGTTCTAATTCAGCAGGTGTTTTTGTGGCTGTACCTTCATTCATAAGGCCTGCAAGTAAACTGGCGCGGCCCGCTTTGCCATCAGGGTCAAGCCATGTGCCGCCTAGTGTAGTTACGTTGAAAGTAACAAGCGGTGTCTCTGAATTTTCAATGCCCAACAAGCGCACATCATTCGCGAGACTTGCCTCCCATATGTCAGGCATTTTAAATAGCCGGAGTTCCCCAAAAGGTGGTTCTGATCGGTCATGTTTGGTGATTGTTTTCTCATAAACCGCCTCTTCGCCTTGAGAAACCTCTTCTGCTTATATGTCATGCCTGTCTGCCTATATTTTTTTATCGCTCTAAATTTTGTTTTCTAAAAGCTTATCCGCCCGAAGCGCTAGATCTGGGTCTACATTTCCGCCCGTCAGCACGACACATATGGTTTTTAGCTCGGACTTATCCGATAAATTACCTTTTAATAGCGCGGCCATAGCCACTGCCCCGCCGGGTTCCAATTGCACGCCCAATTCTTTTTTAGCGATAGCCATGCTCATAAGGCAATCCATATCTGACACGCCAAAGACTCCTGAAAGAGACTTACTGTTAATGGGCCATGTCAGTTCGCCGGGTTCAGGGGTCATAAGAGCATCACATAATGTCGGCGGCATGGATGTAAGCTTTTCTCGTTTCCCAGAGGCGTAAGAGCGTTGATGGTCATTATAATCCTCAGGCTCTGCGCCATAAATTTCAGTGTTTGGAGACAATTTTTGCATGGCCAAGCTGATACCCGCGCATAATCCGCCGCCGCCCATACAGGTAATGAGGGCATCAAACCCTATATCGCTCTGGGCAATCTCAAGTCCGACCGTGCCCTGCCCTGAAATAATGTAAGGGTCATCATAGCTTGGGACGCAAATGCGCCCGTCCCGCTTTGAAATCTCATCCGCTATGTCTTCACGGCTTTCCGTCAAGCGGTCATAGCTGACAATTGTTGCGCCGTCATTGAGCACGCCATTTGTCTTCACTTTAGGCGCATCGGTCGGCATGACGATGACAGCGTCTATGCCAAGCTCTTTTGCCGCGCGGGAGACGCCTTGAGCATGATTACCCGAGCTTGTAGCGACGACGCCTTTTTTACGCTCATCAGTACTCATGGCCGACAGGCGGTTAAAGGCCCCCCGATATTTAAAGGCGCCGACTTTTTGATCACATTCAGGTTTGAACCAGACCGTTTTGCCAGTCATTAAATCAATTACATCCGAGCGTAGCAACGGAGTCTTTATCGCATGACCATTTATGCGGGCCGCTGCAGCTTTAACGTCATCAAACGTTGGCAGTGAATTCATATGAAACTCTTTGCATAAGGTCGTTGACCCTCACTCTAATCAATGGGAAAACAGGAGCAAGAAAAATAACTATTCGGGAGATGTCCATGCAGGGCCTAATGATGCAGCAAGAGTTGATGATCAGCGATCTAATCGAACACGCTGCGACGGTTCATTCCAATCGTGAAATTTACACACTAAATGCAGACATGACGGAGCATCGCTATAGCTGGGCGGATTGCGCTGTGCGAACACGTAAGCTCGCCAATGCTTTGATAAATGCAGGTATAAAAAAAGGTGACCGCGTGGCGACAATTGCTTGGAATAGCTATCGCCATATCGAGATTTACTACGCCGTGTCATCCATCGGCGCTATCGTTCATACCATAAATCCGCGTCTTAAGCCTGAACAGGTTGCCTGGATGGTCAATCACGCAGAAGATACGATGTTGCTTTTCGATACAACATTTGCGCCTATCATTAACGGCGTCGGGGCTATGTGCCCTTCGGTCAAGAAATGGATTTGCCTAACTGATGCTGACAACCTGCCCGAAATGAAAGTTGAAACCGTCGATTATGAAAGTTTCATTGGCGACGCCTCTGAAACTATCGAATGGGAACGGTTTGATGAGAATACAGCTTGTACGCTTTGCTATACGTCTGGAACAACAGGTGATCCAAAGGGTGTTCTATACTCTCACCGTTCAACAATCCTCCATGCGATGGCAGGATCATTTAACGATGTTATCGGCGCAGGCTCACGCGATGTCATTTTGGCGGTCGTGCCGATGTTCCATGTCTCCGCTTGGGGCCTGGTTTACTCCGCCGCCATGGTCGGTGCGAAACTGGTGATGCCAGGACCAGGTTTGGACGGCGCAAATATGTGCAAGATGATTACGCAAGAAAAGGTCACGCTTATGGCAGGTGTACCGACGGTTTGGCTTGGCATTTACAATCACGCTAAAGCTAATAATATTGACCTCCCTACAGTTAAGAAAGCTCTCGTTGGCGGCTCAGCTTTGCCTGAATCCTTACTTCGCGCATATGAGCAAGACCTTGGCATTCCAATGCAGCAAGGCTGGGGCATGACGGAAACGTCGCCTCTTGGTTCCACTTATGCCGCGCATCCTGATACGGATCTGAGCGACTATGACGGAACGGTTAGCGATAAGCTCATGGCGGGCCGCCGTATCTTTGGCGTTGATATGCGTATCGTTGACGATGAAGGTAATATCTTGGCGACTGACGGCGAAGCAGAAGGTCACTTACAAGTCAAAGGCCCTTGGGTGGCTAGCGGTTATTTTAAAGGCGCAGGTTCTGATAGTTTCACAGATGATGGCTGGTTCGCAACTGGTGACGTCAGTAAGCTGCATCCAACAGGGTTTATGGAAATCACTGACCGGTCCAAAGATGTTATTAAATCCGGCGGCGAATGGGTCAGCTCTATCGATGTTGAAAACGCGGCGTCTGACCACCCTGATGTGGCTATGGCGGCGTGTATCGGTATTCGCCATGAAAAATGGCAAGAGCGCCCCTTTCTCATCGTGCAACCTGTTCCAGGAAAATCGCCTAATATAGAAGAAATTAAAGACTGCATCACAGCCAAATGTGCAAAATGGTGGCTTCCCGATGAAATCGTCTTTCAGGATGAACTGCCGCTCGGCGCGACAGGAAAAATTCTTAAGCGTGAGTTAAAGGTTGTTTATAAAGACCAATATACTAAGGCAGGTTAAATTAGCTCTTCCCTTCTCCCAATTCAAATAGCTTGCCTCGTTCTGTGATCAGAACGAGGATAAGTGATAGAACACCCAAACCGACGAAGCCTAGTAAAATGGGCGCAACGGTTCCATCGAAACGACTGGACACCAGATAACCAAACCCGCTGGCGACGGTTGTCGTGGCAAATCCATAAAGTGCGCTGGCTGTTCCGGCTATCTTGCCTTGCGGTTCCATAGCAATGGCTGAGAAGTTTGCGCCCAGCATACCAAAACATCCAAATGTCAGAGCAAATAACGGTAAGAAATATACCATCTTCTCACCCGCGAAAGTCATTACGAAAAAGTTCAGTAGAGCTAAGATAATGAAGACGAATAATATGCCATGGCTAATGCGGCGCATCCCATATTTCTCGACAACGCGGCTATTAACGAAATTCGCAATTGCCAGAGTTCCAGCAATAAGTGCAAACCAAATAGCAAATTGCTCGCCGACACCAAATGTTTCATCAAAAATTTGTTCTGCAGAGGCGATAAAGGCAAAGAGCGCACCGAATATAACACCGCTTGCGGCCATATAACCTAATGTTATTCGCGACGAAAGGACTTGTCCAAATCCACTTAAAGCTTTCCTCGCGCTTAGGTCCTGGCGGCTCTCCTCAGGTAGTGTTTCCGGCAGCCGAAATTGAACCCAAAACAGGATCATCAAGCCTGCAACACCCAAGACACCAAACATCCATTTCCAGCCCGCTATCATCATCACGCCTTGTCCAATGGCAGGTGCTATGATGGGAATTATCATAAAGACGGTCATAACCAGTGACATGATGCGTGCCATAGCGCGCCCTGCTGTTAAATCGCGCACAATAGACACAGCAATCACTCTAATGCCTGAAGCAAAAATGCCTTGAAGAAACCGTACTGTTAGCAGCAACATGAAAGATCTTGTCGCCATGCACATAAAGGCAAAGACGACATAAGCCGCTATACAGAGCCGCAATAAATTTTTACGGCCAAATCTGTCGGTGATAGGACCGAAAAAGAGCTGTGGCACGCCAAAGCCAACCATATAGCTGTAGAGCAACCATTGCTGTTGGTTACCTTCTATTTGGTAGTAATCTGCGATAACGCCCATGGCTGGCAACATGATATCAATGGCAAAAGCATTAAGCGCCATAAGCGCTGCAACCATACAAACAAACTCCCATAAAGGCATGGGCAAGTTCGCTTTTGCAATAGTATTGACTTTTGGATTAGATGACATCGTAACCTATTTACAAATCTTGGATGGCTATGCGCCTGCAACCGTTAACGTGCAAGTCAGAAGAAGTATGCATTATTGCAACGATACGCAGTTTCAGACGTATTTTTAATACACCAAACTGAAAGGCTTAATAATGACGCAACTTAAACTTCCTGAAAATACATTTGTTCTCATTGCAACAGGTGAAGAAGCAAAAACATTCAGAGTTAATGGCGGTAAGTTATCATCCAGAGAAAATTGGTCGCCTGGTGATCTGGCTGATCAAGGACCCTCGGGCAAATCTGCACCAGACATGTCTGACCAAGAATTGAACGAAGCTACCTTCTCGAAAATTATGGCAGAGAAGCTCTACCTTATGGCGCATAAAGGAAAGTATGATCAGTTAATTCTTGTAGCAGATCCCGATACCTTAGGGGAAATGCGTCCTCTTTTACATAAAGAAGTTACAGATAAAATCCGGTGCGAGATTGATAAAACCCTGATCAATTCTCCTATTGAAGATATTGAAAAAATCCTCAGCAAAGAAATTTAATGGAACCATTTCTAACTGCAAGGGTTTATTAACTATAACTATTACAGGAGAACGACTATGGAATCCGAACACATTAAAGGCGCAGCGAACAAATTGGCTGGTAAAGCTAAACAAGCTGCAGGCGACGCATTAGATAATAAAGAAATGCAAGCCAAAGGTAAGGCGCAAGAACTTAAAGGTAAAGCGCAAGACAAAATCGGCGATGTTAAAGACGCTCTTGAAGAATAGAGTATTCGCTTTATTAAAACTAGCCCGCCTCAGGCGGGTTTTTTTATGGGATAAAGGTAGAAATATCGCTCAGGCTTTTTTTCACAAGAGCGTGTTTGGGCACTTGGGCGTTATCAGCTGGATAACCTACGACTATCAAGACAAATGGCTTTTCATCTTTTGGCCGTTCGCAAATCTCTCTCAGGAACCCCATAGGCGCAGGTGTATGTGTAAGTGTGCCGAGTCCGGCGCTGTGAAGAGCCGTTATCAACATCCCCGTTGCCAAACCAACTGACTCCATCACATAGTAATTCTTTTTGTTTTGTCCCACTTGTTCGCCGCCCTTACGCTGCGTAAATACCGCTATCAGCCAGGGCGCTGTTTCAAGAAACGGTTTGCTCGCATCTGTGCCTAAAGGCGCTAAGGCATCTAACCACTCATCCGGCGCTTTGCCGCCGTAAAACTCAGCCTCCTCTGCCTCTGCCGCGACGCGGATTTTACGTTTCATCTCTGGATTAGAAATTGCTACGAAGTGCCAAGGCTGGTGATTGGCTCCGCTAGGGGCCGTTCCGGCCGCTTTGATACAGCTTTCAATGATGTCTTGCGGCACTGCCCTATCTGAGAAGTCCCGTATTGTGCGGCGTTTGCGTAAAGTCTCGAGAACACCCTTGGCTCTCGCTCGCATTTCGGTTTCGCTTAGCTGTTCATAACCTTCGAGCGGGACATAATCAGCGCTCATATCTCATTCCAATCGAGAATGACTTTTCCGCTTTGTCCCGTTTCCATAAGATCAAAGGCTTTTTGAAAATCGCGCGCGGCAAAGCGGTGGGTAATCATGGGGGACATATCCAGACCGCTATCCAGAAGGGCAAGCATTTTATACCAGGTCTCATACATTTGGCGGCCGTAAATCCCTTTGAGCGTTAGCGCTTTGCCAACAATTTTACCAAAATCGACAGGAAAAGGTTTGGCGGGAATACCCAGCATCGCGATATTGCCGCCCATAAGCATAACGTCTAGCATCTGATTGAACGCAGGTTCAGCACCGCTCATCTCAAGGCCTACATCGAAGCCTTCGGTCATGCCAACGTCGTCCATGACGGCTTTCAAATCTTCATTAAGCGTATTAACCATCCGTGTGCGGGGCGCGAGTTTTTTGCCAAACTCCAGACGCCAATCATTAATATCTGTCAGGACAATGCGCCTTGCGCCCGACTTTTCAGCGACCGCTGCAGCCATAATACCAATGGGCCCTGCCCCGGTTATCAAAACATCCTCGCCGACAAGGTCAAAGGCGAGCGCTGTATGAACAGCATTACCGAGCGGGTCCATGATTGAAGCGATCTCCAGAGGGAAATCATCTTTGAGCGGGATGACGTTAAATTCGGGCAGCGCGAGATATTGCGCAAAGGCCCCCGGCAAGTTGACACCTATGCCTTTTGTGTCGGGGTCTAGATGAAACTTCCCTGCTCTGGCGTTGCGAGAGCGCGTGCCAACAACGTGTCCTTCGCCCGTCACGCGGTCACCGACTTTCACCCGGCGAACCGTTGAACCGATGGCCGCAACTGTGCCGCCATATTCATGCCCGACGACAAGACCGACAGGAACATTCTTCTGAGCCCATTCATCCCAACGATAAATATGCATATCCGTGCCGCAAATGGCTGTGCGCTCAATCTTGATGAGAACTTCATTAGGCTCAATGACAGGAACAGGAACCTCTTCCAGCCAAAGCCCTTTTTCGCCTTTGGATTTGACAAGGGCTTTCATAGTTTGAGTCATACGATAGACCTCCCTCTTAAATGACAAAACTGCGTGTCCTCCTCCGCTGAAGCGGGGTGAGGACACATGTGTTGAATCACAGAAAGTGTCATATAACCCCCAATTCCTTGCCGACCTTGGTGAAGGCGGCAATAGCTTTTTCAATATGATTTGAGGTGTGCGCCGCGCTCATTTGCGTGCGAATACGGGCTTGCCCCTTCGGTACGACAGGGAAAAAGAACCCGATAACATAGATGCCCTCATCTAAAAGTTTTGCCGCCATCTCCTGCGCAATGACGGCATCGCCTAACATGACCGGGATGATGGGGTGCTCCCCATCAGGTATTGTGAAACCTGCTTTAGTCATGCCGTCTCGAAACTGTTTTGCGTTAGCGAAGATTTGTCTGCGCATATCATCGCCCTCTTTCGCCAGATCAATCGCTTTCAGGCTAGCGCCTACCAATGACGGTGCGAGACTGTTGGAAAACAAATAAGGTCGTGAGCGTTGCCTGAGCATATCTACGACAGATTGTTTGGCACAGGTGAAGCCGCCCATTGCGCCGCCTAAGGCTTTGCCAAGCGTCCCCGTGAGTACATCTATCTCGCCTTCGACGCCGCAAAACGCCGCTGTGCCGCGTCCGCCGTCACCCAGAAATCCTGTCGAGTGACAATCATCCACCATCAGCAGCGCATCATATTGTTTCTTAAGCGCAACGATTTCATCCAGTTTCGCGATTGTGCCGTCCATAGAGAACACGCCGTCTGTCGCAATCATGATATGGCGAGCCCCATCCGCACGGGCTAGTTTAAGCTGCGCTTCTAAGTCATTCATATCACTTGTTTTATAGCGATATCGTTTGGCTTTACAAAGGCGAATGCCGTCAATGATGGAGGCGTGATTTAGCGCGTCTGATATGATGGCGTCTTCAGCGACTAAAAGCGGTTCAAAGACACCGCCATTGGCATCAAAGCAAGCCGCATAAAGAATACTGTCTTCAAAGCCGAGCCAATCGGCAATCTTCTGTTCAAGCTCGCGATGTTGCGCCTGCGTCCCGCAAATAAAGCGCACAGAGGCCATGCCAAAACCATGCTCTTCAACAGCTTTCTCAGAGGCTTTGATAAGTTCTGGATGATCGGCTAAACCCAAATAGTTATTGGCGCAGAAATTTATGACCTCGCGGGTTTCGCCGTTTTCCGTCACAATGATGTCCGCAGCTTGTTTACTTGTGATAAGACGTTCGCGTTTATACAGCCCCTGCTTTTCAATGTTCTCAAGCTCTGCGCTAATATCCGTATAGAAAGAGGTGCTCATATTTTTTCCTTTGCCTTTGACAGACATACGCGCCTAATTATCAAAAATCATGTGTTTATTATGCGCCACGGAGAATAACATTACAAAGCCAGCTGATATAGACCTTCTAAAAGCTAAAATTCGCCGATGTAATGTCTGCGCTCATTCTGAGCCGTCCCTCCCCGTTCAGCCTAATCCGATTGTGCGCGGTAACCCGTGGTCCAAAATCAGGATCATCAGCCAGGCCCCTGGAACGCTTGCTCACGCCAGCTCGATCCCTTTCAAAGACCCTAGCGGGGTGCGCTTGCGTGATTGGCTCGGAGTCAATGAAGACGAATTTTATAATGAAGATAACTTTGCCATTACCCCGATGGGGTTTTGTTTTCCCGGGCAAGATAAATATGGCGGTGACTTGCCGCCTCGCAAAGAGTGTGCGCCGCTTTGGCAAGCCCCACTGACTGTAGCCATGGAGAGTGTAGAGCTTACGCTGCTCGTGGGTATGTATGCCGTCAAAGCCTATCTGGGCGGCACGGCGAAGCGTAACCTCACGGAGACAGTTCGGCATTGGCGCGATTACGGCCCCGGCATAATGCCCATGCCGCATCCGAGTTGGCGCAATAATGGCTGGATAAAACGCCATGACTGGTTTGCGGAAGAATTGATTGAGCTAAAACGACGTGTTCGCGAGTTGATCGGGGGTTAGAACTTTGACGTTTGATACGCTCTCTCGTCCCGCCTCATCCACAGCCGTAACTTTATAAAATCCTGAAGATTTAGGATACCAAACGGCTTTCCCATTTTCGCGTTTAAGCGGCTGTCCGTCGATGTAAAAATCGGGCTCTCCGCTGTCTATACGTGCGGCCAAGCTAAAGCCTCGCGCCTCATTGCCAAATGTCGGTGCAAGGATTTCAGCCCCATCTGGCGGAAATAGAATTTGCGGGCCCTTATCTGTGGCATCCGCTACATGTGAAAGCCCGTCAGGTGCAGCTTCATCATGCCTGTAAGGGCTGCTTTGCCCTTTATGCGGCAACTGCCCGAATATATCAAAGAGCGCTGGCGCGGCGGCCAGACGGCCTGTCTTTCCTGTTCTTGGGGCTCCATCAGGACGCCCTACCCAAACAATGACCGTCCAATCATCCGTATATCCAGCCGCCCAAGCATCTCTAAACCCATATGATGTTCCTGTTTTATAGGCGATAGGCGGCGCGTTTAGGCTAAGCCAAGCGGGAACCCGGCCCGAGGGTGTCGGGGCCTGCCGCAGGATTTGCGTGATATCAGCGGCCGCTTTTTCGGAAACGAGTTGATAAGTTTTCTCGGCTTGCTTTTTGTCCGTCCACTTTAACGGCTTTGCAGTTCCGCCATTTGCGAGCGAAGCATAAAGGACCGCCAAATCATTCACGCTAAGTCCTGCCCCGCCTAAAGCGAGCGCCAATCCTGCGCCCTCACCGCCGCCGCCTAAATGCGTTATCTCTGCACCCGCGTCCTCCAAAGCCATTTCAAAACGCTGACCGCCAATATGGTCGAGCATTGCTACGGCGGGAACGTTGAGCGAATGGCGCAAGGCTTCGTATATGCGGACATCGCCATAATAGCGGCGATTGAAGTTCTCAGGCTGATAGGTTCCAAAACGTGTGGGCGCGTCTTTGATAAAGCTCCCTGAACTTGTGACGCCATCATCTATGGCTAAGGCGTAGATAAAAGGTTTGAGCGTTGACCCCGGACTACGAGCGCGGTCTGTCATATCAATCCAGCCGCCCGGACGGTTTCGGTCAGCAGACGCAATATGAGCACGGACTTCCATCGTGCGATTATCAACGACCGTCACAGCCATGTTCACAACATCATCTAATGAACCCATAAATTCAGCCGTCTGCTTTTCCAATCTTTCTTGGATATGGCGATCTATTGTTGTGTGAACCGTGTTGTCAGCTTCAGAAAGACCATAAGCCGTAATCCAAGCCATTTCAGGAATATTGTGGCGGGTAGATTGGACCTGTACCGCTCTGGCTTCAGCCGCCCGGCGAAGATCCATCACATTTCTCTCCACTAATTTTTCGAGAATATAGTCTCTGCCTTTCTCAGCCATTTTAGGCTTGAGGTCAGGACGGCGCGAATCCGGCGCTTGCGGAAGCGCAATCAGCAAAGCGATTTCTGCGTCTGTCAGATAAAGCGGCGGCTTTCCGAAATAAGCCAAGGAAGCTGCCGTGACCCCTTCAAGATTGCCGCCATAAGAGACGCGCGTCAGATAACTTTCAAGAATTTCGTCTTTGCTCATAAAGAGTTCTAATTGCAGCGCGCGAAAGCTCTCTATTATTTTGGAAAGTAAGACGCGTTCTCTGGGTTCGTATTGACGGACAAGTTGCATCGTTAGTGTTGAAGCTCCTGAGACAGGTTTGCCTTCTCGCCGCCAAGACCGCATGGCGCGCCCAATGGCGGGCACGTCAACACCGCTATGCTGATAATATCGTTTATCCTCTACGGCGATAAGCGCCTCAATAAACCGCGGATCAATCTCTTCAAGCCGGGCTGGAATCCGCCAAATGCCATCATCGACTGTAAATCCTGCGAGCCAATGACCATCACGATCTGTGACAATCGCTGAGTTATGCCTCACAGCCGCGAGCGGCGGTGGAAAGAGTATGTTTAGCGCGAGGAAGAGCGTAAGAATTCCCGCCAATCCCCGCGTCAACCATTTAGGATATGTGACAATCCTTTTCACTAAAGCGCATTATCTGAGGAGATTGTGATTTTGCCAATGGCTGTTCGCGCTAAATCTTGGGCTCGGTACATATCCTCGATTAGAGCGCCTGGCATAGCGAACTCACCCGGCGTGACTGCGCGGACGATGTAAGCGGCATTCTCGCCTTTATCATATTTGTACCAACGCTGATGGCGTTTAGACGCAATAAAGCGGTCATCGCGAGCTTCTGTGATATCAAATTCTGCAATCTTCCCGAGCCAGTCATATACACCTTTTTTGCCATTCTGGAGCAAGGCATCTTTGGGGCCGAGTATCGTTTCGATTTCAAAACCTGCAGGCAGCATATCGGCAATAACGACCATACGCGCAGCTTGTATCTTCGATGTGTAGTGAAGTTTGACGATAAGGCGCTCGCCTTGCTTAATGTCCCCGCCTTCAAACTTTGACCCGTCCATCCGGTAGAGCGTTTTGGCGATTGTAAAAGCCGTTGCCTTTGGCTCTGGATTTTCTTTAGGGAAACCATTAATAGTGGTTGTGACCCAAACTTGCTTATCGCCAGTGTTCTTCAATGTTGGTCTTGAATTTAAGTCAGCCGCAAGAAGGTCTGCGGATGGGCGTTTGTCAGGCCCTTTGAGCGTCATACCTTTAACCGTTACAGACGGTTCTGAAGATGTCGCCAATAAAGCCTTCAGCGCCAGAATAACATGAGCTTTCTGATTGGTATTTGCGTATTCCTCTGCGCCTACACGTGTGCGCAAATCTTCAACCAATGAAGACAGCATGTTCTCGTCCAAATGCTCCGCGCCGAGTGCCACAAAGCCTGCAGTATCCCGCAATGGTGACTGATAATAGTCATAGATATTATCATAGTCTTTTATTGCGATGCCTTCTTCAAAAGCTTGAACCGCGCGGGATTTATCACCCATGAGGAAAAGCGCCTTGCCAAGATAAGCATAGCCAATAGGCGATCTCATTTTCTTGCGGTGATTATCAAAATGATAGCGCATAGCAGACAGATCGCCCTTTCCGCCTTTTGCGAGTACATAATGCGCATAGCTCGCGCCTTGGGCCTGATAGGCCATACGCCATTTTTCATTATTGCGACGCCATCCATAATCAAAATTATAGCGCAGCGAGGAATAGCGCGGCATTTGAGAGATTTCACGTGCAGCTTTATAAGCGCGCGTCATGACATCTTCAGAAACATAGGCGCCTTGCTCATCTGCACGCTGCAGAAAGTCAGTCGCATATATACCAAGCCATGGAGAGGCATACCGGTCACCAGTTCGCCAAAGACCAAAGGCGCCATCCAGACTTTGACGAGAGACAAGACTGTTCACGGATTTCTGGATTTCGCGGCGGCGTTTCGTGTCAGCCATATCACTAAAACCGCCCAAATCTTCAACATAGAGCATAGGCATAGCGGCACTCACTGTCTGCTCGGTACAACCATAAGGATATTTTCGTAGCGACTTGATATATCGCGCAGGATCAATACCTGCGAGCTGACTGGCCGAAACTGTTATCTCAGCGCTTTTTGGGAGATATTGACTTATAAGCGCTTTGGTCAATATCAGGGTTTCACCTGCGGCCAAAGACTTTGTCGTGGAAACAGTTTCATCCATATAGGGCGCACGCACCTGTATAGGGAATGTGGACTGCACGGCATAACGACCAGGGCCACTAACATCAAGTGTCAGCACATCTGTTCCGACGTCTGTCGCGCGAATGTCGAGCTTATCTTGCTCGCGCTGTCCTACGGCCAGTTTAAACGATGTTTTACCGCCTGATTTTATGATGGAGTCTGAGGAGAGTTTCGCAGCATATGTGCCGGGCCTCCCTTCAACATTATCTAAAGATACCGTTGCTAAAGCCTTATCGCCGGGCGCAAGGAAACGCGGCAGACCTACGATGGCAGGCACTTTATCACGCACTTTTACAGGCTCGGACGCACTCCCAATGGCGGTTTCCGACCAAGCCGTTGCCATGAGGCGCAGCTCGCCGTTGAAATCTGGAATATCGAGCGGAATTTCGGCTTGTCCATTTTTGACAATAACCATGCCTTCAAAGAGCGAAACGGTTCGCGTTGGCACCACGGTGAGGCCTTCCCCGCCAAGACTATCACCGCCCGTTCTGACATTAACAGGTTGCCCCAAATTCGGATCGAGGATGCGGGCATAGTCATCTCGTAATGTTACGCCTAACGCCTTTTTAGCAAAGAAATGCGCGGGGGCGTCGGGAGATTTAAACTTTGTGAGTTGTAGAATGCCTTCATCAACGGCAGCAAAATTCACCCAAACGCTTTCACCTCTGGGCGCGTTATCCACATTGACCGTAAATATATGTTCTTTACGCGGCCTGATGACCTCGGGCTTATTAATCGTGACATCCAGACTTTGCTTGGAACGATCCAAGCCAACATAGCTGACACCTACGGCGCGCCTTGGGACGGGCTGTCCGGCTTTATCGCGCGGCGTGTAAAGGGTCAGCATTGCATAGACGCCATCTCCCCAACTTTCATCAAAGGGCAAAGTGATTTCGCTTTCGCCTTCTTCTAATGTGATGGATTGGATAAGACGAAGCTCGCTGTTGGCGATAACGAGATCGCCTTGTCCCGCATAGGGGGCGTTGATAGCGAGGGTGAAATTATCACCAGGGTTCATAGGGCGTTCTGGTGCTCCCATGGTAATTTTGTCGGGCGCGTCACTTCCGCGGGAGCCACTACCCCAGCCAACACCAAAACGGTATTCCGCAATCGTGCCGTCAGCGGCTTCTAGGTCAAGACGGTAACGCCCGCGCGGCAAGCGTTGCGTCCACCGAAAGGGCTCGCCTGCTGTGATGTTTAAATCGCCTTTGACGACATCGACATCGCGCACATCACGGCGATAGCGCCATTTGCTGCGTTCACGATACCAATACCAATCATAGTCTTCTTCAACCAAACGCCAGGACACATCGCCAGAGAGAGTTTCCCCTGTATAGCTGAGCTTAACGATGTCGAGACTCACGGGTTTCTTGGAGCTGGCATATCCATAAAGAAAGTCAGGTTTTATACCGATATAACTATCTTCGGTTCGGACAGGCATGCGCACACTGTCTCTCACATATCGCCCGCCCGGTTCTGCCACGCCGCCTCTGATTTGAACCCGTAGAGGATAGCCTGCTTTGACGGAATTATTTTTAAAATCCAAAGCCAGAGACAATTTACCATCAGCATCCGTAATGCCGCCGCCCATATCGATGAGGCGCTCGCGAAAGCCTTGCGAGGTGGGTCCAAAACGATAATCGGCATAGTCTTTGAAGGGTTTGGGGTCTAACTCTAACCGCGCTTCAGCTTCGCCTTCTAAGGCACCGCCAGGCGCGCCATAAAGAAACTGAGCGTCAAGGACGACATCACGGATTTCTCCGGCGCGAATGGGTACCGGGTCAACATCTATTCCGAGACGTAATTTTTGCGGCACGAAGTCTTCGACTGAAAATTCGATTTTACCAAGCCCGCCGCTGCCTTCAGCGGCCATAAGAACTGTCCAAATGCCGCGCGGTGCAGAGGCCGGAACCTCGTAATCCCACGTCAATACACCTCCCTTGGGTGCGCTTTCAAATCGTTTGGTAAAGACAACGGCTTTATTTGGCTTTTGCACTTTCAAGGTTACAGCACGGTCTTTGATGGCGTGGACTTGAGCATCGCGCAGCATCACGGTTAGATGGGCTGTCTCGCCCGGGCGATAAACACCGCGTTCGGCGAAACCATAGGCATCAATCTCTCCTGAGAGGTAGCGCCCGCCAACCTCAAAATCCGACACATCCAAGGGTGAGCGTTGCAAATCTAAAATGGCATAATCATTCTCCTTGCCATATGCCATGACCATTTTTGGACTAGACGCCCCTATGCCTTTTATCATAGGCGCGTCAAATTTCACGCGGCCTGAGGCGTCTGTTGTTTGCTCAGATAGAATGTCATTGTTAGATGCAATCAAAGCAAGTTTCACACCGCGCTGTAATTTTGCGGTCTCAATAGAGCGCACAGAAACCGTCAATCCATCTTTACCGCGATAGCTTGTCAGCGCCATATCGGTGGACATAATCCAACGATAGGCATTGGCAGGACGGTCTTTCTTGGCGGTGTCTCTGGCTGTCACGACAAAAGCGCCTGGGTCGAGCTCTCCGATAATGTCCTTCATCGGGAGGACGGTTGTGACTTTTTCATTGCGTTTCTTTTCAACCGCAATTTTATCGCCCCAAACTTTGACCCGTTTCCCGTTTGCGGCGTAGTCATAACTATACTGGCCTTCCATTGAGGCTTGCCCTTCCTCTGGCGAAAGTTGCGAGAGAATACGATCTGTGACTCGGTAAACGACAATGTCGAGCTCATCGACATTCACTGTTTCAATCGCCAAGCCCTGAGCATTGCTGCGCGGCAGAATTATACCTTGCCCCGCAAAACCGACAAAGCCTGGCTTATCACCAAAGCTAATCTCGACAGTCTGAGCCGCTGTCAGTTTCACATCTTCCTCGGCGGATGGTAGACCTTCGCGCAGAGTCAGGCTGTAATCTTTTTCAAAGCCGAAACCTGTTACGCAAAGCTGGGAGCCGTTCAGGCTAACATTGACTGGAATTTTAGGCTGGGTAACGATGTAATCTCTGAGAGCTGTTTCAGAACCGGCTTTCAATCTTTGAGAGAAGTTAAAGCAGGCTTTGGGCGTAGTTCCGGATGTATCAGTTTCCCACCCTAAATAGCGTAAGGTTTTGGCGTATTCGGCTTGTCGTTCTTGAATGACTTGGTCAGTGGAGGATGTCGATCTGGATGACGGTGGAGTTGTCTGGTTTTTTGCGTTTATAACCGCTGGAGTGGACGAACGTTGCGATGAGCTGTCTTTCTCATAAAACGTATAGCCAAACCACGAGGCAAAAAAGAAAGCCCCAATTATCGCCACTGCCAATAAAATATTGCGCTTCATAATAGCCCCTCACAGACATCGTTTTAAGAATGCTTATGATGTGTAAGGTGATTCTGGGCGCTTGTGGGGCAAAACCGTGCTGAGGCTGTGACCATCTCAAGGCGTGGGCGTGTTTTTAGGTTAAATCAATCCTGCCAAAGGTGAACTGGGGTCCGCGTATTTTTTACGCGGCATGCGGCCCGCAAGATAGGCCTCTCGCCCGGCTATGACCGCATGTTTCATGGCGCGCGCCATGCGTATCGGGTCTTTGGCTTCGGCTATGGCTGTATTCATCAGCACGCCGTCACAACCAAGTTCCATAGCGACTGTAGCATCAGAGGCTGTCCCCACACCCGCATCAACAATGACGGGCACTTTGGTTTGCTCGACTATTAGGCGAATGTTGACGGGATTTTGTATGCCTAGGCCTGACCCAATCGGCGCGCCAAGCGGCATAATTGCGGCGCAGCCCATATCTTCGAGCTTACGCGCAAAAACAGGGTCATCCGAACAATAGACCATAACGTCAAAGCCGTCTTTAATTAGCAGCTCTGCCGCGCGCAGTGTTTCTTCCATATCGGGATAAAGATGTTTGGGGTCCGAGAGCACTTCGAGTTTGACGAGGTTCCAGCCGCCAGCTTCTTTCGCGAGGCGTAATGTGCGAACGGCATCTTCGCCGGTAAAACATCCCGCTGTATTGGGCAGATAAGTAAATTTCTTGGGATCAATAAAATCCATCAGCATGGGCTCATCAGGCTTACTGATGTTCACGCGGCGCACAGCGACTGTGACCATATCCGCGCCTGAGGCTTCCAGCGCGGCCGCGTTTTCGGCATAATCCTTATACTTGCCTGTCCCGATGATAAGCCGCGAATTAAACGTATGACCTGCGACTGTGAGCGTGTCATTGGAGACATATTTCCCCGACTTTATCAATGGCCATGCATCCTCATAAGGCATTATATTCTCATGATGTGCCCGCCAGTGAGCATCTATTCCACCCCAAGTATTACCTTGTAAGTCATTACCGAGAAATTCGTGTCCGCATTCAGGGCAAACTTTCTTATCTGTGGACATTATCCGCCTCCGATGAAATGTATGATTTCGAGGATGTCTCCCTCGGCGAGTATTGTCGTCTCAAAGGTGGATTTTGACACAATCTCGCGGTTGCGCTCTATCGCAATCTTCTTTTCAGGCAAGCCCAAATGCGCAATCAACCCCTGAACCGTCAGAGGTTCGGGCAAATCATAATGATCTTCGCCGTTTATGACCAAATTCATGGAGAAACCTTTATAATATAGAGGCTTGTCGCCTGTTCAGCAGGTCGTTACCATGTCTCAAAAGAGAGATTCAATGGCTAAGGTCGCATATTCACAGTTAGATTTCATCAAGATATGAGTCAAATTCATTCAGTTTTAGGAAAAATACCGAAAGCTTGCGTCCGCAAGGTGAGGTTTTTTGACAACGAAGTAGATGAATTTGGCTATACCGCACCCCGGCGGGACGCTTTTACCCCGCTGCGTCGTCGAAAATGCTCGAAATTACTTGCAGTTCCTTGCGCTTTTCTCCTAACAGCGGGAAAAAATCGTCTCCGTCTTGATAAAGCCTAACTGTGAATATGCGACCTAGACCCATTTATATCATCAATGGCCCAAACTTAAACCTTCTGGGCACCCGTGAGCCTGAGATTTATGGCGCGGATACGCTCGAGGATATTGAACTGGCGTGTTCCAAGACCGCGAAAGATTTGGGTTATGAAATTGTGTTCAAGCAATCTAATATCGAAGGCGAATTAGTGGATATGATTCAAGTGGCGCGTGAACAAGCCTCAGCGCTTATCATCAATCCCGCCGCTTACACACATACATCTGTGGCCATACATGATGCCTTAAAGACTTTAGATATACCCGCGATTGAAATTCACCTGTCGCAACCTGCGAAACGCGAAAGTTTTCGGCGCCGCTCCTATGTAGCTGAAGCGGTGACAGGCACAATTAGCGGCTTTGGCACAAATTCTTACGAATTAGGGCTGCAAGCGGCGATAAAGCTGTTAAAGACATAATTTCCTGACTCGGACAAAAGAGAGAACACTTCATGGCGAGCACACCTAAAAAGACGACAAGTACAGATACCAAACTTGTGCGCGAATTAGCTAAAATCCTAAACGATACAGGGTTGACCGAAATCGAAATGGAAAAAGGCAGCCTTAAAATACGCGTTGCAAAAGGCGGAAGCCAGATTGTTCAAGCTATGGCAGCCGCCCCTACGCCTGTTGCAGCGCCTGCTGCACCGGCAGCGCTAAGCCAGCCTGTGGCAGCGCCAACAACCAAAAAAGATGCCGCGGCACATCCCGGCGCAGCAAAATCTCCCATGGTCGGTACCGTCTATACACGTCCGTCACCCGATGCCGACTCTTTCGTGAAAGTCGGCGACAAGGTCAAAGAAGGCGACACCATTGTCCTGATTGAAGCGATGAAGACGTTTAACCCAATCACGGCAACTAAATCCGGTAAGATTGAAGAGATATTGGTCGAAGATGCTCAACCCGTCGAGTTCGGCGAAGTTCTCTTTATTATCGCCTAATGCCTAGTCCCGTAAAATTTAAGAAAATCCTGATTGCCAATCGCGGCGAGATTGCCTTGCGTATTCACCGCGCCTGTAAGGAAATGGGCATAAACACAGTAGCCGTTTATTCCGAGGCGGATCGTTCCGCTATGCATGTACGCCTCGCAGACGAGAGCGTCTGTATTGGCCCCAATAGCGCGACGGATAGCTACCTCAATATTCCCGCCATCATTTCGGCCTGTGAAATCACGGATGCCGACGCGGTACATCCCGGTTATGGGTTTCTGTCTGAAAACGCGCGCTTCGCGGAAATTGTCGAAGCGCATGGCATGGCCTTCATCGGGCCGACGGCGGAGCATATCCGCATCATGGGCGATAAAATTTCGGCTAAAGACACGGTGATGGCGGCGGGTATCCCTGTTGTCCCGGGATCTGACGGCTCTGTCTCTACTTATGAAGAGGCCAGAGAAGTTGCCAAAAAAGTTGGCTTCCCGCTCCTCGTTAAAGCGGCTGCAGGCGGCGGTGGACGCGGTATGCGCCTCGCGGAAACAGCTGATAAATTGGAAGAAGCGCTTTCTGCGGCGCAACAAGAGGCGATTGCCGCCTTTGGTAATGGGGAAGTGTATCTTGAGCGCTACCTCACAGGTGGCCGCCATATTGAAATTCAAGTCCTTGCCGACACCCATGGCAATGTTGTTCATTTGGGTGAGCGCGATTGTTCGCTACAGCGCCGCAATCAAAAGGTTCTCGAAGAAGCGCCCTCACCGACTTTGACCGCTAAAGAGCGTACAAAAATCGGGAATATCGTCTCCAAAGCCGTCAAGAAAATTGGCTATCGCGGCGCGGGCACGATTGAGTTTCTTTATGAGAACGGCGAGTTCTTTTTCATTGAGATGAACACACGCCTTCAAGTCGAACACCCCGTAACGGAAGAAATCACGGGGATTGATTTGGTGCGCGAACAAATCCGTGTCGCATCAGGCCTGAAACTGAACTACACACAGAAGGATGTGACCTTTAACGGCCACGCCATTGAATGCCGCATAAATGCTGAACATCCCAAAACCTTTGCGCCTAGCCCCGGAAAAGTCACAGAATTTCACGCCCCTGGCGGTATGAATACAAGGCTCGATAGCGCGCTTTACAGCGGCTATTCCATCCCGCCTTATTATGACAGTCTGATTGGTAAGCTCATCGTTTGGGGCAATACGCGTGAGGGCGCGATATTACGCCTACGCCGCGCCTTAGGCGAAATGGTTATTGAAGGTGTGCAAACAACAATTCCGCTACACAAAGCCTTGCTCGATAATGAGGATTTCCAAAAAGGTGATTACAATATCCACTGGCTAGAGAAGTGGTTGGAGGAGCAGGGGTAAATCCCCTTCTCCCATAGGGAGAAGGTGGCGCGAAGCGTCGGATGAGGGGTCTAATTTATCAGTGACACGCGATACCCGAGATTTTGCCAAACAGCTAAGACATAACCAAGCACCTGCCGAAAAATTAGTCTGGAGCGAGCTACGCAATCGTCGTTGCGGCGGATTTAAGTTTCGTCGACAAGTGCAAATAGATAGATATATTGTGGACTTCTTATGTATCGCCAAGAAGGTTGTTGTCGAGATTGATGGACTCACACACGAAGGCCGTGAAAATTATGACGCGCAGCGAACGCAACATATTGAGAAGCGCGGCTATCACGTTTTGCGATTTACAAATGATGATGTTTATGAGGATTTAGATGCGGTGGTTGAAGCCGTATTTGAATGCCTAAGTTCTATATGACCCCTCACCCGCCCTTCGGGCACCCTCTCCCTATGGGAGAGGGAATTAAGGGCGTTCGTAAAAACCATCTCTCGGCGTAATGCTCACACTCTTCCGTCCCATAGCTGGCCCAACAGCCCCTAGTGCCAACCCCATCTTGCGCCCTTTACTCGCACTTACGCGGCCTTCCCAGGCTGCGGGGCCGCCTTCCCTTAGCCGTTCTCCAATCTCGCGATACACGGCCAATGCTGCGCTAATGGCCCAAGCACATCTGAATGGCAGTTCTTTGATGCCGACTTTTGCACTGGCGTAATATTGCTCCGCTATATCGAGTTGTTCACAGGCGGCTTTGTGGGCAGCGGGCCAGTTTTCGCGCTTCACGAGTTCCACGGCTTCCGTGGGGGCGCCGTGTTTATGCAGCAGGTCTTTCGGCACAAAGACCCTGTCGGCCTCGGCATCATCAATAACGTCCCGCGCGATATTTGTGAGCTGAAAAGCTAAGCCTAAATCAGACGCCCTGTCCAATGTCGCCTCATCTCGCACGCCCATAATATTAGCCATCATGACCCCGACAACGCCAGCTACGTGATAGGAATAATCCAGAATATCATTGACGGTTTCATAGACGCGGTCTTCGGCGTCCATTTCAAACCCTTTGAGCAAATCAAAAGGATGTTTGTGATCAATAGAATGGGTTTTTACGACGCGAGCTAGCCCCGCAAAGACAGGGTTATTAGTCGGTTTTCCCGAAAGCGCATCAGCCGTATCTGTGCGCAATTGTTCCAGCCGTTCGCCCTGCCCGATTTTATAATCTGCAATTTGGCCGTGGCCCATTTCTTGGCCATCAATAACATCATCGCAATAACGGCACCATGCATAGAGCATCGAGGCATCATCGCGCAATTCAGGTGGGAGCACGCGCGAGGCCAATGCAAATGACTTAGAGCCCTTCTTGATAGAGGCGTGGCCAAATTGGGTGACGTCATCCATGGACTATTTTGACGCGCCGCCAAAAAAATCTATCTTACCTAAAGCAACGCCATTGTGACGCAGAATATTGTAAACTGTCGCCATATGAAAATAGGTGTTCGGGATGGTAAAGCCCGAGAGATAACTAACCCCCGTAAAGTCCATTTCGCGGGGGCCCATTTTGAGGGAGAACTCACGCCCTTCCTTACCGTCTAAATCGGACGCTGATACCTTTGCAATATCAGCTTTAGCTTTTGCGATTACTTCATAGCATTCGGCAAAAGACTCAGGATGGCCCTCATAGCTTGGAGCCTCTGTTCCTGCGATGCGATAAGGCGCATTTTTAGCGAGTTCAGCCACGGTCTGAACCTGCTTTTTTAGCGGCCACATATCCGGCGCTAGGCGAGCATTCAGAAACACCTCAGCGTCAATTCCGCGTTCTTCGGCATTAGCTTCAGCTTTGCGCAGCACATGCTCTAAATTAGCGAGCATATTCGGCAGGGCGGAAACCGCATTAGACATAGACAGTTCAGACATATTATTTTCCTTATTTACGTGTTGCTCGGCCAGCCTGTGGCCTTGAGTTTAGATAAAGCGCCCGCAAAGTCACCTTCAATAACGCCCGCTGTGGCCTTGGCCGCGCCGACAACACCCGGCACGCCTGCGCCGGGATGGGTGCCTGCGCCTGTGATGTACATATTACCGATAACATCATCACGGTTGTGCGGACGGAACCAAGCCGATTGCGTCAGTATAGGTTCTACTGAAAATGCCGACCCTAAATGTGAATTCATAATGTCACGAAAGCCAAATGGCGTAAGTGTATGTAAAACTTCAAGGTTTTCATTCAGCCCCGGAATGGCGTGCTCCTCAAGGTAATCGAGGATTTTCTGCGTATAGGCTGGGCCAATTTCGTCCCAATCCAAATCTGCATGACCTAGATGCGGCACGGGCGCGAGAACGTAATAAGACGACTTTCCTTCGGGCGCCATGCTCTTGTCGGTCACGCAAGGCGCATGCATATAGAGCGAGAAGTCATCGGAGAGCTTACCGCCCTTCCCGAATATCTCAGCGATAAGTTCTTTATAGCGTTGTCCGAAGAGGATGATATGATGCTTTAAGCCTTTTGGTGTGGGTGTTTTAAGGCCAAAATAGATAACAAAGAGCGACATAGAATGGCGTTTCTTTTTCAGCGCCTTTCCATAGGCCTTACCGCGCCTGTGATTGCGCAAAAGCTGTGAATAGGTGTGCACGACATCAGCATTAGAGGCGACGAGGTCAGCGTCCATAGCCCAGCCATCAGCGGTTTCAACGCCCGTCACGCGATCGCCTTCCGTATGGATATCCGTGACATCGGCATTCAGGCGAAGCTCTCCGCCTATGTCTTTGAAAAGACTTACAAGTCCAGCGACCAAAGCCCCTGTCCCGCCTTTGGCAAACCAAACACCGCCGCGACGTTCTAATGCATGGATAAGCGCATAGATGGCGCTTGTTGCAAAGGGGTTCCCGCCAACCAACAATGATTGGAAAGAGAGGAGCTGGCGGGTCTTTTCGTCCTTCACAAATTTAGACACTTGCTGATAAACCGATTTATCTGCGCGAAGCCTAATAAGCTGAGGTGCTGCGGCAAACATCTGGCTCATTTTGAGAAATGCTGTTGTGCCGAGTTTCTCATAACCTTCTTTGTAGAGTTCCTGTGAATAGGCGAGGAATTTGCGGTAGCCCTCGACGTCATCAGGATTGCGCTTACGAATTTGCTCTTCGAGAAAGTCTTGGTCATTGTTGTAGTCCAAGACGTCGCCGTCTTCCCATTGTAGGCGGTAAAAGGGGTCTACAGGTAGAAGCTCGACATAGTCTTTCATCTCGCGGCCGCTTAGCGTGAAAAGTTCTTCGAGGCAATCCGGGTCGGTAATTACCGTTGGTCCGCCATCAAACTTAAAGCCGTCAATCTCATAAACATAAGCCCGCCCGCCCGGCTTGTCCCGATTATCAAGTAAGGTCGTTTGAAACCCCATGCTCTGAAGGCGAATAGCGAGCGCAATGCCGCCAAAGCCTGCGCCAATGACGATAGCCGTGGGTTTTGAGATAGTCATATCACATCACTTCCGCTCACCCCTGCGAAGGCAGGGGTTAGGCCAAAGGGTATCCCCGATTCGGCTAGTAAGTCCTTGTCCCTGCCTACGCAGGGATGAGCGGAGGTATTGAGTATCATAGAAGGTTTTCCATTTGTATTTCTCGTTTCTCGCGTTCGCGCTTGATAAAGGCTTTTTCGCTTAAATTCTGTAGCGCTTTAGATACGGGCACGGGCGGCTTTCCGATGAGGATTTTCAGCTTATCCCCCTTGGTCAATCGATTGCGATAAAAACGCTCAACAAGACCCTCAGATAAGCCATAAAAACGCTGTAGGACCTTGTAACGCTCCGCCGGCTTTGCAGCCCGGAACAACATGCGGTTTAGCAAGCGCAGGAAATTCTCCTCATAATAATGATCGACGCGATGATAAGCCATTTCATGCAACACTGCAGCGGCGAAATCAGGTTTGTTTTTCTCAATCATGTCGCAAACCACATTGGCGCTTTTAACGGCTTCAGGCAGGCTATACCCCGTGACTGCGTGAGAATAGCCACCTGTCATACCTAGCCTCGCCGGTTCGGTCTTTTCTCCGCTGACATCGGTTCCGTAAGTATCGTCCACGGCTAAAGTGATCGGCAGTACCCCCGTCTCGCGCCGCGTGACTTCATAGTCTGTGAGGTTTAAATTATCGCGGATATAATCTTTTATCCTCGCATCCACCTCTTGGCTCTTTAGCTCAGGGCCGTCGGTGTAATAGGTATCCTCGACCAGTATTTCTGTGTCTGAAAATGGCAAGCAATAGAGGAAGCGATAGCCGCCTAATTGCTCGACAGAGGCGTCCATGATGATGGGGCGCTCCAAGCCGTGCGGTGTTTTCGTATTAATGACGTGTCCTACAAATTTCTGATAACCCAGAAAGACATTCACATTCGGTTCGAAGCCGCGCGCATCGAGAACGCATTTAGAAGTCAACTTCTGCTCATTATGTAAAATGACATGGTCGTTTTGCAAATCAATTACGCGCGTATTGAGTTTAACCTGTAATCGCCCGCTCTCAATATGCGGCTGTACACAAGCGCGAAGCGTTTCGCTATTCCCAGTGCAATATGTGATATCCAATGTGCGTTCTCGCTTGGGGAATTTTACATCATAGCTATCCCATTGATAGGCGATGAAAGGTTTTAGCCAGTCCTGCAGATGTGGTAAAATGTCAGAAGCGTTAAATGACCATGTGTGGTCGCCCGCAATTTTGTCTGACGCCTCAATAACCATAACTGTCAACTCAGGATGGGCATCAAGACAGCGCCACGCCGTCATCAACCCGGAAAGTCCTGCTCCCACAATAATGATATCAGCTATATTTTTGGACATTGTTTGGCGCTTTAATCCTATTTGGCGAATCTGATTGCCCCAAATAATGTGCGGGCCTAAACCCTGTAGACAACTAAACAGGAATTGACCATGCGCAAGTTTGCCCTTCTTGGCTTGATGAGCCTTTTATTTGCGGCGTCAAGCTATGCGGATGACGCAGCTGAGAAAACCACTGTAATACATGCAGGACATATGCTGGATGTTGAGAGCGGAGAATTGCTGGACGATCAATTCATCATCATTGATGATAACATCATCCGCGATGTGGTGACCCTGCGCGATATGGAAGATATGGATTCTGAAGAAGTTGTTTTCATCGATCTTTCGGACATGTATGTTTTGCCGGGATTGTCTGACTCGCATGTTCACCTCACGAGCGATGCGAATATACATGGCTATAAGCGCCTGACTCGCTCGACACCCCGCGCGGCTATCACAGGGGTTCGCAATGCAAGGCGCACCCTAATGGCGGGTTTTACAACCGTTCGAAATGTAGGCGCGCCGGGCTTTGCTGATATCGATTTAATGGAAGCTATAGAAGATGGCGACGTTCCGGGCCCACGTATTATTCCTGCAGGGCGTTCCATAGGAATCACAGGCGGGCATTGCGATAATAACCTCCTGCCCTATGAAAACCGTAAAACGGCCGGCGGCGTGGCTGATGGGCCCTGGGCCGTTCGCGCGAAAGTGCGTGAAAACAAAAAATTTGGCGCAAAAGTCATAAAATTTTGCGGCACAGGTGGTGTTCTCTCCAAAGGGACTAAGGTCGGCGCGCAGCAATTCAGCTACGAGGAAATGAAAGCTATTGTCGATGAAGCGCATCAATTGGGCCTAAAAGTGGCCGTTCACGCGCACGGTGAAGACGGCATCAATACCGCTATTAAAGCTGGCGTTGATTCTGTTGAGCACAGCAGTTTTATCTCGGATGACGGAATTTTGGCCGCGAAAGCCAACGGGACTTATCTGTCGATGGATGTTTATGTTTCTGATTATATTCTGACAGAAGGTGAGGCTGCGGGAATTTTACAAGAGAGCCTAGATAAAGAACGCATCGTCGGACGCAAACAACGCGAACGGTTTAGGGCTGCCGTCAAAGCTGGAGCCAAGATCGCCTATGGAACTGATGCGGGTGTTTACCCTCATGGTGATAACGGCAAGCAATTCGCCTTAATGGTAAAATGGGGTATGACGCCGCTACAGGCTATTCAGTCGGCGACGATTGAGAACGCGGAACTCTTTGACTTAGAGACGAGTATTGGCTCTCTTAGTGGGGGGAAAATGGCAGACATTATTGCCGTATCAGGCAACCCACTGGATGATATAAGCAATCTAGAAATGATTGATTTTGTTATGAAAGACGGAAGAATTTTTAAAGGTGTCTCAGAGTAAAGGTAAAAAATGCCTCATATCCAATATAGATGAAACCACCTAGATTCGCAAAAAATCCGTCCTTTTTGAGAATCTTCAGGCCATAAATCTGATAGTTTTCGGCAAAAAGATGTCAAATAATACATTTTTAACACTTAATTCCAAAAAATATCATTGAAATTTCAAATAATGCGTTCATGATTAACTTTCATGGAGTTCCTATCACTGATAGGCAGATGGGTGGTAAGGTTGTCCCACATCAGCTAAGCCACCCATCTACATGTATCCCAACAGATTAAGTCTTATTCTTTTTGGTAGTTGATATCAGGCTTATAATTCTCGTCATGTTTTGCCAGAACTTCTGTGGCTTCAAAAGCTGTTGGGGATGTTAAAAAGCCAGTCACGACAACGCCCTGTCCTTCCCTAAACAAATCCGGCAGAACACCCACATAGCTGACAGTCATGGGCGTGCGCATGTCCCGTTCAAAATCCTTTATCTGAAAGGTAGTTTTTAGCTTACCATCCTTAATAACCGTACCGTCCTCAACAAGGCCGCCAATTCTGAAAGTGCTAGAGTCCGGTGAAAAGTCTTCGGCAACAACATCGCTAGGGTTATAGAAAAACTGAGTATTCTCCTGCAAAGCGGATAAAAGCAAGGCAACACCTATTGCTAAGAGACTTCCAAAAAGAATGATGAGTCCTATACGGCGTTTTTGATGGGGAGGTGTCATAGAATATCCGTTTAATCTGTCGCGCGTAATATGGGTGACATAAGCCAAAGTGCAAGGCATAACGCTGTCGCAGTCACAGGATAAGCCGCGAGATGAAAATCTTATTCCCGTCCATCGAAAAATTGGCCCGCCTTGAGGTTGCCGAGCTTACCTTATCACGAGGAGAGCGCTCATTGATTAGAGAGCTGTCTTTGACCCTAACACCAGGTGATGTATTGTGGACTCAAGGCGATAACGGAATAGGTAAGACAACTTTTTTGGAGGCTTTAGCGGGCATACGTCTCCCTGATGATGGACATGTTAAATGGATTGAAAGCGGTAAAGCTGTTCAGCCTATGTCTGTGATAGCTTATCAACCTCATAAATCTTTTGCTAAAGGCGCGCTGACGGCCAAAGAGGACCTCACATTTTGGGCTAAACTCCATAAGACAACCACCTTAACGACTGATGCCTTGGATTATGTTGGCCTAAAACGCCAAACGCAAATTGCAGCGCAGAGTTTATCGGCAGGTCAGCGGCGTAGACTGGCGCTCGCCAAACTCATTATTAGTCAAAAACCCATTTGGATTATGGATGAACCTGACGCCGCTATGGACAATACAGGTGTGCTATTGATTGACGATCTTATCAGCCAACATGTGGCTAGAGGCGGCATCGCTATTATTGCGTCCCACGACACAACGCGCAAACTCAGCACACATACGCGCAGGCTAACATTAGAAGCTGCTGCATGATGATTGCGCCTGTCATACGACGTGATTTAATTCTTGCCCTGCGCTCAGGCGGGGCTTGGCTTTACGGGCTGTTTTTCTTTACTGTCTTTATCGCGCTAAGCGCCATTGCACTTGGAGGATCGTTTAACGTCATGCGGCCCTTGGCCCCTGCTCTGATATGGCTAGCCGTTATCTTTTCAGCTATGCTCTCATTTCATACAATTTTTCAAGATGACTATAATGACGGCAATTTAGCGCAACTTAAACTATCGGGTGTAGGGTTGCTGACCCTTTGCACCTCAAAAGCTATTAGCTTTGCTTTGCTATCAATTTTCCCATTGATTATTGCCGCGCCCTTAGCCGCCCTCGTCTTCGATATGACGTCTCAAACCATCCTCGCTACGGTTCTGTCACTGCTGTTTGCCTCTCCTGCGCTTGCGGTTTACGGCGTTTTATCCAGCGCTATATTAGCGGGGCGGCGCGGCGGTAGTTTCTTGATCGTTCTGATAACATCGCCATTCCTAATACCCCTGTTGATATTTGGACTTGAAGCGATTGAAGGATATTCTGTACATGGCTTAGCTGCGCTAGAATTTCGCATACTTGTCGGTTTAAGTTTTATTGCAATTGCGGTAGGCCTCCCCGCAGCGGCAGCCGCCCTTAACGCTCATTTGGAATAGGACATGATGAATTATCTCGCAAATCCTGTTCGCTTCTTGAAGTTTTCCAAAGTCGCAACACCTGTCTTTGGCGGATTAGCACTGCTGACGATGATATGGGGACTATATCTGGCGCTAATTAAAAGTCCGCCTGCCGTAGAGCACGGTCAATCTGTCCGCATGATGTATGTGCACGTGCCCGCCGCGTGGAGCGCTATGATGGCTTACACGGCTCTGACAGTTGCCAGTGCGGTTAGCTTTATCTGGCGTCACCCATTGGCTGATAGTGCGGCAAAGAGCTTTGCGGTTCCTGGCACAGCCTTTACTTTTTTAGCACTGGTCACAGGCAGCCTTTGGGGCAAACCAGCATGGGGAACGTGGTGGCAGTGGGATGGCCGCATGACCTCGGTACTGATATTGTTATTTATCTATATGAGCTATCTCGCGCTTTGGCAGATCATTCCTGAGCGCAAAAGGGCGGCGCGCCTTGCCGCTATTTTGGCCATGGTGGGTTTTATCAATATTCCGATTATTAAGTTTTCCGTTGATTGGTGGAACACTCTGCATCAACCCGCCAGTCTATCAACGCCGGGCGCGCCTGGTATGCCGCCTGAAATATTGTGGCCGCTTTTGATGATGGTCGCCGCCTATAGCTTTCTTTTTGCGTGGCTTTCTATGCGCGGCATCGAAGCTGATATCATTAACAGCCGAAAATCTCGCAGCGCGCAGATACCCGCCGCCAAAATTACGATTGAGGATATGTGATGCTCGATTTTGGTAAGAACGCAATCTACATCTGGGGCTGTTATGGAATCAGCGCAATTGTACTTGGCGGTTTAGTTATAGGTGCCCTTCGGAGTCCGAAACAGTGACGACCGACATTTCCTTCTTAGGCGCGACCCCCATTGATCGTTTGAAAACGCTTATGGACAGATTGCGCGACGGCTGTCCATGGGACGCTGAACAAACATTCGAAACCATTGCGCCTTACACCATTGAAGAAGCCTATGAAGTCTCAGAGTCTATAGACCGAAAGGATATGGTCTCTCTGCGCGAAGAGCTGGGAGACTTACTGTTCCAGGTCATCTTTCAAACGAAAATTTCAAGTGAAGTTGCTGGTTTTAACTTTGACGATGTCTGTGATGACCTTACCCGTAAAATGGTAGATCGTCATCCCCATGTGTTTGAGTTCACTGATGAACGCACCGCCAAAGAACAAACCGTCTCATGGGAAGAAACCAAAGCGGCAGAACGCAAAGCCAAAGGCCATGAAAGCTTATTGGATGATGTTCCCCTCGCCCTGCCCGAATTAATGCGCGCGGCAAAATTACAAAAGCGCGCGGCACGCGTAGGGTTTGATTGGCCCAATCTTGACGGTGTTATGGATAAGATTGTCGAGGAAGCTCGAGAGGTCGCCGATGCCGCCGAGACAAAAGACCAAGACGACATAGAAGATGAGATCGGAGATTTGTTGTTTGCCGTCACAAACCTAGCGCGAAAACTCGACGTCGATCCAGAGCTCGCTTTACGCCGCACAAATTCTAAATTTACACGCAGGTTCAAGTTCATTGAAGATGCAGCCAAAGCTGGCTCTAAAGACATAAAGGACATGGACCTTGAAGAGATGGAGTGCCTTTGGCAGGCGGCAAAAAAAGTCTAAGTCACGACTTCGCTATGTCTAGCCCTTAACTTCCCCGCATCTGACTCAGATAAGCGGACATCCATCTCGCAATTGCCATTACGGCGTGTTTTCTCGTTGATGACATGACCGTTTTTGTGAAGCCAAGCTCGCACATCATATTTTTGAGGCGGAATTTCTACGCTGATAATTTCATCACCGCGCGTTAGCATTTTTTCAATGCCGAGCTGTAGCGCGTCTAGCCCTGTCTTTTTATGACAGCTCACAGGAAAGGCTGGAATCATGTCTTCCAACTGTTGCGAAGCTTCAGCCCGTTCAGAGATAGAATCCATTTGCACGTCGCCCAGCAAATCTACTTTGTTCCAAACTTCGATAATGTCTTGATTATGTTCTGGCCCCGCTTTGATTTGATCCAAAACCTGCATCACTTCCTCGCGGCGGCGCTCAGTCAGCGGATCAGAAATATCGCGGACGTGTATAAGCAAATCAGCTTCCTTCACCTCTTCTAGTGTAGCGCGAAAGGCCGTTATCAAATCTGTTGGTAGATCTGAGATAAATCCAACCGTATCTGACAGCACCGCAGGTTGACCGCTAGGCAGCGTTAGAATCCGGTGGGTCGTATCCAAGGTGGCAAAAAGCATATCTTTAGCAAAGACACCGCCTTCGGTCATTAAGTTAAACAGCGTCGATTTTCCGGCATTGGTATAGCCCACAAGGGCGACAACCCGTTCTGGGGCGCGTTTGCGTTTCTGTCTTTGCAGTCCGCGTGTGCGCCTGACCTGTTCAAGCTCTCGCTTGAGCTTGGTCATTTTGTCGTTGAGGACTCGGCGGTCGCTCTCAATTTGAGTTTCGCCGGGACCGGCCAAGCCGCCCGTGCCGCCGCGTTGGCGTTCCAAATGGGTCCAAGTTCGCACGAGACGTGAGCGCTCATAACCTTGGCGCGCGAGCTCGACTTGCAGCTGACCTTCTTTCGTCGCCGCTCTAAGACCGAAAATTTCTAGGATAAGGCCTGTACGGTCAATAACCTTCGCTTTCCAAATACGCTCAAGATTACGCTGCTGCACCGGCGACAAAGCTCCGTTGACGATCACAACACTGGCGTCATGAGCTTTCAGTTCTGCACCTATTTCTTCAATCTGGCCACTGCCAAAGAAGTTTGAGACTTTCAAATCGCGAATGGGGATGATGCGCGCTGCCTTGGTATTTACACCCAAGGCTTCAGCTAGGCCGACAGCTTCTTCTAAATCATAATCCGCATCACTGGCTCTAACATTCGTAAAGCGAGGGTGCAGGACAAGCGCATTTTCAACAGGCGTATCGCGCTTAATCATAAGCTGCTAATCTTCATCTTTTTCCGCGTCAAACATAGATACGGGGCCGGAAGGCATAATGGTCGAAATTGCGTGCTTATAGACGAGCTGAATTTGACCGTCGCGGCGTAGCAATACGCAGAAATTGTCAAACCACGTCACAACGCCTTGAAGCTTTACCCCATTTACGAGGAAAATCGTCAGAGGTGTCTTTGTTTTTCTTACAGAGTTTAAAAATGTATCTTGAAGGTTTTGTTTCTTATCACCAGACATGATCGTATCCTTTGTTATTATTTTTATACGACTCGTTCGTCGCAACCCCACGCGCTTTCATAGATAACGCTCAAGCGTTCACGCAAGTCTTTAAATCACCTTAAGTGCTATATTTATGCATTTTAAGCTAAGCTGAACTCTACCGCCTCCAGAATGATGGTGTGAACAAAATTAGGACGGCTAAAACTTCAACACGCCCAATTAACATCAATAAAGCGGAGACAAGCATTTGTAGCTTTGTAAAATCTGCATACACCAAACCACTCTCGGGTAAAACAGCAGGTAGTAAGGGCCCCATATTACTCAGAGAGGCCGCGCCCGTTACAACCGCATCTTCAAATCCCAACCCTGCTGCGCCGAGCATTAAAATTCCGAAGGCAAAAAACAATGTATATCCAAAGAAATACATCCATATTGACAGAAAGGCGCGGTCCGGAATGTGTTGCCCTTTGAATGAAACAGGCACGACGCGGGAGGGGTGAGTCAAACGGCTCATATCCGTGCCCAGATGTCGAAATAACAATAGGATACGAATGATCTTAACGCCGCCTGCTGTAGAAAGCGCGGAGCCACCGATGAGCGCAACGGCAATAAGAATAACGGGCGGCAACATTTCCAACCCTATGACATTATAGTCAAAACCTGTGGTGCTAACAAAATAGACGCTTTCGATAATAACTGTAAAGGCATGGCTAGGCCCGACATAAATAATTCCGAAAAGCAAGAGCACGCTTGTTATTACGAACAGTCCGCGATGCTCATAATTTCTCAACAATAAGATAATATTTCTAAATCGCCTTAACCGTAATACATCCCAAATGATTGCGACGTTCATGGCTGCCAGCAAGCAAAAAACTCCTAAGATTGTTGCGCTTACTGGTCCAACATATGCAGCAAGCGCGCCGCTTTTCGGTGTCAGTCCGCCAGAGCTTATGGCGCTAAGTGATAAGGTCAAAGCTTCAAATGTAGAGGTGCCCGTGATAACCAACATAATAAAGCAGACCGAGGCCAAGAATAAATAAATGCCGGCAATGACCCGGCCTATGCCAATCAACCTTCCAAATAACTCACCCTTCTTAAGCGTGAAAAGCATGGATCTGTGAACACCCGTACCAGCTAAATTCAGTGCAGCGAGTATGACGACCGCAAATGTCGCGACACAGACACCCCCAAAACCTTGCAACACAGCGCGCCAAAGCAATAAGGTCTTTGAAAGACTATCAGCCTCCAAAGCGCTTGCGCCTGTCGTCGTAAAGGCTGAAACTGCTTCAAAATAAGCAGATGTTATAGAATCAGATGATCCTAATGCGAGATAGGGTATCGCCGCAATCGCGGGAACAATCATCCAGAATAAGAGCAGAAATAAGAGCGCGTCAGCATTGGTTTCGCGCGCAGGTGTATTATGCGTGGTCGCGATAAGTAGCACACCCACAACCCCTACCGCTGCAGCAATAGCCGCCAACTGCGCCGCAGGTGTGAATTCGAGCATGATGAAAGCTGAAAAAGCCGTTAGGGCCATTAGAACTGCGCAGAGGACACATGTATTTCCCAGCCATAGAATGATGCGCGTAATAGCCATCTAAACGGCCTAGAAATAATCCGAGCTGACGCGGAAGAGTTGCTCGATATTTTTCATCGCAGACTTTTCAGCCAATAGCACAATATGGTCTCCCGCTTTCACCACGGTATCGGGTGTAGGGAACACGACCCGTCCCTCATGCATAATCGCGCCAATGGCAATGCCGTCAATCAGGCCAGCCTCACGAATTGTTTTTCCCGCTAGAGGCGACGTATCTAGCACCTCTCCTTCCATGACTTCGGCGCGGCCTTGTTCTAATGAATAGACATCCAAGATACGGCCGCGGCGCACATGGCGTAAAATAGAAGAAATCGTACTCGCGCGAGGGTCTATAACCATATCAATACCAAGCTCAGCTTGCATATCTTGCATAGAAACTTCGTTAATCAGGCTGATCGTATGATTTGCGCCAAGCTTCTTTGCTAATACAGCCGATAAGACATTTGTTTTATCATCATTGGTTAGGCAGATGACCATCTCTGCATTTGCCACACCCGCCTCCTCTTGAATGGAGGCATCCATAGCATCACCATTCAAAATCACTGTGCGTTTAAGGGTCTCTGCGGCGAGTTCAGCCTGATGTTTATCGCGCTCGATAATTCTAACCCGCATGCCAGACACTGATTCAAGCTCCTTGGCAACATAAGCCCCAATATTGCCGCCGCCGATAATCACGACATGGCGGGCCTTATCATCTCGGGTTCCCAGTATCTCTAAAAGACGTGTTGAATGATCGGATTGCGTGATGAAGTAAGCTTCATCACCGACATTCAAAGGATCATCTGGCAATGGCGCGAATACTTCATCTTTACGTTTAATGCCGACAATAGCTGCATGCAGGCCAGGGAACAAATCGGCAATCTGTTTAATCGGCGTGTCAATAATCGGGCAATCCTCATTGATCTTAACCCCCAACAATTGAAGCCGGCCTTCACCAAAGCTAACCACGTTGAAGGCGCCGGGAGTGTTTAAACGGCGCAGAATCGCGCGGCCTATTTCAATCTCAGGCGAGATGATAATATCAATGGGCATGTTTTCGCGGCTGTAGAGGTCATTATACTCATTTTCTAAATAGCTTTGAGCCCGCACACGCGCCACTTTGGTAGGAACATTAAACAGGGAGTGCGCGACCTGACAGGCAATCATGTTGACTTCATCCGAGTAAGTGACCGCGATAATCATGTCAGCGCTTTCAACGCCCGCGCGCTTAAGGACTTCTGGGTGTGAGCCATGCCCCAAGACGCCGCGCACATCCAAGTCTGTGGTGATTTGCCGTATAAGCTCCGGCGACAAATCGACAACCGTCACCGTGTTGTTTTCGGCGGCCAAACGAGAAGCAAGGCCATAACCCACGCGCCCAGCGCCGCATATGATGACTCTCATGTCCCTTAATCCCTCATTTAACCGTATCTAATCGGCACGGCCATTCGTCCCTAATCCTAGAGATTTGAGTTTGCGATGCAAGGCAGAACGCTCCATTCCAACAAAGCTTGCTGTGCGCGAAATATTGCCGCCAAATCTGTCAATTTGGGCTTGTAGATATTCACGCTCAAAATGCTCGCGTGCATCCCTCAGCGGCATAGCAATAATTTTCTCATTTTCATTTGCGCCTTGTGAGGTTCGGACAACAGAGACCTCAGGCGGTAACGTTGCCAGAGTAATCGGTTGAGATGGCTCACCTGTTGCTAGAATTAGAAGCCGTTCGACATTGTTTCTAAGTTGCCGCACATTTCCAGGCCAATCATGGGCTTGCAGCGCAGCCATAGCATCACTACCGATTTGCCGCGCTGGAAGACCCGTAGACGAGGCTAATTGCTTAATAAAATGCTCAACGAGCGCGGGAATATCTTCTCTGCGATCGCTCAAAGGTGTTGACTCAAGCGGCATAACATTTAGGCGGTGATAGAGGTCCTCTCTAAAGCGCCCTAATTCGACATCCTTGGCTAAATCGCGGGAACTTGAAGTAATGACCCTGACATCCACTTGAACATCGTCCTTACCCCCCAATCTGCGGAAGCGCTGCTCGACCAATAAGCGCAACAATTTTCCTTGTGTTTCCATAGGCATATCAGCGACTTCATCCAAATAGAGTGTGCCGTTATGAGCGCGTTCTAAGAGGCCGATTTTAGTTGAGTTGCCCTCATCATCTTCTGCTCCGAATAACTCCTCTTCCACACGTTCGGGAACCATGGAGGCGGCATTCACGGCCTTGAAAGGCCCCTGTGAACGCGAAGATTGATCGTGAAGCAGCTTTGCAATCAACTCTTTGCCGGAGCCGGAGGGACCAGAAATCAAGACGCGACTATTGGTGGCTGCGATTTTTGATATCTTCTGACGGAGCTGAAGAATTTGAGGCGACGTTCCGACCAAACTGTCATCTGAAGGCGCCTTTCCTTTAAGTTCCTCATTCTCACTACGAAGCCGAGCATTTTCAAGCGCACGGGTGACGGTCACAAGGAGCTTATCAGCCTTAAAGGGTTTTACGATATAGTCATAGGCTCCTTTACGGATAGCCGAAACGGCGGTTTCTACTGTGCCATGTCCACTGATGATAATGACAGGCAGGTTTTTGTGGATGGCTTTTACAGTATCCAAGAGCTCAATCCCGTCCATTGAACTACCTTTTAGCCAAACATCTAGGACCACCAGTGACGGTTTGCGTAATTTTATTTCAACAAGCGCGGCCTCACTCGTTGCAGCCAAGCGGGCTTGATAACCCTCGTCTTGGAGAATGCCGCCAACCATCTCTCGAATGTCGTCTTCATCCTCAACAATCAATATGTCATATTTCATGATATCATCCTGCCACTTCCGCTATTGTCGTTACTTGAGACGTCTTTTTCAGGCGTGTGCCCTTTAGGTAATATGATTTCGATAATAGCGCCCGAGCTATTGTCGTCTCGGTCATGCAGCGTCAGAGAGCCGCCGTGATCATCTGCAATACGCATGACAATGGCGAGACCTAACCCCGTTCCGCTGTCACGTGTTGTCACATAAGGCTCAAGCAAACGCTCTTTATCTGCAAAGGGCCAGCCCATGCCATTATCGCTTATACGAAGTTTCAGATGTGTGTCTGTTTCAGTAATGACAGTCTCAATGACACCAGAGAGTTCATCGCCGCCTGAAGCATCCAAACGCCGTGTAATCGATTCACCTGAATTTTTGTAGATATTTGTGAGGGCTTGCGTAATTAACCGCTCATCGCTCATCGCTAAGAGAGTCCCATTTGTTTGATCTGTCAGCTTCATTTCAATTTCAGGAAAGGCCACGCCCTGAGCAAAGAGAACATTATCAAGGAGTTCGCGCATATTTGTTTGCTCAAAATTAGGGGCCGGCATTCTGGCAAAAGCCGAAAATTCATTGACCATCTGCTCTAGCGAGCTAACTTGGCGAATGATAGTTTGTGTGCAGTTCTGAAAAACGTCCGGGTCCGTTTTGATTTCATGAGAGTATTTACGGAGCAATCGCTCAGCAGAAAGCTGAATGGGTGTCAGAGGGTTTTTAATTTCATGAGCAATCCGGCGGGCGACTTCCCGCCAAGCTGAATGTCTCTGAGCTGTGACGAGGCGCGTCATGTCATCAAAGGTCATCACCCAACCCGTGTCCTTACGCGCGCCTTGATAGGCTGAAACACGTAAGTCAAAATTCCTGACGCCGTCTTCTGTTTCATAATTAACCTGGTCTTCGGCTGTGCCTTGGATGGACTCTCGAGCAATATTGAAGGCATGAGTAAATTCCGGCAAAACGTCTTCTATAGGATAACCGAGCATTGACGTATCCTGAGATCCCAATAATATCCCAGCGGATTGGTTCATCAGTGTTATTCTGCCGCTTTGCGTCAGACCAATAACACCCGCCCTGACACCTGAGAGCACAGCTTCAGAAAACTGTCTGCGCTGTTCCGAGATATCATGTTCCCTAACAAGTTCATCGCGCTGCGAATTAAGCTGCCGCGTCATGCGGTTAAAGGCGCTACCAAGGTCTGACATTTCGCCCCAGTCCCCCTGCACATCAACTCGGGCGGCCATGTCACCACTACGCACACGCTCAGCCGCAGTAATTAAGCGTCCCAGAGGTTCAATGATACGGTTGGCCAATAATAAGCCTAACCAAACCGACGCAAATAAAATGAGCAAAGCCGTTTCTACGAATGTCAGGAAGAAGATACGGCTCATCAGGCTTTGGTCAGTATTGAAATCATCAATGGCTTGCGTGGCATTAGCGATGCCAGACAAGCTAGAGAGTACGCGATTATTCGACCTTAAAACTCTGCCAACATAAAGGTAAATATCGTCTTCATAGACCTGGAGACGTGTCAGGGCGATAAGGTAATCAATATCGTCACGTTGAACAAAGGCTATGTCGCCGGGATTCATGCCGTCAAAAACAGCTTTGAGCGGAATTTCGAAAACAGGCGCTATCGGCGTTTCAACCCGGCTAAAGATATATCCATCTTTGTGCATAACATAGACAGCATCTAATTCACGGACACGTGCCATGACCTGCAATTCAGCTGTGTAAGATATACGTGAATTTATATTTTGTGGACGCCTGTTCAGCTCATTTTGTACGGCTCTAGCATCACTGGCAAGTTCTGTGAATTCTTGTTGGACATATCCATCCAAAATCTCTCTTGCTGATGCCATGTTGGAACGAACATTTTCACCAAACAAATCATTGATGTTTTGACTAATGAGTGAGGTCGAGAATGCGCCAACGACAATCGCGGGTGTTAACGCCGCAAGGCTGAAGATTGTAACAAAACGTCTATGTAGAAGCGGCGCGGATTGGCGGCGCCTCTTGGCAAACAAGCCCGTCCAGACGCGAAAGCCCAAATAAATTCCTAATACGATGATGAAACCAAGGTTGAAAATAAGGATAGGATAAGCTTGACTTGTCTGTTCTGGTTGGCCGGAGAGAGAGAATAAGGTGCCAACAACCAGCAACAATATTGCAGCAACAAACATAACGCCAAAGAGCACAGAGCGCGCAATTCTGGGAGCGCTGCGCAACATTGGCAGCGCGGTAGACGTCTCTTTTGTAATAACAGGCTGTTGATTCATAAAACAGAGTCGCAACGCGCCGAAACGCCAACTGTTACTTCTTTACATCACTGTTGCATAATATCAACAGATTTGAACAGGATGTGACATTACGATATGTCCAGTAATTTCAGACGCGTGCGCAAGGTATTCCGGTGAATGCCAAGATGATCTGCGGCCTTAGCACGATTGCCGCCCGTCAAGCGCAAGGCCTCAACAATGAGGGGTTTTTCCACCCAGGCTAAAGCCGTATTATAGGGCGTATCATCACCGTCTTTTGTTTCTAAATTCAGCAACCTTCTACAGGCATCTTCTAACTGCGTTTCCAGTTTTTTCTCATCTTCCCGTCTGTGCTCAGACAAAATATCCTTTGAAAATTCCTGCAAGACCATCTCAGATGTGATGACATCATCAGAGTATAGCACAGCTAGACGGCGGACGAGATTTTCAAGCTCTCGCACGTTGCCGCCCCAATTATGTCGGTGCAGGATATCTAAAGCTTCTGTTTCAAAGCGGCGATTATTATTCTGAGATGTTTGCGAGAGAAAAGTCTCAGCCAGTTCATAAGTGTCTTTGTCACGTGCAGACAATGGCGGAATACGAATTTCGGCGACATTAATTCGATAGAGCAAGTCGTCCCTGAATTTCCCTTCAACTGCCATGCGCCGAAGGTCTTTACGTGTCGCCGATAATAAGCGCGGACGACTTTTTGAAGGAATGCTCTCTGCCTCGGTCATGAGCGCCAGAAGGCGTTCTTGTTGTTTGGGCGTTAGCTCTGAAATTTCATCAATATAAATATCGCCGCCATTAACTTTTTGAAGTGTCAGGGACGTATTTTCAAAATCTGTATCCCGAAAAAACGGGCGGTCTTTACGGGGTCCGCCATCATGAAGTAAGCGAGCGACAAGATCTTTACCTGTCCCGACCGCCCCTTGAATAAGGACGGGCAGATCACCTGAGGCAAAACGTGATACCGCGCGATACACAGGCTGCATTGCTGCGCTGCGTCCAATCATCGGGAGCTTGCCCAGTTCCGCGCTAACTTTATTGCGCCGCGGATTAACTGAGAGCCCCGCTCTTGAAACGGCTTGAGTTACATCGTCCAAATCAAAAGGCTTAGGCACATATTCAAAGACCTTATGCGTTCCTGCCTTAAGCGCGGTGTTGACCGTATTATTGGCGCTTATGATGATGACCGGCATATTGGGACGTGATTGGGTTAATTCCGGAAGACTTTCAAACACCTCGCGGCCGCCCATCATAACATCTGTGAGGACAATATCGCCCTGCCCGGCTTGAGCCCATTTTACTAATGTGTCGGCATTGTCTGTTGCTTTTACTGTATGCCCAGCGCGTGTGAGGGCTTTGGATAAAACCAAACGCACACTGTCATCATCATCGGCAAGCAAGACTTCATATTTCATTGGTGTCTCCATGAGGTGTCGGAAGAAGAAGAGAAAATTTTGTTTTTCCGGGACGTGATTTAACTTCAACAATCCCGCCATGAGCTGCCGCTACCTTGGATACAAGTGATAATCCGAGACCCTGCCCCTCAGGCTTAGTGGTGACGAAGGGTTGGAAGATTTGATCTGTAATATGTTCGGGTATTCCAAGGCCGTTATCAATGACGCGAATTTCAATAGGAAGGTGTTGGGACGAGATACCCGCTTCAGTTCGCGCACTAACTCCGCTCCGGAAACTCGTTTCTAGAATAATTTCGCCCTTATCCTCTAAGCCTTCAATCGCCTCGGCGGCGTTTTTAATCAGGTTTAGCAAGGCCTGCATTAGCGTATCGGCATCACCCTTTGCGTGAGGAAGCGACGGATCATAGCGTTCCGTGAAGACTAATTTTGGATTGGCCGATTGTATAACCCGCCTGGCCCGGCGCAGGATTTCATGAATATTTACACGGTCAATATTCTCAGGGTCCTGATCGCCCAGCGTTTCCATACGGTCAGCCAAACGGCGAATACGGTCAATCTCAGATCCAATGAGATCAATTAAGCTTTGCCCCTCTTCAGTGGCAACATCATCCCCCAAAAGCTGTGCAGCGCCTTTTATACCGGCCAACGGATTTTTTAACTCATGTGCAATCAATCGCCCCATGCCGGAGACAAGCTGCCCTCCAACTTTTGTGGTTCGCGGCTGAGGTCCCGCGACCCAAATACTCAATCCGACTCCAGAGCGTGTCGGATAAGCTGTGAAGTGGGCAAATTCTTCGTCATGGCCTGAGCGTATCAAAGGACAATCCCGCACGGTGAAAGTGGCAACATGTTCAATGCATTTCGAAACGATATTTAAGACATCTCCTTCTACTGAGAATATGTCCCAGGGAGATTTGTCTAATAGATGCCGGGTGGACTTACCGATCCATTCTTGGAAGGCTTGATTAGCCCAGCTAATAGTTTCTGTTTCTGGTTCGATGAGAAGCAAAGGAAAAGGCCACTCCTCCACCAATGGCGCGAGAGTTTCGGGCGTATCTGTCATGCCGCAATCTCGCTTTTTGAAGCGCCATAAATGTTACTCAAAATATCGATAACCTCTTCAGGGTCAAAAGACCGGCAGATTTTCGAGCGTAATTCAGCTTCATCAGCGCGTCCGAGATGCTCCACATAACCCGCCAGATGTTTCCGAGCTATTCTGACGCCCTTCCCCTCACCGTAAAAATCAATGATGTCCCGGTAATGCGTAATCGCTATGCGGCCCTTTTCAGAGTCCGGCAGCGCAGGAAGTCTTGGTAACCTATCTACAGCCGCGATAATGTCTCTGAGGTTCCACGGCGCGCCAATAAGGCTACGGCCCAACATAACGCCATCCGCGCCTGATTGCTCCAGAGCGGTCAGGGCGTCTTCGGAGGTTTGTATATCACCATTTACGAAGACCGGGATACTAACAGCCTCTTTTGTGGCTTTGACGGCGGCCCAATCTGCGGTGCCTGTATAAAATTGATTGCGCGTACGGCCATGAACCACAATCATTTTAATACCGGCGTCTTCTGCACGCCGCGCAAGTTCAGGCGCGTTCAAACTATCAAAATCCCAGCCCAATCGCATTTTCAGCGTAACAGGCACATCAACGGCACCGATGGTCGCCTCGATTAATTCCAAAGCATGGTCGAGGTTACGCATAAGCGCAGAACCAGAAAGCCCGGCTGTCACCTTACGGGCCGGACAGCCCATATTGATGTCGATAATCGCCGCGCCTGCCTCTTGTGAGAGCTTTGCACCCTCTGCCATCCATTTGGCTTCGCGGCCTACGAGTTGAATCACGAGCGGTTCAATTTCGCCCTGACCTGCCGCCTTAGCCACAATATCGGCGTGACCTTTGGCTAAAAACTCGCTCGCCACCATTTCAGACACAACCAAGCCAGGCTTGAATTGCTGCAAGATACGGCGAAATGGCAAGTCTGTTAGGTTTGTTCGGGGAGAAGACAGCATACGAGATGTCAATTCATGCTTGCCGATTTTGGGCATAAGGTTCATGTAGGTGTCCATAGAGCTCATGGCCCTATTGCACAATATTTCATCGCTTGTAAAAGGCCCAAATTGACACGTATTGCACAAATTTTAGTCGCCGCCGGTAAAGGCGCACGGATTGGCGGCGATATTCCTAAACAATACCGTCTTATCGGCGGGGTTCCCGTCTTGAAGCGCACGCTCGACGCAACGTTGGCTTACCCCGATATTTCAGAAACTGTTATCGTCGTGGCGGAGTGTGACCCTCATATTGCGGGCATTATAACGGGCTATGATAATATCAGAACCGTTACAGGCGGCGCGACACGCACAGCTTCCGTAAAAGCTGGAATTGTGGCTCTGGCTGATAGTCCTCCCGATCTTGTTCTTATTCATGATGGGGCACGGCCCTTTGTGACCAATGATGTTATCGGCGGCATCATAGAGGCTCTGTCCAACGCGCCTGCTGCTGTGCCTGCTCTCCCTATTCCTGACGCGCTTAAATCACTTGATGGCCAAAGTGTGGACCGTGAACAATTCCGCCGTGTTCAGACGCCGCAAGGGTTTCACTTTGATAAAATTTGGGCGGCATTCCAAGCTCTGGAGGACGACGCCAGTTTTGCCGATGACATAGAGGTTGCGCACGCGGCGGGTCTCGACATTGCCTTCACGCAAGGCGATCTGAATAATTTCAAGGTGACATATTCAGAAGATTTTGCGAAAGCCGAAGCCATGCTAATCACGGACACCTATATGGCCACAGGCACAGGCTTTGACGTTCACCGCTTTACCGAGGGTGACGTCATGTGGCTCTGCGGCGTGCCGATTGAATGCGGCTTTACGCTTCTCGGGCATTCAGACGCCGATGCAGGCTTACATGCGCTCACAGACGCCATATTAGGCGCGATAGCGCATGGCGATATTGGGGATCACTTCCCGCCCTCTGATCCGAAATGGAAAGGCGCAAGTTCTGATAAGTTTTTGCTCTATGCTATTGAAAAGGTTCAGGAACGTGGCGGCATTCTCCAACATGTAGATGTCACGCTTATTTGCGAGAAGCCTAAAATCAAACCGCATCGAGAGGCCATGCGCGAAAAAATTGCCCAGCTTTGCGGGCTGCCCCTCACCCGCGTTAGCATCAAAGCGACGACAACAGAAAAGCTAGGCTTTACAGGCCGCGGCGAAGGTCTTGCCGCTCAAGCCAGCGCAACCGTGAAGCTGCCCGCATGACTGAACAACCCGCACATAAACTCACGCTAAAAGATATTTTCGCGGAAGCTAAGGCCCTTATCGACATCACGACTGAGAAAGGCATCACCATCGCGACAGCCGAGAGCTGCACAGGCGGCCTCATTGGCGCGGCGATTACAGCTATTCCCGGATCTTCCACGCCCTTTAAAGGCGGCATCATTGCCTATGATAATGCGGTTAAAACAAAGCTGCTAGGCGTTTCGCCAAGCGTGCTGGGTAAATATGGGGCTGTGAGCCAGAAAACGGCCGAACGGATGGCCGTAGGCGCGATAGAACGTTTAAATGTCGATATGGCCGTCTCTGTCACAGGCATAGCCGGCCCCGGCGGCGGGTCGGAGGATAAGCCCGTCGGGACAGTCTGGCTGGGTCTCGCGGTAAAAACTGACGATTACATTAAAGTCGAGGCTACTTTGCACAGCTTTGGCGACATCGGACGGAATAAAGTGCGGGATGTCACGTGTTACGAGGCTTTGAAAGCCTTAAACGCTAAGTGCGAAGCCTTCGAAAAAGGAACCGAGAGATGAGCGTATTGAAAATGATGTTATTTAGCGTTGGGCTTACCTCTGAAAGCGGAGCCGCTTATGTGAGCGAAAGTCTCGGACGTAATATCTCTGAAAACACAATACGAAACATGATGCGGGCTAAAGCAAGCGTACCTGTTGATGTCGTAGATTGCCTCAAGGCACGGCAGCAATCAATTACAGATGCTTCGATTGCATTCACCAATTGGATAGAAAATTCTGAAAATCAAGACGAAAATGGCATTGCCATATTACCTCACACCCACAATGCAGACACGGACATCGCAAAGCTTGCTCTGGCGCAGGCTATGCTAAAGACGGGTCAGACGTGCAGCATGTCTCAGAAATAACTTAGCTAAGACCTAGCGTCTCATACTCCGCCTCTAAGTCCAGCCCATCACTCTTCACGGGCTTACATACTTGCGCAGCCCTTGCGACAAAGGCATTCATGATGACGTCGCTGGCTTTTTCCATTTTATCGCGGATGAGCATGTTGAGCGGAAAGGCTTTTAGGCCGACATCGACGAAAAACTCTACCGCTGTAGAGCCGTCAGAGAGCGGATGAAATTTCCATGTGTTCTCGAGGACTTTCACCGCGCCGCCCTTTTCGGCTTTAGTTACGCGGATAAATTTCTTGTCGCGGTCAATATGGATCAGCGACTTAAAGCTCTCGCGGATCATTTTATAGGCCACGACAGCCTCAGCTTCGAAGTTCTGGTCATCAATTTTTTTGGTAATGCGCAGCACCGATATGAGATTGATAAATGTCGGATAGTCTTCGACATTGGCGACCATTTCAAGCAGCTCATCCGCATCATGGCAGATATGGCGTGTAAAACTAGCGGTCGGCATTACACGTGAGCCGCTTTTCGCGCGGCTTGTAATTTCGCAAAATCGCTATCGGCGTGATAGGATGAACGCGTCAAAGGGCTGGCGGAGACGAGCAAAAAGCCTTTGGCTTTGGCGATTGTCTCATAAGCTTTAAACTCTTCGGGCGTCACGAAACGGTCAACCGCGACATGTTTGCGGGTTGGCTGTAAATATTGACCGATGGTCAGAAAATCGATGCCCGCCGAGCGCATATCATCCATGACTTGCATAACTTCTTCTTTAGTTTCGCCAAGACCGACCATCAGGCCGGATTTCGTGAACTGGCTCGGGTCGCGCTGTTTGACTTTTTCAAGCAGACGTAAGGAATGGAAGTAACGCGCACCGGGACGTATTTTCAAATAAAGACGCGGCACGGTTTCAAGGTTGTGGTTAAACACATCAGGCCGCGCATCAATGACCGTTTCCGTTGCGCCGTCTTTTCGCAGGAAGTCTGGTGTCAGGATTTCAATGGTTGTCTTGGGCGAGGCCGTGCGAATAGCATTTATCACATCAACGAAATGCTGCGCGCCGCCATCTCCCAAATCATCGCGATCAACAGAGGTAATCACCACATGTTGCAGCTTCATTTCTTTGACGGCTTCCCCAATTTTCTTCGGTTCATCCATGTCAATACTTTGCGGTAACCCTGTGGAAACATTACAAAAGGCGCAAGCCCGTGTGCAAATTTCGCCCAATATCATAAAGGTCGCATGAGACTTTTCCCAACACTCACCAATATTCGGGCACGCCGCTTCTTCGCAGACTGTGACAAGCCCTTTATCTTTTACAATTTTGCGGGTCTCGGCATAGCCTTTAGAGGTCGGTGCTTTCACGCGAATCCAAGCAGGTTTGCGCAACACTTCAGTATCGGGGCGGTTCGCCTTTTCGGGATGCCGTAGACGTTTTTCGGGCCTCGGCGTCTTATTGATATCAAGCAGGACTGTCATAAAACGATAAATGGTGCTTTAGGGCGAGCTTAGCAAGTCCAAATTCCGCAACGCTGCTATTCAATTGTGCTGATCTTGAGTGTATTTGTTGTACCTGGACGTCCGAATGGAATACCCGCGCTGATCATAATCTTATCACCCGCTTTAAGACCAACCCGCGAGGTCGAAACCTCCTGCACGCTGCTGAGCATATCATCAAAATTGACGGGGTCATTCATGACGATGGGCAGCACGCCCCAACTCAAGGCCAAACGGCTCGCTGTGCTTTTGCGGGGCGTCAGGCATACGATACGGCAAGGCGGGCGCTCTCGCGATATGCGCTGTACCGTGGACCCCGTGAGCGTGTAACCCAAGACAGCTTTGCAATTGAGCGTTTCGGCGATACCGCGCACGGATTGCGAAATGGCATCCTCTGGCGTGGCCTCGTAAGGCAGCGCAACTTGTTTGAAGTATTTAAAGAATTCCGGATCCCCTTCAGCGGCACCTATAATGCGGTCCATAATGGCGACAGCCGTAGCCGGGTGGCGGCCCACAGCGGTTTCCGCCGAGAGCATCACAGCATCTGCGCCCTGATAAATCGCAGTCGCAACATCAGACGCTTCGGCCCGTGTCGGCGTCGGCGCATCAATCATAGACTCGAGCATGTGAGTTGCGACAATAACAGGCTTGCCGAGCGCGCGAGCTTTGCGAATAATCTGCCGCTGAACGACAGGAACATCTTCAAGCGGGAGTTCAACACCCAAATCACCGCGCGCAACCATAGCCGCATCTGCATTGGCCAAGATTTCATCCAGAAATTCAACGGCTGAAGGCTTTTCAATTTTCACGATGATATGGGCTTTATCACCGATAATCTCACGCGCATCGATAACGTCTTGCGCGGTTTGAACAAATGATAGCGCAATGTAATCAATATCTTGTGTGAGCGCGAAGTCCATATCCACGCGGTCTTTGTCGGTCATAGCTGACATGGGCAGAACCGCGCCAATGACGTTGATACCTTTTTTATTCTTGAGCACACCCGGCACATCAACTCGCGCTTTCATGCGATTGCCGTCATTGGCCGTGATGGTAACCATGAGCTTACCATCGTCAAATTTAAGCGTATGACCCGGCTCCATCGCGGCCATTAGCTCGGGATGGGGCATACAAATCAGGCCGTCTTTACCCTTTTCTTCGCTCTGGATGATTTCAACGGTTTCGCCGTAACGCAGCTCAATCTGCCCACCTTCAAACTCGCCGCAACGCAATTTAGGGCCTTGCATGTCAGCAACAATGGTGATGGCATTGCCCGTAGCTTTTTCAACCGCGCGAATAGCTTTGACAGAGCGGGCATGGTCTTCATGAGAGCCGTGAGAAAAATTTAAGCGAAAGGCATCAACGCCGACATCATGCAAAAGCCGAAGCGTATCAGGCGCTGCACTGGCAGGCCCCACAGTTGCGAGAATTTTGGCAGAACGATTGCGCATATTGAAACCTATTGCTATGCATATGAATTATTTAATTCGGATACGAATGAAATAATAGAATAGCGGAGATTCTTTATAAGCGCACGTTATTTATTTGAGTGTTTGCGTTTAATTTTCTAACAGCGCGGCGTTGGAAGTTGCAAATTATCACCAATTCGGATTCCATAGCCATCATTAAGGTTATTAAGCGACTGAACTTCATCAACGCCTACGCAAAGCTTGCGCGATAATGAGTAAACCGTATCGCCTTGCTTTACGACATGAGAGCCATAGGCCCCGCTTGATAGGTAACGCGACTCACTTTGTGTCGGCGCGGTTTCAGCAACGGCAGAGACTGTATTTGGTGCATAATCATAGCTAACCCGTTGAGACCTATAAACTGATGAAGACGACGCAATCGTCGTTGCCTCGTGAGATGGTAATGATTGAGCCATTGGCGCTATATATTGCTCGCTCTGGGCTTGAAGAACTTGATAGCCCGGCGTTCCCTGCTCTGAAATCGCCGGGAATTCTGCATCAGTCGGAGCCACATATGTGCCCTGTGTATGATCCTGTGCATAACTTTGTGTATAACCTTGTGTATAGCCCTGTGCATAGTTTTGAGTTACGGTAGGCGCTTGTGTTACGACAGTGGCTGGGCTCGTTACGGGTGCTTGGCTAACAAACGGCTCCGGCTGCATCATGACATAAGGCTCAGGATCGCAATTTACCATCACATCGCCAATGCCATATCCTGCTGCGCCGCCTAATCCTGCGCCAAGAACGGTTCCTTTGGTACCGCCAATAAGCTTCTTACCTGCAATAGCCCCGACAGTGCCGCCAAGGCCTGCGCCTAGCAATTCACGATTTTTCTCTTTTCGCAGGCACTCTTGGCTCGTTTGCGCATAAGCCGTCTGATGTGACGCCCCGTAAGTTTGCCCGCCATAGGTAACAGGGGACGTTTGTATCGTGCTAGCGGATTGAACAACTGCGCCCGATGACGCAGGATAGCTGGTTCCTTGATACTTTGAAGAGTGTTTATAGAACGGATTTTCCTGATGCGTGGCACAGCCTGCAAGCAGGAGCACAGAGAGAGATGATATGGCAACGAAACGGGACAACATTTTTAGACCTCAACATAATATGAAGCCCTAAGACACCAGAATATGGATAATATTCCTTTAAAGAACATAGCTAATACTTCCTTAAGGTGATGGCCGTTCCTCAGATCTAAACTTTGTGTTTTGCCCTGCTTGACCTCCCCCCATGGCGCGCTAAAACGTGCTAAGTTAAAGACAAGGATGGCTTCACATGACGATTATAACGAAACCTGTTGAATATATGGACGGCAAGCAGAAATGCATTGGGTTTATGGCGTGGGACGAGTCCTTCGCAGACGCCAAGCCTTGTGTGTTCGTCAATCATGCCTGGAGTGGTCTAGACGGCTTTGCCGAAGACAAAGCCATTCAAATGGCTGCGCAAGGCTATGTCGGATTTTGCCTGGATAATTACGGTGATGGGGCTTTACCAGAAACCGTTAAGGAAAAAGAGGCTTTGATGATGTCGTTGAAGGATGATCGCGCAAAATTGCTCAAACGACTCAAGGCCGGTATTAAAGCGGCTAAGGCCCTTCCCGAAGTTGATGAGACGCATGTAGCGATGATGGGCTTTTGCTTTGGCGGGCTTTGCACGCTTGATGCGGCCCGCTCCGGTATGGATCTCAAAGCCGCGATTAGTTTTCATGGATTACTCGACGCGCCTGATCTGCCTAAGAAAAAAATCAAAGCTAAAGTCCTTGTCGCGCATGGCTGGGATGACCCTATGGCCCCCCCTGCACAAGTGACTGCACTTGGCGAAGAACTGACAGCCGCTAAATGTGATTGGCAGCTTCATGCTTACGGCCAGACAACTCACGCATTTATGGTACCTGAAGCAGATAGCGGTGACGGAACGCTGAAATATAATGCAGATAGCGAACGCCGTGCCTGGGTCTCAACATTAGAATTGCTCAATGATGTTTTCGGGATGCACGGAGTATCCTAAAAGAGCTGAAACATTTGCGCCGCGCCAAGCTCCCTGCTAGGGCGCGGCCATGAATGTTATTACGACTCAAGACGCCCTTGATGCTTTTTGTAAAGCGGCCGCAAAGAAACCTTTCATCTGTGTTGATACTGAGTTTATGCGTGAGAGCACGTTTTACTCAATACTATGCTTGATACAGGCAGCCACGGATGATGATGAAGTCATTATTGACCCGCTAGCAGACGGCCTAGATCTGGCCCCCTTTAATGCGCTTTTGATGGATGAAGACATTATCAAAGTCATGCATGCTGCGCGGCAGGACATGGAAATATTCTATCAAATTTGTGGAAATGTTGTCCCGAGCAATATCTTTGATACGCAAATTGCGGCCATGGCTCTGGGTTTTGGAGACTCCGCTGGATATGGCGCATTGGTCAAAGGTCGGCTGGATATTAACCTGGACAAAGGCGCGCGCTTTACCGACTGGTCGCGCCGTCCGCTTTCTGAAAAGCAGCTGAGCTATGCTCTGGCGGATGTGACCCATTTGCGGGACCTGTATCCGGATATGGTGGCGGAGCTTGAAGAGAAAAATCGCATGATCTGGGTACTTGAGGAAATGGCCCCGCAAATGGAAGAGAAGCTCTATAATTTCGAACCCGAGAATGCTTGGGAACGGCTAAAGGTTCGTAATCCTAAGAAACATTATTTAGCGGTCTTGAAAGCCGCTGCCGCTTGGCGGGAACGTCAAGCGATAGACCGCAATATACCGCGTCGCCGCGTGCTGAAAGATGATGCGCTTTACGATTTGGCTCAGCAGAAACCTAAGGATATTAAAGCGCTAGGGCGACTCAGAGGCATTCCGCGCGGATTTGAAAAATCTCGTAGTGCCGGTGATTTAATCGAATCCCTAAATGCCGCGCTTGATAATGCGGATGATTACGCACCAAAACTGCCCAAAGTTCAGCACATGCCGCCCAATCTTGGCCCGACAATTGAGATGCTGAAAACACTTCTACGCTTACGGACAGAATATGAAGATATCGCGCCGCGTATGGTAGCAAACGCATCTGACATAGAAAAACTCGCAGCCTTCGGAGAGAAAGCTGACATCGCAGCGCTCAAAGGATGGCGTAAGGAGTTGTTTGGTGACGACGCTTTGAAAATGCTTGCAGGGAAGATTGCGCTGAGACTCAAAGGGCGTGAGGTCGTTGCGACTGACGTTGAATGACACCGCGAGAGTTCACCTACGCTCCGCCGCAGAATCCCCTCACCTATCTTTATAGTGATGATGATATTATTATCGTTGAGAAGCCCAGCGGGCTTTTAAGTGTGCCTGGTAAAACGGAACCAGACTGCCTACAGGCGCGTCTTCGCGAGAAATTCCCTGAAGCGCTGACCATACATCGCCTAGATATGGCAACATCAGGCGTGATGGTCTTTGCGAGAAACGCGAATGCACAACGCCATATCGGATTACAGTTTGAAAAACGCATGACCGAGAAAACATATCTGGCGCGAGTCTGGGGCAAGGTTGAGAAAGACGAAGGCACAATAGACCTTCCCCTCATCACCGATTGGCCAAACCGTCCAAAACAGATGGTCTGTCATGAACGCGGCAAAGCTTCGTTGACAGAATGGAAGGTTTTAGAACGGGATGAAACCACGACGCGCCTCGAGCTATATCCTAAAACGGGGCGATCCCATCAATTACGTGTACATTTGCTTGCGATAGGTCATCCCATATTGGGCGATAGGCTCTATGCGCATGAGCAAGCCTTCCAAGCTGCGCCGCGATTACAACTTCATGCGCACAAGCTTAGGCTACGCAAGCCGATAGGCGGCGATTGGATAGAATTTAAAACGCCGCCTGCTTTTTAGGTGGCTATTTAAAGGACTTTGATATGAAAAAGACATTTCTCATCACGAGCCTGATATTGAGCGCGTGCGGTAAAGCGCCCGAGACTCAAACTAGAGAGGCTATCGAAACGGATATCGGGGCTTATATGATTGTTCAGGGCAAGAATTATGACTCCAAAGATCTAGGGCCATATGCAGCCAGCCTTCCGCCGATTTATGAAAAGTATGGAGGCCGATATGTGGCGTTTGCGCCTCAGTTCGATATTGTAGAAGGAACGTCAGACGCTCAGGCTATCATTATCTCGGGATGGCCTGATGTTAAGGCTGCAAAAGCTTTTTGGGATTCCCCCGAATATGCAAAAGCGATTAAATTACGCGAAGGCATTGGCGAATTTGACGTTGTAATATTACCCGCGCTGACTCAGAAATAATCCCCTTCGGTAGGGCTCAAGCTTCCCAGAAAATTCTCGGCCTGAACCATAAGATCTTTGCGAGTATTTTCATCCATTTTGGATAAATTCCGATAGGGCATAGCCATGCGGTTATTGCCCGACAATGCCTCTTCATTACGCGAGATAAAGTGCCAATAGAGACTATTAAACGGACAGGCATTTTCACCGACCCGGGTTTTGACATCATATTTGCAGTCACTACAGTAGTTGCTCATGCGGTTGATATAGGCCCCGCTGCTGGCATAGGGCTTGGACCCCAAAAGGCCGCCATCGCCAAATTGGCTCATGCCCAAAGTATTTGGAAGTTCGACCCATTCAAAGGCGTCAATATAAACCGCTAAATACCACTCATGGAGCTGTTTAGGATCAACGCCGATAAGAAGCGCAAAGTTACCGGTTATCATCAATCGCTGAATATGATGCGCGTAAGCATGTTCAATCGTCTGGTCAATCGCTTGGGATAAGCAATGCATATCAGTCTGGCCCGTCCAGTAAAATTCAGGTAGATCACGTTCGGCCTTTAGCGCGTTTTGCTCAAGATATTCCGGCATCTTAAGCCAATAGATACCGCGCACATATTCGCGCCATCCGATAATTTGGCGGATATATCCTTCAGCCGCGTTGAGCGGGGCCTTATCCGCGCGGTAGGCTTTCTCTACGGCCTCGCAAATTTCTAAGGGCCCAAGCAATCCTGAATTTAGATACATGGATAGCAGGGAATGATAAAGAAACGGCTCGCCAGTCAGCATGGCATCTTGATAGTCGCCAAATTTTGGCAGCACATTTTTGATGAAATAGGCCAAAGCCTGTTTCGCGCCTTTGCGCGTCACAGCGAAGAAAAAACCGTCTGTTTTGCCAAAGCGGTTGGGAAAATTCGCTTCAACCATTTCTATGACATCTTGGGTTATGCTGTCGGGCTCAAACTTGAGCGGCTTGGGCATGAACAGATCATCTTTGGCAGGCTTACGGTTTTGAGCATCGTAATTCCACTTCCCGCCTTCTGGCATGTCACCGTCCATGAGCAGGTTCGTTTTGCGGCGCATCTGACGATAGAAAAACTCCATCCGATATTGTTTGCGGCCCTCGGCCCATTCTTCAAATTCTGTGTGGTCGGCGATGAATCGATGATCGGGCGTAATTGTCGTTGGCATTTCAAATTGCGCATCCCACTGTTTTGTAGTTTCTAGGACACGATATTCTGACGGCTCGCACACACGAATTTGGCTTATGTCATGACGAGACATGGCACGTTCAATTTCAGATGTGAAACTTCCGCTATTATCTTTGTCATCCAATTTCACATAATCGACCCTCCAGCCCAACGCCTCCAGCTCTTTTGCAAAATGACGCATGGCCGAAAACAGAAAGATCAGTTTCTTACGGTGATGCGGAACTGTGGTGGCCTCTTCGCTAACTTCCATCATAAGAATGACACTGTCCTCCGGCGAGCTCACCTCTAAAGACGACAAATTGAGCGAGAGTTGGTCTGCAAATATGGGAATAAGTGTTTTTGACATAAAGATTATACGCACGGGCGGCTGTTTTGATGCGTATATTCTATATGGCTCACAAGAAACCACATCTACCGCAAAAAGATTGCCTGACCTGCGGGCGTCCTTTTTCGTGGCGCAAGAAGTGGGAAAAGGTCTGGGATGATGTCAAATATTGTTCCGAAAGATGCAAAAGGACAAAACGATGACACAGCTACTTCCCTCCATGGGATCAGATTTACGGGTTATTATCGTCGGATCAACAGGCGGCATAGGGGCAGCTTTTATTGAACACCTTGCCGCCTCTGATCAGGTCGCTCAGATTTATGCCCTCTCGCGCAAGGGTCAAAGCCATCCCTCCGGCAAAGTCGCCAATCTGACATTTGATTTTACAGATGAAAGCAGCATTGAGGCTGCGGCAGAGGCGCTGCGCGAAACCGGGCCATTTGATATCTGCATCATCGCAACAGGTCTCCTGCAAGGCGAAGGCATTGCGCCTGAAAAGAATATGCGGGCGATGTCATTAGAAGCTTTTCAGAAAAGCTTTATGGTCAATACATTTGGCCCGGCTGTGACCGCCAAGTATTTTCTCCCGCTTATGCGCCGGGATGGTAAGGCCGTTCTGGCGGCCTTGTCAGCGCGTGTCGGCTCAATTTCTGATAATCGTATCGGAGGGTGGTATGCCTACCGCGCGTCAAAAGCAGCTTTGAACATGATAATAAAAACACTCTCCATTGAATTTGGGCGGCGTTTTAAAGAGACAGTCATTATCGGCTTACACCCCGGAACAGTGGATACAGACCTCTCAAAACCTTTCCAAGGCAATGTAACTGATGGGAAATTGTTTACACCAGAATTCAGCGCTGAAAAATTACTAGCGGTTATCGATCAAGTTGGTCCGGATGATAGTGGATTACTCTTTGCCTGGGACGGCGAACAAGTCCCCTTCTGATCGCGCCTTTAGAAATTTTGCAGCGAAAGCCTTTGTAAGGTCAACCTTTTGACCTTGCGCCGCAGCTTCTAATGCCATGACAATTTCACGCTGAGCTACGACGCTGCGCTCATGATATTTCAGCAAATAGGCGATCAAGTCTTGAGACACGACTCGCCCTTGATCTTCAAAGAGTCGTCTTATGATAGGTTCTAAAATATCATCATCAGGCTCTTCAACCATTATGCGGGGCGTGTTTTTGAGACGCGAGACTAAGTCCGGTAATTTGATATCCCACTCGCTAGGAAGCATTCGGTCTGCCAGCAACAGCCCCTTAACCTCACCATTCAAAGCTCGGTTCATAATATTGAAAAGTTCCGCCTCATTCACAGAGGCAGCATTATCAACGAATACGCCTTTGGTTTCAGCTGCCCAAGCCTGCCCCATATGGGTTTTTCCGCTGCCTTGCGGCCCCAACAATAAAAGAATGGGCGAAGGCCAATCTGGCCAGGCTTTCAACGTCTTTACCGCGGCGGCATTACTGCCGCTTATCAAAAGATTAGAAAAGAGGTGGCGAGGCTGAGGCGAAAGGTCGAGAGGTATTTGCGGCTGTTTATTCACTGCGCCCTAGAAACGTCCTGTTCGGCCAAGAACAACGCCCATCTTCGGGTCTTCCCGTAAATCAACGCCTTTGAAAGACAACTCATTGCGCAAACGGTTCATATCTCCGCCATAAGTGATGGTCATCAGAGCGCCGTCTTTTGATAGCGCGTCGAGCCGTGCGTCTTGAATTTGCGCGGAACCGTTAATCGCATCTTTAAGACGTAGCCATTCATTGTGATTATCATATAAAATTGAAACAGGCATTTCGACAGCGTTCGCCGCAACGCTGATGGCCGCGCTCTTCCAGTCTGCTTCAAGTCTGTCAATCACGGCCGATGGGCCTCCGTTGACGGTAAAGTTTTGGCGCTGACCACTGTCCAGCGCAATATCCGTCACCCGAACCGCACCGCCAAGATCATCAGCTATCAGGAGTTGCTGAACATTATACATAGTCCCAATCTGATTAAGCGCGCTCATATCCACGGCGCTGATAGCGCTTGCAGCAACAGGCAATGTCTCGGCTTGTTTAACTGATAGGGCCCGTATTGGTGTCAAAGCGTGTTGTGCGCCGCTTTTTTCCCAAGCTTGAAACCACGGGCTCAAAGTGTCAATTATACCGTTCGATAGCGGTAAAACGAGACGATCTCTTGCTTGCGACGATATCATCGTGAGATTGGACTGGCGGATATAAGCTTGCATCGCGCTTGGATTGAAGGCGACAGAAATGTCCCCAAGATAACGCGTTGATGAGCGTTTCTCATTATCGATTTCCATGGCGCGTATCATCTTTGCGGCATTGTCTTCGGATATCGGCACCGCGTCTTTTGCGAGGCGTTCACTTTCAACTGTAAGCCGATTAAGGAGAATATTCGCTGCCCGAGCCTGTCCGTCCCGTATCGCCAGCGTTTGCGCTTCAATCGGCGAGTCGCCTGTCGCGTCAACGGGTATGGCTGTGACAGTAAAAGGGTCATCTGCATGGGCAAAGCCTGCCGTGAAAAATACGATGAGGGCTGCAAATGTCGTAATAATATATTTCATAGTCCCGCGATAACCCGCTTTATCCTTTTTGCAAAGTCCTATAAGCGCTCAATAACAGTTTAGATAAAGGTTATGCTTGAAAATGTGGACGATTTACGGTTCTAAACGCCAAAGATACAGGAAGATTCTGATATGCCCGATAAAGGCCTGACTTACGCGGATGCTGGCGTTGATATTGACGCCGGAGATCGTTTGGTTGACCGCATCAAACCGATGGTCAAAGCCACGCAGCGTCTTGGCGCTGATGGTTCTATTGGCGGCTTTGGCGGGGCCTTTGATTTAAAGGCAGCTGGCTTTAAAGACCCTGTTCTGATTTCTGGGACGGATGGCGTCGGCACAAAGCTGCGTATTGCGATTGATACAGGCATATTAAATACGGTCGGGATAGACCTAGTTGCCATGTGTGTAAACGATGTGCTGGCCAATGGGGCTGAACCACTTTTCTTTCTCGACTATTTCGCAACGGGTCATTTGGATACTGAAAAAGCCGTACAAGTCATTTCAGGAATCGCCGAAGGCTGTAAGCAATCTGGCGCGGCGTTGATAGGCGGGGAGACCGCCGAAATGCCGGGCATGTATGAAGGCGATGACTTTGATCTGGCTGGATTTGTTGTTGGCGCAGCTGAGCGGGACGCGATGTTACCTCGCCACGGCGATATGGCCGCTGGTGATGTTTTGATTGGGGTGGCGTCTAGTGGGCCTCATTCAAATGGTTATTCACTCATTCGCAAGATTGTAGAGTTATCAGGCCTGTCATGGGATGATGCTTCGCCCTTCTCCGAAGGACAAACTCTTGGCCAAGCCCTTATCACGCCGACTAAGCTTTATGTTAAATCTGTCCTACCGCTCATCAAAGACGGGCTAGTGACAGGTCTGGCGCACATTACAGGCGGCGGGCTGACAGAGAATACGCCGCGTATGCTCCCAAAATCCCTCAAACATGATATAGACATGTCCTCCTTCCCTCGTCCCGCCGTTTTTAAATGGTTGCAAGTGACAGGGAATGTAGCGGAGTCTGAAATGCAGCGCGCCTTTAATTGCGGCATCGGCATGGTGCTGGCCGTAAAGCCAGATGATATGACGGCTGTTTTAGAACGCTTAGAGGCTGCGGAGGAGCCTTCTTGGGTTATTGGTCAACTGATTGATGCGTAAAATTAGAACAGCCGTTCTGATTTCAGGCCGAGGCTCTAATATGGCCGCGCTGGCCACGGCTGCAAAGTCTGAGCATTATCCCGCAAATATCTCTTTAGTCATTTCTAACAATCCAAATGCCGGTGGCCTCGCGAAGGCTGGCGACTTAGGCGTCACGTCGATGACTATTGACCACAACCAGTTTTCCTCGCGCCGCAAATTTGAGATGGCTTTAGATGCCGCCCTAAGCCAGGCTGGAATTGAACTTGTCTGTTGTGCAGGTTTTATGCGGGTCTTGACGCCTTGGTTTGTCGACCGCTGGAAAAACCGATTACTTAATATCCACCCATCTTTATTGCCAAAATATAAAGGCCTTAACACCCATCAACGCGCTATAGACGCAGGTGATAAAGAGCATGGATGCACGGTGCATTATGTCACAGCTGAGCTGGATGGAGGCGCGGCGGTTTTACAATACACTTTAGATATCAAGAAATCAGACACAGCCGATAGCTTAGCGCAACGCTTATTGCCTCACGAGCAAAAGCTATATGTTAAAGCGCTAAAAAAAGTCGCCACAGAGCTACTTTCTCTCAGTTAGGCCTGCTTACTTTTCATTAACTTAAAACCCAATAACTTATCGTTAGGCCTATGTTAACGATACTTCGTAAGCAGATCATAGGACATGCCCATTATAACACTATTAGTTACACATCGGATTCAAGTCCGGTCTAATTGTGGGAAATGGAATTAAATCATGGCTCTGATACGAAAAGCGACGAGTATATTAAAAAGGTTGAAACGCGACGAAAGTGGCATAGCAGCACTCTCATGGGCACTAAGCTTAACGGCGATTATTGGGGCTATGGGCGCGGCCATGGATATGGCAATGCTTATAAGTGCTGACGCCCGTTCGCAAACGGTTGCGGATACCACGGCTCTGGCAGCGGCTATCTATATGAAAAATTATGAACAGCTTCCCGCAAACCGCGATGAGGGCTTAATAGGAGACTACACAGCTGATGAGCTTGGTTACGAATATCGCAACTGGGTCGTAGATGGAGCTAAAGGCGTTAAAGTGAACATATCCTATGATAACGTGAAGCGCGAGGCAACAGCTCTAGTGTCAGGATATACAAATCCGACACTTATGCAGATTTTAGGGTTTAGTGAACTAAAATTCCAAGCCAAAACGGTTGTTAAATATTTTGAAAAAGATATTCAGGATCCGGCAAGCGTTCTTTTGATTTTGGATAATTCTGGTTCAATGGCATTTGACGATCTTCCGATAGACCCATCAACCGGAAACTCCCCTACTGAAGCCGTGCGTCGTATGGACGGATTAATTGCGGGTGCAGATAAATTTTTAAACATGCTAGATGATACTGTGGGTCCCCAATTGGTTACAAACTCTGAACCACGCGTTTTGAGAACCGGTATGTTGGCCTTTGATTCGGAAATCATTTCCGATCGTACAGTGCAAATGGATTGGGGAACAATTCCGAGAGGCAGCATTAAGAGCATGACACCGAAAAATGCAACGGATTCAACGCCGCCTCTAACGCTGGCCAACACATGGCTAAATGTGAATGAACCCACACAACATGCCCTTGAAAACCCGGGCAAAACACCGCTTAAATACGTTATTCTTATGACGGATGGTAAAAACTCTGGTGATTTAAAATGGGTTGATAGATCAGGTACAGAAAATTGGAGGCGGTACGTCACAAATGCGACGTCGTCTGCCGGACTGAGTAACGTGGAATCTGAAGAGGTTGAAGTTAAACCTAAATCCTGTTCAACTGACCTTACAGACAGGTGGAATTACGTTTGTGATTACAGTGATTCTGATGGCAATAATTGGAGAAAGTCTTACGGTCCTTATGAAACAAAACGTAGTCCTGACTCTGGTAGTTATAGCTATAAAGAAGGCCGTGGACGTAAAAAGAGGAAGGTTAACGTAACGTATAACTGCGCTTCAGAAAGCACGACTCCTGCGGAAACTCAAACATGTACGCCGGCAGAAACAGAAACGCGCTATAGCGGTTATATGTATCACCAAGGCGAAACGCCGCCTGACACATCAGGTGATTGGAAAGAAGGCGAGTTCGACGTACCCGCAAATATTTCAAGCCGCGCTCAATGCGATGCTTTGCACGAAGCTAATGTAGAGGTTTTTACAATCGGCTTTGCTTTGGTTCCTGGCCAATTTGAGACAAATGAATGGGCCAACAGACCCGGCGCCTATTCGCCTAGTCCAAGAAACAGCGACTACAGTTACTCTGACTCCGTTGAGAGTACAAATTTAGCCAAAGGCATGTTGCAATATTGCGCAAGTAAAGATGAGAATTTCATCACAGCGGATGACGTGACAGCCTTGGAAGTTGCTTTTGATCGCATTGGTAATACAATCATTAAAGAAATCATCCGTATCTCTTCTTAAATACGGATAAAATCACGCATTGAAAAAGGCCGAGTCGCATGACCCGGCCTTTTCTTTTTGAAAATAGACTAAATGACTAGCCAACAATTTCGTCATCAGTGAAGAAGAATTTGATCTCTTCTGCCGCCGTCTCAGGCGCGTCTGACCCGTGAACCGTATTGGCGTCAATGCTCTGTGCAAATTCAGCGCGGATAGTTCCTGCATCAGCTTCGGCAGGGTTCGTCGCGCCCATGACTTTACGATACTCAGCAATCGCATTTTCGCCCTCAAGGACTTGTACAACGACAGGGCCGGACATCATGAATTTCACAAGATCCGTATAGAATGGACGCTCTTTGTGAACCGCATAGAAACCGCCGGCTTGCTCTTCCGAGAGCTGAACGCGTTTCTGCGCGACAATACGAAGGCCTGCCTCTTCAATCTTGGCGTTGACTTTACCTGTGATATTACGCGCTGTCGCGTCAGGTTTGATAATAGAGAATGTGCGTTGAACAGCCATGGAAAGCTCCTGTTAGTGGCAGTTGAGTCTAATTTTCGCACCCGATAACGGCGGATTGACTATATGTAAAGGACTGTTAGTCAGCATCCGTGCTTCATATCAATGATTTAACATATCGCATAGAAGGCCGCCCGCTCTTTACCCAGGCCACTTTGGCAATATCGCAGGGCCATAAAGTCGGTCTCGTCGGGCGGAACGGAACGGGGAAATCCACCCTGTTCAGACTCATTAAAGGCGATATATCGCCTGATGATGGCGAAATAAACTTACGCAAAAACATGCGCTTAGGCGCAGTTGATCAAGAAGTCCCGAGCGGCCCGCAAAGCCTTATGGCGACGGTCTTAGCCGCCGATAAGGAACGCTCAGCCCTTTTGGCGGAAGCAGAGACAGCCAAAGATCCGCTGCGTATTGCCGCAATTCACACAAGGTTGGCCGATATTGACGCCTATAGCGCCGAAGCTCGCGCGGGATCTATTTTATCAGGACTCGGGTTTTCAGGCGAAGACCAGCAACGTCCCTGCTCTGATTTTTCTGGTGGATGGCGCATGAGAGTCGCCCTCGCCGCGATGTTATTTGCTAAACCCGATATGCTGTTGCTAGATGAACCGACCAACTATTTAGACATTGAAGGCGCTGTATGGCTCGAAGCCCATATACGCACCTATGCTGGCACAGCTCTGATTGTGTCGCACGACAGGGACTTTCTTAACAAAGCTGTCACCCATATTGCTCACCTGCGCGATGGCAAATTATTCAGCTATACAGGCGGATATGATCGTTTTGAGGCGACACTCGCTGAACAAAACCGACTAAACATGACCCTTCTCGCGAAACAAGAGGATGAACGCCGCCGGCTCGAAGCCTTCGTCATCCGAAATCGCGCAAAAGCCAGTAAAGCCAAGCAAGCCCAATCGCGCGTCAAGCGGCTTGAGAAAATGCAGCCTGTCGCCACGATTATCAGCGACCCTATTGCTCCCATAGATTTACCAGGACCGGAGCGTTCGCTAAGCCCGCCTATTATACGCTTTGATGATGTGAAATTAGGTTACACTGAGGACGTCACAGTTTTGCGTAATCTCAGCCTACGCATTGACTCTGATGACCGCGTTGGAATTTTAGGTAAAAACGGCGAAGGAAAATCCACCTTTGCCAAAGCGGTAATGGGAGACCTTCTTCCGCAAGAGGGCTTCATAAAACGCCATAAGAAATTACGGATTGGATATTTTGCACAGCACCAGATTGACGCGCTTAATCCCCGCGCCTCTGCCTACAACCATATTCTTGAATTAATGCCCGACGCCACAGAGGCCCAAAGACGGGCAAGATTAGCGCGATTTGGCCTGGGGGTGAAAAATGCAGAAACCCCGGCAGGTGATTTATCAGGCGGCGAAAAAGCCAGGCTTCTATTCTCACTTGTCGGATTTCACAAACCTCATCTCCTTGTGCTGGATGAACCTGCAAACCATCTGGACATTGATAGCCGGGCAGAATTGATAAAATCGCTCAATGCTTATGAGGGTGCCGTCCTTATCATCTCTCATGACAGGAACCTGCTGGAAGCCGTGGTGGATCGTCTCTGGCTCGTCGATAAAGGCATTGTGAGCACCTATGACGGGTCTTTAGAGGATTACCGCGCTTTACAACTTGAGAAAAACCGTACCGAGCGAAAGCAAAATACAGGCGAAGCCGATGCCCGTAAGCAATCCCGTAGGGACTCTGCCGAAGCCCGAAAACGTCTCGCGCCGCTAAAGAAGAAATATGAACATTTGGAAGCTCAAATCGCAAAAGCAAAAAAACGCATCCCGATCATTGAAAAAGAACTTTCTGTTAGTAACATCTTTACCACAAACCCTGATAAGGCCGTGAAACTCGGTCAAGAAAGGGCAGAGATTTTACGGATAATTGAGACACTAGAAATGAGTTGGTTGGAGGCTGTCGAAAGATACGAATCTGCCAAAAACACTGAGGGTCTTGATTAGGTATGAGTATAGAGGTGTGCGGGCTGCGCACCAATAGTGAGTGGACTTTATGTTAACAGGCCGACTTATTCGTGATAACGACGCGCAGCTTCAATTTGACGTTATGTCTTGGCTGATAAACCGCTACGGCCCGCCACAGAAACCAAAAGTTCCCTCACCTTTGCAAAGACCTGAACAACTCTCAACACTCAGTTGGCAAATTGATGATACGCGGAATGTTCATGAGTGGGCGATAGATAATTTCGAGCAGATTAAAAATGATTGCGGTATTAGTGAGTGGTCTGTTCAAATCGCGCCGCAAGCTGATAATACCCATAGCGGCAAACATATGTCGTTTAGTCAAGATTGGAATGTTACTAGCAAAGATCCATATTATGTCGATGGCTATGGCCGCCCTATTATCCACTATGACCCTCTTCAATGCGATGCGCCGGGCTATTTTGCGGCGCGTATTATCTTGAAACTCGCTGAAATTAAGTTGATGAGTTTTACCCCTGAGCGGGAGGTTTCTCCGCTAGAATCAAAAATCATGACGTTAACCGCGGCGTCTTATATGCGCCAAGGCTTTACATTGGCGGCGTTGCCTCAAATGGTGAAGGCGTACTTTTCTACTGATGATAAAGCCGCAGAGGTAAATCGCCGTATCATCACAAATAGTCTTGCGGTCTCTACCTGCACAATATTGCTCTCCCACAGACTAACAACTGAACAAATTGTGGCGACCTATGGCACTGTAATGACGAAACGTTTTAGAAAAAAAATACGCCCCGCTTGTAAACAAATTGAGACATATAAGTCTGATATTAAATTGATGAGGTTACGGGTTAGCCCGCCAAGTCAACATGTTGCTAACGCAGACAACGCCGCTGCGGCGTAAGGCATTAGCGGCAAACGACCTCTTGCACATAGCCTTCACGATCCAGCTCAATCGTCAAGCGGCTCTCATCAACAGGACCAAGCTGTATCCGGTCCGTAACGGTTTGTATCGACGGCGCATAAAGCACTTGATCCGGCAGATAGTCACGAACTTCAAGAAATGGAGGCTCAGGATCTATACCTTCAATATATCCGCCATCAAAGTCTTCTAGAAAAGCTGGTTTTAAAATGCGTTTTCGCCCTGGCAATCCGGCGATATAGATCGCGCCCTCATGTCGCCCTACTAAACCACGATAAAGTTGCGAACGGCAGGCGTCCACAGCCGGTATCATGGGGGTTGGCGTCGGGTTTAAATATTCAGGCCTGACATATTGTCCCTGTCCGGGAGCGGGCCTGTAGGCAGGGTAATTCGGATAGCCTGTGCCTTGCGTGGGCACGCAAGCCGAAACGCCTAATACCGCAAAAATAGAAAGCCAACGAATCATATGTAAACAATAGCAGAAAAACCTTCGAAAAAGTTACGATATAGCACTTACATCTGAATCCTTGACCTTTGTTAACCTATGACTATGTTGCGGCGCTTAAAGCGGGGGACTGTCTCACGCTATTTATTAAAAAGTTGATCTCACTTGAGTTCCGAAATTCAGACCGAAGAAATTGCGGCGGACGCCCCCGTTGATGTAAAATTCAGCGAACTGGGCCTCGACCCTAAAATTCTTAAAGCCCTAGACGATATGGGCTACGAAAAACCGACCCCTATTCAGGCCAAAGCCATACCGGCAGCATTGAAACAACGCGATGTACTGGGTATTGCCCAAACAGGAACAGGTAAGACAGGTGCCTTTGTGCTTCCGACTATGCACAAACTGGCCAAAGGCCGCGCGCGCGCGCGCATGCCCCGCTGCGTTATTGTTTGCCCCACGCGAGAACTCGCCGCGCAGGTTGCTGAGAATGTCGATCAATATGGCAAATATTTAAAACTTGAAATGGCGCTTCTAATTGGCGGCGTTAGCTTTGCCGAGCAGGATAAAAAACTCATGCGCGGCGTAGATATTCTGATTGCAACACCGGGACGCCTTCTCGATCAGTTTGAGCGTGGTAAGATTCTCATGACTGGCGTTCAGACGCTCGTTGTCGATGAAGCCGACCGCATGCTGGATATGGGTTTTATTCCCGATATTGAACGTATCTTTGAAATGACGCCCTTCACCCGTCAAGTGCTTTTCTTCTCAGCGACCATGCCAAGTGAGATTAAACGTCTCGTCGATCAATTCTTGCATCAGCCTGTCTCTATCCAAATTGCGCGCACAAATATGACGGCAAAGACTGTCACGCAAAAAATCGTCCGTATGCCATCCTCAGATTCCAAGCAAAAGAGAGCCGCTCTGCGTTGGTTGATTGAGAATAATGAGGTTGATAACGGCATTGTCTTTTGTAACCGCAAAAAAGACGTCGATATTGTCGCCAAATCACTGACGGTTCACGGTATATCTTCTGCGCCTATCCATGGTGATTTGGCACAATCTTTACGCACAGAGACACTTGAGAAATTTAAGAGTGGTGAAATCAAAATACTCGTCGCCAGTGATGTCGCAGCTCGCGGCTTAGATGTTCCCTCTGTCAGCCATGTTTTTAATTATGATGTGCCAAACCATTCTGAGGACTATGTTCACAGAATTGGCCGCACAGGCCGTGCGGGCCGTAAAGGCGACACCATCATGTTAGTCGCGCGATTGGACGAGAAAAATTATGCTGAAATTCTCAATCTGATAAATGTGAAGTCGATTGACGAAGTCGAAATCCCTGGCCTTAAAGACTTCCCCAAAGGCGGCGGAAAACGCCGCGGAGGTCGTGATGACAAAAAGGGCCGTGGTCGCGGAAATAATCGTGATAGAAATAGCGGCGGAGGTCGTAAGAGCTCTGAATCGCGCACAAGTCGCCCTCGCCGCGAAGATCCTGTTGAAGACGCGCCAGCTGTAGAAGAAAAACCAAGAAAGGCATCATCCCGCCGCGCGGCGCCAAAACGCAAGCCCAAAGATTCAGACGTTCAAGACACAAAGCCCGAAGCAAAAGAGTCTAAGCCTCGCCGCGAAAAAGCTCCGCGTTCTGATAATCGTAAAAATAAACAAAATGAAAATAAGCGTTCAGATAATAAGCGCTCTGGTAAGAACAAAGGCCGTGACCGTAACGGTCTGAAGGAAAACACCGTAGAGGGCTTTGGCGATACGATGCCAGCCTTTTTCGATTCTAGTTTGAAGTAGGTTTTATGCGTTCTTGCAGTTTGTCTAAACTGTCAAACATCTCAGTTAAAAGGGCGTCTGACTCTTGGAGCAAGCAATGACCTGCTCCTTTCAAATCCAAACGCTGACAATCAGGAAAACGGCTATCACAGGAAGATTGATTCACATCTGTGACAACAAAGTGATCGACTTCGGCTGATACGATTGTAACGGGGACATCAATATTTTCGAGGTATCCTTCACGGCGTATGTATTCGCTGCTTTCGAAAAATTCAGCGCCCCATTGCGCCGTGACGCCTCCGACACGTTCAGACGGGTTGCGCGTAAAGACAACATCACGGTTTGGCAGGCGTTTTGCGTTGGAGGAACATAGGTCAATATTCGCGACTGAAAGATCCTCATGAAAAGGTTTCCAATTCTCATTGCCTTGCAGATAGTTTTTTGATTTTCCCAAGCGGCGGGCCCAACTCATAAGGTTTTTAGCTTGTGAAAACGACATCTCACCTGCCTTGGGTTCAATGGCAGGTGCCATGAGAAACAAGCCGTCAACCACCCCCGGATGATCGCCAGCCATACGAACCCCGACATGACCGCCAAAGGATATCGCCATAGCTATAACGGGTTGACCTTCTTTGCGGGGTAAGCTCTTGATAAATCCTGCCAAGTCATCAGAATAATTTTTAAAATCATCCACCCACAATTTCTCAGGCTGACTCGCACGGTGACGCTCTGACCCGCCCTGTCCGCGCATATCAATGCCGACAACATGATAGCCTCTGCGTGCCAGCATATCGACATGCTCAGGATACATGCTCATTGTCGCTGTGTAACCTGGCACCATGATAAGTGTGGCTTTAGCCGCCGCGCTATTGCCCGTCTCGCCCCAACGGAGTTTTGTTCCGTCAGCCGCTTCAAAAGTGTTCCACGTCCAGTCGGGCGGCATGTCGGGTAAATAAAAGGCGTCAACTTGGGCCTGATATTCAGAAGAGACTTGGTAAGGCTCATATTTTTTCTCAGGCCAAAAGAAAAAAGCCAGAGCGGCCAGAATTAGGAACAGGCCAAAGACCTTCAAAACGCGGCTTATTACTTTCATGACGTCACGTCCGGATTACCATATGTTGCTTGATAATGCGGGTCAGTTTGGAAGCCGGAATGCCAGTCTGCCAATTTGGGCGCGCGCTCTTGCCACTTTAAATGCCCCGCGCGGTAGCTTGCGTAGTCTAGCGCTGTGATGATAGCCAAATTGCCATAGGTCCAAGGGTCGCCAATCCACTGACAAATATTCTCAAGCGTTTCGACACTGCGAATAATCGCCGTCTCGTGACGGGTGATCATTTCGTCCCAGTGCAAATCTGGCGGGCGCACAATCTCATAGCGGTAATTATAGACGGCATCTGCCAAACCATCCCCGAGCGCATGTTGCCACAGGTTCAAAAACTTTGAGTGACCTTCGGCAGGTAGTATAGGCGCTTTGCCAAGACTGTCCAAATATTGGCAAATAACAGGGCTATCGAAGAGATACTGACCGGGCTGCCACTCTAAGGCTGGGATTTTCCCTAGCGGATTGTCACCCGCAACATAGCCATTCGCGCCATCTTTTTCAGGCTCAATTTCTTCAACCTCGATGCCATGCAAGCGCGCCAATATCATAGCTTTGCGAGCATAAGGCGAAATGGGATGGCATATGAGTTTCATGAAATCAGTTTATTCCCATTCAATCGTTCCGGGCGGTTTTGAGGTCACGTCATAGACCACTCGGTTTACGCCGCGCACTTCGTTTATGATACGTGTGGCCGTTTCGCCCAGAAACTCATGACTATAGGGGTAATAATCAGCTGTCATACCGTCTGTGGATGTTACCGCCCGCAGCGCTAAGACATTCTCATAAGTCCGCTCATCCCCCATAACGCCAACCGTTTGAACGGGCAAGATAACAGCAAAGGCTTGCCATATCTCATTATAAAGATTGTGCTTTCTGATTTGGTCGAGATAAATCGCATCGGCTTCGCGGAGGATATCCAAGCGGTCTTTACTGATAGCACCGGGACAGCGAATGGCGAGGCCTGGTCCAGGGAATGGATGACGTTCAACAAAGTCTTTATGCAATCCAAGCTCTTGGCCCAAAGCGCGGACTTCATCTTTGAATAGTTCGCGCAAGGGTTCGACTAATTCCATATCCATGCGGTCGGGTAATCCGCCGACATTATGGTGGGATTTAATCGTCACAGACGGGCCGCCGTCAAAGCTGACCGACTCAATCACATCAGGATAGAGCGTGCCTTGAGCAAGGAATTTAGCGCCGCCAGCCTTTTTAGCTTCACGTTCAAAAATATCGATGAAGGTCCCGCCAATGATTTTACGCTTTCGCTCAGGGTCAGATACGCCCTCAAGGAGGTTTAAAAACTCATCGCCTGCATCCACATGGATAAGGTTCATGTCATAATGTTCTTTAAACAATGATACGACTTGATCGCTCTCGCCCTTACGCATCATTCCCGTATCAACATAAACACAGGTCAGTTGATCGCCAATGGCTTCGTGTATAAGAACCGCCGCGACAGAGCTATCCACACCGCCGGATAATCCGCAAATGACTTTACCGTCGCCCACTTGATCTTTTATGGCCGCTATCATTTCGCCTTTAAAGGCGGCCATTGTCCAATCGCCTTTAAAACCAGCGATTTTATGGGTGAAGTTATGGAGCATTTTAGCGCCATTGACCGTATGCACGACCTCTGGGTGGAACTGAACGCCGTAAAACTTACGCTTTGAATCAGCGATGGCCGCGAAGGGCGCGTGATTAGATTTGCCAATAATTACAAAGCCTTGCGGAATTGAATTCACGCGGTCTCCGTGAGACATCCAGACCCGTTCTGTCTTATCCAAACCTTCAAAAAGCTCATTATCGGCCAGAATTTCCAGATCAGCCCGTCCAAACTCCTTATCATCCGAGCTTTCCACAGAACCGCCAAGCTGTTCGCACATGGTTTGCTGACCATAACAAATACCAAGGACAGGCACGCCCATCTCCCAGACATGCTCATCGGCGCGCGGTGTTCCGACGCCTGTGACGCTATTGGGGCCGCCCGACAGTATAATCGCCTTAGGATTAAAGGCTTCAAGCATGGCCTTATCAACGCGGTTAAAGGGATGAACCTCGGAATAGACCCCGCTCTCCCTCACCCGCCTTGCGATAAGCTTTGTGACCTGGGAACCAAAATCGATAATCAACAGCTGTTCGTGTTGCGTATCTGTTGTCATGCGTGTCTCTCCATAACGGCAAAAAAGAAGCCGTCTGTATTTGTCGATGCAGGGGTCAATGTCAGTGTACAGCCATCTGCCGACCAAGGCTTAGGCGCGTCTACGCCAAATTTCTCTTCCCAGACTTCACCCGCTGAGAGCAGAGTGAAATTATCATTATCTTCCAAAAAGGCGTAAACCTGCGCTTCGTTTTCTTCAGCGAGCATGGAGCAGGTCACATAGAACAGAAGGCCGCCCTTTTTTACAAAGCCCTTGGCACTGTTCAGAACTGAGCGCTGTTCATTATTACGGCGCACAAGCGCGTCTTCATTAAGCCGCCATTTTGCATCAGGTTTACGCCGCCATGTGCCGACACCTGTGCAGGGCGCATCGATAAGGACTCGGTCCATTTTACCAACTAAGTCTTTAAGGCCTTCGGAGGGCGGTTGGCGCACCTCGATGATATCAGCTCCTGCCCGTTGCGCGCGCTGATAGAGCGGCGCGAGGCGCCGCTTATCAATATCAAAGCCGTAAACACTGCCTTGGTTTTGCATGTCGGCTGCAAGCGCCAGAGACTTCCCGCCTCCGCCTGCGCAGTAATCCAGCACCTTTTCGCCGGGACGCGCATCAACAAGCAAACTTACGATTTGAGAGCCTTCATCTTGGATTTCAACGGCGCCCGTTTGGTAGCCTTCTTCAATTTGAATATTAGGCAAGCGGCCATCACCTGCCAAAGCTTTGATACGCAAGCCTACAGGCGAAATCGCACAAGGTTCAGCGCCTTGTTCTTCTAGCTTACCCAATTCCCTCGCAGGATGAGATTTGATAGCATTTATGCGTAAATCAAGCGGAGGGCGGGCCGTCAAAGCCTGCCCCTCGGCCACAGCTTCTTCGCCAAAGTTATTCTCAAAAGCCGGCCAAATCCATTCAGGAACATCAGCTTTTACCCAATCAGGCGCGCCGTCCAGATTAATGGCGCCGCCAAGCTTCGCCAACTCTTCATCGCTGAGTTTAGACGGCGCATGTTTGTCTCCGTCAAACGCTTCAACAAGTTCCTGTGGAGTCTTGCCGCCCATAAATACAGCTGATGCCAAAGCTAAGGCTCGCGGCGTTTCACTATCCATACGAAAGGCGAGCGAGCTTTTACAGCGCAAGGCGTCATGGACATAATTTCCAATTGCTGAGCGGTCTTTTGATCCTGCAAAACGGTGTGCCTTTCCCCAATCGCGCAGCGCCATAGTCGCAGGCGTTTTACGGTCAAGGATGTCTTCCAGGACCTCTGCCGCCGCCTGAATACGGCCTCCGAGGCGCACTCTAAATAACCTTCACGAAAGTTATGACGAACATGATCAGCAACACGTTACAACTTAAAACAAAACTGCCAAATCGCCATGGAAAAATAATATTTGGACCACAGTGAATAATGGCGTGGAAAATACGCAGAGCGACGTAAGTCCAAGCCAATATGGTTATGACTAATGAGCTAATTCCGCTGATGAAGCAGAAAATGCAAAGGACATAAAAAAGAACAGGTATTTCAAACTGGTTTTTTAAATTATCAGACGCGTTCACAGCCCGTGTCGGAAATCCATTTTTTCGAATTTCGGCCATGCCGCCCTTGGCTGTGAAAGCTGATACACGGCAATATGCGAGGCGGAGTAAAACGACGAATGTCAGCCCAATCTGAATAAAGAACGGAAATATCATTGGATGAGAAAGGTCGATCATGGCAGCTAACTCGGCATCGAATAGTTGGGGGCTTCACGGGCGATATGAACATCATGGACATGGCTCTCGCGCAGACCTGCATTTGTAATTTTGACGAACTCTGCATTCTTATGCAAATCTTTAATCGTTCGCGAACCTGTATAACCCATCGTCGCGCGAATACCGCCTAACAATTGATGTAAAATCGGACCAACGGGGCCTTTAAACGCGATACGGCCTTCAATACCTTCTGGCACCAATTTCATGGAATCGTTGACTTCTTTTTGGAAATAACGGTCGGCGGATCCGCGCGCCATAGCCGAGACAGAGCCCATACCGCGATAGGATTTATATGAGCGGCCCTGATAGAGAAACACTTCGCCCGGCGTTTCTTCTGCGCCTGCAAGCAGTGAGCCCACCATGGCGCATTCCGCGCCCGCTGCGAGCGCTTTGGCCATATCGCCTGAATATTTGATCCCGCCATCCGCAATGACGGGCACACCTGCCTTAGTCGCAACAGAGCAGGCATCCATAATAGCCGTCAATTGCGGAACGCCTACGCCAGCAACGATACGGGTCGTGCAAATAGAGCCAGGGCCAATGCCGACTTTAATCGCATCAGCTCCCGCCTTTATAAGCGCCTTAGCCGCAGAGGCCGTTGCGATGTTACCCGCGATAATCTGCGCATCAGGATAATCCGTTTTTAGGCGCTTCACGGTTTCAAGAACTTTAGAACTGTGGCCATGAGCCGTATCAATCACAATGGCATCCGCCCCCGCCGAAATAAGCGCCACAGCACGGTCATAACCTGCATCGCCCACCGTTGACGCAGCCGCAACACGCAGGCGGCCCTTTTCGTCTTTACAAGCATTGGGATGGTTTAGAGCTTTATCCATATCTTTGACGGTAATCAGGCCAACACAGCGGCCTTTGTCATCAACAACAACGAGCCGTTCAATCCGGTGCTTATGCAGGAGCGCCCTAGCCTCGTCCTCACTGGCGCCAAGCTTTACTGTGACGACATCTTTGGTCATCAAATTGGCGACTGTCTCATTTGGGTCGTCTGCAAAGCGAACGTCGCGATTGGTAACGATCCCAACCAATGTGCCATCCACCTCGACAACAGGAATTCCTGAGATATTATGATGATTACCAAGCGCGGCTAAGACCGCGCGTGTGGCATCAGGTGCAATGGTAATCGGATTGACAACCATTCCGCTTTCAAAGCGCTTCACTTTGCGCACCTCTTCAGCCTGTTCTTCAATCGATAAATTGCGGTGAATAACCCCAATCCCGCCCGTCTGCGCCATAGCAATGGCGAGCGGTGCTTCGGTCACCGTGTCCATAGCCGCAGAGACTAAAGGCACGTTAATGCTAATCTTTTTTGTGAGCCGTGTTTTGAGGTCCGCATCCGCCGGAAGGATATCCGAAGCTTGCGGCTGCAAAAGAACGTCATCGAAGGTTAAGCCTTCTCGAATCTCCATCGGAGTCTCCTACTTTTGCAAGCGGCGACTATCAGTGATTAGGGGGCAATGCAAAGGGAAAAGTTATGAGAGCGGCGATTAAAACAGTCTCAATCAGGATTGTCTGCGCGCCTTAAATCCTTGGGCGACTAAATACATCTCTGGACTGCCTGCGCGGGAGCTTTTAGGCTTGGCGTGTTTCACCGTTTTAAAGTTGTGCTTAAGTGTCTTAAGGAGGCGTCCCTCTGCCCCGCCTTGAAAGACTTTCGTGACGAAACTTCCGCCGGGCTTGAGCACATCCATGGCAAAATCAGCGGCAGCCTCGACAAGCGAGACCGTTTTTAAATGATCTGTTTGGCGATGCCCTGTTGTATTTGCAGCCAGATCAGACAGCACAATATCGGGCTGCCCGCCTAGCATGTCTTTGAGGCGCTTTGGGGCATGCTCGTCCATGAAGTCCATCTCAATCATGTCGGCACTGCCGATGGGTTCTACGGGCAGAATATCAATACCGACAACACGTTCCGCGCCGAGTTTAAGCGCGATTTGAACCCATCCCCCGGGGGCGCAGCCCAGATCAACAATAAGCGCGTTTTTTTGAATGAGTTTGAACTTTTCGTCTAGCTCCAGAAGTTTAAAAGCTGCCCGCGAGCGATAGCCTTTAATTTTGGCCTCACGCACATAAGGGTCATTGATTTGCCGCTCAATCCAGAGCTTGGAAGAAATCTTACGGCCGCGCGCCGTCTTGACCTTATGAGTCATCATGCGCGTTGCATTGGCTTTATCCATTTTTTCGGTCTTGCGGCCACGCTTAGGCGCTGTCGGTTTTGCGCCTGACATACGCCTAGGGGATTTAGGGGGCTTTTTCTCATCCGTCATCAGAAGGCACCTCCTGAATGAAATTGACTTTTTGGCTTTGCTTCATAAGGCCCATTAACATGCCTTCTCGCAGTCCCCTGTCAGCCACGCGAACCATTTTACTGGGCCACATTTCACACAACACATCAGTAATAGCGCATCCTGCTACCAATAATTTGGATCTATCTTCCCCGATGCAAGGTTCCTTAGCGCGATCTTCAGGTGACCGAGACGCCATGTCTCTGGCCACGCGGACGGCATCAGAACTGCGCAGCCACAATCCATCAACCTTATCGCGCTGATAATAGGGTAGCTTTAAGTGAATACCTGCCAGAGAGGTTATGGTGCCTGATGTGCCGATTAAATGGCCCTTACCCTCTTTAAAACTATTGGTGAAACGTGTTTCGCATCCTGCTTTGCTGATTTCATCTTTCACAAGCTGCTTCATAGCCGCATACCACGTCTCGCGGTCAGCCGTTTCAGGCACCCTCTCCGATAAGGTTGCGACCCCCAAAGGCAGAGAAGCCCACGCGCTAATAGGCGGGCGATGCACCCTTACCTGCCCCTGTGGATCCCGCAGACGGCGCACATCAACCCAGCTTAGTTCTGTTGACCCTCCGCCAATATCAATCACAAGAACTACGTCTTTGGTTGTGTCCACAAGGTTTAAGCACCCCATGACGGCTAATCGAGATTCGACGCGGGGCGAGATAACCTCAAGCTTAATACCGGCTTCAGCTTTAACACGATCCAAAAATTCTTGACCATTATCTGCTTTGCGGCAGGCCTCAGTCGCGATGCAGCGCCAGCGTTTAACACGGCGAGCTTTCATTTTCTTAGCACAAACCGTCAAGGCATCGATAGCGTCCTGCATACTGGTATCAGAAAGACGCCCTGTCGCGGTTAAGCCAGTGCCAAGACGCACGGCACGCGAATAGCTGTCAATAACTTTGAAACTCTCCCCATGAGGGCGGGCCACAAGCAATCGGCAGTTATTGGTCCCTAAATCAAGGGCTGCATATGTAGGCGGTCTTTTGCCCTGAGAGTGGTTTCCCTCAGAACGCCGCCGTTTCGTCCGTCGCCGAGTCGGTTTTTGCGCGCTTATTGGCTCGCTATCCGGTACTCCGCTCCCGGACTTCTCCCCGTCCGGCATCGTCGTTCTCACATTTTTTGGCCGGAACGCGATGACCGCGCTCTCAAGCTCATTCCCGATTACAGTAACCGAAATACAACTCGTGTGTAAATCAAATTTTATATTTAGATCGTCTAGTGGATATCAATATGATCGGAAAACTGGGTCCAATCCGGATCAGGCTCCAACTCTTCCATAGCCTCATGTTGCGACAGAAAAATTTGTCCTGATAATTGATTCAGGAAATTAGACCTAAATAAGCGCTCTTTGACTCGGCTTTGCATGTCAGAAAAATGCAGATCTATGTCGGCACTTTTGAGACGTTTATTGATTTCTTCAAGACTAGATAATGCGCTGGCATCTATGTGATTAACCGCAGTACACATCAGAACCAAATCCGTCATCTCTGGACTATCAGCAACGACGCGAGCTACCTTATCCTCTAGGTAGCGCGCGTTTGCATAATAGAGGCTTTCATCAATACGGAGCGTTTTAACGACTTCATTCGTTTCGACGTTAAAGCGCTCAGCATCCCTGTAATGTTCCGTGCCGGGGAAACGGCCAACTAGCGCCATGTGAGGCTTTAAGGTCGCGCTGATATGCAACGCCATAGCCAGAACGACGCCTGCAAGCACGCCCCACTGCACACCCAATAAAAGAACAGCTAAGAATGTCGCCAAGGCTGTAACACCATCAGCGCGGCTGTAAATCCATGTGCGCCAGAGACTTCTAAAGTCCAACAGACCGAAACAGGCGACGATAATCAGAGCGGCCAAGACGGCTAAAGGCAGGGCTTTAAGGACAGGGGTTAAAAATACAGCCGTAAGGGCCATAAACGCCGCGACCAGCAATCCGACAATTTGCGTTTGCCCGCCAGCGCTAAAATTAACCGCAGAGCGCGACATGCTGCCATTGATGGGATAGCCGCCTGTGAGGCCAGCTACGAGGTTAGATGCTCCTAGGCCTAAAAGCTCTTTGTTTGAGTCAATACGCCCGCGCGAGCGGGAGGCCAGTTCCTGCGCTGTCGAGGTGCTATCCACAAAGGCCACGATTGAGATAACAATAGCTGGAATTAAAAGAACCTCAAATTCAGGTATGGTCAACATTGGAAAATTAAGCGGCGGCAGCCCCGCAGGTATTTTGCCGACCACACGAAGGTTGTATTGGTCGCCTAAATTAAAAAACGCACTAATGCCGATAAATATGGCGACAATTAAAATCGGCGTCATGCGAGCGATAAGCTTCGCGCGCCGGCTTTTCACATGTAGTTTGACTAACCCATATCCAAGATATTTCTTCAGTCCCCATAGTATCGCAATCGCCGAGAGCCCTATAGCTAAAGCGACTCTGTTTGTGTTTGGCAGGTTTGCGCGAAGATCCCCTAAAAGTGCAAAAACCGTATTCCCGCTCGCGGTAATCCCAAAGATATGTTTTAGCTGGCTAAAAATAATCAACAGTGCAGCGCCTGTAATGTAAGCGGACACAACGGGGCGCGAGACAAAATTCATCACAAATCCCGCTTTAAGCAGACCCGCTACCAGCAATATTACGCCGCTCATAATGGCCAACGCCGCAGCACTTATGAGGCGGGTGCCCTCAGGCAAGACTGCAATGGCCGCAGCCGTCATAAGCGAAATCACCGCTGTCGGTCCGACATTTAAATAGCGCGATGAGCCAAAGGCGGCGTAAGCCAACAGCGGAAAGATTGAGACATAAATGCCGACTTGCGGCGGCAGGCCTGCCAATAACGCATAAGCTAAAGACTGGGGAACAAGTAAAATTGTGACAATAATAGCCGCGACTAAATCTTCGGTGAAAAGGCCGCTATTATAACCGCGCAGCCAACCCCATTGGCGCGTCACCGCAGACATGCGGGGCTTTGCTGATGCCGTTCCAAGCTTGTCCATAGCTCGTCCTGTCAGGATTCAAAATATTATTCAAGATGAAGGATAATAGAACTGCAGTAAAGCCGCGTGGATTTAGCCATATATTTTTTCTACGAATGTGTCAGAAGGCCCTATGAACGACACCTCAGAATTTGAGATTTTTCTCGGCACGCAACCGGGCTTGGAAGACCTGCTCCTGCAAGAGGTCATTGAGCGCGGATTTAAGCGCCCTAAAGCCGTGGGCGGTGGCGTCATTATTTGGGGAGCGTGGCCAGATGTGTGGCGCGCGAACCTAACGCTCAGAGGCGCGTCCAAAGTCTTAGCCCGCATTGGCGAGTTTCGGGCTTTTCATTTGGCGCAGCTTGATAAACGCTCCCGGAAATTTCCTTGGGGAGATACGCTTATGCCTGGCCATGCGGTTAAGGTTGAAGTTGTGACAAACCGCAAAAGTAAAATCTATCATGCAGGTGCGGCTATCGAGCGTATCGAACGGGCGATAAAAGAAGAGTTCGGCGCGCCCATTGCAACGTCTATGGAAGACGCTGATATCCTCATCAAAACCCGCATTGACGATAATAATGTTCGCCTTTCTGTCGATACGTCGGGCGTAGGCCTTCACAAGCGCGGTTATAAACAAGCCATGGGCAAAGCCCCTTTGCGTGAGACTATGGCGGCGCTGGCTTTGCGGGGATGTGGATATGATGGCAATGAGCCCGTTCTTGACCCCATGTGCGGGTCGGGCACGATAGTCATTGAGGCCGCGCAAATATCGCGCAACATCATGGCAGGACAATCCCGCCACTTCGCCTTTGAACGCCTCGCCACTTATGACGCAGAAGCTGTTCAAGCCATGCGTGATAATTGGACGACGCGTGAAAGCCAACACCGCTTTTACGGCTCAGACCGCAACGTCAATGTCATTGGATTTTCTAAGGCTAATGCAGAGCGGGCCAATGTTGCTGATATCTGCACCTTCGCGCCCCTGCCCCTTTCCAAGATAGAGCGCCCTGATGGCCCCGCAGGATTAGTTATGGTCAATCCGCCCTATGGTGCGCGCATCGGTAAGAAGAAAGACCTCTTTGCGCTCTACACCGCCTTTGGAGATATCATGCGTGAGCGTTTTTCAGGATGGCGGGTCGGCATGATAACGTCAGATATAAAACTCGCTGAAGCCACGAGACTTCCCTGGCTGCCTCAAAGTGCCCCCATTGCCCATGGCGGATTAAAAGTGCGGTTGTTCAAAACAGGTAAGCTTTAAAGGCAGGCCCATGTTTGCTAGCACTCTAACCACAAACTTTATCTGTCCACCTCTTAGGAATGGGTCTTGGTTCAACAACACATATTAATATCAGGCGCAGGGATTGGCGGGCTCACAGCAGCGCTCGCGCTCGCGCAAAATGGCGCCAAGGTCGATGTGTTTGAACAAGCCGCCGAACTTCGCGAAGTCGGTGCAGGCCTGCAACAAGGCGCCAATGCTATGCACGTCCATGCGGCGCTTGGGATTGATAAGGATATCGAAGAAGCCGCTTTTGAACCTGAGACGATTGAATTTCGAGATTGTCAATCAGGTAAAAGCTTGCTTTCAACACCCCTCAAAAATGCTCATAAAAATCGCTACGGTCAAAACTACCTGCATATCCATCGGGCTGACTTGCATGACATTTTATTGGCTGCGGCGCAAAAAGCAGGCGTAACGATCCATCTGGCCCAAGCCATTGATGGCTATGAGCAGGATAGTGATGCTGTTACCGCTAAGTCAGGAGAGGTTTTACTTCGCGGAGACATCCTCATCGGCGCAGATGGTATCAAGTCAAAAATTCGACAGCAAATGCTTGGACCCCAAGGTAATCATTTTACTGGCCATGTCGCTTGGCGGGGCATTGTTCCTGCATGCAAACTCCCTGAAAGACATATCCCGCCTTGTGCCAATAATTGGCTTGGGCCCAAGCGGCACTTTGTCAGCTATTATATTCGCGGCGGTGAATATATCAATTTCGTGGCCATTGAAGAGCGGGAAGATTGGACCGAAGAGAGCTGGTCACAAAAAGGCGATATGACAGAGCTTCGCGCTGCCTTCTCTGGATGGGATAGCCGAGTGAGCGACGTATTAGAGACTTGCGAAGAGTGTTATCTTTGGGGCCTATTTGATCACCCGCCGCTTAGCACCTGGACAGACGGACGTGTGACTTTGCTAGGCGACGCGGCACACCCCATGTTGCCCTTCATGGCGCAAGGTGCCTCAATGGCTGTTGAGGATGGCTGGGTCTTAGCGCAGTGCATCAAGAAAAATAAAGGCAACCCGGAAAAAGCTTTAAAAGCCTATGAGACCGCCCGTTATGGGCGCGCGACTATGATTCAAAAAATGTCGCGGGATAATGCTAAGCTATATCACATGAAGTCTTCGCTCCAGACGCTTATCCGCAATGTGAAGTTCAAAATAGGAACACATATTCCCGCTGCAACCCATTCACAGCTCGACAAAATCTTCGCTGCTAATGTGGTGAGAGATATTCCAAAAAAGTGATATTTGGGCTTGCGCAATACTTGGCGTAGTGTATTAACACGCTAACACAACGAAGAAATTCATATGGCAAACGATGCACAAACTAAAAGCCGCAAAGATCTGGCCAAGGCCCTCACCTCCATCAAGACCGATGAGGAGATGGAGCGATTCTTGGTGGACCTCTGCACACCCGCCGAATTTCGTGCTTTAGCCGAGCGTTGGCACGTGGCGCAGATATTGGATGTCGGAGAGCAAAGCTACCGTGACATCAACGCCTTGACGGGTGTTTCCACGACGACTATTGGCCGCGTGGCCCGCTTCTTAAGAGATGAACCACATCAAGGATACCGCGCGGTTTTAGACCGCATGCAACGGCCAAAAAAAGATTAGAGTAAAGACCATGACTGAACGACTAAGAATTGCGCTCCAGAAAAAGGGGCGGCTAGCTGATGACAGTTTTGCATTGCTTAAAAAATGCGGCCTGCGCTTTGCCATACGCGGCGGTGGTTTATTAGCGCGTGTAAAAAACATGCCGATTGACCTGCTTCTGGTGCGTGATGATGACATTCCCAGCTTTGTAGCAAATGATGCGTCGGATATAGGTATTGTTGGCGAGAATGTTCTGGTTGAAGAGCAGCTCATCTCAAAAGAGAAGCTAGACGCCGAAATCACGATGCGCCTAGGGTTTTCGCGTTGTAAACTTTGTCTCGCAGCGTCTGATGTCAGCGGCATTACGGCCTCGTCACAGCTTGAGGGCACGCGTATCGCCACAACGTATCCAGGCGTACTCGGTCAGTTCTTAAAAGAGCAGGGCATAGACGCCAAATCCGTTGAGATGAAAGGCGCTGTCGAACTGGCCCCGTCGATTGGTATCGCTGAGAGCATATGTGACTTAGTCTCATCGGGCGCAACACTCGAAGCCAATGGGCTCACTGCCTTTGAAACCATCCTGAAAAGTGAAGCCGTTCTTATCCAATCAGGCCGCGCTTTATCAGCTGAAAAGCAAGCGCTTCTCGCCAAGCTTATGCGCCGCATTGACGGCGTCATTAAATCAGCTGAGACCAAATATATCATGCTCAATGCGCCCAAGGATAAAGTCGCGGCAATAACGGAATTGCTCCCTGGTTCTGATGCGCCGACAATCATTCCGCTTGCGGGTAGTGATTTAGTCGCGCTTCAAGCGGTATGTACCGAAAATATTTTTTGGGAAACGCTGGAGGATTTGAAGGCCCTTGGTGCAAGAGCTATACTTGTGCTCCCTATTGAAAAAATGATGAGCTAATGAAAACCTTTATCTGGACAGATTTGGATGAAGAGGCGCGCAAAGACGCGCTCTCCCGCCCTATCGGTCTGTCGGACCCTGCCCTGGTGAAATCAGTTCGCGATATAATGGACACCGTAAAATCAGGCGGTGACAAAGCTGTTCTGGAGTACACAGAAAAATTTGATGGTGTGAGATTAGACTCTCTGCATATCCCGCCAGAAAATCTTGAGGCAGCTTGGAAAGCTCTGCCTGAAGATGAAAAGAATGCCATCAATGTCGCGCGTAAGAACATCAAAAAGTTCCACCAAGCTCAAATCCCAAAAGATATTGAAGTCGAGACGACGAAGGGTGTTATCTGTCGCCGTGAAGCCCGCGCTATTGAAACCGCGGGGCTTTATGTCCCTGGCGGAACAGCGCCCCTGATCTCGACACTCCTGATGCTCGCCGTCCCTGCCAAAGTTGCAGGTGTGAAACAGCGCATAGTCGTCACGCCCCCAGGCAAAGACGGCATGATAAATCCTGCCATTTTAGCGGCCGCTTATCGCTGTAAAGTCACGGATATCTTTGCCTGCGGCGGCGCGCAGGCTGTTGCAGCATTAGCTTACGGAACAGAGACCATACCGCGCTGCGTTAAAATTTTCGGCCCCGGCAATGCTTATGTTGCAACAGCTAAATCTTTCGCCGCGCAAGAGCCGGGCGGCCCTGCCATTGATATGCCAGCAGGTCCTAGCGAAGCGATGGTTGTGGCCAATGAAAAAGCTAATCCCGTCTTCGTCGCCTCTGATTTGTTGAGCCAAGCTGAACACGACACTTTGGCGCAAGTCGTCTGCGTCGCAACATCGCAAAAAGCTGTCGACAATATCAAAACCGAAATCGACAGGCAAATCGCTACATTACCTCGCAAGGATATTGCCGAAAAAGCCATAGCGCAATCGCGTATGATTATTGCGGATAATCGCGGGGATGTTGTCGATATCATCAACCGCTACGCACCCGAACACCTTATCCTACAAATCAACAAACCTAACACACTTGTCCCCGCCATTCGCAATGCAGGCTCTATCTTTCTAGGGCCTTGGACGCCTGAATCTGTGGGTGATTATGCGAGCGGGACTAACCACACTTTGCCAACATATGGCGCGGCGAAAGCCTATAGCGGCGTAACGCTGGAGAGCTTCATCAAATATACTAGCGTGCAAAAACTCTCGCGCAAAGGTTTGGAACGGCTTGGCCCCACAGTTGAAAAGCTGGCGGAAATGGAAGGGCTCGAGGCTCACAGGCGGGCCGTCTCCCTTAGACTTGAAAGCAAAGCATAATGTCCAATTGGCCCGAAAACATTGCAAGAAAAGCCATTGTCGATTTCGCTGCTTATTCTGCACGCGGCGGCTCTACCGGTGCGCTGCATCTAGATGCCAATGAGAGCCCTTATGCGCCGCCGCCTGTTAAAGGCGCGGAGGGCTATAACCGTTACCCAGAACAACAACCGCCTGCCCTAACGCAATGTTTGGCCAATCTATATGGAACGACGCCTGAGACTCTTATGGTTGGACGCGGCGCGGATGAAGCGATTGAGGTTTTGCTGCGCACGTTCTGTGAAGACGGGCAAGACAACATTCTTATCTGCTCGCCGACATTCGGTTATTACAAAACCTGCGCGCAGATACAGGGCGCAGGCATTATCGATATTCCTTTGACCAAGGATTACCAATGGGACACGGCAGCTATTTTGAAAAGAGCCAAGACGGCCAGGAACCTAAAAGTTATTTTCCTCTGCACACCAAATAACCCCACAGGCACAGTAATAAACGATGATTTAGTTGAGCAGCTTTGCGAGACGTGTCCGAATACACTCATTGTCGTTGACGAAGCTTATGAAGAGTTTTCGTCAATGCCGAGTTATATTCCGAAAATATCGAGGTATAAAAACCTGATTGTTATGCGCACATTGTCCAAAGCCTATGCTCTCGCGGGCGTACGCGGCGGCGTGGCGATTGCCGATCCGCGCGTGATTAAGTTGATGTTGAAGGTTCTGCCGCCCTACCCGATTGCGCGGCCCGTTGAGAAAGCTATTCTGTCGGCGCTGTCGCCTGCCGCCATGAGCACCCATGCCGCACGGCTGGATGAATGGCTGTCTGAACGCGAGCGTATGTTCACAGAGCTTCAATCATCCCCATTCATCGCAAAAGTTTGGCCATCCGACGCGAATTTTCTTCTTCTTGACGTCAAAGATGATGAGACCTTGATGCGTGAGCTATCGCGGCGTCAGGTCAAAATTCGTGATTACCGCAGCACGACCGGACACATTCGTATTTCAATCGGCTCGCCTGAAGAGAACACGATTGCGCTCCAAGCCTTTGGCGTTGGCGTTGAAGACAAACGCCCGGACCGCATTGGTGAAGTTCACCGCACGACGAAAGAGACTGATATTTCGGTTCGCGTGAATTTAGACGATGCCAGCTTGATTAAAAGCGACACTGGAATTGGCTTCTACGATCACATGCTCGAAGCCCTCGCTAAGCATGGCGACTTTGGTTTGGTTTTGACATGTAAAGGCGATTTGGAAATAGACGCCCACCACACGGTTGAGGATTGTGCCTTAGCCCTTGGTACTGCGCTCAAAGAAGCCCTTGGTGATAAAGCTGGCATTGGACGTTTCGGTTTTGTGATGCCAATGGACGAAACGCAGGCCCGTGTCGCAATTGACCTGTCGGGCCGTCCTGCCATGACCTTTAAAGGCACATTCCCAACAGACCATGTCGGCGAATTCCCTGCTGAAATGTGCCCGCATGTTTTCGAGAGCCTAGCGCAAACGCTCGGCGCGGCCATCCAAATCGACGTTGATGGCGAGAATACGCACCACATGATTGAAGCCAGTTTTAAAGGTGTGGCCCGCGCCTTGCGTCCTGCCTTTGCGCGCAGCGGAACAGATATCGCGTCAACCAAGGGCGTTATCTGATGTCCCTCGTCATCGTCGATACGGGCGTTGCTAACTTATCGTCCGTCAAATTTGCCTTTGACCGTTTAGGTGTGACCGCAACTATCTCTGATAATGCCGAAACCATTACCCAAGCTGACAGAGTTATCTTACCGGGTGTCGGCGCAGCGCCCTATGCTATGAAGCGCATAAACGCCAAAGGCCTCACACCTGTTCTGCAAAGCCTGAAACAACCCGTCATGGGAATTTGCCTTGGTATGCAGTTAATTTTTGAAACATTGGAGGAAGGCGGATCGCCCGTTAAGGGACTTGGCTTAGTGCCGGGCACGATTACAGAGTTGGATACCAAAAACCTACCGTCACCGCATATGGGGTGGAACACACTTACGAAACAAAGCGATGACATCTTGCTCGAAGGCATAAATGATAATGACTATGCGTATTTCGTACATAGCTTTGCCGCGCCTGTCTCCGATATCACACTCGCCTCTTCTGAATATGGCGAAAAATTCTCAGCCATTGTGCGGCATAAGAATGTATATGGCTGTCAGTTTCACCCTGAACGCAGCAGCCGTGTTGGCGCGAAGATATTAGAGAATTTTTTAAAGGTTCCCGCATGACTTTGACCCTTCGAGACGTCATTTGTTTCCATTGGAAACAAAAAACTCCTCAGGGTGAGGAGTTCTCTAATTTATATATACCCCTCATCCTGAGGACGAGGCATAGCCTCGTGGACTCGAAGGACGGCTAGCATGATCTACCCCGCAATAGACCTTATGGATGGCGGCTGTGTCCGCCTCTATAAAGGTGACTTCAATCAACGTACCGATTACGCAGTGTCTCCTTTGGAGGTCGCGAAGAGCTACGCTGCCGCAGGCGCGGAATGGATGCACATTGTTGACCTGGACGGAGCAAAACACGGCAAGACAGAGCAAGCTGAACTCATTATTGAAATCGCTAAAAATAGCGGCTTGGAGGTACAGACTGGCGGCGGATTACGCGAACTTTCGCAAATACAGCGTTTGCTCAGCGGCGGAGTTAACCGCGCCGTTATCGGTTCATTGGCTGTAACTAATCCGCAAATGGTGAAATTTTGGATATCCGAAGTTGGGCCTCAGCACATCTGCGTGGCTCTTGATGTGAATATAGGAGAGGACGGAGAACCTTACCCCGCCACGCGCGGCTGGACAGAAGCGGGAGAGCGTACGTTGTGGCATGTGCTGGACGATTATATGGGCACAGGCCTTAAGACGATTTTGGTTACAGATATTGGCCGCGACGGCGTAGAAGGCGGGTCTAATGTGGATCTCTATAAAAAAATCATGGCCAATTACCCCACACTAGATCTTATCACCTCAGGCGGTGTAGGGACGCTTGACCATGTAGCCGAGCTAAAAGCCTTAAAACCTCACGGCGTAATTATCGGCAAGGCCCTCTATGAAGAGCGCTTTACTTTGGAACAAGCTATCGCATGTTAGCGCGGCGGATTATACCCTGCCTGGATGTGCGAGATGGCCGCGTCGTTAAAGGCGTACAGTTTCGCAATCACGAAGATGTTGGCGGCATTGTCGATTTAGCCTTGCGCTATGCGGCTGAGGGTGCGGATGAGCTTGTGTTTTATGACATCACGGCGTCTGTCGATGACCGTACTGTCAGTCCCGATTGGATTAGCAAGGTCTCGCGCTCTATCGATATTCCCTTCTCCGTCGCGGGCGGCATCAAAACTGTTGAAGCGGCGGGCGCACGTTTGGCCTCAGGGGCTGATAAAATCAGTA